>Ga0164294_10004160_pt1 | contig 12699 bp, 11 predicted proteins | sample GEODES005metaG_FD_111479 | JGI IMG/M metagenome (GOLD analysis project Ga0164294, IMG submission 111479) | Oligotrophic lake water microbial communities from Sparkling Lake, Wisconsin, USA - GEODES005 metaG | ecosystem: Environmental > Aquatic > Freshwater > Lake | place: USA: Sparkling Lake... | reverse complement strand
TCGTTTCTCGAATGGAGCTCATTCGCTCTAAATGTTCTGTCCAATAGAAATCGAAAATTGTTAAAAATTTCCAAGTTTGACTATTTGAAAAAAATCCTTTTTCGTAACTATTCCATTCATTAAAACGAAGTTCCCTTTGGAGCCAGAGTTCTTCATATAAAGTTGGAAGTTCTTTTTCATCGTAAAAATCAGGAAAAAAGTTAACCCTTCCTTCTGCGGGTTCTATTTTTTCCCAATTCGATTCTAAATAGCATAAAAAAAGATTAGAAGAATTTATTTCACAAAGAATTCTCTTTCTTGCCTGAAAAAGCTGTTTTCGTTGACTATTGAGAATATTATCGTATTGAAACACATTTTTTCTAATGTCATAATTATAGAGTTCAAGTTTCTTTTGAGCATTCTCTAAACTTTTTGTTAACATATCAGATTCCAAGGGCAAGTCTTCATCAGACATTAAATATTCAACCCATTTTCTAATGCTTTCGCCACCAAAAACCTTCATTAAATCATCTTCAAGTGAAACACAAAATTGTGAAACACCAGGATCACCTTGTCGCCCTGCTCTGCCACGTAATTGATTATCGATTCGACGAGTTTCGCTTCTTTCTGTACCTAAAACAAATAATCCACCCAATTCTTTCACTTGAATGTTCTCTTGCTTCCATTGTTCAAAGAGATTATCATAGATGTACTGGTATAAAACTTGAAAACTTTTAGGTGTTTGTTCGAGAGAATAAGGCAAATTTTCAATATCTTGCCTTAAAACATTTGGTTTGCCTAATTGTGAATAATCCAGGGAAATATCTTCCTTTTTTTCTTTCCAATCTAAAGAGGGAAATTCTTTTGTTAATAGACTAAAATCAAATTCTTCTGGTTCTAAGAATAGTCCTGTGAAGATTTGTTTCATTTGAAAATTAGGATTTCCCCCTAAAATAATATCAGTCCCTCGACCTGCCATATTAGTTGCAATAGTGACAGCAAAACGTTTTCCAGCTTGTGCAACAATTTCACTTTCTCGAAATACATTTTCAGGTTTTGCATTTAAAACTTGGTGAGGGATTCGAGAAAGTTTAAAAAGTTCAGAGAGTAATTCGGATTTTTCAACGCTTGCTGTTCCAATAAGAATAGGTTGGCCTTTTTTAAAGCAATCTTTAGATTGAGAGAGAACTGCTTTCCATTTTTTTAATTCACTTTGATAAACTAAATCAGATAGATCCTTTCGAATCATAGGTTTAGCAGTTTCAACAACTATAACATCTAAATTATAAATGTCTTGAAATTCCTTCTCTGTTGTTTTTGCCGTCCCTGTCATTCCGGCTAATTTTGGATAGAGAGTGAAGAAATTCTGATAAGTAATAGAACTTTTTGTCTTTGTTCCACTTCCTAGGACCACATTTTCTTTGACCTCAACAGCTTCATGAATTCCCATACTCCATCTGCGGTCTTCCATGATCCGTCCTGTGAATTCATCAACGATAACTATTTTATTATTTAAAACAATATAATCTTTATTTAACTTAAATATATATTTAGCTTTTAACGCATTTAAAATTTCTAAAATCCATGGATCATCAACTTCGTAAAGAGTTCTTTTCCCTAACTTCTCTTTCGTTTTTTGATAGCCAAGTTCTGTTAAGTTAATATCTTTTCTTTTTTCATCAATTTGAAAATCCTTTTCCTTTTCTAAATCATCTATTATTTGTTTTGCTAAATACAGTTTATTACCATTTATTGCGCCTTGATTTGTTGAAATAATCAAAGGAGTTCGAGCTTCATCGATTAAGATGGAATCAATTTCATCTAAAACACAATAATGAAATGGTCTTTGAACCATTTCATTCGGATAATAAGCAGAACTATCTCGTAAATAATCAAAAACCAGTTCAGAATTTGTTACATAAGTAATACTCTTTTGATAACTTTTTCGTTTCTCTGAAAGAGAACTTGTACTTTTTACGAGACCAACGTCTAAACCTAAACCTTGGTAAACTTTTCCCATCCATTTCTGATCCCGTTCTGCTAAATAATCATTTACGGTCACAACATGAACCCCTTTGCCACTTACAGCATTAAGTGAAACAGGCAATGTTGAACATAATGTTTTTCCTTCCCCTGTTTTCATTTCAACAATTTTACCCCTATGAAGGAAAAGGCCAGCACTTAATTGGGTCTCAAAATGTCTGAATCCAATTGTACGGTATGCTATTTCTTGGGTGATAGCAAACCATTTGGCAATTTGGTCGTCTGTCTCTTTTTCTCTTAATTGTTTTTTATTTTCTAAAACTTTACAGGAAAGCTCCTCATCCGTCCTTTCTTTTAACTGGCTCGCTTCAACTTTAATATCGTAAAGGAATTTCTTCATTTTGTTTATTCATTTTTATTACCTATAATAGTTTACATAATCTCAAAAAGAAAAAAGAGAAAAGTTTTTATTGAGAGGATTTTTTATTTTATGAAAAAAATATCTTTTACTTTTTCTCTGAAAAAGTATACAATAAGTTAATCTCTTGAAATTATTTTGTTTAAAACTAATGGAACAAAAAACCTCTTCACCCTGGCAAAATTTTATCAGAAAACTAAAACAATCAAAATGGTTTTCTTATGTACAACGGTTACTCGAAATATTTTGGGAAAACTTACAAGAATTTAATAAAAATTATCCCAACACTTCCCAAAGTATCCAAATTTGCTTTATTTATTTCTTTGCAATGATTGATTTGATTTTTGCAGTTTTGCAAAATGTTATTTCGCTTGGATTTGTGCCTGTAAGTCTTGATCCTTTTTTGGGTACAATTCGTAGTATTTTAACGAATCCTATTCTTATGATTTGGGCAAGCCCTGAAAAAGTTTTCTTCCTATCATACTTAGTCATTGAACTAATGATTGTTCGTAAAGAACTTGGGTTTTCAAAATTAGTAAGATATAATGTGCTTCTAATTTTTGCTTTATTAATGATTCAAGGTTTAGTTATTAGTTATTGGGATTTGTTTTTCCATCGACAAATTACAACTTCTGCTTCACAATGGATTTTTGGAGATGGTATGTTTATTTATACCGACCGGTATTTAGGTTTTTGTTTCTTCTTTTTTACTTTTATAGTATTTACTTATATTTATGCGTATTTACTTTGGAAAGCATTACAAGGAAAATTAAGTACTCTACCGATTAAAGGTTTAGAAATAATAACGGATTCAGTTGCGTTTTGGCTAAGAATTAAAACACCTACAATGAGATATGGAAAGAAAAAAAAGAAAGATGATGATGAATAATTAGATTGGATTGGGTTGAAAACAACCCAATCCATTGTTTTTATTTTCTATTAATTATTTTCTAAATTCGTGCAAATAACATCAACATAACCAGAGGAAGTAAAATAGACCTTCCCTTCACTCAAAGCATAAAGTGTATGATCACGACCACAACCAACAAGCTTTCCAGGTTTCCATTTTGTTCCTCTTTGTCTCACGATAATAGAACCACCTTTTACATATTGAGATCCGAAGCATTTCACTCCTAATCTTTTTCCATCCGAAGTACGAAGGTTTTTCGTACTTCCTGCTCCCATTTTATGTGCCATTTTTTAATTAAGTTGTTCTATTTGAATTCGCGTATAAGATTGACGATGTCCTCTAGTACGCGTATATTTTTTCTTTGGTTTTGTTTTTAAAACTGTTATTTTTTTTCCTTTCACTTGTTGAATAATTTTTCCAAAAATTTGACTATCTTTTAAAAAAGGTTCTCCCAATTGAAACTGATTATTTTTTTTTAATAACAAAATTTTATTCAAAGAAAGGAAGTTTCCTGTTGTTCCGTTTTTTACAAAATCGATATCATACCATTCACCAGGTTTGAACACGAATTGCTTTCCTGAAGTTTGGGCAATTAGATAGCTCATTTTTTCTTTTTTTTTCATTTCTCTCTCCAATTATAATAAAAAATGAAATGCTTCACAACCTTTGTTTTTTAGAAATAGAATTTAGTTTCAAAAAAATAAAGTTTTCTATAATAAAAATATCAAATTCATTTAGGTCGAATTTTTTGATTCTCTTCATTTTTAGCAACGTATGAGTCAAGTTTATTATTACTTATTAATGTCCCAAACGGATTTTTTACAAAATCAAGTTATGGAAGAAATTTTGCGAGAAAGAGCAACCTTTTATAGTTTTCAAAAAAAGAAAAAAGATTTTTGGATTCTTATGAAACCAAATTTTGTAAAAGAATTAGAATTAGAAGAGAAAATAACTCAAACTAAGTTCTATGAACAACAAAAATTTTCATTAAAACAAGATTCTTCAAAAGAATTATTTTATGTTGCACTCGTTTCATTAAACAAAGAGTTCATAAAATGGGTAGAACTAAGAGTAGGATATTTCGAATGCCTTTCTTCTTTCGCAGAAGAAAGAAAAGACTATAAATCAAATGGAATTTTAGGTAATTTTACACCAGCAAATTTAACGTCACCACTTAGTTCTTCTCCTTATTACGTTCATCCAGATCTTTTTATTAATAAATATAAAAAGTTTTTATCTTACTCTACACAAGTATAATATTTGATAGAAGAAATAAGAGAAAAAATTAAGCTAGGGTGCAAAGAATAAACTTTCATAATCTTATAGTAGTAAAGTGAATCTATTGTTTTAAGGAAACTTTAAAATAACAATACATTGAGTGAATAACTACTTCGTTATAAGCTTTTGAAATAAAAAACTAGAAAAAGAAGGGTTAAAAAAAATTTATTTTTTTTTTTATTTAGAAAAAAGGGCACTATTTAAAGAAGAAAAAATTTTTTTTCTTTCTTTGTTTCATTATAATAGCTTGTTGTTAAACAAAATTTTTATTTTTAATAATCTTTATGAGACTATTCTTTACTTTTACTCCTGTTATTCTAGCAGCATCATGGGCTATTTATAATATCTTCTTTCTAATTAAAAAAAGTATTCCATCGTCTTAGTCAAAAAAGGTTTCAAAATTTTTTTTTAATTTTGAAACCTATCCAATTTAATTTTTAGTGCCTTTTACCAAAAAAATAAACATGAGTAACTAACCTTGTCACCCGCAGATTTTGTATTTTTTTTTTACTAAGCTTTAAATATAATTTTTCACATTGAAACGTCTCGTTCTGTGATCTAAAATTAAAAACCGCGTTTAATTTCCCCTTAGAATTAAACGAACCTTACAATATCCATTTTTTAGCTTTTTTTATTCTATTTATAGAATTTGTTTCCAAATGTAATATTTGTAATAACCAAATAAAAAGATATTCTTAAAAAATATAGACTAAAATACGATAGAGCAATTCTATTAGAATACATAGTTATTTTATTCGAAGAAGTTAACACTATACTAAATGATGTATCCCTTTTTCCTATTCCCACTACATATTAGTAACATATTTAGTTAAAAAATTATTTCGAGATAAGATGAATTTAAAATGATTGCAAGCTTTACTGCGGATGGAGAGACTTGAACTCTCACGAAATTTTTCATCAGATTCTAAGTCTGATACGTCTACCAATTACGTCACATCCGCTATACTAGAGATTATAATTATTTTTTTCCTTTTAACAATTTTCGATTTCTATTGGACAGAACATTTAGAGCGAATGAGCTCCATTCGAGAAACGATCAACTGGCGATCATATGGTCAACAAAATCCGTTGACAGAATATAATCTCGAAGCCTTTCAATCTTTTCAGGAAATGATAGAAGAAATGAGAAGCTGTATGATATACTATTTTCTAGATCATCCTATCCTTCAATAAGAAAAAATGTCAAAACATACTTTAACTGGACGCAAAAGAAAAGCGATTCAAACTTCTGGATTTCGTGCAAGATTAAGCACAAAAAGTGGACGCAAAATTCTCCAAGCCCGTAGACGACGTGGTCGCTGGAAACTAGCCCTTTCTTAAGAACCTTTGCCCCTCGCTCGTTAATGAGCGAGGGGTTTTCTGTTCCTCGTACTGTCTTTTTCCCTGAGGTCTTCCTACCTTGTCTAAATGCTTCCCTAGGGGAGTAACGTTTCAAAAAGAATAGGGTTCCCTTTGAAAAATGAAAAGTCTTCCCAAGAAGCAATTCCTTCTTTCCCATTCCATCAAAGTGTTTTTTTCCTAATCTCGTACTCATCGGAAGGGACGAGAGCCTTTTTTTCTTTGAAAAAGGGGTTTGTCTGCCTTTTCAACGTTGAGACAAGTTGAGTCTGCATCTTTTAGGGCTTCCTAAGTGATTTTCTTCCTCAACATTGGGTGTGCAACTTTCGGTAAGAGATTGCGGGTGTTCCCACCCTTTGAAAAAGGGGCATTTTCCCTAAGGAATTTGATCCGCATCGTTGGATCAGAACGATTGAGTTCCTAACTGTGGAAACAATTTTTTGCAACTCTTTTTTATGCTTTTGGATTCCTATTTTCATTGTTGACTCTTTGTTATTATGAAAAAATATTTTTTTCCCTTCAAAAAGATTTTCTCTTATTTGACGGATCTAAAGTTTGCTCTTCTGATCTTATTTCTGATTGCCGGGACGAGTTCTTTGGGCTCGATTATTGAACAAGACGAAACGATTGAATATTATCAAAACACGTATCCTTCTGTGTCTCCCCTTTATGGTTTCGTGGATTGGAAATGGATTACGTTTTGGGGATTTGATCATTTATACCAAACCTGGTGGTTTGTTTCGTTACTTTTACTATTGAGTGTTTGTTTAATCAGTTGTACTCTCACTCGTCAATTTCCTCTTTATTGGAATTCAAAAGAATTTTTTTTCCAAAAACAAAAAACTTCTTTTTTGAAGTCTCCTTTCTCTGTCTCTCTTGAAAACAGATTTTATACACAAGAAGTTCTTCTAACAAAGCTGCAGGATCTCGGTTTCCATATGTATCAGAGAAAAAATGGGCTCTATGGTTATAAAGGACTGATCGGTCGAATCAGTCCCATTCTCGTTCACTTGAGTCTGCTTTTTGTCTTAGGAGGAGCTCTCGTAGGAGCCTTTCAGAACTTAAAAGCCCAAGAAGTCGTAGCGAAAGGGGAAATTTTTCATATTCAAAATCCAATCCAAATTGGACCCTTGACTTCCTTACCTACTGTCAGTGGAAGGGTCAATGATTTTTGGGTGGAATACGAAAAAAGCAGAATTCATCAATTTTATTCAAATCTTTCCTTATTAGATCCAGTAGGAAAAGAAATGAAAGAACAAACAATTTCGGTCAATAACCCGCTTCGTTATCAAGCGGTCGATTTCTATCAAAGTGATTGGAATTTGATTGGAATTCGAATCGAGTTTCAAGGCGATAGGCTCAGAAATAGAATCGACCCCACGAGAGAAGAAATCACAAAAAATATCGTTCCAACCCTTCTTACCGATTCGGAAACAGTGGTCCAAGAAATTCCTCTTTTTTCTTTGCCTAAAAGTACGAAATCTTGGATCACCTGGATTCCGCAAGAAAAAAACAATTGGACGCTCGTTTTTGACCAATTTCAAAATGTTTTCCTCGTTTATGATGCAAAGGGTCAATTGATGCGAATCCAAAATATCGGAGAATGGGCAAAAGAGAACTTTCGAGTCACCGAAATTGTATCGTCGACTGGATTACTAATTAAATATGATCCAACGATAGGAATTATTTATTTCGGTTTTGGACTTCTCATGATAACCGCCTGTCTAAGTTATTTACCTTATACCCAAATTTGGTTCTGGAAAGAAGGAACTCAATCCTTCCTAAGTGCTTCAACAAACCGCGGAAAAATCCAATTGGAAATAGAATTTGAGAATTTACTTCGTTCTCTGGAAAATTTTGTTTTTCTTGTCTCTTCTCAACGTTTCAAAAAAGATTCCGAATTTTAAAGAGGGAGAACAGAAAAGAAAAAGATTTGGTTTAGGGCACGATTTTAATCCATTCAAAACAGAAATCGAGAATGTATTGATTGGCACTTTTTTTGGTGAATTATAATAAAGAAAATTTCCCCGGTAAGAAGGTCCTAGATGAAATCATTCGGATTTGAAAATCGTTCGTTTGGAAACGTTGGCGGAATGGGAAAAAACTGCCGACAGTCTTTTTTGTCGTTTCTCCCCTTTGTGTTTTTTTTTCTTAGGCAAGCTTATCTTTTGAAAGTTCTCGAATGAAACAGAAACATGGCTAGGACGTAGAATCCATGTCACTCTCCACCCTATTGGTATTCTTTCGTCAAGAAGAAGACAAAAGTTTTTCTATGAAGACTCTTAAAAAAGGCACAAAGCCAATGTTTTCCAACGAAAAAATCCTCTGGGATCTTTTTTCCAAGGATTTGGAAGTGAATACAAAATAGAAAGCTTCCTATTGTCGCGGTTCGTACAATGTCATAGATATAGTTACCATTGTAAATTCTTATGAAAATATTTTTATTTTATGATTACCAATTGCCTGTCATTGCTTGCTTTCTTTTATTCGGAGCAATGATAGCCTATTGGACGAGTTTAGCCTTTCCAAAAAATACGTTCTTTTTTCAATTGGGTCAAAAGTTAGGCCTTCTCAGCAATTTTTTGTTCCTCCTTACTCTCGCGAGTCGATGGCTTGGAGAAAATTATTTTCCGTTAAGTAATTTATATGAATCTCTTATCTTTTTAAGTTGGGGAATTTCAACGATTCATTTTTTCATTGAGTTTCAAACAAAAAGTCGCCTCATTGGATCCTTGGCAACTCCACTTCTTTTCTTCTTGTCTGGTTTCTCAAGCTTAACATTACCAACAGAAATGCAAAAAGCTTTACCTCTTGTTCCTTCTTTGCAATCAAATTGGCTAATGATGCATGTGAGTATGATGATGGTTAGCTATGCAACTCTTATTGTTGGATCGCTTCTTTCTATCTTATATCTCTTCTTTGTGCGATTCTCTCCTTCTGGATCGAATCTTGCGGAAACAGTTGGCCAAGAAAAACCATTGGAGTGGACGCGTGGAGCCAACCCACTTGCTTTTTCCTCTCAACTTTCTCTACTTCAAACGGTTGACATTTGGAGTTATAGAATTATTGGACTTGGTTTTCCTTTTTTAACAATTGGAATTATTTCAGGTGCTGTTTGGGCAAACGAAGCGTGGGGTACCTATTGGAGTTGGGATCCAAAAGAAACATGGGCTCTCATTACTTGGCTTGTTTTTGCCATCTATCTTCATTCGCGTTTGCTAAAAGGATGGCAAGGAGAAAAAGCTGCGGTTCTAGGTTCCTGTGGATTTTTCGTCATTTGGATTTGCTATTTAGGAGTCAATTTTCTAGGAAAAGGACTTCATAGTTACGGGTGGGTTTTATAAGCTCCTCAGGTTGGGATTGAACCAACGACCCATCGGTTAACAGCCGATTGCTCTACCACTGAGCTACTAAGGATTTGTTAAAACAATTATAACGGTTTTGAAATCTATCCGTCATGGGTCCAGTTTTTTGAATTTCCGTTATTTTTCTGAAGAATTGACTCTCTGTAACAAATGCGTTGTGGTGAACGGATAAAAGGTGGACAAAAATAATTTTATTTGATTTAAAAAATTTATGGCTAGAATTGAAACAGCAACTGAATTCCTTAGTCATTAGGCTGCAGTATTACTAGACAATGGTACCGACAAGTGCAACCGTAAGTAGTCTTAGTGTCGTTGGCACAGGTCTTGCTGTAGGAAAATACGCTGTGAAAGCAATCGCCGCTCCTACTATTGGTACGAAAATACTTTATGGTTTAAGTTGTGCTTCCTATGATGTGTCGCTATCAGGTTTTTCAGTCTGTCTAGTTACACGTTATAATCCCGTACTATTAATAGCCACACTTGGTAGTCGAGCTGTTGGTTTTGCTGCGTATGCACTTGGACGATAATTTAATGGGACGCTTGTACATGTTTAGAGCTGTATTGATTCAGTATTTCATTTTTTACAGGGTAAGTTGAAAAAATAAAGAGAGAAAGAACATGTTTTATTCTTTTGAACTGTTCTTATCTCTCACTAAGTTCCTTGGCTTCCCTCCGTTCGCTTCATTCCTTTTCTTTGTTTTTTAATAGCTTATTGGGTCAATTCGAATCTCTCCCACTTTCTACACAGTGATTGTCTGTAAACGTAGTCCGCTTCACTCCTTTAGCCTACCCATTCCTCTCTTTCCTTCCCCGAAGCATTCCCAATCTAGAATCAACTAGGGTCTATATAAAAAAAGGCCTCAACACCGTGAATATTGCGTTACTCTTCAAAAAAATCGAGGTACACTACTTATTGGCTTCAAGCAGCTAATTTTGAATAATCTGTTTCCAAATTCTTTCTTGTAGAAATCACTCAATCAAAAGAATCCAAATTGGAATGCTTTTATCGAAAAAAAGAATGCCTCTACCTTTTGAACAAACAAGGGAAGGACGGAATAGACTTATGCTGGTTAGAGTGCAAGCATGGTTCGATTCACATGGAATGGAATCCAGCCCTCGAACTTTACTTCATTTGCATGGGTGCCAATAAAAAGCAAATTTTTTTCTCGAAACAAAAACAAATCTCTTATAATAGGGGAAAATAAAATAAAGGAGATTTCTTATGAGCCATACTGTTAAAATTTATGATACTTGTATCGGATGCACACAATGTGTTCGTGCTTGCCCAACAGACGTGTTAGAGATGGTTATTTGGGAAGATTGCCGTGCGGGACAAATTGCTTCTGCTCCTCGTACAGAAGATTGTGTTGGTTGCAAACGTTGTGAAAGTGCTTGTCCGACAGACTTTTTAAGTGTGCGTGTTTACTTAGGTGGAGAAACAACAAGAAGCATGGGATTAGCTTACTAAATTTTATAAGAAAGAAAGCTTCATAGTGCCTATCATTGTATTGGCTATGAAGCTCTTTTTTTTTCGAATTCGATTCACCATAATTTTCAGCGTAATTCCATATATGGAAAAAGCGAAAGTCTATATGTGGTAATAATGGAACACCCTTGTGAAGGACTTTCTTTCCTATAGAAAGCAATGAAAAGAGAATAGTTAGTGCATCTATTCATTTTTCTTTCGACTTTGTATGGTTTTTAAACATGAAAAAAATTGAATGCGTTGCAGAAAGAATACTTTCAACAGACTTTTTGCTTGAGATAACGATTCGATTCATTGTTTCTATTTATGGTTGAGAATCAGTAAAGAATCCTCGGAATGATGGTGAAACAGTGTTTCATTGTGATTGTAGGTGAAGAATTTTCGATCCGAAAGGTTAGTTTGTAAAATAATTTTTTGATTGATTCTTTCCAAAAAATATCTTCTTCATTGATTCTGCTTTCTAAACTCCAGAGAATAGACTGCGCAATAGATTATAAGCAAGCAAAAATATAATTTATTTCTTATAGGTTGTCGATAGCTATAGATTCCCAAATTCAGATTGAACGTTGAAAGCGCGATCCGAGAGGGGTGTCATATTGGAAAGGATTCAATGGAATAGAGGGATTATGAAAGTGAATCTATAAAAGTTCTATCTGCCTCGTAAAAGATAGCTATTCGGAGTAAATATCCCCTACAAATCTTGTCTAGTAATAAATTCTCGTTTTTACAAAGAGTATATAAATATACTTAGAATGAGAAAAAAGCTTCTCATCAAGTGAATGATTCATTTCAATACAATAGAGATTAAAATTTCTGTCTTTTGCAAAGAGAGATTAGGCGTTGAAAACATCCAGAAGCTAGAAAAAAATTATTCTCTAGTGCAAAATAAGTGCTTTAAACTAATTGTAACAAGGACATGTTACAATCCTATTCCATTTTTAAATACCGTTTCAAATTGAATAGCAAAGAATGATCCTTTGCAAACAATTCAGTTGTGTCATATCTTTTCGTCGTAATGATAAGAATGGGCTGCTTTTCATTTTCAGACGATTCTAAACTAAGTTGAAACAATTCAAATGGTTCTAATTCATCAGACACTTTAAAAAAAAATCATTTATTAAGTCCGACTAAAACTTACTACAACAATGATGAATTTAACACCTTAAATTTAAGTTTTCATTGCTCTTCAGCGAAAGGAAGTCGTCCTTGAAGGATTGAAATAGATTGAAGTACACTTCTAACAAATAAAAAATTAGGCTTTAAAATACAATTTGACTCGTAGAAAAGTTTCCGATTTATGTCATTTTTCTATCCTAGGAAAACAGGTAAAATGATTTTACAATTTGAATCTTTCAAAGACTCGAAGTAAGCTCTTTATCCAAGAGTATACTTAGGATATTCAGAAATAAAAGGAAACATTTTTCGGTTTCTACTCTATTAAAACTAGCATTTTCTTCGAGAAACGTTTTATCTCTTGATCTTTTTGCTGAGTAAATAGACTACAATTTCATTCTTAATTGAAAAATCTTCGTAAATTCTCTTGTTACGTTAAGAAATCTATCCCTTTTGTTTTCTTTTTATAGAATAGAAATTTCTTTCTATTCTATTTTTTCCTTATTTATCCAACGATAACAGGAGCTGTCATTGCTAAATCAAGAGGGAAGTTGTGTGCATTACGTTCATGCATTACTTCCATACCTAAGTTCGCACGGTTTAAGATGTCTGCCCATGTGTTGATTACACGACCTTGGCTGTCAACGATTGATTGGTTGAAGTTGAAACCATTTAAGTTGAATGCCATAGTACTGATTCCTAAAGCAGTTAACCAAATTCCTACAACTGGCCAAGCAGCTAAGAAGAAGTGTAAAGAACGAGAGTTGTTAAAACTTGCGTATTGGAAGATTAAACGACCAAAGTAACC
>Ga0164294_10004159_pt1 | contig 12700 bp, 14 predicted proteins | sample GEODES005metaG_FD_111479 | JGI IMG/M metagenome (GOLD analysis project Ga0164294, IMG submission 111479) | Oligotrophic lake water microbial communities from Sparkling Lake, Wisconsin, USA - GEODES005 metaG | ecosystem: Environmental > Aquatic > Freshwater > Lake | place: USA: Sparkling Lake... | reverse complement strand
GCAGACAAATACCGATTAAGCAGATTATGGCCTGCTTGCCTTACAAGTATACTTTACTTATGCCTAAAATGTAAATAACAGTGATAATCAATTGTACTACAAATAGACTCCATTTACGCCAAGTCCATGCTAGATATACCCAGCCGATATTACCGGCTAAACATACCCATAAATTTATGGGATATACATTGAAACTGGTCAATGCCACTCCCACAATTAGTAGTGCAGTCAAAGACCATTCTATAATGGCGTCTTTTATTTTGGTCATTAGATTTTTTTGGTAATATCTAAAATTGCTTCCACTTCCTTCCAATCACTGTCATGGGCACTCCAGTCACCTTTGTGTGCAATTTTAATAGCACGATTGATCACACTGCCTTTGATATTAAGTTCTTCGGCCACTGCTTTAACTGTTTCCTTAAGACCTTCTTGAAGATCTTCAATTTCACGTAGTACAGTGGAACCTTCGTTGATGAGTTTTTCCAATTTGGCCTTTTCTTCAGGACCGTACATTCTACTTGACATATTATCTCCTTAACTTAGTTAGTATACTGTATTTGTTGGCTTAAGTCAACATAAAGTAGTTGACAATTCCACCATAAGAGCATATAATGTATACATGTTGAACTACTTCACTATACATCATGAAAAAACTTGTTCTTGCAGTATTTTTGGCACACTCGGTAACAGCTCAAGCTGCCGACTATTTTGAGTGGGATAATCCCACTGCCAAGTTTGACGCCACCAAACGAAATCACAATGTTGTTCAAGTAGAGTGGCGTGCTGTTGACAATGTGCTTGAATACTGTAGTAAATTGAATGTTGCTCGAGGTTATCCGCCAATTACCAATGTCAATTTAAAAGCTTGTGGTACTCAAGATGGAAATAAATGTCTAATTGTCACGCCTAAACAAGCAACTATGCATAATTTAGGTCATGAATTACGTCATTGTTTTCAAGGATACTGGCACAGCCAATAATTATTTGATGCCAGAATTTTTTAGGATTCTGGCAACCTCTACATCTTCCTTGAGTAATTCACCGGCAAAATCTTTAAGTCCTCCGACGACTGTATCACTAGCACGACGTGCAGCCGCACCAGCTTGCCCTGCCATGCTTGGAGAATTTCCTGTTGATTGACCTGATGGCGGACTAGGTTGATTGGGTGCTGATCCAGGAGTTGCCTCACCTGCTCTCAGCTTTTTTCTAAATTCCACATATTGTTTAGTTAAATTAACTGCATCAGGTAGATCAGTAAAGGTGGAAATATCTTTCATTAGAGTATCTAATTCTATCATGTGAAGGTGTCTTTCGAAGTTAGAACTTTCATCACCACCGCCACTTGCACCGCCGCCACCTGCTCCGCCGCCACCTGCTCCGCCGCCACCTGCACTAGGTGCATCGCCGCCACCTGCACTAGGTGCATCGCCGCCACCTGCACTAGGTGCATCGCCACCGCCTGTTGGGCCAGTTTGTTGACTAGCAGCGCCACCGCCACCTGTAGTAGGTGCATTACCACCACCTGTAGTAGGTGCATCGACGCTACTTGGATTATTACTATCCCAAAAGTCGTACCAATCTTTTTTCTTATCGTCTACCCATTTGCCTATACCTTCAGCACCGCCTGCTTTATTATAGCCATAAGCACCAATGGCTCCAGCTCCAAGTGTTGCTGCTAGTTTTGGATTATCCCTTACTAACTTAGCTGTACCTGTTGTTGCATCTTTGGCACCTTTTACAGCAGCAGTTCCAACTTGTCCTGCTTTTGTTGCAGCCTGCCCAGCGGCTTGTGCAGCCTGTCCAACTCTTGATAATGGAGCTCCTGGTACTTCAACTGTGCTTCCATGTGGTGTTCTTCCTTGAGCCCATCCCTGTCTCATATTTTTAAAAGCTTCTCTTCCCTTATTTAATCCTGCTCCTATCCCTGCTCCTACCGTTTTAATAAAATCTTTTGCTGCACCCTCATCAACTTTTTCATCTGAATTTTCACCTAGAATTTCTTTGATCTTGGCCAATAATGCCTGCTCTTCTAATGTTATTTCATCAAATTTATTTTGCATTTTAAAATCTCACATTTTTAATTTGATCAAGTATTCTATTATCTTCTGATGATTCAATAGATTCTTCCCAAGTATTTCCTGATCCTCGATCAAATTCGCCAAAAGATCTTGCTTGTGCTTTTCTTATTCTTTCTAACTCAGCAGGAGTAAATTGAGCTCTTGGATCAAATGATGGACCCAGTGCTAGATCTGGTCTACGTCCTGGAGTTGACGTTGGTCCTGTTTGTTGTGATACTGCATTAGGAGTATCAAACGCGGCCACCGCTGCATTATGTCTATTATTCCAGTCAGCTGTTCTTTCGGCGTTATTAAATTGATCTCTTACATTGTTAGTAAGATTTCTATCTATTGCAGCATCTAACGAGCCGGGTGCGCCAGCATCATTGGGGGCTTGGCCAGTAGAACGATTTGGTGGTTTAGGTGGTGTAGGTGTTGTGCCTTTTTGTTTATCTTTGACTGGAGTAAAGCCAGGAGGTGGTGTATAACCAGCAGCAACTAGTGCTTTAAATGTACGGGAACCAATTTTTCCATCAACTTCTAAAGGAGGTTTGGATTTTTGGAAAGCTTTAATTTCTTCATCAGTAGTGGGCCATTTTTTATCCTCACCTGGTTTAGGTGGTTGGACAGGTGTATTTGGATCAACTTGTGGAGTCATAGGCCCAGGTGGTGTAGTTTTAACTTTGTCAAAAAGTTCTCGAGCTCTTTTGATTTTTTCAATTCTTGGATCAACTGTAGGTGTTGTTGTAGGTCCTGTTGTTGGTGCTGGTGTTGGTGTTGGTGTTGGTGTTGGTGTTGGTGTTGGTGCTGGTGTCGGAGGCGGCGCTGGTGTTGGTGTCGGTGTCGGTGTTGGTGTTGGTGTTGGTGCTGGTGTCGGTGTTGGAGCTGGTGGTTTTGGTGGTTCTGGTTGTTTAGCCGCTCTATCTATAACTTCCTGTGCTCTTTCTATGACAGAATCTATATTAGTATTTGGTATTTCTCGATTTATGGCGGTTAACTCCGCCATGATTTTTTTCATTTCTTCAATGGCACGCCCAATTGCTCCAGCGTCACCAGAACCTCCAACATCTCGAGGTTCATAATATGGTGGTGAATCCTCACTAAAGAAACTTTCATATAATGCATCTGATAATGATTTGGATTCTTTTAAACTTTTACTAACTTGTTTAATTAGGGTATTTAATTTTCCAATTAGTTCGTCTGTATATTCTCTGGAATTTGAGTCTATAGTATGTTTTACAGCAACATCTTTAACAGAGTCAGCACCAAACAGTCCAAACATACTTGTTTTTGCATTGTCGGGTACTAGACCAAGCTTACCTAATTGAGCAGTGACAGCATTGTCTGGACTTCTTTCCATTTCAGCATTGGCGTTATAGTAAGTGCCGTCTGTTGGATCGTATAATCCTGGTAATTTATTATCTCGAGCTATTTGAGCTAGAATCATCCTTCTTTGTTCGGGATCAGGTTCTCGAGCTACTGCTGCTTTTACAGTTTTAAATAGGCCTTCATCTAATTGGTCTAGTTTTTCTAGTAATAGTTTTAACTGCATGGTATATTTATTATTTTTTATTAGGACCGTTTTCGATGAACTTGGATAATGCTTCGCCTGTATTGGTTATTCGAATTTTTACGGCTTCATCTAACGCATCAAACTTGGGTTGATCTTTAGAATATTTGTAAACTACACCCCAATTTTTCCATAATATTCTTACTTCATCTGTAGGAATTCCGCCTATTGTAGGGTTATTAGGATCATTTGGATTATTTGGATTATTTGGATCTTTAGGTTTATTAGGATCTTCAGGCCCTGTTTGTGGTGTCATTGGCTGTTGTGGCTCCTCGCCCTTAAACATATCCCCTAACGCCTTCATAATATCTTTAATAGCAGGAGCCGCCAAAATTAGACCACCAACAGTCGCAGCTCCTTGAACCCATGGATTTTTATACCATGGTCGTTTAGCACCCTGCATCATATCCGTATCTAAATTATTCATTGAGGATCTGGCTGCTTGTCTTGCCATCTGTCTTCTTTGTCTTGCCATCATTCTTCGAGCTAAGGCTCTTGACGCCATTCTACTGGCCATTCCTGCAACAATTTCATCTAATTTTTGTTTACCATTGTCTTCAGCAATCATGGCCCAATTTTTCATTTGTTCTTGTGGCGTAAGGAAGTCATCTATATTTGTGCGATAATAATGATATACACTTTCGGCAATGGTTTCTACTCGATAACCGTATTTTTTAAGGAATCTATCGATATCATCTAAAGCCTTTACTAATTTTTCAACTTCAGGGTCAGGAGTATCAGGTGTACTTAAATCTTTTTGAACTTGTTGACCTGTTTTACCTTGCGGATCTGCAATAGCGTTGGCAGCAGCAGCAGTTGCACCAGCAGCAGTTGCACCAGCAGCACCTGTTAATCCGCCTGCGTCATTATTGGCTTTTGATCCGCTATTGTTATCAGCTGTAGGTTCTGCTGCTGCTTGAACTGAATTAGGAGTGGATGGCTTATCACCTTCTTCGCCATCAAGGCTAGTTGGATCTGATTTCCATTCGGAGTCTGTCTCATCTTCCTTTTCTTTTTCTTTTTCGTCAGCTTCTTCTAAACTGCGTAATTTATCTAATATATCTTTTACTTGCATAATATTTTCCTATTTCAATCCAAATTCTTTCATAATAGCACGAGCAAAAGATTTGGGTTTTGATGCCATATAGGCACCTTCTTTCATTTGATTTAATTCTTGTTGAGCTTGATCCACGCTGATCATAAATCTACCAGTTCTATTAGGATTTGCTGCCTTTTCTAAATATTCTCTAGGAAATCCTGATCCAGTGGCCGGTGCGCTAGTTTGTGCGCTAGGTTCATCTGTTGGTGGTTTATAGTTTGGGTTCTTAGCCAGCCAATCTAAGGCAATTTTAGCATCATCCACTGATATCATAAATCTACCAGTTCTTTTAGGATTTGCTGCCTTTTGTAAATATTCGACACCATAACCAATATTGTCGGGGGGAGTAGTTGCTGCTTGATCAGCAGCTGATTGTTGCTTTTGATACATGGCCTGTGATCGAGCCTGTTGATCTGCGGCAAATGCTGCTGCGTCTTCTGGACTCGAACCAGCTGGTGGCAATGACATTTTAAATTCTTTCACTTGTTTTTTAACTTCACCACTGTTGGGACTTTCGTGATCACCTTTTTTCACACCAGCTTTATAGACTTTTTTGCCTGTGCTTGGGCTGATGTAATAGTCGCGTCTTTCGCCTGACTCTTTGTCAACGTCACTGCCAATACTCTTAATTTTGTATTTTTCGCCACCTTCTTTGAATGTGTCTTTTTGTCCAAATACACTTTGAAATTGTGCGCCTAACATATTCTTTAATTTGTCTCTTTGATCTGCTCTTAATATGATTTGATTTCCATCGAACTTGAATCCCATATCACGTAGTTTGGGCATGAGTTCAGTTTTTAATAATGTGTATTTAAAAGTAGTTGGTTGTGCTACAGCATGGCCGCCCATCTGTGTTTGTGGTTTTACTCCAACAACTCTACGTGCAGCACCAGTTTCGGGGTCAATACGTAATATATTACCACCAGTTGGTTCACCTTCTTCTTCATCATCCTCTGGTGCTTGATACATCTTCATACGACGATCATCACCTGCTTGAATATAGTCTCTTAGTTGTTTAACATCTTCACCTTGGTCACTGCGTAAGGCGGAACTTTTAATAATAAATTCTGCTGCTTCTGCACCAATAAAGTCTAAGTCTCTAAATATGGCTCTTAGTTGTTGAATTGTGGATCTAAAGTCGTCAAATAAGAAATCAATTTTTAGTTTGGTTTTAGCTCCTGATTTATCTCTAGTACCACGCTTACTGACTTTGTGCATAACGTCTTGTGGGAACGATCCAAAGTCACCAAATACATGGGGAGCACCGGCGTTATCTGCTGTGATAATAATATATAATTTACCACTTGGACGATCTAGTTCGTCTAGTTGTGCCTCGCCCACTCTACTTTCTTTTGGCACACAATTTGGCACAGTCTTGCTGCCTTTCTTTTTAGTGCCTACCATTTTGTAGTTTTTCCAGCAGGGATCTTTATCCTCTTTCATTTTAGGTTTGAATCCAGCTACTGGTTTACATTTGCATTTACCAGGTGGGCAAGTACATTTGCTGCTGCCGCATTGTGGACATACCTTACCTTCCGCTAAAGCTTTAGAAGGCATAGCAGCATCTAATTCTTGTTTGGCTCGACGTGTAGCAGGTTCATTTTTTTTACGTTCTTTGTCTACGGCAGCACTAAGTTTTTCTTGGGCAGTCTTTTTTGGTTTTTTTGATTCAAGCATACGAGCTGTAGCTCTCTTGCCTTTTCTTTCTAAGCTTCTAGCTACATTTTGTGCTTGCTTAAAAGTGTCAAAGGTTTTCCAATACTTGCCATCAATATATACTTCACCGCTTCTAGTCTCGTGACCTAACTCATGTTCTAGTTCACGGCGTTTAAATTCGCCTTTGCCATCATATTGTTCTTCCTCAATACTATCTCTATATTTTAATGCTTCTATACGACCATCTTTTTCTGCATCAATTAGCTTATGTATATCCGACTGACGCATCACACTGGCTAATGGTTTGCCGGATATTTTTGCCAATCTATATTTTTTCATCAACAATAATAATTCGCCGTCAGTGGGCTTTTCTCTTTCGAGATACTCGTCTAGTTGTTGACCTTTATGCTTTTGTACACCTTGTTTGGCGTCTTTTTTCTTATCTTTATGTTTACCAGCAGCACCACCACCTAAAGCAGCATTGGCGTTCTTAGCCACAGGATTGCGTTGTTTAGGTGGTTCTGGACTTTTCTTCTCCATCACATTACGAACAATTTTTCTAATAGCAGGAGTGGATTCATAACTTTCTGAAATATGTACTAGTGGTGCAGGTTCTGTTTTAGGTTGAACAGGGTTGACCTTAACCTCTTTAGGTTTGGAGTTATTCTCTAAGAGAGTAATATATTTCTTCATGTCCATTTAGTTCGTTCCCTTACCTTCTACACATTCTTTACAATGGCAATCTGGGCAATAATCACAATCATTACAACTATGTTCACAATGTCTAGGGCAATTACAGGTTTGGCACTTAGGTTGATTTAATTTCAGTGCCAAGTATGCATCATAGTCATCTACATAGTTGGGTAATGACATATTATTTGGCCTGGTTTTTCCACATGGCAGCGGCAGCAATTTTCTTACCTTTTTCGCCACCACCAGCAGACTTAGCTACTTTGTCAAAACTCTTGCCTGGTTTACCAATGTCACCACCTGCTTTAGCCTTCTTGACCACAGCAGATTTTTCACCTTTGCTCATACCAGCACTGGGTTTGCTTGTTTCTTTGACTGGCATAGTTTTACCACCAACCGTCACAGTTTTATCTCCGGAGGCTTTGGCATCTTGTACTGCTTTACCAAACGCATTGCCTTCTTTGCCCATCTTGGTACCTTTAGTTGGAAGATCTTTAGGTTCAGTTGCTTCGTCATATTTGTCGTATTTGTTACGCACCTTGTCTAAATCTTTACCATCTTTACCAGCTTGAGCAAGAGCTTTCATACCATCCTTGCCGTACTTCATTACACCTTTGGCCGCACGACTCATTGTTTTTTCTTGTGCTTCCCTCATGCCACTACATTCTTTCATACCGTGTACTGGGCAGCTTTTACCCTTGGCAGTATGATTACATTTTTTCTCAGCAGCTTCTTTAAATGGTAATCCAGCAGCCTTACGACGACTACCAATTACTTCGTCTTTACCACTTTCTACTTCGCCGTCGCCGTCATAATCTTTTTTGGCTTTTTTAGCTTTGGCTTCGTCTAGATCACTCATGCCTTTACGCTTGGTTAGTTGATCCATTGGACTAACTCTGCGGCCACGAACTTGTTTAGCAAGGAATTTAGCAGCACGTTCATCATGATCTGGATGCAAACTGGTTAATGGAACATCACCGTGTAGTTCGTGATCTTTTTCAGCTCTACTGGCTTTTCTACTATGTCTTGTATGACCACTGCTGGTTTTTATTTTGTTAAAGTCGCTTGGGGTATCGTCATCGCCACCACGATCATCTTCGCTCTCATCTACTTTTTTCTTTTCTTTAGCTTTGAGTTTTTCAGCCTGTGCTTTCTTTAGATCCTTAACTTTTTCCTTAGCTTCAAGTAATTTGTTCCTTAGAATTTTCTTTTCGCTTTCACTGTACATTTCACTGTCTTCAATGGAACGACCATATTCAGTAAACTTCATTTCGTATTCTAAATAGTGATATACACTGGCAAGATAGTCAGCAGCCTTAGTAATCTTGGCCTGTACCCAACCTTCTAGTTGAGCATCGTCTTGCATCATTTTAAATAATTTTAGGCTATACTTGGCTGTTTTGTATAGATCAGCTTTGGCCATTTTACCTTCATCATCGTGTTCAGGTTGTGGCATAGGTGATTGCATGTTGATATCCATTCTCTACTCCGTATTCAAGTTATTTATCGTTTTAAGCTGCCGCCAGTCAAAAGGTTTGCTCCTTTAACGTCCAGCGCATTTTTTACTGTGCCATCTTTGTTTTTATAAGTTTTGCCCTTTTTATTCTTATAAACTGGGCCTACTGCAACATTGCCTGCGCTAGTACCACCGGCTGTGGCTGTTTCAAGTAGTTCGCGTATTTTCATAATTACACACCGTATTTGTTCTTTTTATGTTTATGTACAGGACTGACGGTGTGGGTGGAAGGCAATTCCCTACTTTTCATATCACCTTTGTTAAGGTCAGTATATTTGGCACCTACCACTTTGGCAGCTTTTTTAAACATTTCATTTTCTACTTCAGTGTATGGGTGAATGGTTTTCTTTTTGCCAAACCAACTTTTGCCGTCAATATCTGGAGTTTTAGATCCATCAGTGCCTGCCATGGCCTGACCTAGTTTAAAGGCCACATAGTCGCTATTGGCCATTTCCACATCACTATAAGTGCTCAATCCTGTACTAGGTTCTTGTTGTCTTTTAGAGATTTTGCCTTGGCTAACTTCTAATAATTCTCTAAGCTTCATCTCATCCCCTTGCCAACGGGTGGTTCACCTGTAAGGAAAGGCATACTAAACCATAGTTGGAACCATTCCTTGCTACCTGGTATAATGTTATGTTTCTTCATTAGTTGGCCTTTTTCATCCCCAGTCAAGCTGATATTACTACCACCATAAGGGTCGTCTATATCGTATTTAACATATCCACGATATTCGTTAATGCCTGCTAATTTTTTTAATTCGTCTAAGTTCATTTGTCTTTTGCCACATCCGATTCTGGACCAATTCGTACCAACCATTCTAATTCATCGTCTATATCTTTAACATTAAAGAATTTTACATTAGGTATACGCTTCATAGCAAACCATTTGTTTGCTACTTTAACCATATCAGCACGGTCCTGTGGGTCACCGCTATTAGGCTCATATCTGCCGGTCATGTTGACCCATAATGCACTTGGGTTGCCGTTATCATCATAACCTAATAAATCTCGCCATTTTTGTTGTAGGTGGTCTGGAACATACTGATCCAACTCAGTATCACTCATCCATTCTTTACCTATATCAATGCCTTCCGCCACACCTTGCTTTTTCTTAGGTTTTTTTGCAGCAGCCATTTGAGTCATACGCTGTTGCGCCTTGTGCATTAGAGCCATAACTTCCTCATCGTCAATCTCTGGGCTCATAGCATCACGCCATACGGCAAATTGTTCATCATGACTCTTTGATGGATCCATCAACACAGCTCGCATAGGTGTGGCACGTGGGCCTTCTTCTTCACGACTTGGGTCACTGGTTTCTTGGCGACTGATTACCTGTAAGTTTTCAAAGTCAAAAGCAATATTGCCTTTCTTATCTGGTTTGCCATTATAATGGTTTAGGTATTGGAAAGCTGCTTTTTGGTCAGCACCCACAACAATTATGGCATTGGTATAACCTTGTTGATTTAAGTTAGCTAGAACTCTTGTTAGGTCTGGTAATTCGTCAGTGGCTGTTTGAAATATGTGACCTTGTTCAGGAAATACTTTACGATATATAGCCAATTTTTCTTCAGGTTCTAAGGGATCATCTGGACCATAGCTTCTACTGACCACAAAGTAAGGATCGCCTTCGTTGTCTTTGGCGTGAGTGATCACACTGCTGGCCAACATCATATGACCTTTGTGACCCATGCCTCTGCCCCAACCTACTACGGCTGTTTTACCTTCTCCGGTACGGTTGATATTTTCAAATAGTTGTCTTAGTCTCATCTTTCTTTGTCCGGGGACCAATTAGCTTGGTCGATAGCTTTGACAAATTGTCCAGGCACATCGTTTGTAAATTTTGAGCCTGGATGTGCCTGTACATACCCTTCTGGTTTAGTTTGCCTAATGCCACCGTGTGTACCTGCACTTAGAGAATTTATTAGTTCAAGTTTAGCATGGGTGATCATTTCCACAGCATCAAGTACAGCATTTAGGCCAGCATGATCTGCTAGAATTTTTTGACTTTGGCCAGCACTGACGTTTCTAGTGACCCAATCATGGAATTTTTGTTTAACGCCAGGTATGCGTAGGTTTTGATTATAGAATTTATAGAGTACATCACCAGGTTTACTTAGGCCAGGCTTGGGTGCTAGGAATCCATCAATCAAGTTTGCATTTTGACTGATATAATCTTGAACTCGCATCAAACCTGATAATTCAAGATCTTCGGGAGGTTCGGCATAAGTAGTACCTTGAACAATAACTTCAGGGGTGCTTAATGATTCTGCATCAGGTATTCTACTTTCTTCACTGCTGCCTAATTCTGGATAGTATCCAGTTACAGCCACCATGACTTTGGCCTTGGCAATGCGTTGTCCTAACTCAGTGCCCTGTCCAATATGGAATGTGGTAATATTTGGAGTGAATTCATATTCGCCTGTTTGCTTGTTTACGTTGGGTTTAGCACCGGGATGAAACAACAATCCACCTTCTACAAAGCCAACTTCTGGACTGGCCTTTTCAAGATAAGGCCATAAATTACTCATTTCACGAGCATATTGTTTGCGATTATTTTCTTTATCAGGGTCTACTCTACCTGTGCCTAATACAAATCGTTGTACTTCATCTGGCGTTTTTGGTGCTGTACTAACTCCAGTTTCTAATTTAGTTTTGCCGCGTTTCAAGTATTCCCAAGCATTTTTAGGAATCATATAGAATGTGCCGCTTTCGTCCCTGCCCCAATATATTACAGGGCTACCATCCCATTTAAGTTCTATGTTGCCACCTTGACCTGCCATTGATTGCAGTCTTTCAATGGCATGCATGCCTCCGTTAGATCCGTTAGTAAAGACCAAGTCCTCAATATGTTGATATTTGCGACCTATTCCTGGTGCTGCTTCTAATAATGGTCGAGCTGGACCTCTTGTTGGAGCTTTCTGCCAACTTGGCCCACCTGATGCTGAATCCCATACTTGTTTCTTTAGTTCAGGATCTTTAATAGCAGCCATAATACTTTCTGCACTGCCAAGATCACGCCCGTTATGACCTGGACCTAACAGTATTTCAGCTACTTTGTCCCAATCATCTGTTACTAAATCTGCTTTCTTTCTATCAGCATCTCTGGCATATAGGCCTTCATCTGGCGACCATAGCATATTTTTAGCACTGGCCAATGCACTTAGTACTACTTGTTTGTGTACACCTTTATATGGACTGCCTCTAGGAATGATATGTCTATGGAATTTAGCTACCTTTTCAGCTTTGCGTATTACTTTAATATCGCATTGATAAGCCTTACCATCATAAGGGAATTTAATATGTACTGTTACACCAGCTTTGTAAGTTGCTGCAACTCCATTATCTAGTAAAAATTTCTCCAAAGCATTACGGGCTGCTTTGTCGTCGTCAGCTAGTTTTTTACTAGGGGGTATATTAAAAAATTGTTTAACTTGATCCAAGTCCACGCTGACATCTAAATCACCTGTGGGGTGTTCAGGATCAGGATCTTGATTAGAGCCACTGCCTTGTACATGAATAGGAAATCCAGCATCACGTAGATAACCCTGAACTTCTTTGACCAAGGCCTGTACCATATCTGGAGTAGGATAAAACGGCGTTGTTTCAGGCCAAATATTTCCACCGCCTTCTAACAAAGGTCGTTGTGGTCTATTGAATAGTTCTCTTAAAAACATATTAGTCGTATTTGCCGTCTTTCATATGACCCAATTCAGTTTCATATATTTGTTTGGCGGTTTCTTCTATGAACTTTGGTGCTAGTTCATCTTCTAATTCTCTAATAGGAAACTCTTTTTTATAAGACTCATATGCCTTGTTTATCAAAGGTTTAAAAACTCTGTGACTGAAGTTTTTACCATCGTCGAAACTGCCCTTACACATCTTTAGTACAGGGTAGAAATTTCTACGATAAAAATCATCATTATGATGCATGAAATAGACAAGGTCTTCAGCCAAGTCAAAGTCCAGTTTTTTCTTGTCTTTGTCAATGACTTCTTCAGTATGGCCCTTCATGACTTTGTCAATGGGCTCTTTGGTATTGTTAAACAGTTCAAAAATTTTCATATCATATAGCCAGAGTTACTATGTGATATTTATCAAACGGTTAACATT
>Ga0164294_10004158_pt1 | contig 12702 bp, 9 predicted proteins | sample GEODES005metaG_FD_111479 | JGI IMG/M metagenome (GOLD analysis project Ga0164294, IMG submission 111479) | Oligotrophic lake water microbial communities from Sparkling Lake, Wisconsin, USA - GEODES005 metaG | ecosystem: Environmental > Aquatic > Freshwater > Lake | place: USA: Sparkling Lake... | reverse complement strand
GGAGAGGGTGGTCAAGCACATGCAAAAGACTGTCTATACGACCGGTGAAGCTGCCAAGATCTGCAAGGTCAGCCAGCAGACGATCATCCGTTGTTTCGACTCGGGTCAGCTCAAGGGTTTCCGTGTGCCGGGCAGCCGGTTCCGGCGGATTCCCCGCGATCAGTTGTTTCTGTTCATGCGGGACAACGGGATTCCGACCGACGCTCTCGAAAGTGGCCGTCGCAAGATTCTCGTCGTCGACGACGATCAGGATCTCGTCGAGTTGATCACCGATGTCCTCGAGCGGGACGGCCGCTTCGAGACGCGGAGCGTCAACAATGGCTTCGATGCCGGCATGATGGTCAAGGACTACCGTCCCGATCTGATCGTGCTCGATGTGATGCTCCCGGACATCAATGGCAAGGAAGTCTGCCAGCGCGTCCGCAGCGACTCCACCATGGACGAGGTGCGGATCATCTGCATCTCGGGCATGTGTGAAGCCGACAAGATCGAGGAATTGAAGGCCTCTGGGGCGAATGAGTTCCTCCAAAAGCCGTTCGAGGCCGAGGTCCTTGTTGATCGCATCTGCACGCTGCTCGACATCGAGTCGGTGGCTACCGGTTCCTGATCACGAACCCCGGTGTCGGCTTCGGTTCTCGGGGCTGAGCTAGCGGTGGTGAGGGGCATCAGTGTCTCAGGGTCGTTCGTCCGGCGTGCGGTTGATGGTGCGTCCGGGGCGTTCGACGACTCTTGCGTTGCCGGTTCCGCGCCAGGCCTGTCAGGGCCTGGCGCGGGCCGTGCTCGCGGCCGCATCGGGCGTTTCGGCCGCCGGCGCAGGACCACCGGCAGATCTGCTGTCGGAATCTCGGGGGCAGGCAGTTTCTACGCTTGCACCTCGCTCCCCGGCTTGGCCGTGGCTCACGGCCACTGAGGCCAGCATTGCCGAACTCTTGGGCGGGGCCCCCCTCCGGCGACGGCGGAGCGAATTGGGCTCGGCCCCGAACGCTTCTCTCCCGAGGCACGCCACCGGGGCCGGCGAAGCGGCGAGAGGGATCGCTGCGGTAGCCGCTCTTTCGGGCGCGGGGGCGGAGTCGCTGATCTGGTTGTGGGCGGCGCTGCTCCCATCCGATTGGCCCGAGGAGGCCCGCGACGGCATTTCCGCAGGAGCGGACGGGGCGTTGTGGTCCAGAATCCGCCCTGGGGCCAGCCGGCCGGGCAGTGTGCCGCTGGTGAGCTTTGCCAGGGATTTGGTATCAGGCCCACTCCCAGACGATGGAATCGACGTCGACGAATCGGCCTGGCTAGCCTGGATTGCCGAGGGGCCGGCGGAGGTCGATCCGGCGGCCCAGGGAGAGGCTTGGGCCGATCGATTGCGGGCCGGAGATCTCCCGGTGTCGCGGATTCCGGGGCCCTCCGCGCTTTCGGCGGAGGGGGGAGAACTCCTCGGCACGGTTCGCCTCGCGGCCCACCATGTCCACCTCGCCTTGGCCTTTCAGGATGCCCTCGGTGAGGCCCGCCTCGAGGCGATGCGCGAACTCGCCTACGGAGCCGGGCACGAAATCAATAACCCCTTGGCGAACATCGCCACCCGGGCCCAGACCCTGCTCCTCGACGAGCGCGACCCGGAACGACGTCGACGGCTCTCGACGATCGTCGATCAGGCCTTCCGAGCCCGCGATCTGATCGGCGGGTTGATGTTGTTTGCGCGGCCGCCCCGCCCGCATCGTGTGGCGACGGACATCCACGGGATGGTCACCACCGTCATCGATCGCCTTGCTCCTTTGGCTGGACAGCGACTTGCCCGCCTCGACTATGGCCCGGCACCGGTCCCGGTGGCGGTGGCGGTCGACCGTTCGCAGGTGGAGGAGGCGATCCGTGCCGTCGTCAGCAATGCCCTCGAAGCCGTCGGGGAAGGCGGCCGGGTGACGGTGTCGGTCGCGGCCGGCCGGACTCAGGGGGTCTGCGATCTGATCGTTTCCGACGATGGTCCTGGGATCGATTCGACCACCCTGCGCCGGGTCTTCGATCCGTTCTTCAGCGGTCGTGAGGCGGGGCGCGGTGCCGGGCTTGGGCTCTCCAAGGCGTGGCGTTTTCTCGAGGCCAATGGGGGTGGCATCGAGATCGAGAGTCGCGCCGGCCGCGGCACCCGCGTCTTGATCAGGCTGCCTCTGGCAGAGAGTCAGGAGGCTCCGCCAATGGTTGTTGCCAAGCCGACGTCCGACGATTGCTCTACTTCGACAGCTTTGGCTACCTTGCCTATCTCTCCCAGTCGTTCAGGTTGAGGCTGGTAAAGTTGCCGCAGAGCCCCCGGCATGATCCTCGGCTTGATCGGGAGCGGGAAGCGGAGAAAACGGCCACGCAAGCGTCGTCGACGGAGCACGGCGGACCTTGTGGGACTTCCCGAGTTTCCCTATTCTCCGCTGTCAGCGGAGAGTCTTGTTCGCGGCGACGGATCGCCCTCCCTGGATCGGGGGCCACTGGATTGGCGGGCCCTGGCTCTCGGACCTCCGCCGGTCGAACAGCCCTGCTCGGAGCATGGATGCCCCCATGAGCTACACCCCCATGAGCTACAGAGGAACAGCGGTCGAGACAGGGTTTGCCCAGCCCACTCCGGCTGACCGGGCCATGCCGGCTGACCGGGCCATTCCGGCTGACCGGGCCGATGGCGGGATGATGTCCCGTCTTCCTTCCGAAACCGCCGTGCACCCCGCGCACCCCCAGCGCAGGTCTCCTGAGGCGGAAGTCCTCGCGGCGTGCAGCGCGACTGCCGACTGGCTCAGGCAGCGGCAGGCCGCCGATGGGCACTGGCGCGGCCCGCTCGAAGGGGACACGATCCTCGAAAGCGAGTATCTCCTCATCCTCGCCTGGCACGGTCGGCTGGAAGGGGCGCATGTTGGCGGGGCGGTGCGACGGATCCTCCGCGAGCAACTTCCCCACGGGGGCTGGGCCATCTACCGCGGTGGCCCTGTCGATGTCAGTGCCAGCGTGAAGGCCTATTTCGCCCTGAAGATCTTCGGCGAATCCCCCGATTCCGAACCAATGATGCGGGCCCGACGTGCGATCGCGGCGGCGGGGGGGCCATGGGCCGTCAACAGCTTCACCCGCTTTTACCTCGCGCTTCTTGGGCAGATGTCGTACGGCGACTGCCCGGCGGTGCCTCCGGAGATCGTTCTCCTTCCGGACTGGTTCCCGGTCAATCTTCACCGGGTTTCGGCTTGGTCGCGGACGATGATCGTTCCGCTGTCGTTGATCTGGGATTTCAAGCCGGTCAGGCATCTCCCGCCCGAGCAGCGGATCGACGAATTGTTTGCCGATTCACCCCGGGCGCCTCACGCGCGGCGCCTCGGCGGCGATGACGGTTGGGCCCGGTTCTTCCGCGGCGTCGATCGGATCCTGAAGGGATGCGATGCGGTCGGGTTTCGTCCGCTCCGCAGCCGCGCCGTCGCCGAATGCCGCCGCTGGATGCTCGAGCGCTTCGATGGGAGCGACGGGCTCGGAGCGATTTTCCCGCCGATTCTCTGGAGCATTGTCGCCCTCCGCGCCTATGGGTGCCCGGAAGACGCCCCCGAGGTCCGAGAGTGCTGGCGGCAACTCGAAGGGCTCATCGAGCACGAAGCGGACGGAACGACGCGGATCGAGCCCTGCCGATCCCCCGTTTGGGACACCGCGCTGACCCTCCGGGCTCTCGCCGTCGACCGTCTGGCCCGGCGGGATGGCGTTGATTCCGTCGACTCCGATCAGGCTCTCGACGACGCGGTCGACTGGCTCCTCTCGCAGGAGATTCGCACCGACGGTGATTGGTCGCGGCGGACCGTCCCGGTGGCCCCGTCGGGCTGGTGCTTCGAGTATGCCAATCGCTTCTACCCCGACGTCGACGACACGGCGATGGTCCTCATCGCGCTGGCGACGTGGCGCGAGGGGGAGCGATCGGACGATGCAGCGTCGCAGCGGCGGCGGTCGCTGGTCGATGCCGCGGTCGACCGAGCCAGGCCCTGGCTCGAGGCCCTGCAAAACTCCGATGGCGGCTGGGGGGCGTTCGACAAGGACAACAACTGCGAACTCCTCTGCAAGGTCCCCTTCGCCGACCACAACGCGATGATCGATCCGAGTTCCCCCGACCTTGCCGGTCGGGTTTTGGAGGCGTTCGGAAGGATCGGCTATCGCCTCGGGCATCCGGCGGTCGACCGAGCGGTGGCCTACCTGCGGCGATCGCAGGAAGCCGACGGATCGTGGTACGGGCGTTGGGGGGTCAACTACGTCTACGGCGCCTGGCAGGCGATCGAGGGCTTGCGGGCCGTCGGCGTTTCCGCCGACGATTCTGTCGTCACGGCCGCAGCCGGGTGGCTCCTTTCGCACCAGCAACCCTGCGGTGGGTGGGGCGAGTCGGCCGACAGCTACGCCGACCCGAGCCTGGCCGGTCGTGGCGAGCCGACCCCGTCGCAGACCGCGTGGGCGTTGGCCGGATTGCTCGCGTCCGGACACGCCGGTTCGCCGGAAGCTCGCCGGGGCGTCACGTGGCTCCTTGACCACCAGACGCCCGACGGGGATTGGGCGGAAGAGAACTTCACCGGCACCGGCTTCCCGAAGGTCTTCTATCTCCGCTACCACTGGTACCGCGTTTATTTCCCCCTCATGGCCCTGGGGCGGTGGTCGATCGCCCGGGGAACGGGTGATGCCGATGGCGCGCCGTCCGATGAAAACATTCACTCTGCCCGCCGCGCGGGCCAGGTTCGGGAGAAGGTTGCATGAGCGTTCCTGTCGGGCAGATGATCGCGGTCGTGCGGCATGTTCTCCGCGAACGGTGGCGTGGCAATCATCGCTATCCGCTCGTGCTCATGCTCGAGCCCCTCTTTCGCTGCAACCTCGCCTGTGGCGGCTGCGGAAAGATCCAGCATCCGACGGAGATTCTCCGCTCGCACCTCACGCCGGAGCAGTGCTTCCGCGCCGTCGATGAGTGTGGGGCGCCGATGGTGTCGATCCCGGGAGGAGAGCCGCTCCTCCATCCGCAGATCGAACAGATCGTCGCTGGGATCGTTGCCAGGAAGAAATACCTCTACCTCTGCACCAATGCCCTCAAGCTGGAGGAAATGCTCCCCCACTTCACGCCGTCCCCCTTCCTGGCTTTCTCCGTCCATCTGGATGGGCCGAAGGAGGAGCACGACCACGCCGTCTGCCGCGAAGGCGTGTACGACGTGGCGGTGGCCGCGATCCGGGCCGCCCGGAAGGCCGGATTCCGGGTGACGACGAACTCGACCCTGTTCACCGACGCCGATCCGGTCCGCTACCGGCGGTTCTTCGACGAGGTGATGGCTCTCGGGGTGGAAGGGATGATGATCTCCCCGGGCTACTCCTACGAGAAGGCTCCTGACCAGGAACACTTCCTCGCGCGGCAGCGGAGCCAGTCGCTCTTCGCCCGCATCCTGGAAAATGCTCCGCGGCGTTGGAAGTTCAACCAGTCGCCGGTGTTCCTTGAGTTTCTCAAAGGGAACTGGGATCTCGAGTGCCGCCCCTGGGGCACGCCGACATACAACCTCTTCGGCTGGCAAAAGCCCTGTTATCTCCTCGACGAAGGCTATGCCACGAGTTTCCGAGGCCTCATGGAGGAGACGAGTTGGGCGAACTACGGCCGGGCCAGTGGCAATCCGAAGTGTGGCGATTGCATGGTCCACTGCGGCTATGAGCCGGCTGCGGTCGAGGCGACGTTCGGCTCGATCGCCGGCCTTCTCGCCACCGCCAGGCTGACGCTCTTCGGAGCGCCGAAGCGGCCCCTGCCGCCGCTACCCGAGCCAGCACCCACTGCCCCGCTTCGGGTCCAGCCCAATGGCCTCCATGCCCTTCCGGTGCTCGGTCAGTCGTCGGTGGCCATCGAAGCCGAGCCGGCCTGTGATCGGGTGGCGTAGCGGGCAATGCGGGGGCGGATCAGCCCACCGTTCGCGCCGCTTCGATCGCCGCGCCCCGGGCGCCGGCCGTGTCACCGTCACGGATGACATGGATCGGGATCCCGGCCTGTTCCTCACGCTGGGTCGGCATGCCCCGGCGGATCTCGTCGACAAACCAATCGCGGAAGGCGGCGCTGGTCTCGACGGCTCCTCCCCCCACGATCAGGGCGTCGGGATCGAACACGTTGACCATCTCGTCGAAGAACAGGCCGAGGGCTCTGGCCTGCACCCGGAACACCTCCCGGCAGAGATCGTCGCCGCGCTCTGCCAGCCCACGGACCCGCTTGGCGGCCTCGGCGGGATCAGCCAGCCGGGCGAGTTCGTGCCCCGGGTTCTTGGCGAGGAACCAGGGAAGAATCGTGCGGCGAATCGCCGTCAGCGAACAGAGAGACTCGAGATCCCCTGTCCTTCCGCAGTTGCAGACCGGATCGATCCCCTCGATCCCGGGGATCAACGTCCAGGGAATGAGGACATGACCGAGCTCGCCGCCGAATCCACGTCGCCCTGCCACGACCTTTCCACCATGGATCACGCCTCCACCGAGCCCAGTCCCGACGATCGCCGCGACGCTCGTGGCGTCGGTGTCGTCGCCGAACAGGGCGACATGGCCCCACAGCGCCGCCGCGTTGCCGTCGTTGAGGTAGGTGACCGGAAGGCCGGTCCGTGTGGAGACGCCGGCGCGGATGTCAAACCCGGCCCAGGCGGCGTGGGCGAAGTTCGTCGAGCCCCGGCGGCTGAGGACGCCGTCGGCGCTCGCCGGGCCGGGGGTATCGAGACCGATCGCTGCCACGTCGGAAAGATCCAGTCCCGCTCGGTCGGCGGCGATGGCAAGCCCGTCGACGATCTGCGCGAGGCAGACATCAGGCCCTTCGACGCTCCGGGCGGGATGCTCGCAGAGACCTTCGATGAGGAATCGCCCACCCGAATCGAGGAACGTGTAGTTGATCGCCGTTCCCCCGAGATCGATACCGGCGACGACACCGCGGGTCATGGGGCATCCTTCAGGGTGGGGGTGGAGGCGGCAAGCAGGCCACGTTTGATGTGGCCGAGAATTGCCCGCAGGCCGCGCGTGCGGAGAATCCCGAGCACTTGGGCCAATCCCATCCGCTCGAGGAGATCGTCGCGGATCATCAGCACCTCGTCGACAGGACGGCCTTCGACGGCCTCGGCGAGGATCGCGACGAATCCCATCACCGTCGGGGCCTCGGCCGCGACCTCGGCGTGGAGCTTCGCGCCGTCGGCGGTCAACTCCGGCCAGAGATAGACAGGCGTCTGGCACTCGTGAACGCGGTGGTCACCGCTGGCACGCTGCGAGGCGATGTGGGGAGGAAGCGCGGGAAGCCGGGCTGCAAACTCGAGGAGGAGTTCGAGTTTCTCCCGCCCTTCGAGGTCGACGAAGTCCTCGACGATCGCATCGATCCGGTGGGCGACGGTGCTCATGAAAGACAGTTCAGGGAGACGGATTCGACTCGATCAATCCAAACAGCGACAGCCGTTGGCGCCCAGCGGCGGCACGGCCTTCAGCAACGCGATGTCAAGCCGGCGAGCCGTCGGGGGTGGTTCCCTTGACGACCGGAACACCGACGCAGTTGCCCCATTCCATCCACGAGCCGTCGTAGTTCTTCACCTTCGCAAACCCGAGGAGGAAGGTGAGGACAAACCATGTCAGGCTCGACCGCTCGCCGATCCGGCAGTAGGCGATCGTGGGTGAGCGACGCTTCAGCCCCGTCTCCTTCACGTACAGCTTCTCGAGTTCCTTGGCCGACTTGAATGTCCCATCTTCGTTGACCGACAGCGGCCAGGGGATATTGACGGCGCCAGGGATGTGGCCGCCGCGGAGCGCCCCCTCGTTGGGATAGTCGGGCATGTGGAGCCGATCGCCGCAATACTCCTCGGGCGAGCGAACGTCGACGAGGGGCCTTCCCCCCTTCTGATGCTTGAGCACTTCGTCGCGGAGGGCCCGCACTGAGCCATCCTGCTCGGGGGCCGTGTAGTGCCCGGGCTTCACATCCGGCCGGTCGGTCGACCAGGCCCGCCCTTCGAGTTGCCACTTCTTGCGGCCACCGTTCATGATCCGGCAATCGGGATGGCCGTAGAGCTTGAACACCCAGAACGCGTAACAGGCCCACCAGTTGTTCTTGTCTCCGTAGAACACGACGGTCGTGTCGTTGGAGATCCCGTTGTCGCGACAGAGCTTCTCGAACCCGGCCCGGTCGACGTAGTCACGCCGGACCTGATCCTGGAGGTCGACCTGCCAGTCGATCTCGACAGCGCCGGCCACGTGCCCCTGGGTGTAGAGCGCCCGGTCCTCGTTCGATTCAACGATCCGCACCTTCGGATCGTGGCCGTGCTCGGCCACCCACTCGGTGCTCACAAGGACTTCGGGATTCGCGTAGCCAGCCATGGATTCGGATACTCCTCACCGTTCGGGGGACGGCGACTTCGGATCGATGTCGCCGCGGGAATCGTAGTGGATGGGGATGCCGCAGTCCATCTGCCCCCCGCCACCGCGATCATCAGAGGCTCCGGCGGCCGGGGGGATGCGCGGGTGCGGCCGTCCACGATCCGGCCCTGGGGTGGTATCATGGGCGACCTTTCCTGCCCGCGGCCCCGCCGCGATCCCACCCCTCCGTACAGAAGACTTCCCGATGGGCGCCGCATTCATCTATCAGATCACCGACCTGACCAAGAAGTTCGGACAGCGGGAACTTCTCAAGAACGTCAACCTCGCCTTCTATCCGGGGGCGAAGATCGGACTCCTCGGCCGCAACGGCGCCGGGAAGAGCACGCTCATGAAGATCATGGCGGGCATCGACAAGGAATATGAGGGCGAGACCCGCCTCGCCGACGGCTACACCGCCGGCTATCTCGAGCAGGAGCCGAAGCTCGATACGACGAAGACCGTATTCGAGAACGTCATGGAGGCAGTCGCGCCGACGCGGGCGATCCTGGCCCGGTTCGAGGCGATCAACGCCCGGCTCGGCGAGCCGATGGAGCCGGAGGAGATGGAGAAACTGCTGTCGGAGCAGGCGACCGTCCAAGACCAGATCGAGGCCCGTGGCGCCTGGGATCTCGATCGGCAGGTGGAGATCGCGATGGACGCGATGAACCTCCCCCCCGGCGAGTGGGAGGTGACGAATCTCTCCGGCGGCGAGCGGCGGCGCGTGGCGCTGTGCAAGCTCCTCCTCGAACGCCCCGACATGCTCCTCCTCGACGAACCGACGAACCATCTCGACGCCGAGAGCGTCGACTGGCTCGAGAAGCACCTCGCCGAGTATCCCGGCACCGTTGTGGCTGTGACCCACGACCGTTACTTCCTCGACAACGTCGCGAAGTGGATCCTCGAGGTCGATCACGGCCGGGGAATCCCCTTCGAGGGGAACTACTCGTCGTGGCTCTTTCAGAAGAAGGCCCGTCTCGAACTCGAGGAGAAGCAGGCCAGCGCCCGCCAGAAGACGCTCGACAAGGAGATCGAGTGGATCCGGATGTCGCCGAAGGCGCGGCAAGCCAAGAGCAAGGCCCGGGTCGCTTCCTACGAGAAACTGGCCGCCGAGCAGGCCGCCACCCGCGACTCCGAGGTGGAAATCTTCATCCCGGCCAGCCGCTCGCTCGGCGATCTCGTCATCGAGGGGGAGGGGCTCTCTAAGGCCTTCGGCGACAAGGTGCTGTTTGAAAACCTCTCCTTCCGCCTCCCCCCCGGCGGCATCGTCGGCATCATCGGCCCCAACGGCGCCGGCAAGACGACGCTCTTCCGGATGCTCGTCGGCCAGGAGAAGCCCGATTCAGGCACGCTCCGTGTCGGGCCCACCGTCGACATCGGCTATGTCGACCAGAGTCGCGATGCCCTCGATCCCGCCAAGACGGTGTTCGAGGAGATCTCCGGCGGCCACGACACGATCGAACTCGGCAAGCGGACCGTGAACGCCCGCAGCTACGTCGCCAAGTTCAACTTCCAGGGGCCAGACCAGCAGAAGAAGGTCGGGACGCTGTCGGGTGGTGAACGCAACCGCGTCCATCTCGCGAAACTCCTCCGGGCTGGTTCCAACCTCCTCCTCCTCGACGAACCGACCAACGATCTTGACGTCGACACGCTCCGTTCCTTGGAAGAAGGGATCACGAGCTTCGCCGGATCGGTGGTGGTCATCACCCACGATCGGTGGTTCCTCGATCGCCTGGCCACCCACATCATCGCCTTCGAGGGAGACGGCTACGTCCACGTCTGCGAGGGAAACTTCGAGACCTACGAAGTCAACCGTCGCGAGCGTCAGGGGATGGCGGCCGACGAGCCCCACCGCTTCCGCTACAAGAAGCTCCAGCACTGAAGCTCAAGCACTGAACGTCCAGCTCGCGGTTGCCTCGTTCGAGGCCTCGGATCAGGAGTTCTGGGGCCGCGAGGCGGTGCCGGAGCGGAGTTCCTTGGGCAGCGGAAAATACACATCCTCCTCGCGGATCGATCGCTCCTCCGCGGTCGCCTGGTAGCGATCCTGGAGCCAGCGGACGCAATCCTGGACAACGCTCTCCGGGGCACTCGCCCCCGCGGTGATCACCACCGTCTCGTCGCCACGAAACCAGTTGGCGTCGATCTCGTTGGCGCCATCGATGAGATAGGAAGGGATGCCCCGTTCGCGGGCGAGCTCGGCGAGCCGCTGGCTGTTTGAACTGTTCTGACTTCCCAGCACGATCACGACATCGGCGTCATCGGCGAGGGTGCGGACCGCTTCCTGCCGGTTTTGAGTTGCGTAGCAGATGTCGTCCTTCGGCGGGCCGACGATCTGGGGAAATCTGGCTTTCAAGCGGGTGATGATCCGCGAGGCATCGTCGACGGAGAGCGTCGTCTGGGTCAGATAGGCGAGACGATCGTCCGGGCCGAAGGTGAGGCCGTCGACTTCCTCCGGGGAATCGACGAGCGTGAACGCCTCCGGCGCCTGCCCCATGGTCCCGATCACTTCGTCGTGCCCCTCGTGACCGATGAGCACGATGCGGTGGCCGCTCTTGGCGTACTTGATCGCCTCGAGATGAACCTTCGTCACCAGCGGACAGGTGGCGTCGATCGCCAAGAGCCGGCGCTCGGCCGCAACCCGCCGGACCTCTGGAGCGACGCCGTGTGCCGAGAACAGCAGCACCGCGCCCTCGGGCACTTCCTCCACCCGATCGACGAACACCGCCCCCTCGCGCACGAACCGATCGACAACGTGCTTGTTGTGGACGATCTCGTGATAGACGTAGATCGGAGTGCCATGAATACGGATCGCCGTCTCCAGCGTCTCGATCGCCATGTTGACACCGGCACAGAAACCGCGGGGGCCGGCAAGGAGGATCTTCATCGTGCGTTCCAGGCTGGAATTGACGGGAGCGGGGGGCGGGCAGGAGGAGAAACGGATATCCTAGCTTTCCGGCGACAAACGTATCCATGGCTTTTGTTCACGCCGTCCTCCCCGGAAAGAGCCGTCCATTTCATGGCCCGCCCCACCATTCAGCCGACGGACGGCATGCCGGGCGCCGATGCCGACGCTCGCGATGCCACCCCATGGGCCCTCCACGAGGTGCCGGGCGACCTCGATCTGGCCGCCGCCGAGACCTGGTGTCGCCAGGTCGCGGCGAGCCACTACGAGAACTTCACCGTCGCCAGCCGGATCGTTCCCGCTCGGCTCCGTCAGGATCTCGCCAACGTCTACGCCTACGCCCGATGGAGTGACGATCTCGCCGACGAGGCACCCTCCCCTGCGGCGGCGGAGGAAGCGCTCGGCGCGTGGCGGCGCCGACTGGAGGCCTGCTTCGCCGGCCGGCCCGACCATCCGGTGTTCGTGGCGCTGGCCGATACGGTCCGGCGCACCGGTCTGGGGATCGAGCCCTTCGCCCACCTTCTCGATGCCTTCGACGAGGATCAGCGCTTCGATGCCCGCGGAGCGACGGTGCGGTATGGCACGCGGGACGACCTCGTCGCCTACTGTCGGCGATCCGCCGATCCGGTCGGCCGGATCGTCCTCGGGCTCGAGGGGTGTCGCGATCCGGAGTTGGTGGCGATGTCGGATCGAATCTGCACGGGGCTGCAGTTGGTGAACTTCTGGCAGGACGTCCGGCGGGATCGGCGCGCCGGCCGGGTCTACCTGCCGGCCGAGGATCTCGCGCGACACGGTGTCGAGGAATCGACGCTCGACGAACCGGCCGGCACCCCTGCCTTCAGGGCCCTGATCCGTGACGAGGTCGACTGGGCTCGAACCCTGTTTGACGCCGGCGCCCCTCTTGCCTGTCGCGCCCCGCGGAGCTTGCGTGCCGCGATCGGGATGTTTCTCGCCGGCGGGCGGGCCGTGGCCGATGCTATTCAGGCGATCGGCTTCGACACCCTCCGAGCCCGCCCGTCGCTGGGGCGCTTGCAGAAATCCCGCCTCGCGGCCCGCGCAGCGCTTTCCGTTGCCTGGGGAACGCTTGTGGACACGTTCAAGGGGGGGCGATGAGCAGCGGGCTTGCCGCCGATCACGACGCCTGTGCCGCGCTTCTCCGCAAGAGCGGTTCGAGCTTCGCCCTCCCGATCCGTCTTCTCCCCGCAGAGAAGCGCCGCGGCACCACGGCGCTCTATGCCTTCTGCCGTCGGGCGGACGACATCGTCGACGGAGGCGAGGGGGAAAGGGTCGATCCCCGGGCCGCGGAAGTGGCGCTCGACGCCTTTGCCACCGACCTCAAAGGGGCTCTGCAGGGGGCCGGCTCGGCCGACCCTGTGATCCGGGCTCTGGTCGACACCGTGCGCCGATACGGCATCCCCCCCGACTACCTCTGGGCCGTTCTC
>Ga0164294_10004156_pt1 | contig 12706 bp, 10 predicted proteins | sample GEODES005metaG_FD_111479 | JGI IMG/M metagenome (GOLD analysis project Ga0164294, IMG submission 111479) | Oligotrophic lake water microbial communities from Sparkling Lake, Wisconsin, USA - GEODES005 metaG | ecosystem: Environmental > Aquatic > Freshwater > Lake | place: USA: Sparkling Lake... | reverse complement strand
AGTTTCTTCGTCTTCGTTGAGACGTGCTCATTTTAAATTTCTCTCTTGTTGCCATTTTTTTGGGGTTGTTTATCCGTCTTTTAAGTAAATTTGACGGTCAACTCATTTCAGGCATTGACAAGTGGTTAGTTGTTAGTGGTTAGTTGTTAATGGTTAGTTGTTAGTTGTTAATGGTTAATGGTTAATGGTTAGTGGTTAGTGGTTAGTGGTTAATGGTTAATGGTTAGTGGTTAGTGGTTAATGGTTAGTGGTTAGTGGTTAATGGTTAGTGGTTAGTGGTTAGTGGTTAGTGGTTAGTGGTTAGTGGTTAGTGGTTAGTGGTTAGTGGTTAGTGGTTAGTGGTTAGTGGTTAGTGGTGAAAAATTTATAAAACCGAATTAAAGTTAAAATTGACAGTATCCCATAAAGTGTGTAAGTTGAAAATTCAGGCTTTTATTTAGAACCTACCCCTTTTGTCAAATAGTTGTGGTAAATAGTTTCATTTTCATTGTCTATAATAGTAGCATTGCCCTTTTATAAACAAGCAACGTAAAAAATGTTATTCTATCTAAGTTACAAAGTGATAAAAGTTTTTACCACTAACAACTAACAACTAACCATTAACCACTAACAACTAACCACTAACAACTAACAACTAATTTTCTAGTTTATTCTTTTGTTCAGCACACTAACTTGCTCTTGGAGATTAGTAACCAAAGATGCCAATTGAGACATATCCCAAGCAGGCTGCGCTGTAACTTTGGAGATGACCATTTGCGCTTGCCAAAGTTCTAACATATCGACAGCATTCATTTGGTATGGCTGAAAACTTGGATTATCACTTACCAACGTCAATTGGTTTTTATCTGCCTTATTTTTTATCAATCTTTTAAACACAATGCCTTCAGCTCTACTTACAACCACATACGTCTGGTTGTTTTTTACATCATTCACCGATTCTACTTTTTCGCCCACAATAATTGACCCAGAAGGCGTTGGAAGCATCGAATCGCCCACAATTTCAAACGCCCTAAACTGACCAGCTCCAAGCATCGGCAACGTAAACGTATTCAACTCATCAATAAACACATCTTCCGCATAACCAGTTAAATAACCAGCCGCTGCTTTTATCGGTACAAACGAAATCAAATTGTGCTCAGCTACCAATTTCTGCTGCTGACGCTTCTGCAAATATGTTTGACTATTTTCACTCAAATCTGACCTCAACAACGCATCTAAAGAAACTTGAAAACCATCACTTATTTTCTCCAACACCTCAATTCTTGGCTCCGCACGCTCCTCCTCATAAGCACCCAACAATGAACGCTTTATCCCTAACTCTACTGCAAATTCTTCTTGTGTAAATCCTCTTTGCTTACGTAGATATTTTAAATTCTTGCCCGCAAAAGATTGTGACATGCTAATATTTTTGGGCAAATTACTAATATTTTTAGGTTTTGCAAAGTTTTTTTATGCATTTTTTAAAACTTTTTTTCTCCTATTGGGAAAATACTAACACTAAAAATCTTATTCGCCACCTAATAAAGTTTACCTCACCACAAGAACAACACCACTTTCTTATTGCATAAACCTTCTTTGTATTTAAACCCTACCTTTTATCTTTATCAGCAAGAAAATTTATATATTGTAAAAGATTATTTTCCTAAATCGTTTTAAATAACTCATCCTACATGATAATAAAGCGTTTCTTCAACCCTACTAGCTTATTTCTTGCCCTAATGGTTATCCTCAGCACAGGATTTTCATTAATACTTACTAACAAAAACTTTTTCTCCTCCCTAGATCCTAAAATTGCTAACCTTAAACTCCCCGCCGGATTTAAAGCAGAACGCCTCTACGGACCTTCTGAAAACAAAGAAGGCTCTTGGGTGTCTATGACCTTCGACAATAAAGGCCGCATCATTGCCTCTGACCAATATGGTGGTTTGTATCGATTAACAGTACCGGCTATCGGTGATACTATCTCGAAAACATCTATAGAAAAACTGAACGTATTGAATGAAAACGCCAATACAAAAGATTCTGCCAATAAAAAGCTTTCAATGGGTTACGCACACGGATTACTTTGGGCTTTTAATAGTCTGTATGTAATGATTAACCACAACCCAGATGCAGCATTTAAAAAAACAAGTGGTTTATACCGATTACAAGATTTGGATGGTGATGGACAATTTGAAAAAACCACTTTACTGAAAGAATTGGAAGGGGAAGGGGAACATGGCCCGCATAGTATCACTTTATCACCTGATAAAAAATCTCTATTTGTAATCGCTGGAAATTTTACCAAAATCCCTAAAATGAACAGCTACCGAAATGCACCAACCGGTAATTTTGACAACTTGTTTCCTTTGGTAAAAGATCCTAATGGGCACGATAACACGGTTTATGCAGATGGCGGTTGGATAGCAAAAGTGGATTCTCTAGGTGCCAGCTGGGAATTAATTGCTCACGGATTTAGAAACCCATTTGATTTGGCTTTTAATGATGCAGGAGATTTGTTTTCTTATGATTCGGATATGGAGTGGGATTTTGGTACACCTTGGTACAGACCAACCCGCATTTGTCATGTTACCAGTGGAGCAGATTTTGGATGGCGCCCCGGCACCGCCAAATGGTCGCCTAACTATCCTGATAACTTACCGGCAACAATTAATGTGGGTCAAGGTTCACCCACCAATTTTGTGTATGCCGGCAATGCCAACTTCCCGCAAAAATATAGAAATTCCTTTTTTGCATTCGATTGGAGTTTTGGGATCATCTATGCCATACATGTGGAAGCTGACGGTGCATCTTATAAAACACATGGCGAAGAATTTATATCAGGTTCCCCTCTCCCACTTACAGATGGTGTAATCGGCCCAGATGGTGCACTATATTTCTTAACCGGTGGTAGACAACTTCAATCCGACCTCTATCGTGTGTTCTATGGTGATAACAAACCATTGAATATAAAACATGTTGCTCCAGAACCAACAGAAGCCCAAAAAACCAGAAGAAAACTGGAAGCATTCCATGGCGCTGCTCAACCCGGTGCCATTGACTTTGCTTGGGCTTACTTGAACAATAAAGACCGCTTTATCAGATATGCCGCAAGAATTGCTGTGGAAAACCAACCCCTTGCTGAATGGCAATATAAAACCCTCAACGAAAAAAATCCCATCATCTTAACACAAGCCGCAATCGCATTGGCGCATAAAGGAAATCCAACAGTAAAAAAACAATTGTGGCAAGCACTCTTGAAGATTAATTTCTCTGCACTTACAGAACCGCAACAGTTAGATTTGCTACGTGCATTTGAATTGACCTTTTTACGTTTTGGAACACCCGACGAAATAGAAAAAACGGCCATTATTACCCTACTTGATCCTTTTTTCCCTGCCAAAACCAACGAATCAAACAGAGAACTAAGCAAATTACTAGTGTATCTTGAAGCACCATTATCAATTGAAAGAACAATGGCACTCCTTGAAACAGCAAAAGACAATGTTGCATCAACGGAAAAAAATATCACCGAATCTGCAGACCTCATCTTAAGAAATCTACAGTATGGAACGGATATTGCAAAAATGCTTGCTAACATTCCACCACAACAGCAAACTTGGTACGCCAATGTGTTAAGTCAAGCAAAAAAAGGGTGGACGCCCGAGTTGAAAAAGAAATATTTTGAATGGTATTACAAAGCTTTCAGCTACAAAGGTGGTCATAGCTATGTGGGCTTTATTAACACCGCCCGTAAAAATGCTTTGGCAAATGTTGACAAAGACAAGTTTTTATATTACAACACCATTTCTGGCGATTCCATTGTGAAATTTTCAGGAAGAGGCATTAAAGTTGGTGCAGTAAGACCCAAGGGGCCGGGGAAAAATTGGAGTACTGCTAATGCCCTTCCAATGATTGATAGTGGTTTAGTGAACAGAAATTTTGAACAAGGAAAAGCCATGTTTGCCGCTACTCTTTGCTTAACTTGTCATCAAATGCAAGGAGAAGGCGGTGTTTCGGGTCCAGACCTTACGCAATTGGGCAATAGATTTTCTTATAAAGATATGCTTGATGCCATCACTTCTCCCAGTAAAACCATTTCAGATCAGTTTGGCTCTACCGTATTTTACTTAAAAGAAGGTGGGTCTGTTTTAGGTAGATTAATCCGAGAAGACAAAACAAAATATTACATTTCGCAAAATCCTTTTGCTCCTGAAATGACCAGAGAGGTATTAAAAAGAAACGTGGTTAGAACACGTGTTTCCGAAATCTCCCCCATGTTACCGGGTACGATTAATGGATTAAACAGAGAAGAATTGAAAGATTTAATAGCCTATTTAAAATCTGGCGGAAACAAAGACCATGCAGTGTACCAAGACAGCAAACAATAATTTATTTATCCCAACTAAAATCATTACTACTACCATCATGATTAGAAAAATTAGTTTTTGTGTAAGCATGATCTACTTGCTTATATGTAGCACAGGATTAGAAGCACAAACCAATACATCCAAGTTTATAAAAATATTTGACGGTAAAACAATGAATGGTTGGGAAGGAGATACCAGTTTTTGGCGAATTGAAAACAATTGTTTTATAGGCGAAGTAACCCCAGAAAAACCATTGAAGTCTAACACGTTTATGATTTGGCGTGGATTTATGCCTGATCATTTTGAGTTCAAGGCACAATACCGCATCAGTGCAAAAGGGAATAGTGGTATCAATTATCGCAGCGAGGAAGTGCCAGGCGTTCCATTTGGCTTAAAAGGTTATCAAGCAGATATTGATGGCGAAAACCAATATACCGGCCAAAACTATGAAGAGCGTGGACGTGGTTTCTTGGCCATGCGTGGGCAAAAGGCAGTGTTAAAAGAAAAACAAAAGCCAACAATCACAGGATCCGTTGGAAATTCAGATGAAATAAAAGCCACCATCAAACTAAATGATTGGAATGACATCCACATGATTGTTAATGGCAATGTAATGAAACATTATATCAATGGTGTGTTGATGAGTGAAACAACTGATGAAGATGTACAAAAGCAAAAATTCGGTGGCCTATTGGGTTTACAAGTGCATGTAATGCAAAGCATGAAAGTGGAGTATAGGAAGATTTATTTGAAAGAGATCATTCAATAATCATTCAATAATCATTCTACATCATTGAAAATCAAACATTAGCAAAACACATTGGAAACATTTACACTTTATAGTTAGTGTTTGGCAATTTTAGCAGACGCTAACTATAAACTAAATGAATTGTTAAATACCACTAATAAAATTAAATATTCAAGGATATATTTCCATTATTTAAAATTTCCTTCTACATTTGCCTTGCATTTCGATTTCATCTAACGATGATACCAACCGAGTGAGAAACACCACGGTGGTCAAACAATGCGGACATTACAGGTCAAAATAAACTACAGCATTACATTCCCTGTTATCGCCGTTTTCGAAATGTTATTTGTTCACTTAAAACATTTAACATGGCTAACACAATTTCGCCCACCAAGCCCACTTTTATTCTACCTCAATTAGGTGTTTACGGATTTAACCACCTAGAACCCATTATTTTAGCTGCATTGGTTACGGAAGATCCACTTTTACTTATTGGAAAAAGTGGTACAGGAAAGACTTTTTTGCTCAATAGCTTATCGGAGGCATTATCGCTTAATCACAAACATTATAATGCCAGCTATCTATCTTTTGATGATTTGATAGGTTTTCCATTTCCATCAACTGATGGAAAATCCATTCATTTTATTCCCACGCCGGCTACTATTTGGGATGCAGAATCTGTATTAATTGATGAATTGAGTCGTTGTAAACCAGAAGTACAAAACAAATTTTTTTCCATAGTACAAGAGAAGAAAATTCAGGGTATTTATTTAGATAAGCTGCAATACAGATGGGCTGCAATGAATCCTATTGCTGATTTGAGCAATGATATAGAAGATTATTACGAGGGAAGTATTTCACTTGATCAGGCATTGGCAGATCGTTTTGCATTTGTATTGGAAGTTCCAGACTGGGATGAAATTGCTGAAGATGACCAGGTAAAAATTATTCATCCCGCAGGCGAAGGAGCCATCACAGAAGTAACCGTTGATCTTTCTATTTTTATTGCCCATTGCAAAACACAATTCAAACAATTAATACAGCACCCGCCATACGAAATCATTAAATATTGTCAGGTTGCCACTACAATGATGACGGATGCAGGCTTTAGGATTTCGCCAAGAAGAGCGCGGCTAATGGCAAGAAATCTAACGGCACTGCTCATTGTTCACCAAGAAAGAGGCATTGATACAGGGCAATTAGCCAAATGGAAGTTTCTCAAACTTGGATTGCAATGGAGCCTTCCCCATAGGGCATATAAAAAAATGAAAGATGCCAACCATATCATTGAAACGGTACACGAAAGCGCGCTTTGTGTTGCCATTGAATCTAAAAAAGATGATCGATGGTTGTTGGATTTTAACATCTCCCATTCGATTACGAAAAAATTAGATATGCTTTTGGATAATAACGTACCGTCCGAAATCAAAAGTATTGCCATCATTCAATGTATGCATCATTCCGATTGGAAAGAAAAAGCCATACTGGCATTTACTACACAGCCTTTTTTTGCTGCAAAACAAACCATTACCCAAGAGGCCATAAATACATTAACTGAAGTTGCCACAAAATTATTTTATGTTGATGGCGCATTGAAATGGATCAAAACCGATTCTATGAACGATACAATGCATCCATTATGGACAGCATGTGCAAAGCATATTTCCAACATGCCAATCCATTGGTTGAATAGAAAAAAACGTGCGAAACAATTGTTCTTGTTCTTGATTATGAACAAAAGCCCTATAGAAAATATAGCAGCAACTGAACAAGAATTGGAAGACTGTTTTATAAAAGTTCAACAAAAAATAAGCAATAAAAATGGTTGAAACAGCAATTATAAACAATCCACAGGGGGTGTTGCTCAATACTGGCTACCGCAGGGAACACCATAAATCAGACGATATAAAGTCGGATTATTTCAATAATGAAGATAGTAAATACACAACAAATGATTACAGAAATGTAGCAATCAAAGTGTCTATTTCCATAACTGACCCACAATTGGATATAGAAGAATGGGTGTTGCAAATGGTTAAAGCGAAGGGATTTGAATCCATAGAAGCCATTATTCCATGCTTGAATTTGCCCATACACAAATACATGGTAATAGACTTAAATGAAGTACAAGAAGTTGCAAATCCGCCCAATAGAATGGCATTCATCAGAAATGCAATTATCCTTTCAAAATCCAACCATGTTTTTTACGACCCCGCATCCCCCTTTATTTTTACGCACAAACGCTTACATCGCAGCATCAAATTAATTAACATCAACCTAACATCATTTTATGAATTGGACTGAAAAACAAATAAAATTCATCATTCAAGATATGATTGAAGAAAATCCTTTGGCTTGTAGTGCCTTATTTAAAATTTCATCTATTGAGTTTACGGAACAAGTAGATACAATGGCTGTACAGATATCATCTCATCCCATTTTGTATATCAATCTTTCCTTTTGCCAGAAACATTTACTTTGTGAAAACGATGTAAAGGCAATATTGCTTCATGAGTTTTTACACGTGCTTTTATTGCATACAGAAAAGTACAAACTCAATAGTCCACTGTTGAATATTTGTTTAGATGCTATCATCAACGCCATCATTTACAGAACGGAAGGCATGAAATATGCGGGCTTTTTTGCGAGATTTTATAAATGGGAAAAAATAAGTTTTCTATTGCGTCCGCAGTGTGATGAAAAGAATATTGAACAAGAGTGGATGGATATTCACAAGAGTATATATGAAGGGAAATATTGTGCAGATGATTTACATGAGCTGTTACAATACCTAAGGTCAAAAATAAAATTACCCAATTTAAAATACATTGTATTTATAGGTAATCATGATCCGATTAGCCCAGAAGTTTCTGAACAACTGGCAGAAATATTCAATGGCATTTTAAAAAAAATGAATGGGGTTAAAATTTGGAATGGAACCGGTGGTAACGGAGCCAATGTATCTAGGCAATCCATTATTGCTTTAAAACATCAACATCAACTATGGGATGCTGACACCCTAGCCATATTAAAAAAATGTTTGATGGAAAATACCAAAAGGAAACCTGTTTTAGAGCAGCAACACTTCAACACGCCCATTTTAATTGGTACCGACAAAAGGAGCTTATCCAAATACCTTTATTCAGGGCTAATGCCCTTGTCAAATACTATCGGCACCGTATCTATCTTAAAACCTGATGAAAAAGTAAGTGTTTACCTTGATGTGAGTGGCTCTATGAAAGAAGAACTCAATCGGCTGGTTGAACTACTGTTTCATTTTAAGAAATATTTGAAAATGCCCCTATGGGTATTTTCGGATACCATCAAAGAAGCCTTTTTTGTTGGAAATAAATTGGTTTTTGATACCAGTTATGGAACAAGAATAGCACCTGTTTTTAACCACATGAGGGAAAACAATATCTCCACAGCCCTCATCATCACTGACGGTTATGTAGATGAAATCAATGAAACCATGCTTGATGACTTAAATCTTAAAAAGATTCAAGTCATTATCAATGCAGAAGGTAATCCAAATCAATTTGAAAAAGTCGGTATTCAATACACCAGGCTACAACCCATTACATAATCATTATTAAAAAAAATTAATACACAACAACATGAAAAAATATGCAGAAGCCGTTTTAAACGGACATCCAGATAAGTTTTGCGACCTCATTGCAGATCGATTGATACAACATGCCTATCGGTATGATACAGTAGCTTTTGCGCAAGTGGAGGTGTCTATTTGGTCTGATCAAATATTTCTTACCGGTTCCATTGCAACTTCCCAGCCGCTGCAAATGGATATCCCCTCCATTATTCATCAACTTGGAAAAGAAATAGGATATAGCAAAACCAATCACATAGATGTAACAAAATATGTGATCCATGATCATATTTGTAAGCTCACTAAAACCAACGAAAATTGGAACAATTATGTAAACGATCAATGTATTGTTATTGGTTATGCGGGATATGATGCAAAAACACAATATTTACCACCAGAACATTTTGCGGTATGGTATTTCAGAGAGCATCTAATTCAATCGTTGCTTACTGGACTATTGCAACATCAGGGACCAGATGGAAAGTTATTGCTGGTAATAGAAGAGCGTAATGACATTTGGGAAATCAAGTCCATATTGTTAACCCTTCAACAACAGCCAAACTTGGATTATGCCAATTTTGTTTCAAACTGTGTAGATGTATTAAGCAATATTTATAGTCATTTGCAACAGCATGATCAAAGATGGGTAACTGATTTTAAAGATATTGAACTGAATATCAATCCCAATGGTTCATTTATTGAAGGCGGAAGCGATGGCGACAATGGGCAAACGGGAAGGAAATTGGTCATGGATTATTATGGTCCAAGTATTCCAATTGGAGGAGGTGCATTGTATGGCAAATGCCTTACCCATATTGATAGATTAGGGTCCTTTGCAGCGCGGAGGTTTGCCATAGAAATGGTTAAATTAGGGGCTAAAGATGCTTTGATTCAATTGTGTTATGCTCCGGGTTTAAGCAGGCCGTTGGATATTGTTATTCAGTCAAACCATCGTCCTCATAAAGATCCGTATAGCTATTTCAATGCTGAACATTTAGTTTCTTTGGTAGATCCCAATTGGTTGAATTATGATGTGTTCAAATTGGGCACATTTTATAATGAATTGGTGAATTAAGAATTTGGAATTAGGAATCGGGGAGAATTGGGGAGAATTTGGAATTAGGAATCAGGAATCGGGGAGAATTAGGAATTAGGAATCGGGGAGAATTAGGAATCAGGAATTAGGAATTGGGGATGAATTTATATTAATGATTGAGGTGTGATATTTTGCCAACTTCCACGAAAACGTGCAAATTTGATGAGCTAGTTCATCTTTTACCAATTTTCAGGTTTTCGCAATATATATCCATCTTTTTTCACTACATTATTGGGCAGTTGAAAGAAGTAAAAAGTAAATTTTGTGGCTAAAGCCATTTCAAAAACACGCTTAAACCCATAGCTAAAGCTACGGGCTATTCAAAGAACGACTTCAAAATTTTTCTAATTCATAATCTGGTATTAATCCAATCACGTACTTTAAAAAATGGAAATGGTTCTTATAATAGCCCCCAGCTTCAGCTGGGGGTTTATAAATATTATGGATTGGCTTTAGCCCAAAATTTGAATAATTGCTTCTAATGCGTAATCTGGGATTAAGTGAATAATACCATCGATATTACTTAAATCCCTTTGCTAATTGAGCAATTTCAGCGTCGTTGAAATCACCGCCAATAACCACCTTATGCCTAAAGATCAATTGCTGCTTAGGTTCTAGTACAACATTTACCTCTTGGGCATTTTTGTCAAAAACACGTCCACCCAAATTATTCAATGCAAATAAACCATACCCTCTGGCATGCGACCAACCCGGATAATTCGGGTTTTTAGGATGGTCTAAAACCACGATGGTTATAATTTCATCGTCTTTCGTTGCACGAAGCGCCACCCATGGGCTTCGTTTACCCCATACATCACCACCTTTTATGCCTTCGGCATTTCTATATACCCCATTTACACCGGCATTGTTTAACACCGGAACAAGTGTTTCAATCCCATTTGCATCCAGAAACTTATCAGGTTTAGTGCTAGGCTCCTCAAATGCACGATCTACCCTAAGTCCAAGTAAACCCTCTTTATTTTCATTAAATACTACATTTTTAACCGCTGTAAGTGTTGACATCCGCTCGATGCTCCTCATGGAAGCATTCCCCGAAAATCTATACGTTGTTTCTTCAGTTAACAACACTTCTCCTTGTTGATTAACCCATTCAGCACCAACTACTAGAGTACCGATTTTTTCCTGAACGGCGATAATTTTCTTAAACTTTATGGCGCCATACTTTGGTTTATCTGCTGCCGGAATGGCAAACGGATTGTTCCAAAAATCCAACCCATTCACATCGCCAAAATTAAACCACAATCCTACGTGATGCGGGTGGTCTGTGCGTTCAAACGGACGTGGATTTTGGGGATAACCCCTCGTAATGGCCTTTCCAGATGCAGAAAGTATGGGGTACAATGATTGTTTCTCCATATTTTCAGGATAAATAAATGCCGTGAAAAACTTTCCATCAATAAAGACTTCTACTTTTTTATTGGCAACATCCTGTTTAAAAGTAACCTTTCCATCTTTGGTTATAAAAGAGCTGCTAATAATTAAAAGAACCGCAATACCAAGAACATAAAAATATTTTTTCATCTTAAAAATACTGTTTAGAATAATAAATGATTGAACGAAAACAACGATTTTCTTATATGTGACAAGATACTAACTTACTGCATCAATCAGAAAGCTTTGTTTATTTGATGATGAGATTTATTGCGGATTTATAGATTACTTATTCAAAAGGTATAAAAGTAATTACGTTATTATGTAAACGTAACATCCTTCATTCTAATACCTTAACATTTAAACTAACTGCGTATCTTTACGCAATCTATTTTAAACACAGGTCTAATTCTTAATTTATCTATGCCAACAATTTTAATTACTAATGATGACGGTATCTATGCACCAGGTATCCGAAGTTTGATTGAATCCGTGAAAGATTTGGGTGAAATAATTGTGGTAGCCCCCGACAAACCTCAATCGGGTATGGGACACGCCATAACCATTGGGTCACCATTGAGGTTGCAAAAAGTTGATCTTATTGAAGGTGTACAATCGTGGAATTGCAGTGGCACACCCGTGGATTGTGTAAAAATTGCAGTAGACAAAATTCTTCACCGCAAACCAGATCTTTGTATTAGTGGAATCAATCATGGCCCTAATCATTCTATTAACGTCATCTACTCCGGCACCATGTCTGCCGCATTAGAAGCGTCTATTGAAAGCATACCATCTATAGGATTTTCCTTAATGGATCATAGCCTAGAAGCCAATTTCGCTGCCTCTAAAAAATATGCAAGAACCATCGTACAATCCATATTAAAGCAAACAAATCTCGATAAACACCTTTGTTTGAATGTAAATTTCCCCAATGTTGCAGAAGAACTTGTACAAGGCATCAAATTTTGCCGTCAAGCCTATGCCAAATACGAAGAGGAATTTCATGAACGCAACGACCCCCAAGGGAAAAAATATTACTGGCTTACCGGCGCATTCATGAATTTCGATACCGGAACAGACACTGATGTTTGGGCACTAGAAAACAATTTTGTCAGCGTTGTTCCCGTGCAATTCGATCTTACCAATTACACCCTTAAAACACAACTCGAAAATTCAATACAATGGGATTCTTAAAAAAAGATGATATTATTTTAGGATTGATATTGGGTGCAATTGGTCCCCTATTTGGATTTGTAGGATTTTACTATTGGAAATTCAGCAATTTTAGTTTCGGTGATTTTATCCATGCCCTCCAACAAAACAAACAACTGGTTACCTCACTTACTATTCCTTGCTTACTTGTGAATATTATCTTGTTTACCATTTATACCAACACCAATAAAGACAACACGGCTAAAGGCTTATTCGCTATAACACTAGTGTACGCTGTTATCAGCCTACTCTTTAAAATTTGGGGATAATCATGAAGGAGTTGTTAGTTGTTAGTGGTT
>Ga0164294_10004155_pt1 | contig 12709 bp, 9 predicted proteins | sample GEODES005metaG_FD_111479 | JGI IMG/M metagenome (GOLD analysis project Ga0164294, IMG submission 111479) | Oligotrophic lake water microbial communities from Sparkling Lake, Wisconsin, USA - GEODES005 metaG | ecosystem: Environmental > Aquatic > Freshwater > Lake | place: USA: Sparkling Lake... | reverse complement strand
TAAAAGGCAAAATTATTTTTGAACATATAAAGGACACTTTTAATTTAATAAAATCATATTCTAATTTAACTTTTCTATATCTTGACACTAAAGATTTTGAAAAGGCTGAATATTATTTTAATTACGCCAACAACCTAAGTGATAAATTTGAGACCTATGCATTTAAATCCTCCATTTTAAACCATGGCATAGAATTGTATATGCAAAAAAAGAACCTTGCTCAGGCAATGTTATTATTGAAAAAATCAGAAAGTAACCTATCCAAATACCCAAACACGGAAATTAAAACCCAATTATTAACTTTAAAAGTAAAATTAGCTGTCTTTGAAGGGAATCTGCCGACATTTGAACAAAAATTCAAAGAATATGAAGAAGCAAACAAACAACTAATAGCATATAATTTCAACTCCAACTATGAGGAATGGTCTATTTTCTATGAGAAAGAAAAACTTACCAAGTCAATCAAATATCTTACTACTTTGAATAAAATCAAAAGTAAAACGATGATTATTTATACTGTCATCATTATTTTTTTGGTTCTTGTCTTAATTTTATTAGTCATTCTTTATTTAAAACTTCGAGATAGTTATAGAAAAATATTTCATTTAAATAATATACCACATTTTAAGCTAGTTCAAGATAAAATTACCCCAGATACAGATGGAAACGATCAAAAACTAAACTCTTTGTTTTTGGAAATCCAACAGTTAATGGAAAATGAAAAATTTTATCTTAAACCCGGCATAACTGTTTCTGATATTAGTACGGCTATGACATCAAATGATAAATACATTTCTTTATCGATTAACAAATTTGCCAGAATGAATTTCAACCAATACATCAATACCTTAAGAATTCAGGAGGCAAAAATATTGTTATTAGAAACAAATCATGAAAGTACCGTTCAGGAAGTTGCCAAAGCTTGTGGATTTGGAAATTCCTCCTCGTTTATCAGGACTTTTAAACAAGTAACTGGTTTAACGCCCGCCTTTTATGTAACATTGAGTAAAGAAATAACATAAATTCCTGATTTGAATATCAATTTTCCTGATTTGTCAATTTGAGAAGTTGCTTTAACATCATAAATGCAATACATTTATACCAACATATAATTACTCCCAGTGTGAAAGGTGCCTTTACGACAGAGGCACCTTTTTTTATTACATCAATTATTAAAAAGAATTCGTTATTTTGTGAATATGAGTAGCAAACATATTCCTAATCGGATACTTTTCGGACTAAAAGTTAAACAACTTCGTCAGGCAAAAGGATTCTCGTTTTTAGAGTTAGCCCAACAAACAGGACTTTCTATTTCCTATTTAAATGAAATAGAAAAGGGTAAGAAATTTCCAAAATCTGACAAATTAAATTCGCTTTCCTTAGCCTTAGGGCAAACCCCTGAAAAACTGGTGACATTTGGAGCAGAAGATGGCTTAGATACTATTATCGAATTACTGGATTCAAATTTTCTAAATGAATTGCCTTTAGATTTATTTGGCATTGATTTATCGAAAGTTGTAGAAATTATAGCTCGTGCACCAACCAGAGTTGGAGCCTTCATTTCCACGCTTCTTGAATTATCCAGGAATTACGCCTTAAGGCAAGAGCATTTTTATTTTGCTGCGCTGCGTTCCTATCTTGAAATGCATCAAAACTATTTTGAAGAAATTGAATACGCTGTAGATCAATTTATAGAAGAATATAATATTCCAAAACTAAGGCCAATTTCAGATAAACTTCTTGCTGAAATATTATCAGAATCATACGATTATAATATAGATTACAAAGGATTAGATCAATATGAAAAATTAAATAATTTATATTACTACTTGTTTTTGCCAAAATCAAATCAACTGCTTCTTAAAGGCAGTTTAAATAGCATGCAACGATCTTTTTCATTCGGGAAAGAAATTGCTTTTAAGTTTTTACAATTAAAAGAAAGAGCCTACACTTCTTCCATCGCCCAGGGGAAAGTTTTTGAAGAGGTTTTAAATCATTCTAAAGCTATTTATTTTTCCGTGGCGCTCCACTTACCAAGGGATCCTTTCATTATGTCCTTGGACGATATCTTTTCACAAAAAAGTTGGAATCCTGATCATTTTTCAAAAATAATGGATCAATACAAGGTTACCCCAGAAATGTTTTATCATAGGATGACCAACATTTTACCTCAATATTTTGGTTTGAAGGATATATTTTTTATGCGTTTTGTTTATCTCCCTGAAGAAGGAACCTTGAAAGTTGACAGGGAATTGCATTTAAATAAAAAACATCAGCCACATGGTAATAACCTTTCAGAACACTATTGCAGACGGTGGATTGCGGTATCATCTATTTTAAATGAAAAAGACAAGAACCATTCAATGATGCATGCTGAAATAGCCCGTTATCAAGAAAACAAGGAATCTTATCTTTGTTTGACTTATTCCAGGTTGAATTATCCTAAACCAGGTTCAAAAGTGAGTTTAACCCTGGGCATTTTATTAGATCAAAAATTACCAGAAAAAATAGCCTTTGCATCAAGCGAAAAACTGATTCAGAAACAAGTACATACGACCTGTGAGCGATGTCCTATTTCTGATTGTAAAGAAAGAGCTGCACCCCCAATTCAAAGAGAAAAAAAGAAAAAAGCACAAGAAATAGATGGGCTTTTGGAATCCTTATTGAATCAATAATTTTAAGGGGAATTGAAAAACTACCTTTGTTTTAAAATTGTTAACCTAAAATAGTTTTATTGTTAATTCTCTTATTCCCCTAAATATGCGTTTATTTATAATTCTCTTTACCTGGATGATTTTTATAAATCCATTAACAGCCCAAAATCAAATGAGCTCCCCTGAACTTAATCTGGAAAATATATGGAAGGAAAATAAATTTACCGCGAAATCAGTTCCAGGTTTCTCCTTCTTAGCAAATGGATCGCATTATACAAAACTTCAAAAAAATCAAATCATTTCCTTTCACTTACTTTCAGGTAATGAGGTCGAAACTATTTTTGATGGCGGAAATGATTCCTTTAAAGAGGTGTTGGCAGGCAATATAAATGATTATATATTTAGTCCAGATGAACAAAAATTATTAATTCTACTGGAACAAGAAGCCATTTATAGAAGATCAAATAAAGCCATAACCTTTTTTTTGACAGAAAAGAGAATATCTTAAAAAGTATACATCAAGGCAAAAAAATTTCATACCCAACTTTTTCTCCCGATGGAAATAAAGTAGCTTATGTGCTGGATAATAATATTTTTATTTGGGACATAAGCAGTGATTCCGCGACCGCAGTAACAACAGATGGATATAAAAACAAGGTATTAAATGGCGCAGGAGATTGGGTTTACGAGGAAGAATTTGGACTATCAAATGCCTTTGAATGGTCTCCTGACAGCAAGTATTTAGCTTTCCTAAGATTTGATGAAACAAAGGTTCCACAATATACCATGACTAATTTCAATGGAGAAGCGCAACCCGAATATGTAACTTTTAAATATCCCAAAGTAGGTGATGAAAATGCAAAAGTTAGGGTCGGAATCTATTCCCTCTCCACAGCAAACACTCTCTTTGCAATCACTGATGCTACTATTGAATATATTCCTCGTATTCAATGGACAAAAAACCCTATTCATTTATGTATTTTAACGCTTAACAGGCATCAGAATCATTTAAAAAGATTTTTAATGGATAGGGAATCTGGGAATCTAACCATTTTATTGGAAGAAAAGGAGGATACCTATTTGAGTATAGACGATCACCTTACCTTTTTATCCACTCAGAATCAGTTTATCCGAACCAGTGAAGCATCTGGATGGAGTCATCTTTATTTACATCATTTAGATGGAAAGATGATTCGACCCATTACAAAAGGTAATTGGGAAGTAACCGCTTTTTATGGCGTCGATGAAAGCTCAGGATGGGTGTATTTTCAGGCAGCTATTCATAATGCAAAGGAACGGCAAGTATGCCGGATAAAACTGGATGGTTCTAAACTGGAGGAAATTGCGGAGGAACCCGGATGGAATAGTGCCCAATTTAATACCACTAAATCCCTGTTTATTTTAACACATGCCAGCATTCAACAGCCTCCAACCTATTCCATAAATTCTTCAGAAGGCACAGAATTAAAGCGACTGGAAGATAATAACCCCTTGAAGGAAATTCAAAAATCAGTAAATGTTCAGCCTATTGATTTTTTTGATTTTCAAACACCTGGAAAGGTAAGTTTAAATGGCTGGATGATAAAACCAACAAATTTTAATTCTCAGGGTAAATATCCTGTTTTAATGTTTGTTTATGGCGGTCCCGGAAGTCAGCAAGTAACAGATAATTGGAAAGGCCAGAATTATTGGTGGTTCCAATTGTTGGCTCAAAAGGGTTTTATTGTTGCTTGTGTTGACAATAGAGGTACGGGAGGAAGGGGCGCTGAATTTAAAAAAATCACCTACCTACAACTTGGAAAATATGAAACGGAAGACCAGATTGAAGCGGCTAAATATTTAGGTAACCTTTCTTACGTTGACGCCTCAAGAATAGGTATATTTGGATGGAGTTACGGAGGCTTTATGTCGTCCCTCTGTTTATTAAAAGGAAAAGATATTTTTTCAGCAGCGATTGCAGTAGCTCCAGTAACACATTGGAAATGGTACGACAATATTTATACGGAGCGATACATGCGCACGGTATCAGAAAATCCTAAAGGTTATGAAGATAATGCTCCAGTAAATTTTGCCGGTCAATTAAAAGGTAAATATTTGCTTATCCATGGTATGGCCGACGATAATGTTCATTTTCAGCATACTGCGGAAATGGCAAATGCATTAATTAATGAAGATAAACAGTTTGATACTTATTTTTATCCAAATAAAAATCACAGTATAAGTGGTGGAAATAGCAGACTACATTTATATAGAAAAATGACCGATTTCCTAATGCTCAATCTTCGTGGTGGAGAAGTTAAAACCAGAATTCCAATGAATGGTAGAATTGAAATGATGCGTACCATTCAGGATTCAAAAGGAAAAAACAATATTCCAGTTAAAGAATAATTTAAAATGGCAGATAAAAAGAAAAAAAATACGCCTGATTATATGAATAAAAGGGCTCGATTTGAGTACCAGTTTCTTGATTCCCTGGAAGCAGGAATTATGCTGACTGGAACAGAAGTGAAATCGGTTCGTGGCGGTAAAGTTAATCTGTCCGATGCCTATTGTCTGTTCGAAAGAGGCGAACTATTTATCAGAAATCTATATATTCCAGAGTATGAAAATGGCACCTATTATAATCATGATGCGCGACGTATCAGAAAATTACTTCTTCAAAAAAAGGAATTAAAAAAGTGGGAAAGGAGAGTTACAGAAAAAGGACTAACCGTTGTTCCTTATAAAATGTATTTCACAGACAAAGGGTTCGTTAAAGTTGAAATAGTTTTAGCTCAGGGGAAAAAGGAGTTTGACAAGAGAGAAGCTATTAAAGAAAAAGACAATCGCAGAGAAATGGCTCGCACTCGATTAACTGTTTCCAAGTACAATAATGATTAGCGCTTGCTGATTTTTAAAAATCCTTTCTTTTTACGATGAATTCTTTAAAATAATTAACTAAAGTTTTGGCGCAATGTGTCAGCTAATTTTTTTAGTGCTCTTATTCTTTTTTATCCACGCCTAAACTTCAGGAACTAATTCCTATTGATTTTTCACTTTTTCCCATTCCCAGGCGGTACGCATGATGTCTCCAATGCTACGTTTTGGTTCCCAGCCTAGTTTTTCTGCTGCCTTATGAAAATCTGCATATATTTCAACAACATCTCCTGGACGTCTTTCTCCCAATATAAATGGTGCTTTCACTTTTGTTTCCTGTTCAAATGCAGATAAAGCCTCTAAAACGCTCACACCTTTACCAATACCCAGGTTAAAAACAGTACATTTTTCTTCCTTTTTATTTTCCAGTAAATACTGTAACGCCAGCGTATGTGCATGAGCCAAATCCATGACATGAATATAATCACGAATACAGGAACCGTCTCTGGTGGGATAATCTGTGCCAAAACAGTTAACGGAGGTCTTTTATTTGCCGCAGCTTCCGTGATAACGGGAACTAAATTTGATGCTGGATTTGCAGGAGATTCTCCAATAAAAGCACTTTCGTGTGCTCCGGCGGGATTAAAATAGCGAAGTAAAATAGTCGCTATTTGACTATCTGTTTTTGCCAGATCCATTAAAATATCTTCCCCCATTTGTTTAGTTCTGCCGTAGGGAGATTCCGCTTCTTGCTTCAGTGTCAATTCCGTAACGGGTAAGACGCTGGTATTTCCATAAACGGAGCAAGAGGAGGAAAAAATAAGATTAGGAATACTAAACCTGGCCATGTTGTCCAAAATGTTTAACAAACCGATAAGATTATTCTTATAATAAAGCAAAGGTTTTTCAACTGATTCACCCACGGCCTTTAAAGCAGCAAAATGAATAACTCCAATGATATCCTTATTTTCCGAGAAAACATGAGCTAATTCCCGCTCATTTGTTAGATCAACCTGGTAATTTTTTACTCTTTTACCATTAATTTTATAAATACCGTCTAACGATTTTTCAGTAGCATTACACAAGTTATCTACGCTAATGACGTCAAAACCATGGTCTATTAAATCTACAAGGGTGTGGCTTCCAATATATCCACATCCGCCGGTTACTAAAATTTTATTCATTTTGAAAAATTAAAAGCATGTAATAATTTACAAAACAACAGAACTTTTTCCATAAATTACAAAAAAAATCAACATGAATCTGAATGAGGTGGTACAGGAAATCATCATTATTTCCAAAGATGCAGGAGCGGCTATACTCCGTGTTTATAATCAGCAAGAATTTCAAATTGAAAACAAAGCAGATAGCTCCCCCTTAACGGAAGCAGATAGGTTGGCAAATGATACTATTTGTCGTTCATTGACAGCTAAATATCCAAATATTCCTATTATTTCGGAGGAAAATAAAATGGAATCATATCAAATAAGGAAAAATTTCCAATTATGCTGGTTGGTAGATCCCCTCGATGGAACAAAGGAATTTATTCAAAGAAATGGAGATTTTACTGTAAATATTGCCCTAATCAAAGAAGGGGAACCCATTTTAGGCGTTGTATACCAGCCAGTCAATGGCGATTTATATTATGCTGTCAAGGATACCGGAGCATTTTCTATTCAAAATGGCATTACCACCCAGTTAAAAACAAGCCCATTTTCAATCAATGAAAAAGGATTAAAAGTAGTCGCTTCACGAAGCCATTTAAATAAAGAAACGGCAGAATTTATTGATAAATTGGATGAACCTGAACTTATTGCCAGGGGCAGTTCGTTAAAATTTTTATTGCTCGCTTCCGGTCAGGCAGATGTTTATCCCAGGCTTGCACCAACAAGTGAGTGGGATACCGCGGCGGCACAATGTATATTAACAGCTGCTGGGGGTATAGTCATCAATGTGGAGGACGGCAAAACGATTGTTTACAATAAGGAATCTCTTTTAAATCCCTCTTTTATCGCTTATCGTCATCACTCAAAAGGAAGCCTTATTTGAGGTGCCAGATTTCTCTGGCGGCCTTTTCTAATTCCTCTCTGAAGGATGGATGAGCAATTTGAATGAGGGCTCTTGCCCTATCTTGAATACTTTTACCAAAAAGATCGGCAATGCCATATTCCGTCACAATATATTGAACATGCGCACGGGTAGTAACCACTCCGGCGCCAGGTTTCAACATAGGCGTAATACGGCTTATCCCTCTAATCGTTAAAGAAGGTAAAGCAATAATAGGTTTTCCACCTTCGGAAAGAGCGGCCCCTCTAATAAAATCCATCTGCCCGCCCACACCCGAATAAATGCGGGTACCAATAGAATCGGCACATACCTGGCCGGTCAAATCAACTTCAATGGCACTGTTAATGGCGGTAACTTTGGGTAATTGTCTAATTACAGCAGTATCATTAACGTACATAATATCGAGTACTCTAATTAATGGATTATCATTTACATAGGCGTATAAATTAGATGAACCCATCATAAAACCAGTAACGACATAACCTTTATGTTTCGTTTTATGCTGATTGGTGATCACTCCACTCTCGATCAGCGGAATAATACCATCGGAAAACATTTCCGTATGAATACCCAGTTCCTTATGATTTTTCATTGCAAATAAAGCAGCATTTGGAATAGCGCCAATACCCATTTGTAATGTAGCGCCATTTTCCACCAGGCTGGCAACATGCTGTCCTATTTTCATTTCTACCTCTGTAGGTTCTGAAACGATATGTGTTGGGATAGGATAATTTACATCGGTTACACAATGAAATTTACTTATATGAATATTTCCATCTCCATGAGTCCTTGGCATATTGGGATTAATTTCTGCAATCCGTAAAGTGGCACATTCAGCAGCAGCTAAGGAAGTATCAACGGAAACCCCCAGAGAACAGAAACCAGCTTTATCAGGAGGAGAAACCTGAAGCAGGGCAACGTCCAATAAAACCTTTTTACGCCTAAAAAGGTAAGGGATATCACTCAAAAATATAGGGACAAATTCCGCTCTTCCCGCCTCCACGGCTTCTCTCATATTTGCGCCGGTAAACAAACTTTTAATAAGAAATGAATCTTTACATTCTTCATCGGCATAAGGAGCTTTCCCTTCGGTATGGATTTGATAGATAGTTACATTTTTCAATGAATGATGCCTGTCAGCTAAAGCTTTACCTAATACCTGAGGTGACGCAGCTGCGCTATGGATAAAAATATTATCATTTGATTTTATGTTCGATACCGCTTCCTCAGGAGAAACTGGTGAATATATTTTCATTGTTTTATTTTTAAAATGAAAGCAAAAGTAGAAAGGGATTTAAAATCAAAGAATGAAAAAATTATTACAGAAGTGTGATTTTTGACATGGTAAAAAAGAATTATCTTTGATGTATTAAAACCAATCAAAATGGAATTATCTCGCGTGCTTCATACCATGGAGTCGCACACCGTTTATTATTGGATTGTCATGTCAATCATTGTTTTTGTAATCACGCAATCGATTTTAGTTGGCATCAGGTTTTTTTTCAGAAAACAGAGCGAGCCTCGAGCCTACTTTTTCTTTTCCCTTTTACTTTTAGCATTTGGACTTACCCAACTACACTTTGTTCTAAGGATTCTCGGATTATTTGAATTATTCCCAAGAGTAAGATTTCTACCCATATACTTTACCTTATCATTACCTGTTCTTTTTTTTTACTATATAAAAACTGAATTATTTCCAAGCTATCAACTCCGATGGACAGATGCGAAGCATTTCTTATTAGCCATTGGACAAATATTTTATTTTCTGATCACATTTACAGGCTATCATACAGGATTACTGCCCAAAATATCTTCAGAAATGAATCCTTTTTTGGGTAGTTTAGAAACAGGAGCCTATTTATCACAATTTTTTGCCTATTTATTTTTCAGTTTGAGATATATCAGGGCTAAGAAGAAAAGTTCAAAGAGCGTACAAAAGAAAAGGCAAACCATTTATTTAGAAATACTTGTACATATTTTTACTTTGCTATTTATCATACATGCCTTATTTATTTTTTCTGATTTCTATAGTTACAAAATGGCCTATATAAATATGCAGACGACAAAAGTGTATGTAGGTCTTGGCTTATTAACCTTTACCTCACTACTCTTTTGTTTGAGTGTTTATGGCATTCAACTACTAATTTGGGGTAAAAAACGGATTTATACGAACTAATCCTTCTTTTTAAAATCACCCTTTTTCCATGCATCAAAGAATTTTTTCCATGCAATAGGATTAAAAATATTCATAGGAGGCCTTTGGCCATAATAGTAGTAATTAGAAGCTTGTTTCCTCATAAAATAATCTGCATTTTCATTACCATCATAAGAAACGGATGTTTCCGCTTTCTTTAAAACCTCCTTTGCCAGATTAGTAGCTGCTATTTTTTGCAATTCAGGCGTTACATCCATCGCTAAAAATTCAAGTCGGAAATGATCTCTGCTTGGCCATGGAAAAACGACCGTTTCAGGCAGATTAATAGGATCCTGTGACATTAATTGAACGATAGAATATTTATCTTCTTCCAAATCTTTAGCAACTTGAAATTCGATGGTTTTATATCCAACTGCCGAAAAAATAATAACATCTCCTTTTTCCACTACAATAGAAAAGAAACCTTTTAAATCGGCATAAGTACCTCTATTTTTACCCTTAATGAGGATATTTGTATAAGGCACTGGAAATAGCTCAGATTGATCACTTCCATCAAGGACTAACCCTGAAAATTGCACTAATTGTTGTTGATTATTGCTATTTTTTTGGCTAAAAAGAATATCTGCTGAAAGCAAAAAAATCAAAAACGGAATAAATCGCAAATAAAATAGTTTCATGCCTTGTAATTTGAGATAAAGACGCACCATTCAAATAAATGGTTCGATTTATTTCGACTAAAAATACAAAAAAACCAACAATAAGGCAAATTTATTTATGTGCGGGTTCTAAAGCAAGATTTAGAACTTCGAACATATTAGTAACATATTTGAAATTTAAACCCTTAATATACTCTGGGTTTATTTCAAGAATATGTTTTTCATTTTCCTTACAAAGGATTATTTCCTTCATGCCCACTCTTTTAGCTGCCAGAATTTTCTCTTTAATGCCACCTACGGGCAGCACTTTACCACGAAGCGTTATTTCACCCGTCATAGCAAGGAAAGGCAATACTTTTCTTCCGGTATAAATAGAGGTAATGGCTGAGAGCATGGTGATACCTGCAGAGGGACCATCTTTTGGAATGGCTCCTTCAGGAATATGTAAATGTATATCTCTTTTTTCCAAAAGTTCGATATCAATATTCAACTCCTCTGCATGAGCTTTAACAAAACTTAGCGCCGTTGTTGCCGATTCCTTCATAACGTCACCGAGATTACCCGTCATGATGAGTTTACCATTTCCTTTAGTAAGACAAGATTCCACAAAAAGAATGGCACCACCCATTTGAGTCCAGGCAAGTCCAATGCCAACACCTGGTGTTTTATTTTCCGTATATTGATCTGGGCTAAAAATAGTGGGCCCTAAAAACTTAGTGACCATTTGCGTGGACAATTCTGGCTGATATTCCTCGTCACTTGCCACCCATTTAGCAATGGTTCTCATCACCGACGCAATTTGACGGCTTAAATTTCTAACTCCTGATTCCTGTGTGTAGTGCTGAATAATATATTCCAAAACGGCAGGCTTCCATTTGATGTGTTTTTTCTGAAGACCATGCGCCTCTAATTGTTCTGGAATCAGATATTTTTTAGCAATTTCCATTTTCTCCTCTACCGAATAACCACTTATTTCTATAATCTCCATTCTGTCAAGCAGGGCAGGTTGAATCGTATTTAAGGAATTAGCCGTAGCAATAAAGAGCACCTTCGACAAGTCGAACTCCAACTCTAAATAATTATCTTGAAAAGTATTATTTTGTTCAGGATCAAGAACTTCCAAAAGAGCTGAAGAGGGGTCTCCTCTAAAATCTCTATTTATCTTATCGATCTCATCTAGAATAAAAACAGGATTATTAGTACCGCTTCGTCTTAAGGACTGGATAATCCTTCCTGGCAAAGCGCCAATATATGTTTTTCTATGTCCCCTTATTTCACTTTCATCAGAAATGCCCCCTAAGGACATACGAATAAATTGACGACCCAAAGCTCTGGCCACCGACTTCCCTAAAGAGGTTTTACCAACACCTGGAGGGCCAACCAAACAGATAATTGGCGCCTTCATATCCCCTTTCAGTTTTAAAACAGCCAGGTGTTCAATGATACGCTCCTTCACTTTTTCGAGTCCAAAATGGTCTGCATCCAGTATTTTCTTAACTTTAGTCAAGTCAAAATTATCAGTCGAAGTTTTGTCCCAGGGTAATTCCGTTAACAGATCTAAATAGGTAATCTGCATACTATAATCAGGAGAATGGGGATTAATTCTTTTCAGTCTGGCGATTTCCTTTTGAAAATGCTTAGCTGTTTTTTCAGACCATTTTATGGTTTCCGCCTTAGCAGAAATTCTTTCCACTTCCTCCTCCTGAGGGTTTTGGCCTAATTCATCCTGAATCGTTTTCAACTGTTGATTCAGAAAATAATCCCTCTGTTGCTTATCAATATCAACGCGAACTTTAGATTCAATTTGATCTTTAAATTCCAGTAATTGTAATTGTTTGGAAATTTCTCCTAATATAAGCTCCGCCTTTCCCGATTGGTCATCAGTTTCAAGAATTAATTGCTTAATTTCAATCGTAGAGCTTAGATTTGAAGCAATAAAATTGAGCAAAAAAGTATTATCTTCAATACTTTTCAACATAGCAATAGCCTCAGAAGGAATATTTGGCGAAAGCTCAATAATCCTTTTAGCCATATCCATTATCGTTGAAATTAGCGCAGTAAATTCTAAGTTACCCTTTTTTTTCTGCTCTTCGATAAGCGAAATTGCGCCTTCCAGATATGGTTTTTGCTTGGTAAGTTCATCTAATCTAAACCTTTGCTGACCGCGTAAAATAGCTGTAGTCGTTCCATCAGGCATGCGTAATAGCTTCATAATTTTAGCTACTGTCCCAATTTCGTATAAGTCTATTTTTCCTGGATCTTCCTTTTGTATATCTCTTTGAGAGAGCACGCCAATGGCCCTGCTGGTATCAAAAGCTTTT
>Ga0164294_10004154_pt1 | contig 12712 bp, 12 predicted proteins | sample GEODES005metaG_FD_111479 | JGI IMG/M metagenome (GOLD analysis project Ga0164294, IMG submission 111479) | Oligotrophic lake water microbial communities from Sparkling Lake, Wisconsin, USA - GEODES005 metaG | ecosystem: Environmental > Aquatic > Freshwater > Lake | place: USA: Sparkling Lake... | reverse complement strand
TTGATTTAGTCCTTAATGCGTTTCGTGCGGTGTCCGACGGTAATTAAATAGCCGTCTTTCATCACAGCATAGCAGTCAAAATGGGACTCCAATTGCACATATTGCTGTTTGGGTAAAACGGTCTTTAAGCGATTGCGTACGGGCTTGGGAAAGGTAATTACCTCAGCACCCCGATGGTCGTAATTGGGCTTACCGAAACGGATTAAGGATTCAATTACAAAACCGGGGATGCCCCGTTGCTGTTGTCTCGCTTGGGCATGGCGCGAGTAGTGGGTCATTGAGGTCATGGGAGTCTCCTGTGCAAAAAAGGTGGTATTTTTGACAGAGTAATGAGTCTTTAGCTCACCTAGTGAGCCTGTTGGAATAGAAGATAGCGCTTACAGTGCCGGTTCCTTACCCACTTCTAGCTTAGCCTAGTCGCCTGCTCCAATCCCACCACGGATTTTCATGCCTGCCTAGCACAATTCGAACATGCGACCTACGCTTTAGAAGAATTCGTGGCTGCTGGAAAGTCTTCATATTTTAATGGCATGCAGCGTAAAAATGGCACTGTGTACTAAACTGTGCAATGAGTTTCGGATTGTTGTGGCCTTGATTTGGCAGCCAGGGATGGTGTTTTGTTACTGGAAACTTAAGCATCAATTGAACAAGATAAGGTGGCAAACTGTTCAAATTTAAGACGTTGCCTTTCGACCATCATTGGAGTTTCTTAAAGTTGAAGATTATCAAAAATCCTCTCTTTTGAAGTGGTACTAAAAATTAGGTCAGTTCACCGCCACTGTGAAATTCCCTGATGTTGATGCCGTCAGAAGTTACCCGTGTTGATTAATTGAGTACTTCAGTGAAAAAAAAGGCCTCATCAGAGGCCTTAATTCTTAATAAAAAGAGTTTTATTTGCTATGGTTTTTCATAACTGATATAGTTATTTTTTCCATTTTCCACAATCCATTGACCCATTCCCCGTCCCAACTGGTCCCCGCTCTTTGTAAAATCACATGTAGATCCAGCACCCTCAAAATTTACGGGCTTTCCTGCTCTTACAAGTTTTAATGCCTCAATAATATCGTCAACTTTTTCACCAGGACCGTTACATACATTTATTATTTCCTTTGACCAATCGGCAGCTTGGACACTTTTAGCTTTTTCCATAGCTAATGCAGTAACCGCAATTTGATCATGCGTATTAGGAGGAAATAAATATAATTTATTTTCTGGGCCACCCATTAATTTAACAAACCTTTTATAACCTGGTGCATTTGTATCTGGCATCGGTTGAAAGTGTCGAATGCCTTCAGCTACTTGAGCGCCAACAGCCTGCAAAAACTTGCCTTCACTGTCAGCAGCAATCGACAAAGAAACAACTTTGCTAGTAAATCCACCTCTGTAAACTTCTTTCATAATGGATACAAAGTCTGGCAATAGACTAAAACAACATACTACTTCAGGTTTTTTTCCAAATATTCTCTCTACTTCTGCTCTATAAGAGGGTTGTTCTGGGTTATAAATCAAGGAATCTGTAACAGTTCTTCCGGAAGCTTTCATTTGATCTTCAACACTTCTCATGATGGGCAATATAAAAGCATTCTGAAGTCCCATAACCCCGACACTTTTGTATCCCATTTTCTGGATTGAGCGCCCTATTACAGTACCCCAGTCAGTAGCTTTCATTTGAAATCTCCAAACGTACCCCTGAGTATCACCCTCCGTAATTGAATTTGCAGCGCTTGATACCATTAAAACTACTTTATTTTGAATAGCGATTGGTCTCGAAGAAAGTCCTTCAGGAGTGCCCCAATAACCTACCAAGGATTGACACTTGTGAACATTAATAAATTTTTGAGTAAGATTTGCAGCAACAGAGGCGCTAGATTCAGAATCTTCAATAAAGAGTTGAAACTTCCTACCACCTAAAATTCCACCAGATCGATTAATTAGATCTGCTGTCCGTTTTGCAGCTTCAGCCATATCTGGACCATAAGCACCAGCATTTCCAGTCATAGGTAAAGCCACACCTATAGGAATAGTTGCACTTTGAGCATGCACTAAATTTAAGTAAGGCATTATTATTGGAGAGGCTGCAACAGCCCCAATTGTTTTAATAGCTCTTCTACGGTTTTTTAAATTAATCATACCCATCTCCTTTAAGCAGTTAAATTTCTACACCTTCAATTGATACTCCTTCATAAATCCATTTGGCCTATAAATCAAAACTAAGATGAGCCCCACGCCAATTATGATTATTCTTACTGCTGATAGTTGATCAGAACCCAAACCAGGAATAATTTCTTTAAGGAAGCGAGAACCTTCCAACAAAATCATAATAAAGATTGAACCAAAAACAACGCCAAAATGCGATCCCTTTCCGCCAGCTATTACGGCCATAATTGCATATGCAATAACAATATTTGAAAATTGAGTTGGGTCAATATATTGATAGTAAAAAGCATGCATAGAACCTGCCAGGCCTATTAGAAGCCCACCGATAGCAAAAATTCGTGCTCTAGCCCATAGTAAATTTTTACCCAATGTCACTGCAACAACGTCATCCTCACGAATAGCACGCATTGTTCTTCCAAATGCTGACCTTGCAAGAATATTTAAAAGAAAAATACATGTAAATAAAATTAGAATATATGCTCCCAAAAATACATATATATAAATATCGGAAGGAATGATATTTGCAAGCGGTCTTGGGATGCCACTTAATCCAAGCGCCCCTCCAGTTAACCAGTCTTCATTTAAAGCAATAAGACGAAACATTTCCCCAACACCAAGTGTCACAATTGCAAAATAATCCTCTTCTGAAACTTTTAATGTGACTATTGATATGAATGCACATACTAGGGAAACTATCAACATCGAGAGGATGGTACTTTCAAAAAAACCAAAGTTTAATTTTAAAATGAATATTGCGCATGCGTAGGCACCTAAGGCATAAAGCCCTGCTAATCCAAAATTAATCATTCCGCCCAATCCCCACTGAAAATTAAGTGCAAGGGCTAAGATTGCAGAAAAACAAATTACCGAACTCATTAATATGATGAAAGATAGCATTGTTTTTCTATTTCATTTTTTTATATTAGGTTTACCAAAAATACCTTGCGGTCTAAATATCAGGATTAATGCTATTACCGCTAAAGGAATTCCAATGCGATAGTTTGGCGGTATGACTAAAGTTGATAATTCGCCTACAACTCCAATAATTATCGAACCAAAAAAAGCACCTAATGGACTTCCAAGACCGCCCAAAATAGCCGCAGCAAAAATTGCAACCAAGTAACTCGATCCCATTGGTGGTTCTATTGCCCTATCCATACCAATCAACACACCACCAGTAGTAAGAAGAATGCCAGATATAAACCAGGTCCATTTAATAATAATTGGGGTGTCAATCCCTCTTACTAATGATAATGATGGATTATCTGAAACTGCCCGCATTGCCCTACCTATTGGCATATGTTTCAATAAAATATACATAAAAATCATGGCAATCGTGGAAACAATTATTATAATAATTTGTTCGCGGTTCATTCTAATATCCATAAAAAAGAATGGCCTAGCGAGTTCAATTGCAAAACTTTTCGCATTATTACCATACATCAAACGTGCAATGTTTTCTAAAACAAAACTCAATCCCAAAGAACAAACCATTAAAGTAATCGAGCTACTTCCTCTGAGTTTTGCAAATGTCAATTGATCAATTAAAATTAAAAGAAAACCAAAAATTATTGCTGTAATAATTGATGAAATGAGAAGAGAAATGCCAAATAAAACATTAAATGTAAAAACAATATAGGCTGCAAGCGTCAGCATTGAGCCTACTGCAAAATTAGGAAATCTTAATACCCCAAATAACAATGTAATAGCTAGCGCTGGAAGAGTAATAACAATTCCAGTTATAAAACCATTGAAAATTATCTGTATCAAATTACACATTTCCTAAATAAAGTGAATTGAGATCACCTGATTGCATCAGACTTCTTGGATCAGAAATAAATTTGACACTACCATTCGTCATTACGATGCATTTGTCAGATATTTGCAAAGCCTCAATTGCATTTTGTTCAACCATGAAAATGGTTACTCCTAACTCATTAACCTTCTTTACAGCTAAAAAAATATCACCCATATATTTTGGTGATAGACCTGCGGAGGGTTCATCTAGAAGTAAAATCTCAGGCTTATACGCAAGAGCACAAGCAAACGCAACCATCTGTCTTTGACCTCCAGATAGATTTCCAGCCAAGGCATCAAATTTAGAAGTTAATTCTGGAAATAATTGCAATAATTCATCATCAATAATCTGTTTTTTTTTCTTTTTTGTACGCCTCATGAATTCATTTGCTAACTGGAGGTTTTCTTTGACTGTCATATTTCTAAAAACGTTATATTCCTGAGGTACATATGACATGCCTAATTTAATCCTTTGAGGACTTGTGTAGCTTGCAATTGAATTTCCGTTTATGTATATTTCACCAGATGATGGCTTCAAAAGACCAGCAAGTGTTTTTATCAGTGTCGATTTACCAGAACCATTTGGGCCGATTACAGTCATAACCTTCCCTTTTTCTAGATCAAAACTTATGCCCTTCAGGATATCACCTGAGCCATATCCTGCTTTTAGATTATTAGATGAAAAGAAAGATTTCAATGAATCGAAGCCTTTCCAAGGTATGCCTTCATTACCTCTTCATTGGCAATAACCTCTTTGTATGTCCCGGAGGTTAGGTTTTTCCCCTCTGCAAGTACATAAATTCTTTGACATAATTTTGCGATCATTTCCATGTCATGTTCAATAATCACAAAAGTAATACCACTTTGTTTTAAATTTTCAATAACCTCTATAAGAATGCTACACATTGGGGGACTTACACCGGCAGTGGGCTCATCAAGCAAAATCAACTTTGGATTCGCCATTAAAGCTCTGGCAATTTCTAATAATTTTTTTTGTCCTCCTGATAAGTTTTTTGCACTCGAATTTATGTGATCGGTTAAGCCAACACTATTTATTAGTTCTTTGGCCTTGGATATTGATTTATTCTGAAATGTTTTTACTTCAGCAGGTTTAAGAAAATTTTTCCATAACGTATCTCCAGGGTTATTTAATTCTGCTAGTAACATGTTTTCTAAAACAGTTAACTCACCTAGCTCTCTTGAGATTTGGAAAGTACGAATGACTCCGTTCATAACAAGCTGGTCTGGTCTAAGTCCCGTAATTTTAGTATTATTAAAATTAACATGACCATCATCTGGTTTAATTAGTCCTCCAAGAATATTAAATAGTGTTGATTTCCCTGCCCCATTTGGACCAATGATCCCTGTAATTTGATTGGCTAAGATTGAAAGATTGCAGTTACTAAGAGCATAAAACTCTCCAAATTTTTTTGTGATTCCTTTGATCTCAAGCAATTTTTCTCCAATTATTTCTAATCATTTGATTTAAACAGTATCTAACAATGATCAAAAAAGAAAATGGATTTTTTCAATGATTAGCTATCGAATTTATTCATCTATTTTTTATTTAGGGAAGAATTATTTTTTTTGTAAGGATTAACCCTAGTACTACGCTCTGTGATTAGTAATATTTACCCTAGCTCCTAACTTAAGATTGCTTAGGGGGGCTTACAAAGTCAAGCCTTAACCAATGCTTAATTAATTCATTCTGAGTTTACTAAAAAATTATTACTGAGCGAATAGATTGACCAGCAAGCATTAAATCAAATCCTTCATTAATTTTTTCGAGTGGCATTGTATGGGTTATTAAGTCATCAATATTAAGTTTGCCCTCCATATACCAATCTACAATTTTTGGAACATCCGTTCTTCCTCTTGCTCCCCCAAAAGCTGAACCCTCCCACTTTCGCCCTGTTACCAACTGAAATGGTCTTGTGCTGATTTCCGCACCTGCCTCAGCCACTCCAATAATGATGCAACGGCCCCAGCCTTTATGGGTGCACTCGAGAGCCTCACGCATCACTTTAATATTCCCAATACACTCAAAACTATAATCAGCACCCCCATCTGTTAATTGCACTATGCTGTCAACAGTATTCTCAACTGTTTTTGGATTAATAAAGTCGGTCATCCCAAATTTACGTGCCATTTTTTCTCTTGATGGATTTATATCCACGCCAATGATCTTATTAGCGCCGACCATTTTTGCACCTTGAATCACATTTAAACCAATCCCACCCAGACCAAAAACTACTACATTAGCCCCTGGTTCAACCTTGGCTGTAAATAGCACAGCCCCAATTCCGGTGGTTACCCCGCAGCCGATGTAACAGGCCTTATCAAATGGCGCATCATCTCGGATTTTAGCTAACGCAATTTCTGGTACTACAGTGAAATTACTAAAAGTTGAAGTGCCCATGTAGTGAAATATAGGCTTGCCATTAATACTAAAACGACTAGATTTATCTGGCATCAATCCTTTGCCCTGCGTTGATCTAATGGCCTGACATAAATTTGTTTTACGAGAAAGGCAAAATTTACATTGACGACATTCAGGTGTATATAAGGGAATAACATGGTCACCTTTTTTAACTGAAGTCACGCCAAGCCCTACCTCAACAACGATTCCTGCTCCTTCATGGCCCAAAATGGCAGGGAAAATTCCCTCTGGATCCGCACCTGATAAAGTGTACTGATCGGTATGGCAAATACCGGATGCTTTGATTTCAACTAAAACCTCCCCTGCTCTTGGAGCCTCTAAGTCAACTGTTTCTATCACTAGAGGTTTACCGGCCTCAAAGGCAACAGCTGCTCTTGTTTTCATAAGAAATATCCTAAACTTTATTTAATTAGTTGTATTGCCAAAGGGTTTAAGCAATTTTTCGAAGTAATAAATTTTTGTTTACATTCTTTTTTTCATCATTAAAAATTTTACTCACTTCAGCTCCCACTCCTGCAACAGCTTGCGCTATTGGGTTTGGTGAATTACCCATGTATATAGCACATGCTTCAATAGGTTGCAGTTCCTTTGCTAATTTAATTACCAATAAGGATCCATCTGCGAATTCATTTGGATAGCATGACATTGGAATTAATGAAATGCCAAGCCCAGCTTTAACCAAAATTGCTATTGCGGTCATTGAATTGCATTCAATAATTGACTTTGGATGTATCTTATTCTCACGCATCCACTTTTGCATAAAAGTAAAATGAAATGAATTTTTATTAAGAATAATCAAGGGCTGCTCTTTAAATATTTCTAAAGGCAGTTTTTTATTTTTTAATTGAGGCGCTATTACCCAATCAAAAGTTATGCTACCAAGACTTACCCTTTCATATACTAAACTTGGAGCACGACCCATGGTAAAGATTAAATCTAGATCACCATTTGCCATTTTTTGATTTAACTCATTAGCCAATCCAACTGATAGCTCTAACCGTATCAAGGGGAATTTAGCCCGTAAATGCTTAATAAATTCAGGCAACCAAGTTAAAGCAACTACCTCGATGACGCCTACACGAATTAGTCCGCTTAAGGCCGCCTTTGGCATCAATACTTCTTGCATTTCAGAGGTTAATTCAATTAATTGCCTAACATAAGGTACTAATTCCTTTCCTTTTGAAGTTAGTTTTGCAGTTCTTTGAGTTCGATCAAAAAGTTTAACCCCTAAGGATTCTTCTAATTCATGAATACGCATCGATACGGTAGATTGGGTAGCAAAAACCTTATCGGCTGCAGCACTAAAGCTCCCAAGCCGTTCAATCCAATAGAAAGTTTCTAGCTGCTTAATATTCATTTTTTTGCCTCTATAAAGCTCAATATATCGAATTTTTTGATCTTAAGTTAATTAAATTAAATGCTGCGTTGCAGCATGGTTTGACTTGTTAGCCAAAGATCAAGAAATTGATTTGCTTTCATATAAAAAGTATTTTTAGATTCAAATCAAGTTTTCTTAAGTAATAAGGTCAATTAAATTCGTTTTTATTTAGCGGTTTTAAGCGATAAAGTTCAAGTTGTGGAATCTAGCTATCCATTCCACCTAAAACCTTAAAACCATACATTGAATAAAAGGGGGCAGCATTAACACGGAAGAGAGAAGCGCTAAGCTTAAAGTCAAACTAACAGCCATCACCAAGGTTGGTGATGATATATATAGCTTCACGTTTCATCCTCTAGATAATATTAAGCTACCTACCTTTACAAGTGGTGCTCATATTGATGTCCACATCAATGCTGGACTAATTAGACAATATTCACTTTGTAATAATTCTCTGGAGACTGATTTTTATCAAATTACGGTTCAAATTGAGGCAAATGGTAGGGGTGGATCAAAAGCTCTTTATGAAAACGCTAAGATTGATAAAATCTATGAAGTTAGCATTCCGCGTAACCATTTCCCCTTAAATCTAGATGCGAAAAAGCATTTGTTGATTGCCGGTGGAATTGGTATTACCCCACTTCTTGCAATGTCCACGGAATTAAATGATAAGGGGGCAGATTTTCATTTACATTACTGCGCCAGAAACCAATCCAAAACTATTCAATCTGATGAGTTATTGAGACTCATAAACATTGGAAAGGCAACTATCTACCATGATAATGGCGATCCTTCTAAGGGTATCAATCTAAAAACAACTCTAAAAAATTATGACGATGGCCAGCATTTATATTTTTGTGGGCCGACTGGATTCATGGCTGCCATTAGAAATGAAACGAATCATTGGCCACCAGAAAATATCCATTTCGAAAATTTTTCTTCAGTAACTCAAGAAAAAAATACAAATACAGAATTTCTTATAAAACTTAATCGTAGTAAATTAAAATTTAAAGTTGAAGTTAATGAATCAATTATTGATTCATTAAGAAAGAATAATTTTTTTATTGAATCATCGTGTGAAGAAGGTTATTGCGGAACATGCTTAACTCGCTATCTAGATGGCGAGCCAGATCATAGAGACACCGTATTAAATGAGAAGGATAAAAAAGACTTTATATTAATTTGTTGCTCTCGATCTAATTCACCAGAATTAGTTCTTGATCTTTAGTAATTTTATTTTCTGAAAGTTGATAAAAATGGAAATTCAAAAATATCCGAAAGATTGTTGGTATGTAGTTGGAATGTCTAATGAATTTGAAAAAGAAGAGTTGAATAATCGCGTTGTGGCTGGCAGAAGCATCGTAATTTGGCGAACAAAAGAAGGTAAAGTTGTTGCTTTTGATAATCGCTGCTGCCATAAGCGTTTTCCGCTTTCTGAAGGTAGATTACTAGAAGATGGGCTGCTTGAATGCGCATATCACGGTCTTTGCTACAATGATTCAGGTAAATGCGTTAAGATTCCATCGGTACCAGATAAGCCCATTCCTGAACGAGCAAAACTTCTTTCAGTTAAAGTCATTGAACAAGATTCTTTAGTTTGGGTTTGGCCTGGAAATCCTGAAAGAGCGCACCTATTTACACCACCCAGGACGCCAGAAATTGAAGATAAAGAATGGTCTTCTGTGCACTCAGAAGTAATAAGGGTGCCTGCCAATTTCTTACTAATTATTGAAAATCTCTTAGACATCACACATTTTTACCCACTTCATGAAGGCAATATTGGCGATTACGCCAACAGCTTACTGCCCATTGATATTGAAGAAGGAGAGGAAGGTGGATATCAGTATGTACGCACTGTAAGAAATGCAAAAAACTACAAACAACCTCCTTTCTTTATCGATTGGTTTCATTTTGATAATGTAGATAGAAGTCATACGCATTGTATGGTCACTCCAGCACTTACTAGAGTAGAGCTTAAGATTGGCCCAACTGGTCAATTTGGATCGGGGCTTGGGGGTGGCGGTAAGGACCGAGGTTATATTCTATTTCACACTCATACTCCAATTGATAACGTACAAAGTGATTGGCGGTGGTATGTTTGCTGTCCAGCTGACCACAATTCATTAGGTGACCCAACTAAGCGAACCGTTGACCGAATCGCCGAAATGTTTCCTAGTGTAGTGGATGAAGATAAATGGGCCCTAGAGCGTCAGCAAAAAATGATTGATATTCCAGATGAAGAATATACAGAACTTTTCCTACACTCAGATACTGGGTTAAGAAGAGCCCGGCAAATTATTTCCCAAATGATCAGGGAAGAAAAGCAATCGTCAATTAAAGCGGTTTAATCTGAAAAGTAAAAATTATGAAATGACGCCCCTTTAACCATTAAAAATTAAAAGATTTTAGAGTTTGCACAAATTACTATTGGGCCATTTTAAGGATCTATTTTAGTCACTAAGGGATCTTCAATCTGCATTGCACCATTAATTAATCACCCGGTGTGATGGAAGTTATATAGAATGAATTTAGCATATCTCGTTGGGCGGCCTTAGCTTAATACTAAAACTACCGCCTCTTGAGCTTTGGTTTAATGCCGCAAGGCATTGGTATTAGTCAGTCAAATCGTTCCGCAGTTAATTTCTAAACTAATTAAAGGAGATATCTATGAATATCAATATCCATCCAGCAGTTGACGCTGGAATAAAAAATGGACCTGATAGTTTTTCAGGCGGAACATTACGCTGCAAATGTTCTTCAAGCCCTGTTGAGGTCAAAATTGAAAGTCAGGTTGCATTTAATCATGCCTGTGGATGTACTAAATGCTGGAAGCCATCCGGTGCCTTATTTTCTGTAGTTGGTGTTGTACCCAAAGAAAAAGTAAGTATTACTGCCCATCCTGAGAAGTTAAAAGTTATAGATGATGGAGCCTTAATACAGCGCCATGCTTGCAGCTCGTGCGGAACCCATTTATACGGACGCATTGAGAATAAAGAGCACGCATTCTATGGCTTAGACTTTATTCATACGGAGTTATCCCAGGAAGAGGGTTGGCATAGCCCGCTATTTGCTGCATTTGTGTCTTCTATCATTGAAAGCGGCACTCCCCCATCCAAAATGGATGATGTTCGTAAATCGCTAAAGGATAAAGGTCTTGAGGTTTATGATTGCTTAAGCCCAGTATTAATGGATCTCTTGGCAACGCATGCAGCAAAAGCAAAAGGTACATACAAAGATTCTTAAATGGAAATAGTAGAGTCACATGCCTCATGTGGAGGGAGACAAGAGGTATGGAAGCATTATTCGGAAACGCTCAAATGCGAAATGCGATTCGGAATCTATCTCCCTGAGTATGTGCTTCGTGGAGAGCGTCGTCCAGTGCTTTATTGGCTTTCCGGCTTAACTTGCACAGAGCAAAACTTTATTACAAAAGCTGGAGCTCAGAAATTTGCAGCTAAACATCAATTAATAGTTGTATCCCTTGATACTAGCCCCAGGGGAGAAACTGTTCCTGACGAGGATATCTATTGTCTTGGGCAGGGTGCAAGTTTTTATATAAACTCAACAACCACTCCGTGGGCTGAGCATTTTCAAATGCAAGATTATGTTTCAATGGAGTTACCAGCATTGATTGAGAGTTATTTCCTAGCAAGCAACAGAAGAAGTATATTTGGACACTCTATGGGCGGACATGGGGCGCTTGTAACGGCGCTACGTAATCCGGGAAGATATAAAAGTGTCTCTGCATTCTCGCCAATAGTGGCTCCCACTCAAGTGCCTTGGGGTAGAAAAGCCTTTCATGCTTATCTTGGCATGGACTCTGAATCCTGGAAAGATTGGGATGCTGTTGAATTGGTCGGAAAAGCCACTGAGAGATTGCCTTTATTGATTGATCAGGGAGGGGCTGATGAGTTCCTGGTTGAGCAGTTAAGGCCAGAGCTATTGACCGCAGCCTGTAATGCGGTAGATTTTCCAATTGAGTTAAAGATTCACTCTGATTATGACCATAGCTATTACTTTATAGCCAGTTTTATTGGGGGGCATTTCCTACATCATGCTGCTGCACTCTCAAAGTAAATTCTTTGATTATGGATCTGAGTTAACAGCAGTTCACTTTTGTTCATAATATTAACAATATTGGGACATATAAATTGGGAGAGTATTATGAGTAGAGTAAGGACAATCACTAAAAATGAGGTTCCACACGAGCTGCATGAAGTTTATAGTAAATTTTCTGATGGTTACAGCTCCTTTAGAAATCAAATTGGAGTTCTGGCTCACATTCCTTCTGCACTAAATCACATTCCATCGCTACTACTAGAACTCAGAGAAAAACAAAACACACCTTTTCGTTATATTGAATTAGCAATTATTACTGTTTCAAAAATAAATGAATGTAAATATTGCGTTGGCCATCATAAGCCACTCCTAGTAGTTGAAGGCTTATCATCCGCTGGTATTGACAGTATTCTTGACTATAAAAACCATTCTGAGCTCACGGAAATAGATAAATTAATTGTTGAGTACTCAATTGAGGTAACTAATGCGCCTCAAAAAATTAAAGATACACTTTTCAATGAATTAAAAAAACATTTCACTGAATCTCAAATCGTAGAGCTAACTCTTCGGATATGTTTATGTGGGTTTTTTAACAGATTTAATGATGCTCTTCAAATTGAATCTGAATTATAAATTTAAAAACTATGACTGACTATTAGTATCAATTCAACTCTTCAAATAGATTTAAATTTATTGTGATTTGTGAACTGCTGTCAATTTAGGTCTACTACCAATGGGAGTTTTTTTATCGTAAATCATTGCAGCAACATGGGTTAATTCTGTAATAGTTTGGGTACTTGGGTTTGGGGTGCTGGTGGTCTGTAACCTAATGCGCTATGAGGCCTGACATGGTTATAGGGTTTCACCCACTCCCCAACGAT
>Ga0164294_10004153_pt1 | contig 12713 bp, 13 predicted proteins | sample GEODES005metaG_FD_111479 | JGI IMG/M metagenome (GOLD analysis project Ga0164294, IMG submission 111479) | Oligotrophic lake water microbial communities from Sparkling Lake, Wisconsin, USA - GEODES005 metaG | ecosystem: Environmental > Aquatic > Freshwater > Lake | place: USA: Sparkling Lake... | reverse complement strand
GTTTCGGCCAACAGGAAAGCCTGCAACCCCGCCATCGACGGCGAGGCCAGGGCATCCGCCAGCGGCGCGCGCCAGCTTTCGTGCAGCTTGATCGTGTCGGCCATGCGCCTGTGTGATGGGGACTGGGCGGCAGCGTCAAGCGCGCGGTTTGCCCACACCCATGCGGGGCATCAGATTGTCACGATCCATCACTAGATGCTTGATGATGCCAACAATGTGCAGCGCCAGCAGCGCCAGCATGGCCCAGCCCAAGATCTCGTGCAGTTCGTTGGCAGCGCTGCCGGTGGCCTTATCAACGCCGAACTTGGCGACCGGCAGCCCGAACCAGGCCAGTGGGCGATCATTGCGATCCGCCGCAACCCAGCCCGACAGCGGCAGCGCCAGCATCACGGCATAGAAACCCCAGTGGGCCGCTTTGGCCAACAGCCGCTCGCCACCGGTGAAGTAGGCGGGCAAAGCCGGCACGCTATGGCCCAAGCGCCAGCCCAGCCGGAACAGGGTGAGGGCGATGATGGTCAGGCCGAAGCTTTTGTGGAAATCGATCACCAGCGCGCGCTGGCCGCCTTCGCGCGGCACGAAATCATGCAGGAAGCCACCGGCCAGATTGCCGATGATCATCAGGGCCATCAGCCAATGCAGCGTGATGGCAACCTTGCTGTAACGGGTCATGCGGCGTGTCTCCATTGGTGCCGGCACAGGCTAGGCCTGCGTCTTACGCCCGTCGATACGGGGTTCACCCGGTCAGAACGAAACGCGCGCGCCCACCCAGAAGGTGCGGGGCAGGGCGCGTTCCACCACACCGGTGCCCGAAAGTGCCGCCTGCACTTCGGCATCGAACAGATTTTCGACGCGGCCTTCGATGGCGAGGCCCTTCACCAGCGGCACCAGCAGCAGCGCGTCGACCATGGTTGCGGCATTCAGGCTGCGGCTGTTCTGATCATCCTCGAACTGGCTGGCAATGTGGCGCAGCGTGGCCGACGCGGTGAACAGGCTGCCGGTGTAATCGATGGTGCCGGAGAACTGGTCGCGCGGCGTCTGGGCTGGCCGCAGCCCGTCCAGTGGCCCAGCGGCCCCGGATGCGGCGATGGTCGGATCGACATGGCTCCAGCTTGCAGTCAGCCCGAAGTCGCCGCGCCGCAGCTTCGCATCCACTTCCCAGCCCCACACGGTGAGCGCATCCAAGTTCTGGCGCTGGCGGTAGAAACCGCCTGCGGCCACGAAGCCGACGCCGGGGAAGCTGCCCGGTCCGCGCCCTTGCGTCACGTTGGCGATGGTGTCGTCCATGCGGTTCCAGAAACCGGTGACGCCGATCTCGAAACCATCTGCCGGCTTGAGCGTGAAGCCCAGATCCACGCCGGTCACCCGCTCGGGGTTGAGCAGGGCATTGGCCGCCGTGGCATCGGGGCCAACGCGGAACGGGCGATAGAGTTCATTCAGCGTGGGTAGCCGCCAGCCGCGATAGGCGGCACCGCGCAAGCTCAGCCAATCGGCGGGCTTCACCGCCAGGCCGGCGCGGCCGGTGAATTCATGGCCGGAACGATCGGCAAACAGCAGGCTCGTGAACGGGGCGTTGGTGGCGATGGTGGTTTCCAGCAGGCGGCCGTCCTTGATCGTCCACCAGTCGATTCGGGCCGATGCCGTGGCGGTGATCATGCCGCGTTCGATGCTGGCATCGGCGAACAGCCCGGTGGTGCCGGTGCGGCCGCCGGCCTCGCGCTGGCGGGTGGGGGCGGCATTCACATAGGTGAACAGCTCCATTGTCTTGCCGGTCAGCTGCCGCGTGTCTGCCCCCAGCCGCAGCGAGACGCCGTCACCAACCGGCGGTGCGATCTCCAGCCGGCCGCCCCAGCCGGTGGCCGGCGTGTCATATTGGGCCAGGCTCTGGGTCACGCTGGTGCGCGTGGCGTTCACGGCGGCGAAATCGGAGGTGAAATTGCGCGTCTGCACATAGGCCAGCGCCTGCCAGCCCCAGCGCCCGCGCCCCACCAGGCGGATGGCGCCATCCACGCCTTCGGAGGTGTTGCGCGAAAAATCGGTACCGCGCTCGCGGCTGTCGGTGAAGGCGTTGGCGGTCACCTGCGCTTCTGTGTCGGCGGCGACTTCCACCACGGCGCGCAAGGCGACGCTGGCCTGCTCATAGGGGGCGGCGCGATCGACCGGGCCGCGATTGCGTTTCACGATGGGGATGAAGCCATCACCGCGGCCATAGGCGGCAGACAGCGTCGCAAAGCCCTTGTCGCGGGTCAGGCCCAGCGCGCCTTGCGCGTCCAGGCTGTTGCGGCTGCCATAGGCGATGGCGCCATCGAACGGTCGCACTGCGTTGCCGCCCACGGATTCCAGCTCGATGGTGCCAGCCAGCGCGCCGGGGCCCCAATATCCGCTGCCGCCGCCGCGTGTCACCCGGATGCGATCCAGTCGCCCGGTCGCATAGGCCGGAAATGCCACCCAGCCGCCGAACGGATCGGCCTGCGGCACGCCATCCAGCACCAGCAGCGCGCGGGATGAGGCATTGCCGCCCAGCCCGCGCAGGGTGATGCCCTGCGATGTGGCATTGGCGGAACGGCTGTCAGACCGGCGGAACTGCTGCTGCCCGGCGATATCGGCCAGCACCGATTCCAGCCGGTTCGATCCGGCGTTCAGGATGCGCTCCCGATCGATCACGATCAACGACAGTGCCGCATCGCCGGGCAGATCCTTCAGGCCCTTGCCGGTGACGGTGATCAGCGCGTCATCGGCTTCAGTGGCCAGCGCGGGGGCGGTGCTGATCAGCAGGGCGAAGAAAAGGGGCAGATGCTTCATGGCCGCGTGTGTTGCCCAATGCGCCCGCGGGTGCAAGCGCCCAACGAATTTGTCGCGGCTGGCGTCTTGGCGGCGCAACACACCCGCCCTACATTGGCTTCACCACAACAGGAGATACACCATGCCCAATCCCTGGCAACACAGCCGTTCCACCGGCATCGCCGACGATATCGATTTCGAGATCAAGGGCCATGAACTGCAATTCGTCGAGATCGAGCTTGATCCCGGCGAAAGCGCCGTGGCCGAAGCCGGTGCCATGGTGTGGAAGGATGCCGCCATCGGCATGACAACCGTGTTCGGCGATGGTGGCGGCCAAAGCGGCGGCTTCATGGGCGCGCTGATGGGGGCGGGCAAGCGACTGCTCACCGGCGAAAGCCTGTTCACCACCGTGTATACCCACAACGGCGGCAGCAAGGCGCGCGTTGCCTTTGGCGCGCCCACCCCCGGCCATATCCTGCCGCTCAAGCTGGACAGCATTGGCGGCACGCTGATCTGCCAGAAGGATGCGTTCTTGGCGGCGGCCAAGGGCGTTTCCATCGGCATTGCCTTCCAGCGCAAGGTGATGACCGGTCTGTTCGGCGGTGAAGGCTTCATCATGCAGAAGCTGGAAGGCGATGGCTGGGTGTTCGTGCAGATGGGCGGCACCGTGATCGAGCGCACGCTGGCGCCGGGCGAAGTGCTGCATGTCGACACCGGCTGCGTGGCGGCCTTCACGCCATCAGTGAACTTCGATCTGGAAAGCGTTGGCGGCGTCAAATCCATGCTGTTCGGCGGTGAAGGCGTGTTCTTCGCCCGCCTCACCGGGCCGGGCAAGGTGTGGATCCAGTCGCTGCCATTCAGCCGTCTCGCTGGCCGCATGATGCAGGCTGCCATGGGCCGCGGCCAGAACCGCGGCGAAGGCAGCGTGCTCGGCGAACTGGGCGATTTGATCGGCGGCAATCGCTAAGCCGGTTGACCGGAGCCGTTGGCCACGCGCAAAGAAAGCGCGTGGCCAAGCTCTATTTCTATTACGCGTCGATGAACGCCGGCAAATCGACGGTGCTGCTGCAGGCCAGTTTCAACTATCGCGAGCGCGGCATGAACACGATGCTGTTCACCGCCGCTCTCGATGATCGGGCGGGGCAGGGCGTGATCGCCTCGCGCATCGGATTATCAGCGCCGGCCGAAACATTCGCCCCCGAAACCGATCTGTTCGCTGCGGTCGCCGCCGGCCATGCCATCAGCACGATCAATTGCGTGCTGGTCGATGAAGCCCAGTTCCTCACCAGGGATCAGGTCTGGCAGTTGGCGCGTGTCGCCGATGATCTGGGCATTCCCGTGCTCTGCTATGGCCTGCGCACCGATTTCCTCGGCAATCTGTTTCCGGGCAGCCAGTGGTTGCTGGCGATTGCCGATACGCTGACCGAGCTGAAAGCGGTGTGCGCCTGTGGCCGCAAGGCGACGATGAACTTGCGTATTGACGGGCAGGGCAAGCCGGTGGCCTCTGGCCAGCAGACCGAGATTGGTGGCAATGATCGCTATGTGGCCTTGTGTCGCCGGCATTTTGCGGCAGCCCTGGCCTGGCAGCATCAGCCCTGAAGGGAAGCGTATATGACGACCGTTTATGATTTCAGCGCCAAGACCATCGATGGCCGCGAGATTTCCATGAAGGATTTCGAAGGCAAGGTGCTGCTGATCGTCAACACCGCCAGCAAGTGTGGGTTCACGCCGCAGTATGACGGGCTGGAAGCGCTGCACAAGAAATATGGCCCCAAGGGTTTTGCCGTGCTCGGCTTCCCCTGCAACCAGTTCGGCGCGCAGGAACCCGGTGATGCCAGCGAGATCGCCAATTTCTGCAAGCTCACCTATGATGTGGACTTTCCCCTGTTCGCCAAGATCGACGTGAATGGCGATCAGGCTCACCCCTTGTTCCAGCTGCTGAAGAAACAGGCGCCGGGCCTGCTCGGCAGTGAGGCGGTGAAGTGGAACTTCACCAAGTTCCTGGTCGACAGCAAAGGCCATGTGCAGGAACGTTTTGCGCCGGCCACCAAGCCGGAAGCGCTGGGCAGCCAGATCGAGAAACTGCTCGCCAAGGCCTGAGAAGGGAGACCGCCGCCATGGCCAGTGTTGCGCCCAACGACCTGTCGTCGCTGTGGATGCCGTTCACCGACAACCGCTATTTCAAGGCGAATCCGCGCCTGATGGTGGCCGCGCAGGACATGCATTACACCACTGCCGATGGCCGCCGCGTGCTGGATGGCACCGCTGGCCTGTGGTGCGTGAACGCCGGCCATGGCCGTGAACCCATCGTCAAGGCGATCCAGCAGCAGGCGGCGGTGCTCGATTATGCGCCCACCTTCCAGTTGGGCCATCCGCTGGCCTTTCAGCTCGCCTCCCGCGTGGCCGGCATCATGCCGGAAGGCTTGGACCGGATCTTCTTCACCAACTCGGGCTCGGAAAGCGTCGATACCGCGCTCAAGATCGCGCTGGCCTATTGGCGGGCCAAGGGCCAGGGCCAGCGCATCCGCCTGATCGGCCGGGAGCGCGGCTATCACGGCACCGGTTTCGGCGGCATTTCGGTGGGCGGCATCGTCACCAACCGCCGCACCTTCGGTACCGGCTTGGCGGGCACCGATCATCTGCCGCACACGCATGATCCGGCGCGCAACGCCTTTTCAAAAGGCCAGCCGGCCCATGGCGCGGAGTTTGCCGACCGGCTGGAAGCGATGATCGCCCTGCATGGCCCCGATACCATCGCTGCCGTCATCGTCGAGCCGCTGGCCGGCTCCACCGGCGTGCTGGTGCCGCCGGTGGGTTATCTGGAACGGCTGCGGGCGATCACGGCGCAACATGGCATCCTGCTGATCTTCGACGAAGTGATCACCGGTTTCGGCCGAATCGGCGCGGCCACTGCCGCTGAACGCTTCGGCGTCACGCCCGACATCATCTGCCTGGCCAAGGGCCTCACCAACGCCGCCGTGCCAATGGGCGCGGTGGCAGCGGCGCGGCATGTGTATGATGCCATCGTCGACGCACCCGGCGACGTGCCGGGGATCGAACTGTTCCACGGCTACACCTATTCCAGCCACGCGCTGGCCTGCGCCGCCGGCATCGCCACGATCGATCTTTATGCCAACGAAGGCCTGTTCGCCCGCGCCCGGGCGCTGGAAAGCCATTGGGAAGCGGCGATGCACAGCCTTGCCGGCCTGCCGCTCGTGATCGACATCCGCAATTTCGGCCTGATTGGCGCCATCGAACTGGCTCCCCGCCCCGGCCAGCCGGGTGTGCGCGGACAGGAGATTTTCCGCGCCATGTTCGATTCGGGCCTGCTCATCCGCGTCACCGGCGACATCATCGCGCTGTCGCCGCCGCTGATCATCAGTGAAGCCCAAATCGACGAGATTGTCGGTCGGCTCGGCGCGGGCCTGCGGCAGTTGGCCGATGCCTGATAGCGGACAACCCATGCCATGCGTTGATCTCTTCGCACAGGGAATCATTACGGAGATGTAATTTTTTCGTACGGCCCGCCTTGGCATGGCGGGGGCTTGCCCCTACATGGGCCAGTGTTGCCCGCAGCAGGTGACAGGAGAGACATGGCCGCCAAGGATCTTGCGAAGATGGACCTTAACCAGCTGGTGTACAGCTGGCTGAAAGACATTCTTTGGCCTGAGAAGAATTATTTCTGGCTGGCGATCATCTATGGCGTTGGTATCGCCCTGCTTGGCCTTGCCACGCCGATTTCCGTGCAGTTGCTCATCAACAGTATCGCCAATACCGCGCTGCCGGTGCCGTTGTTCACCCTGGCCGCCATCCTGTTCGGTCTGCTCATCGTGTCGGGCCTGCTGTCGGTGCTGCGCATCCACTTGATGGAATTCTATCGCCGTCGCTTCATGGCGCGGCTGGTTGCCGATGTGACGATGCGGGCGATCAACGCGGCTGATCCTTTCTTTCAGGATGATCGCCGCTTCGATCTGTTCAACCGCTATTTTGAAATGGTGAACATGCAAAAGGCGGTGCCGTCGCTGCTGATCGGCGGTTTCACCATCATCCTGAGCATGATCGTCGGGTTCGTTGTCACCAGTTTCTATCACCCGTTTTTCCTGGCCTTCAACCTGGTGCTGATCGCGCTGTTGTGGGCTGTGTGGGCGATCTGGTCGAAGGGGGCGATGAAGACCTCGATCATCCTCTCTCACGAAAAATACAACGCTGCGCATTTCATCGAAACCGTGGGTGCGTCCAACGGCTTCTACAAATCGGCCCGCCACATCGATTATGCGCTGGAAGGCGCGGAACGGGTATCGGCCAATTATGTGAAGGCCCACGCCGATCATTTCGCCTACCAGTTCCCGCAAACCATCGCCTTCTACTTCCTCTATGCCGCAGCGTCGGCAGGCCTGCTGGCGCTGGGTGGCTGGCTGGTGATCCAGGAACAATTGTCCATCGGGCAATTGGTGGCGGCCGAGCTCATCCTGTCCGGCGTGTTTGCCGGCATGAACAGCCTCTATTCCTATCTCGACGACTGGTACGATCTTGTCGCCTCCATCGAGGAACTGTCCCTGCTCTATGGTCTGAAGCAGGAAGCCAAGCCGGTTGCCGGCCTGGCGGCGCCCAGCGGCGGCGCGCTGGAAATGAGCCAGGTGCGTTTTGCCCTGCCGGTCGGCGGGGCCACGGTGAATCTGCAGATCGCTGCCGGCAGCCGTCTCGTCTGCCAGGGCGTTCCGGGCATGGAACGCGAATTTGCCGATTTGCTGAAGCGGCTGGAAAAGCCACAATCGGGCCTTATCACGCTGGGCGGCGTTGATATCGCGCTGATGGACCCGCTGGCGCTGCGTTCCGACATCGCCGTGCTCGATCGGGCTGCCATCGTGGAATCGACCATTGCCGATTATCTGCGCCTGGCCAACCCGGCCAAGAATGCCGCAGACCAGATGGCGGCCTTGAAGCTGGTGGGCCTGGAAGACCGACTGGCGCTGCTGCCCGATGGCCTGCACACGCGCCTTTCCTCGACCGGTGCACCGTTCACCGTGGCCAAGATGATGCAGCTGAAACTGGCGGCTGCGATCCTGTCGGAACCGCGGATCCTGGTATTGTCGCCGCTGTTCGACACGGTGGCGCGCGCGCGGCTGAAGGCGGTGTTCGATCATTTCCGTGACACCCAGACCACCATTCTCTATTTCAGCAATCGGCCCGAAGATTTGGTGCTGGATGGCTATCTGTGGTTGGGCCTTGATCGCCAGCTGATCACCCGGGATCGTGCCACCTTCGATGGCCTGCGCGCCGCCGCCGGCCGGGAGACCGTCGATGGCGACTGATCGCACCAGCCTGCCCGACGGCCATTTCGCCACCCTGCGCGGCCTTAATCCCCCGCCGGTGATGCGCATCTTTGCCCGAATGGTGGTGATCGGCATCATCGCCGTCCTGGCGTTCATCATCTTCACGCCCTGGGTGCAGACGGCGCAGGGCACCGGCAGCGTGATCGCCTATGATCCGCGCGACCGGCAGCAGAACATCACCGCGCTGGTGCCTGGCCGGCTTGATCGCTGGTTCGTCACCGATGGCGCCCAGGTGAAGGCCGGTGATCCCATCGCCCGGGTGATCGACCTCGATCCCGATTTCCTCAGCCGGCTGCAAGCCGAACGCGCCCAGAAGGTCGCGGAAATCGCGGCGACCGAAGCTGCCAGCGCCACCGCTCAGCGCGACGTGACGCGCATGACCACCCTTTATGGCGAAGGTCTGGCCGCCCGGCGCGACATGGAACTGGCTCAGATCAAGGTGGCGGAATTCCGCGCCAAGATCGCCTCCCAGCGGGCGGACATCAACAAGATTGACGTCAACCTGCGCCGCCAGTCTGAACAGGTGATCCGCGCGCCGCGCAACGGCCGCATCATGCGGGTGACCAGCATCGACAGTGCCACCATCGTCAAGCAGGGTGACGTGCTCGCCACCTTCGTGCCCGAACAGTCGCGCCGGGTCGTGGAACTCTACATGGACGGCCGCGACATTCCATTGATCCATGTTGGCCGCCGCGTGCGCATGGAATTCGAAGGCTGGCCGGCGATCCAGTTTTCGGGCTGGCCGTCGGTTGCAAAGGGTTTCTTCGATGGCCAGGTCGCCGCGGTTGATCTCAACGCGTCGCCCAATGGCCTGTTCCGCATCCTCGTCACCGAAAGCCCGGACCGTGATCCGTGGCCGGACGAACGCGCCGTACGGCTGGGTGCCAAGGTGCGCGGCTGGGTGCAGATGAACACCGTGCCGATCTGGTTCGAACTGTGGCGGCTGCTCAACGATTTCCCGCTGCAGTTCACGAGGCCAGGCGCAGAGCCGGCGATGAACGGCGAGGTGAAGGCGCCAAAGGGCAGTGATGCGTCCTCGTCTGCCAAGTAAGGCCGGATTGCTGGCGCTGCTGCTGGCTGCTTTCCCGTTGACTGCTGTCCCCGGGGCGGCCCAGCAGCCAGATCAGCCGCAGCCCAGCAACCGGCGCCAACTGGAGGCTGACGCCCGAGATGCCGCACAGCCGCTGCCGGCCGCCAGCGCTCCGCTCGAGCTGGCCGAGGTGCTGGCCGCCAGCCGCTTCCACGCGCCACAAGTGTTGGAAGCGCTGGCGCGGGTGCGCGGCGCAGAAAGCCGCGTGCTCACCACCGAAGGCGCCTTCGATACGTTGTTCAGTGCCAACGCCGAAGCCCGGCCAACTGGCTTCTATGATGGCGCCGAAGCCGGCTTCCGCCTGTCGCAGCCGCTCGCCACCAACGGCGGCTCAGTTTACGGTGGATACGACATTTCGCGCGGCAGCTTTTCCTCCTCGCAATCAGGCAACAACACCGCCCAGCTGGGCCGTCTCACCGTTGGTACGATGTTCGCGCTGCTGCGCGATCGCGAGATCGATGAACGCCGATTCAACCGCGCCATTGCCACCGGTGATGTCGTGCTGGCCGATAATGATCGGCTGCTGGTTGCCATCGGCGTGCAGGCCCGCGCCATCACCGCTTACAACAACTGGGTGATCGCCGGTCAGCGCGTGGCGGTGTTCAAGGGGTTGCTGCAACTGGCGCTCGATCGCCAGGCCGGTTTCAAGCGCCAGGTCACAGAAGGCCTGCGCCCGGCCATCCTGCTCACCGAAAACGAACAGAATATCCTGCGCCGGCAAACCCTAGTGGTGCAGGCCGAACAGGCGTTGCAGGTGGCGGCGGTCAGCCTGTCCCTGTTCTGGCGCGATGCCGATGGCAACCCGATTGCGCCCGGCCCGGAACGGCTGCCGCGCCGGCTTGGCGATCCGCTGCCGTTGGCCGATGATGTGATGGCCGCGCTGGAAAACCGGCCCGATCTGAAAGTGGTGGATGTGCGCATCGCCCAGGCCCGCACCAGGCTGCAGCTTGATCGCAACAGCTTCCTGCCCCGCCTCGATGTGAAGGCCGAGGTGAACCAATATGTCGGCGATGCCGGGACCGCCGGCCGTCCGTTCACCGGCACTGCCTCCATGGTAGGGCTCAACCTGTCGGTGCCGCTGCAGCAGCGCCTGGCGCGTGGTCGGTTGGGGCAGACGCGCGCCGAACTGGACGGCTTCCAGCAACGCCGCCGCTTCATCGAGGATCAGATCCGCATCGAGATCTCTGGTCTGTCCATCGCCGCCCGCCAGTCGCGCCGGCTGCTGGGCATTGCCATCGACGAACAGGATCGCGCGCTTACCATGGCCGGCGCCGAACGCCGCCGCTTTCAGGAAGGCGCGTCGGATTTCTTCGTCGTCAATCTACGCGAGGAAGCCGCGGCCGATGCGCAGGTGCGCCGATTGGATGCCGCCTTCCGCCAGATCGTCGCCCATGCCGATTTGGCGGCCGCCACGGCGGATGTGAAGGCCTTGGGGCTGGATGGCAGCTGATCAGGGTGATTGCGGAGTTGCCCGACTGCAACGCCGCTGGCACAGAGCGGCCATGAACCGCCGCTCGTCCGGTCTGATTTTTGTCGCCATTTGCGTGGCAGCGTTGGCGCTGCGCCTGCTGTTGCCGGCCGGCTGGATGCCGGTGGCGACGGGCAACGGCGGCGTGGCCATCACCCTTTGTAGCGGTGCCGTGTTGCCTGCCGATCCAGGCCCGCTCGCACCGGGCGACGATCAGCTCTGCGGCTTCGGGCTGTCGCTGGGGCCGCTGCTGGCCACGGCGGCGCTTTTGCTACTGCCGCTGGCCGTGCCATTCTTGCCGGTGCCGGCGGTGCCGCCCGTGCGGCAGATGGCCCGCCACCACCGCGCTCGCCCGCCCGGTCAAGGGCCGCCCTTCGCCTGATCACCGCAGCCGGCTCCGGCCGGCCCATGCTGTTTTCAGGAGACCATCATGAAGTTGATTCCAATTGCGGGCCTTTTGCTGGGCCTGTCCGCGCCATCGCTGGCGCATGAATACACGGCCGGCGCGCTGCTGGTCGATCATCCCATTATCCGCGTTGCCAGCCCTGTATCGAAAACCGGCGCCGGTTTCATGACCATCACCAACAATGGCAAGGTTGCAGACCGGCTGCTGTCGGTCAGCACCGCTGCATCCAATCGTTCCGATCTCCACGGCACGTTAAATGAGGGCGGCGTCATGAAGATGCGCGCCCAGTCCGACCGCGTGCCGATTCCGGCGGGCGGCAAGGTCAGCTTTGCGCCCGGTGGCCTGCACGTGATGTTCATCGGGCTGAAGGCGGCGGTGCAGCCGGGCCAGATGATCAAGGCGCGGTTGATGTTTGAAAAGGCCGGGCCGGTAGACGTGGCGTTCAAGGCCGAGACAGCTGCCAGTGCGCAGCATGACCATCATTGATCAAGCAAGGGAGACGACACGATGAAGACGAACATCATCACCACCGCTCTGGCCGCAATGGCCCTGGCCGCCCCGGCGGCAGCGCAGGATGCCAAGGCCGGTGAAAAGGCCTTTGTGCAGTGCAAGGCCTGCCACAGCGTGGTGAAGGGCCAGAACCGCATCGGGCCGTCATTGGCCGGCGTGGTGGGCCGCAAATCCGCCAGCGCCGCCGGCTTCAGCTATTCGGCGGCCATGAAAGCCAAGGGCGTCAGTTGGACCGAGGCCAATCTCGATACCTATCTCACCAAGCCAGCGGTCTATGTGAAGGGGACCAAGATGGCCTTTGCCGGCATCGCCGATGCCAAGAAGCGCAAGGACGTGATCGCGTATCTGAAGACGCTGAAGTGAGCGACCGCGCCAACCGCCGGCTCAGCCGAGCCGGCGGTTGAGCGTGAGGTTGAGGATATGGTTGCCGGCGTTGGGGCCGGGGCGATTGATATGTTGGTGCATGTAACCGGCTTCGAGGTTCAGCCGCTTGCCCAGCGGCTGCAGCCAGCCCACAAACACCCGCTGCTGATCAAAGCCGCGGCGCGCGCCCCAATCGGTGCTGTTGAACGCCACGAACGTTTCGCTGATCAGCAGCGGACCGGCGGTGCCCGGCCCGTTCAGCGGCGCCTGCAGCCGCCAGAACATGCGCAGCCGCCAGCCCAGATCGTTGGCGTTTTCGAAGGTGCGCTGTTCCAGCCGCCAGCGCGTGATCAGCGCCAATCCGTTCGGTTCCCGGAACACCGGCCCCATCACCTGCTGCCAGAATCGGTGTTCATCACTGGTCCGGCCGGGGGCTGGATTGTTGTGCTGAAAATGGTAGCCGGCGTGGAAATCAATGTCGTTCCTGGTGCGCACACCCACGCCCACCCGCGCGACCACCTGACCCAGTCGCCCGGCATCGCGGGTTAAGCGCGGCTGGCCTTCAGCCCACAGCAGCAATTTGCCGTCTACCGGCCCCTGCACCAGCAGCGTGTTCCAGCTCTGCACATCCTGCACGGCGGCGGGGGCGGCCACCAGCAGGCCCAAGATGAAGCGCATGTAATACCAACTCTCACTGATATTCACCCATGCGCCCATTGGCGCAGTCCGATGGACATTATGCGCCAAGGCTGATCGGTGAGGCGG
>Ga0164294_10004149_pt1 | contig 12722 bp, 11 predicted proteins | sample GEODES005metaG_FD_111479 | JGI IMG/M metagenome (GOLD analysis project Ga0164294, IMG submission 111479) | Oligotrophic lake water microbial communities from Sparkling Lake, Wisconsin, USA - GEODES005 metaG | ecosystem: Environmental > Aquatic > Freshwater > Lake | place: USA: Sparkling Lake... | reverse complement strand
GTGGACCACGTCGTGGCCCTGTTCCGCCGGCATGGCTGCTGGGGCGCCATCTCCAAGAGCAACAGCCCGTTTCTCCGCTACCGCGATCCGATCTACCGCTCGCTTCGCGAACTCTCGCTCTCCTTCTTTCCGCAGTACGTGAAGAAGCGGCGAAAGACCCTTCGAACCTACTCCGTCTCGTTCGACCTGCGGCGAGTCGACCCAGGGCTCTGGGTGACGCACCCGGGCTTCTGCGATACGGTGGTCGACTCGCTGACCGCCGCCCGCCACTTCACGATCCTGCCACCCCGCGGCGACCGCTCGCTTCGGCCGATCGACGAGATCGAGGCTCGCAGCAACCTGCTCCGGGATCCCGGCGGCCACGCCGCCGGCGGCGTGACACCCACGCCTGGCGAAGAAAAAATCAAACCATGACTTCAACCAGTGCCAACACTTCCGCCGCCGACGACCTTCGGTCCCCCGAGCCGTAGGCTTCTGGCCGCCTCATGGTCAACGCCTCGACCTACGAGGAGCGGGAGAACATTGGCCCTTTGATCGACCGCGTGCTTGCGGCCCGTGACGCTCTGAGCGGCCGGTGGTGGACGGAGTGGATCCCGTAGTCGGCGCAGAGATTGACGAGCAAGACCACGAACTGGGCATGCAGGGCGAGGGTCGCGACCCCGCCGTTGTGACGCGGAGGCCAACGAGGACGACGGTCGTCAGCGTGAACGCCGCGGCCCCACGCCGCGGCGTCGAGCATCAGCGACGCGAGGTGCACGGGCCTCTTGAAGTCGAGCACGTCCTTGCCCGGCACGCGGACCGTGAGCACGCTGGGCCAGTTCCCCGGATCGCGCAGGAATGGACCGGTGAGGATCTGCAGCCCCGCGTCGTAGACGAAGCTCGCCGAGAACGTCGGCGAGTGTGATCGCCGTCAGGATCGCGATCTGCCAGTGCGGCGGGCACGGCTCGTACGGCTCACACGTGATGCTCGCGCGTGTATCAGGCTCGAGGCTGCCTCTTCTCGTAGCACAGGTTTTCAACCTGTGTGTCTTCCCGGTTCGCATTGGGCTCACGGTATCATCGCTTGCATGTGCGATTCCGGAAGGGGGAGCAGTAGGATCGGAGGCACGCGCAGAAGCCGGTGAGACGTGTGCCCCACGGCGGTCGCTCCGGAGCGTTTGAGCAGAGAACCCACACGTCCCGCCGGCGCCGAGCATGTCGCCGGCCGGCTGCGGTGGCCCTCCAACGCGCGAGGATCAAGTGTGACCCGTATCACTTCCCCGCAGGCACCGGGTTGTCGAGGGGAATGCAGATCAAGTCGCCGATCGCGCTGCGAATCGGCGGCGTGTCGAAGCCCAGCTCCGCCAGCGCGGCCTCCAGCCCCTTGCCGCCGTCGGGAAAGCCGTTGCGGTTGATGTACAGCGCCTTGAAACCCCGCTTCTGGATCTCGTCGATCGCGCGGTTCACGTTGGCGATGCTGAAGCGGATCTGCTGGGCCTGCTGGTCGACCGTGGCCCCTTCGACGAGTTTCTGCTGCACCTCCTGCTGCCACTTCTCCCGCTCGCGTCCCTTCATCGAGCCGAAGGAGTAGCGGAGGCGCGAACTGTAGAGGTAGGGCCGCATGTGGTCGTATGGCGGCACGCCGGCAAGCGGCGACTCCGGAAACTCCATGACGGGGAGTTGGAAGATCATCGCGGCCTCGGGCAGGACCGCTTCCATCTCGGCGACGAACGCCCGGTCGGCCTCGACCTGGCGGGCGATCAAGGCCTGCTGCTCGGCCGTCGGCGGGCGTGGAACCTGATCCCACAGGACGACCAGGCTCAGCCCCAAGGCGGCCGTGAGCGTGCCGATCCGCAGCGTCTCGGGAGCCAAACGGCCGGCCGCGTCGCGCTGCCACGCCGAGAACCGCTCCACCGCGTGCATCAGCACGATCGCCAGGATCACGATGCTGTAGCGGCAGCCGGTGCGAAACAGCGTGAAGCCGTATGCGCCGAGGATCGCATTGAGGCCGCCCGTCGTGAAGCAGAGCACGATCCAGAGCACCTGCCAGGCGGCATTCGGGATCGTCCCGGTCTTGCCCCGCGCCGCGTCGCGGAACGCGCTCCACGCCAGCAGGGCCAGCGCCGCGACTCCGACAATGCCCAGGTACGACCCTTCGTCGAGCAGCGGCGCTCCGGCGCGGTGCCGGGCGGCGAACGCGGCGAACGAAGCGGCCCGGTGCGTGACCGGCGGGATGACGAGATCGACGAGCTTCAGCCCGTAGATCTCCAGCCACTTGTACTCCCGCACCACGGCCCCGGGGTTCGCGCCGTTGGCGAAACGGTAGGTCCACGTGTCGACGTTCATCAGGGCGAACGCCACGGCCGCGGCGCCGATGACCGCGATCGCCGCCTTCAGCGCCGACCACGATCGATCCCGCAGGAACAGCGTGAACGCCCCGAGGAGCGTCACCTGGCAGAAGACGTTGGTGAAGTACGGGCTCTGCAGGCCCGTGACGACGGCGATCGCGACGGCGCCCCAGAACCGGCGGGTTCCGAACGCCAGCCCCGGCTCGGCTGCAACCCAGCGCCAGACGAGGAGGAACAGCGGCACGTGCCACGCGTAGACGCACGTGATGTGATGCGGCGACTGCGCGAAGAGGAACGGCGCCGTGCCGTACGCCAGTGCGCCGACGAACGACCAGATCATCTCGCACCCCACGTACCGCGCCACGACGTAGAAGGTGACCGCCGCCAGCACGTGGCCGAGGAGCATGCCGATGTTCAGGCCGGCGAACAGGCCGCAGCACTTCGCGAGCAGGCCGAATGAGAAGATCTGAAACTCCTCCGTCATCGGCCAGTCGTTCCAGTTGGCCTCGAACGGAGCACCGAGGTCGGCCGCCCGCTTCCACAGCAGGGGCACGAACTCGCCGCGGCTGGCCGCCTTCATGTCGGCGAGCGAGTGCACGACGTCGCACTTTTCCGGATCGAGGTACGCGGTCGGCAGGCCGAGGGCCGCGGCGCTCCAGATGCCGGAGGCCGAGCACCACGCCAGCGTCGTGATCAGGATCAGCAGGCCCACCCATGCCAGGTCGAGGCGGCTGAAGCGATCGAGGATCGATCCCCCGGATCGGCCCGCCGGTGCGGGAGTTGGGGCGGGGGCGGCGTCGCGGGATTTCGTGCGTGTCATGCGATGAAGGCGAAAAGGTCGGCCCCGCGGAGGAGCGGCCGCCCGTCGGGCCACGCCACCGCCGTCGCGCCGGAGCCGCGAACTATACCATCGCCTCCGCAGGGGCCGAAACCGCCCGCTGCGATGATCGAACAGGGATCGGAATCGGAAGGACCGCCGGTTCCCACGCACCTCGTCGCGAGAGGGATTCACGGGTGGCCGCAGACATCGAGGCGATGGTTCTCGACCGGAACGAAACGCTGATCGAGAACCTCCACTTCGTCGGCTCCCCGGATCAGGTCTGCCTGCTGTCCGGGGAACGCGAAGGCCTGACCCGCGCGGTCCCCGCCGGCCCTCGGCGTCGCCGCCTACGGTAGCGTGATCGACTGGATCGACAGCGTGCTCGGCTGAGCAGCCGCGGTCGATGCCTCAGCGGCCGCCAGTGCGCTCCTCGATCTGGTCCACCACATGCCGGGCGAACGGGATGGAGCAGGTCCAGCCCGGTGAAACAGCGTTGAGGACGTGCATGGACCGCTCGTCTCCTTGGATCACGAAGTCCATTTCCAGCTTTCGGGTGCGCGTGTCGAGCAACTGGGCGCGGATTCCGGCGCGTCCCCAGCGGCGGTAGTCCTCCACGCGGACGCCCTCCGCCAGCGCACCCGCCAGAGTCACGAGATGCCGGCGGTCGTACTTCGCGAGCTCCTCCCAGGCCAGCCTGCGGAACTCGAAGCCGGCCGAGAAGAACAGGCCGCACTGCAGGCGGACGATCTCGAGCAGATCCCGCGGACTGAAGCCCTGCAGCCCCGCGTACTGCTCCCGCCAGAACGCGGGTATGGCCGTGGGGCCGATCTTGGCACGGCCGTCGACCGTCACCGTGAAGTGGACGCCGAGAAAGGGATTCCGCAGGTCGGGCACCGGATAGATGTTGGTGCGGAACGCGCCGGCCGGCTCGTCGCCGTAGAGGTAGAGCCCCTTGAAGGGCAGGATGCGGTAGTGCCGGGAGAAGCCGAACTGGCGGGCGATCCGGTCCGCATGCAGGCCGGCCGCGTTGACGACGTAGCCCGCCGACCAGGCGCCCTGCGATGTGATCAATCCGCCGCCGCGGCGACGGCGAAACGCCGTACCCATCGCGAACCCGATCCGCTCGGCCGCCGCATCCTTCCGCATCGCGTCGAGCACGGCGCCGGGATCGGCCGTCGCCGTGTTCGGCGAGAAGATCGCCCGCTCGCAGGTCTTCACCCTGGGCTCGATCCGCTTCGCCTCCGCCTCGGTGACGCTCTCGAGCGCGACGCCATTGGCACGGCCGCGCCGCAGCAGTTCGTCCATCTGGGCGTGGTCGCCGGCCGACCGGGCGACCACGAGCTTGCCGCAGCGGTTGAGCGGTAGGCCGCGTTCCTCGCAGTAGGCCCGCAGCGCCAGGTTGCCGTCGCGGGTGAAGCGGGCCTTGAGGGAGTCGGCGGTGTAGTAGAACCCCGCATGCAGCACGCCGCTGTTGCGGCCGCTCGCGTGCAGCCCGTGCGCCTGCTCCTTCTCAAGGACGGTGATGACGGCGTCGCCGTACCTGCGGCGCAGCTCCCGCGCGATGGCGATGCCGATGATCCCGGCACCCACGACGAGGAAATCGGCTGTTCGCACCGGCATCATGGTTCACCCGCATCAACGTCCATGGCATGCACCGTCGGCACCCGGCTCCGCTCCGCGGCGACGCCATCCGGCCGGTCGTCGGGGCGGTTGCTTCGGCAGGGCACCGTGGTACCTTTTCAGGCACCGGTAGAGCCGCAGTCGCGACCCACGCCGGCTCCCGAGGTCCATCGCCGCCCATGCGAGTGCTCAGTGTAGCCGTCGTCCTGCTGGGCTCCGCATTTCTCGTCCACTGGCTCGTCTGGCGGCTCGCCATGCCACGCCGGCAGACGGCCGCCCTGCTGGCCATCTTCCTGGCCGTGCTCGCGGTGGGGATCCCCCTGGCCGTGCGGGGAATTCCGGCGCCGGAGCTCGCGCTGCACGGCCCCTGGGAATGCCTGCACGTGGCCATCGTGCACGTCGCGGTCGCGCTCGCCTACGTCGTCGTCTACTCCGCCCTCGAGGAGCGGAGCCCGAGCATGACGATCCTCTCGTTCGTCAACGAGGCGGGAGCCGCGGGACGCTCCCGGGAGGAGATCGCCCGCGTGCTCCGCGGAGCGTCCCCGGTGGAGATCCGCCTCGACGCCGCAGTGCGCGACAGGATGCTCGCGGAGACCGGGGGTCTGTGCACGCTCACCCCGAAAGGCCGGGCGTGGGCGAGTTCCTACGAATGGCTGCGGAACTTCCTCGGCTTCACGAGGGGCGGCTAGACGATGCTGATCGGGTATCCCATGGTCGTGCTCGCCCCGGTGGCGGGGCTTGCCGCGGACTGTGTCTCGCAGGTGCTGTGGGCGCGCGCGGCACGCCGCGGCAATCCATACACGTCGCTCGCCGTGGGTATCGTGGTGGGCTTCGCCGTCGCGGCCACCGTCACGGCGATCGGCCTGCGGGCCGCGGGGTATGGCGCCGCCGACGCCGCGGCCTTCTCGACCCTGAACCTGGCCGCCTACCTGGCCCTGGCGTTCGGCTATTTCAACTTCGTCAACCTCGCGATCGCCTCGCTGCGGATCCGCCTGCTGTGCGAGATTCTTGATGCGGGCGGCTCTCTCCCCAGGGCGTCGCTGCTCGCCGGCTACAACACCGCCCAGGTGATCGACCTTAGGCTGCGGCGGCTGGTGGGCGGCGGGCACCTGGTGGACCGGAACGGCAGGCTCATCGTCGGCAAACGGCGGTTTCTCGGCATCGCGATCGTCTATAACATCCTGCGTCGGATCGTGATCGGCCCCTGGCCGCCGTACGATGCCGGCGCGACGACTCCGGAGACCGCCGACGCATGAGCGCACCCGCCCCCGCGATACCCCGTGCCTGCGACGTCACGTTCTTCGTGGCCTGCTACAACGAGCAGGACAACATCGTCGCCGCCCTCGACACGGTCGTCGACGTGTGCTGGCAGGTCGGCTGCACCTTCGACATCGTGATCGTCGACGACGCCTCGCGAGACGCGTCAGTCGCGCACATTGAAGGCTACATGCGGGCCCATCCCGAACTGCCGATCCGGCTGCTCGTGAACCGCAGGAATCAGGGGCTCGGATCGAACTTCGCCGAGGCGGCGCACCACGGCGGAGGCACGTACTACCGGGTGATCTGCGGCGACAACGAGGAGCGCAAGGAATCGCTGCTCGCGGCGATGCGGCGGCTTGGCCAGGCCGACATCGTCCTCACCTACTTCGAGGACGCGACCGCCCGTTCCTGGGCCCGCCGCGGCATCTCGTCGACCTACAACACGCTCGTCAACCTCATCAGCGGCCACCGCATCCACTACTACAACGGCCTCGCGATCCACCTCCGCGACAACGTGATGCGGTGGCACTCCAACGCACACGGCTTCGGATTCCAGGCCGACCTCATCACTCGCCTGCTCGACATGGGCGCGACGTGCATCGAGGTGCCGGTGATCGCCAGCCAGCGGCCCACCGGCGCGACCAAGGCCTTCACGATGCGGAACATCTGCTCCGTGGGGCACACGCTGCTGGAAATCTTTATCCGCCGCGTCGCCAAGCTGCTCTATCCCCGCGAAGTGAGCCGCCTCCAGGACCCGCCCGTCATCATCGACAGTCCGGGGTTCAGCCCGGGCCCGCAGCTGCCTAACGGTTGAGCTTCGTGCTGCCCAATCCTGCCGCCTGGCGGGCCACGGCCGCCTGCCCGACCAGCGACAGGCCGCCGTCGATCACAACATCGAGCCCGGTGACGAACGAAGCCGCCTCACTGCAGAGAAACTGGACCACTCCGGCGACATCCTCGGACGTACCCATCCGTCCCAGCGGCGTGATCGCCTCGTAGAGTCCGGTCAGCCCACGATTGGCCTCGTAGACGTGCCGGGACTCATCCTTGATGACCGTGTCGGGCGAGACGACGTTGGCCCTCACGCCCTGCGGCCCCAGGGTGACGGCGTAATAGCGAATCATCTGCAGCAACGCCGCCTTGGCCGCGTGATACCCCACCGGCTGCTCCGCCAGCACGAACCGGCTCGCCCCCGACCCCACGGCGACGATCGCCTGGTTCCGACCCCGGCGAAAATGAGGGGCACAGCAGTCGACGAGCTTCTTCGTGGCCGTCAGCGTGACCTCGAGCTCGCCCGCCCAACGATCTCCGTCGCCGCGGTACCGCTGATAGAGAACCAGGTGGTTCAGTCCGCCAGATCGACCTGCAGATCGCTCGATGGCTGCGACGGTTTCGGCGTCACGGGTGATGTCGACGAGTTCGACGTTCACGCCGGGACACGAGTCGGCCTCCGGCGGTCGATGGCGACCGATGACCGTGACCTGCTCCCCGCGCGCTGCGAGAGCCCTGACCAGAGCCCGACCGCTGCCCGTCGTGCCGCCGACGACGACGTAGTGCTCGCTTTCCATGACGCCCCGCTCACGCCTTGTCGATGATCCTGACCTCGGGCACCGGCACGATGAACCGGCCACCCCCCGCCAAGTAGCCGACGTGATTCCGGATGATCGGGTCGGCATACCGCCAGGCGAGGATCACGGTCACGTCGGGCTTGCGTTCCGCCAAGGCAGACGCCGAATAGACGGGCAGGTGCAGGCCGGGGCTGAAGCGTCCTTGCTTGGCCGGATTGTCGTCGACGAGATAGTCGAGGAACTCCCCGATCCCGAAGTGGTAGATGAGCGTGGTCGCGGTGATCGACGCGCCAAAGCCCGCGATGCTCCGGCCCGCCTTCTTCAGGCCGCGGAGAAGCTCCACGGTTTGATCGCGCAGCGCATCGATGCGGGCAGAGAACGCGTGATACGTCTGCGGATCGCAGACCCCTTCGCGTCGCTCCTCGGCGAGCATCGCCGCCACCGCAGCCGTCGGCTGCCGCGGCCCATCCGCCAGGCCCACCGTGTAACGCAGCGAGCCCCCCTTGGTCGGCACCCGCGTGACGTCGATCAGCCGCATGCCCATTCGCTCGAAGAACGAATGCAGCGGCGTGACCGCGAACGACGAGATGTGCTCGTGGTAGACGAAGTCGAAGACCATGTTCTTGACCACGTCGGCGACATAATAACTCTCGCAGACGAACACCCCGTCCGGAGCGAGCAGGTCGCGAATGCCCTGGGTCATCGAGTGCAGGTCGTCGACGTTCGCAAACACGTTGTTCGCGGTGATGATCGCCGCCGGACCGTGGGTCTCCCGAATCTCGCGAACAAGCTCGGGCGTGAAGTACCGGCCGATCGTCTCGACGCCCGCCGCCGTTGCCGCTCGCGCGATGTGCTCGGCCGGTTCCACGCCAAGAACTCGCAGGCCCCGTTCCTTGAAGGCCCGCAGCAGCGTTCCGTCGTTGCTCCCGATGTCGACGACGAGCGCCCCTGCTGCCGGCTGAGCGGATGCCAAAACCGAGTCGGCATAGCGTCGGAAGTGGTCATCGAGGCCGAGCGAACTTGACGTCACGTAGATGTAGTCGCCGTAGAGCACGTCCGGGGCGATCACGTCAAGGAGTTGTGCCAGGCCACAGTCGCGACAGATGAACTGATCGATCGGAAACAACGGCTGCGACTCGCTCAGTTGGTCGGCGGTCACATAGGCATCACCGATCGGAGACGGCGCCAGTTGGAACCCGATTTCGAGGTTCTTGGAGCCGCACAAGCGGCACGTCTTTCGGCGATGGATGATGTCGGACATGCGTCAAGATTCCTTTCCGTCGGGTCACGGCGTCGCCGAGATGGCCTGCTCGACCCGGGCCATGAACGTACCACACGCCTCGGGGTCGGCTCCGTCCGGCGACCAGGGAGCAAACACGGTTTCTTGTGGCTTGAACGGGCCGTTGGTCGTCTCGTGCAGCACCAACACGTCACTCCGCACCAGCAGCATGTGATACCGCGGTGCCGCCATTCGCACGAAGAACGTCTTTCCCGACCCGTAAGAGCCGAGCCGAAGAACTTCGCTGACCCCCCCCTGCTCGTCGAACGTCACGAGATCGGCCTCCCCGTCGATCACGTGCATGGACTCGCTCTTGCCAACGTGCTTGTGCGGGCGAATATACGTCCCCGCCGACAAGGCGATCACCATCTCGTGCAGGGGGTCGTCGACGGTCGCGTGGGCGCACAGTCTCATCCGGTGCCGGGGATTCGCCATGGCGCCCCGCTGCAACTCCGCGGCCAAGCCCCGATCGACACGCACCAGAGGCTCATCGGCAACGAGCACCTCGTCGTTGAGCTTCTTCATCGGGTCTTTCCGGAATTCTCATGGAAAACGAACGGAGTCTGGCCAAGTCTAGTCTCCGTGCGGCCCGCCTCAATTGGGCGGCACGAAAACGGTCACGCTGGTCCCGCGAGCTGGATGATGGCCCGGCCCGCGAGCCGGCCCGACTTCATGTCACCGATCGCGGCATTGACCTCGTTGAGCGAGTACCGACGGCCCACGATCGATGCGAGCGACAGGCGGCCGTCTTGCACCAGACGCACGTACCGCGGAATGTCGATCTCCGGACGGCACTCGCCGCCATGAGAGCCCATCAGCCGCTTTTCGAAATGGAGCGGAAGCGTGGAGATCGACGCCGTGGAACCCTTCGGCGGCACACCGACAAGCACGGTCCGACCCCGCGGCCCGGTGAGCCGACTGGCCAGGGCGATGACCTCAACGTTGCCGGTGTTGTCCACCGCCACGTCGACCCCGGCGGCGCCCACGATCTCCTTGATCTCGTCCGCCGAATCGGCCGTTCTCGAGTTGATCGAATGCGTCGCTCCGAGCGACCGGGCGAGTTCCAGACGGTTGTCGAAGAGGTCGATCGCGATGATCGGATTCGCGCCGGCGATTGCCGCCCCCTGGATGATGTTGAGCCCGATGCCACCCGCGCCAAAGACGGCCACCGACTGGCCGATTGCAACCTGGGCGTTGTTGTTGATAACCCCGAACGCCGTCGTCACCGCGCATCCGAAGAGGGCGGCAGCCTCCGGATCGAAGTCGGCCGGAATGACCGTGAGGCGATTCTCTGACACGATGGCATATTCGTTGAACGTGGTCACCCAGCCCGCATTCACGCGTCCGATCGACGACTCGTAGACGGGCGCTATCGACTCGAGCCCTGCTCCCTTCCGCCAGTGCAGCACCACGCGGTCGCCCGGCTTGACGTGCCGTACACCCTCGCCGCACTCCAGGACCTCGCCGCACCCCTCATGGCCAAGGAGATGCGGTAAAAACCGGTCAGGCCCCTTCACGCCGTCGATTTCACCGATCTGCGAACCACAGATGCCACTCGTGAGCACCTTGACCAGCACCTGGCCGAGCTTCGGCGAAGGCACCTCGACCTCCTCGATCACGAGGGGCTGATTCTGTTCGACGAGTATGGCGGCGCGTGACTTCATGGCTATTCGAAGTAGATGAAGGAGTGGTCGCCGGTGTAGCCGGCCTGCGCGAGCCACCATTCCCATTCCTTCGGCGTGCAGAACATCTCGCAGGTGAACTGCCAGTAGAGAAGGTTCACCTTCTCCTCCTCGGTCCGCCACGACTCGACGCACAGGTACTTGTGCCGCCTCCCCACCCGCTCCATCTCCTTCAACGAGGCGAGCAAGTCATAGCAGTAGAGGTTGTGCAGCGTGTTGAGCGATATGACGAGATCAAAACTCTTGTCCTCGAATGGCAGACTTGCCGCACTTGCCTCGCGGAGACACGGCTTGAGCTCCTCCTTGGCATGATCGAGCGCATAGCGGGAAACATCGATCCCCGCGACCACCACGCCCGGACACGCCTGCGTGAAGTCGTACAGGAGAAATCCCTTGCCGCACCCGACATCGAGAATCCGATCACCCGGCTTGATGCCGTAATGGGACACCATCGCATCGGCTACCTTCCGCCAGCGGCCATCGTAGTTGTAGCCGCCATAACCCGTCCTGCGATCACCGTCCCAGTAGTCCTTGCCCCATTGCTTCCCGAGTTTCGCCGCCTCGGCCTTCGGAAACTCGTTCACGCGGGCGACGTAATCTCGCTTCGTGCTGCGATGAACGCTCGAGAGAAAATCGACGTATGCCATGTTGGCTCAACCTCCCATGCGATCCAGCACCGACCCGACCTTGGCGAGTTGCACCGCCCGCCGCTGCTCCTGCCCGGAGACCATGCCGGCAAACGTCCGCCGGCGATCCGCGGAGGGCAGGAACTCGTTGAGCATAATGCAGCACCACTTCAGTTCGTAGACGGGCATCAAAAGGGCGGACCTCCGCACGACCTTCTCGGGCTCGTCCCAGAGCGCTGCGACCCGTTCGACGAACGCGGGCAGGTGCTCGCGCGGAACTGGCACGGCCGGCTGGCAAAAGAAATCGCAGACCATCTTCGCAGGGTCGTCCCAGCCGGCGTATTCGAAGTCGAGAAAGCGGAGGTTGTCTCCCGCGGTGACGAGCGCGTTATGAAAGCCGAAGTCCGAAGGGCTGATGCAACGGTCCCTGCGGGACAAGAGTTCGTCCATCACCACCCCTCCAGCCGCACGCACATCGCGACGAATCCGGTCCCAGAGCGGCCGCATCCGCTGGTCGGTGATCTCGACGGCGTCGCGGCCACCTGGCGATGCCGGGTCGATCGAGCGAAGCCTGGTGATCCGCCGGTCGACGCAGTCGAGATGACCGGCGAGCGAAAAGCAGGCCTCCGAGGCGTCGGGGAGTGTTGTGGACTGCGGATCGGCGCGCCGTTCGTTGACGGCGCGGAAGAACTCGGCCGCTTGGCGAACGTGCTCCGGCGTCACTTCGCCGCTGCGGAGTTTGCGGCCATCCACGAACTCGTAGGCTGCCATGCCCGCCACGTCGTCGCTCGCCAAGGGTTCGGGCACGGCGCGAACCCCTCGATCCCACGCGAACCTGCTGAAACCAAACTCGGCGGCCAATCGGTCGCGAGGGTCGTCGGGATGGCGATAATAGATCTTTACGACAGTCGTCCCGGCCGCCGACTCGACGCGATAGACCCGATTGTTACCCCCTCCCGCGATGCGCTCGACACGGTAGGGAGACGGGAGCCCGCCCGCAGCCAGCAAGGGACCGACGAGCGTCGCGACGTCCTGCTCCCCCGCTGGCTCGTTCACGCCCCGACACCGCCTCTCCTGACGAGGTCTTCGATCTCGGCCCACGAACCGGCGGACACGACCCCGGCGGGCGCATCCTGGGTGGCGTGCGGGTCGAACAAGATCCGTCGCACTCCGGAAGGAAACCGCGGGTCGGCGAGGAGTTCGGGCAGGTCGTCGATGAAGGTCCTACAACCGATCGCCGCGATCCGCGCGAGCTTTCCTTCCTTGGTCTCCTCGAAGAATACGCAGTCCGCAGGCAGGCCGATGCCGGCCTCATCGTGAAAGCCATGACGGGCGAGGAAGGCACGGGCTGCGGCGTGCAGATCGTGCCGCTCGCCGAGGTACGGAAACCGGGTGCGATGACTGACGATGGCGATGGGTATTCCGTTCGTACGGCAATCCGCGAAGAAGGTGGCGACTCCGGGAAACAACGCCGCGTCGATCATTCGCGGCCCGTAGATGATCCCTTGGAGTTCCGTCCAACGGTCTTCCTGGCCGATCG
>Ga0164294_10004148_pt1 | contig 12722 bp, 8 predicted proteins | sample GEODES005metaG_FD_111479 | JGI IMG/M metagenome (GOLD analysis project Ga0164294, IMG submission 111479) | Oligotrophic lake water microbial communities from Sparkling Lake, Wisconsin, USA - GEODES005 metaG | ecosystem: Environmental > Aquatic > Freshwater > Lake | place: USA: Sparkling Lake... | reverse complement strand
CGCCGCGTTGTGCGCGACTCCAGGCAGATCATGCCGCGCAGCCCTGCCAGGGCGCGGATCGGCGCTTCGAGGACGGTGACCACGCCGGCCGGCTGGTAGAGCCGCGCGGCCCGCCCTTCCATGTCGGGCTCGCCTTCGGCGATCTGGGCCTCGATCAGCGCGCCGCTGCGCAGTTGGGCGAAGAGCTGGGGGTGATCGCGCTCGCGCCAGCTCTCGCCCGCGCCTTGATGGCCGGTGGGCTGGTCGAACCGATCACAGAGCACCAACCGATCTCGATCCAGCCGCCAGAGGCTGGCCCGGTCGACGCCGAGGTGCTCCACCAACTCCTGACTGACCGCCGCGGGCATCTCGCCCAGGTCGCCGGCGACGATCTGGGCGAGGCGGGCCAGCGAGGCGGTGGCGCGCTCGGCGGCGGCGGCGGCGAGGCGATCGAGGGTGCGCTGGGCCACGCGGGCGCTGATGTCGCGCAGCACCGCCACAAAGCGCAGCCCGTCTGCGGTGGCGACCTCGTTGAGCAGCGCCTCAATGGGGATCTCGTGGCCGTCGGCGTGGAGCCCCTGCAACTCTACCGGCTGGCCGATGACGCGGGTCTCTCTGGTCGCGAGCACCCGCTTGAAGCCGGCGTCGTGATCCGCGTGCATCCGACGGGGGATGATGAGGTGCAGCGGTGCCCCAAGGCTCTCGGCGGCCGATCGGCCGAACAGGCGCTCGGCGGCGCAGTTCCAGACGCGGATCAGGCCCTTCGCGTCGGCGGCGACGACAGCGTCGGGCATGCAGTCGAGCAGCGGCTCGGGGCGCGCCCCTGCATTGGGGGGCGCGCAGCCGCTGACCCGGGCGTGATCGCAGGCCGCCCGGAGGGCCTGGCCGATCCGCCGGAGGGCCTCGCCGCGAGAGGCTGCCCCGACCGCGCCGCCGCCCCCCTGGACGACGAGCAGGCCAAAGGCGGGCAGGCCGAAGATCGAGACGGGGCCTCGCACATCGGAGGGCAAGACCTCAACCACGGCGGCGCCCGACGCGGCCTGCTCGGCGCGCAGGCGCAGCGCAGCGGCAAGAGTGGGATCCACCGCTAGGGCGCCGCGCGCCGCCGGTCCCAGCCGCACCGCGTCGACTGGGGAGGCGGGGAGCACCGAGGCCGCACCGCCCAGGCGCTCGGTCGCCCAGGTTGAGATCCGGTCCAGCAAGGTCGACAGTTCCAGGGTTCCGCCGAGATCAAGCGCCAAACTGCGCTCAGGCAGCTCCAGCAGCGCAGCGCTCACGTCTGGGCCTCCACGAGGGGAAAGTCTGGCCCTGGACGGGCGAAGTAGTAGCCCTGGAGCAGCTCACAGCCGAGCTGGCGCAGAATGACGGCCTCTTCGGCCACCTCCACGCCCTCGGCCACCACCTGAATGTGAACCCGCCGGCAGTAGCCCACCAGCGAGGCGACCAGCTCCTGACGGGAACGCGAGCGATGGATGTCGCGCACCAGCGACATGTCGAGCTTGGCGACGTCGGGGCTCACCTTGACCAGCCAGGAGAGGCCGGCGTAGCCCTCGCCGAGATCGTCGATGGCGACGCGGTAGCCGGCGGCATGAAGGCCCGCGACGGTCTGGGCCACATCGCCGGCGTTGTCCAATTGGGCGCGCTCGGTGACCTCCAGCACCACCTGCCGGGCATAGGCCAGCAGGGGCTCGTTGGGGTCGGTGAGCAGGTCGACCCGCAGCTCGGCGGGGTGCAGGTTGACGAAGATGACCTCGCGAATGTCGGGGCGGGCGCGCAAGGCCTCGACCACGCGGCCGCGGATCATCCGACCCAGATCGTCGACGCGCCCGAGGACCTCAGCAGCCGACAGCAGCGCGGGCGGCGTGCGAAAGACCTCGCTGCGCGGCCGCAGGAGCGCCTCGTAGGCGAAGATCTCGCCGGTCGCGGCGCGGACGATGGGCTGAAAGTGCATCACGAGGCTCTGCAGGGCGGCCTCAAAGTGGGCCTCGGCGTGCGCCATGCCGAGGATCTCGGCGTCGGCGCCGGCCCGGCTCATCAGCAGCTTGTGGCGCAGCCGAACGAGGTGCCCCTCGTCCACCGCCCGGCCGACCTCATCGAGGAAGACGCCGGGGGCGACCGGCTTGGTGAGGTAGCTGAAGGCCCGGCCGCGCAGGGCCCGCTGGACGGTCTCCACGCTGGGCGCGCCGGTGATCACCAGGGTGGGGACGCTGGGATCGCGGTCTCGGATGCGGGCGAGGAGCTCAACCCCGTCCATGTCGGGCAGGTGAACGTCGACCACCGCCGCGTCGAGCTCGGCGACGCCAACCTGAGCCAGGGCCGCCGCCGCCGTCGCCGCGGCCACCACCCGAAACTGGCGCCCCTCCAGCATCGAGCGCAGGGCGGCGCGCACCGAGTCGTCGTCCTCCACCAGCAGGATGTTCCCGCGCCGCGGGCTCGCCGCCGGCGACTCCACGACTGGGGTGGACAGGGTCGGTCCCATGGCGCGCTGGAAGTAGGCGTCGAGGGCGCGCTGGGCGAGGATGAGCGGGGTGAAGGGCTTCCAGAGGATGGGCGAGCCCAGGCTCAGCAGCTCGGAGCTGTCGCTGTAGTAGCCGGTGACGATGAGGGTGCGGGCCTGGGGTGCGACGCGGCGGGCCTCTCGCAGCACCTCGGCGCCGCCGACCCCGGGCAGCACCATGTCGCAGACGAGGAGGCCGAGCGAGGGGCCCTGGGCCTCCAACACGCGCAGGGCGTCTTCGCCGCTGGGGGCCTCGATCACCGAAAAGCCCACCTCCGACAGGGCCCGGGCGACGGTGCGGCGCAGCGGACCTTCATCCTCGACGACCAGGGCCAGGGCGCCTTTGGCGTCGCGGGAGACCACCGGCGGGGGAGCGGCGCTGGCCTCCGGGCCAGGGACCTGGGGAAGCTGCACGGAAAAGGTGGCACCCTGCCCAACCGCGCTGGTGACGGTGATGGCGCCGCCGGCCCGCTCGACCAGCATCTTGGAGGTGGCGAGGCCAAGCCCGGTGCCGGCCCCGCGGGCCTTGGTGGTGAAGAAGGGCGTGAACAGGTTGCGCAGGGTGCCTTCGTCGATGCCGGGCCCGCTGTCGGTGACCTCCAGGCGAACATTGGGCTCACCGCCACCTTCGGATTGGCTCACCTTCAAGGCGAGGCGCCCGCCGTCGGGCATCACGTCGCGGGCGTTGGCCACGAGGTTGAGGACGATCTGCTCGATCGCGGTGGCGTCGGTGCCGACAAAGGTGGGCCCGGGGCAGACCTCCATGTGCAGGCGCACCGCCGGACCGATCAGGCGCTCGATCATCGGGCGGCACTCGGACACCACCTTGCAAAGGTCGGCCGAGCCCATCGGCTCATTGTCGCCCCGCCGGCTGAAGTCGAGCAGCTTGCGGGTGAGCAGCACGCCGCGCCGCGCCGCGTGGAGGATCTCGCCGATGTCTGCGGCGCGGTCAGGGTCGTCGAGCCCTTCGCGGGCCAGCTCGGCGAAGCCGACGATGGCGCCCAGCAGGTTGTTGAAGTCATGGGCGATGCCCGCGGTGAGGCGGCCGACCACCTCCAGGCGCTGGCTCTCGGCCAGGGCGGCCTCGGCCTGCCGCTGGCGGGTGATGTCCAGCTCGAAGACCAGCACATGGGTGATCTGCCCCGTGCGGTTGGCCACCGGCGACAAGGTGATCGAGCACCAGCGCCGCGCGCCGTCGGCGCCGACCAGCTCCAGCACCCCTTCGGCCCGCTGTCGCGCCTGGATCGCCGCCTCGATGCGCTCGGTCACCTCGGGGCTGCCCGCGCCGCCCGGAAAGCGGGGCGCTTTGCCCAACACGGCGCCGCGATCGAGGCCGCGCTTGACCAGGTACGAGGCGTTGGCGAAGACCACCTGGCGCACCTCTCCGCGAACATCGACCAGCGCGATGCCCACGGTGGCCGAGTCGACGGCCGCCCCCAGCAGGCGCAGGCGGGTGTCGGCGGCGTAGCGCTCCAAGGCGACGGTGATGGTGGCCGAGAGGGTCAGCTCGTCAAAGGGCTTGAGCAGGTAGCCGTAGGGCGAGATCTCGGCGGCCTTCTGCACCGTGGCGTCGTCGGCGTAGGCCGTGAGGAAGACGACGGGCACATCGGAGATGTCGGCGATGGCCCGCGCGGTGTCGATGCCGTTGCGCGCACCCTGGATGAAGATGTCCATCAACACGAGGTCGGGGTGGGTGCGGGAGAAGAGATCGAGGGCGTCTTCGCAATTGTCGGCGACCCCCACAACCTCAAAGCCCGACTGGGTGAGCCGGCGCTCCAGGTCGAGGGCGATCAACGCCTCGTCTTCGACCACCAACACTCGATGATGGAGATCACTCGGCCGGCTCATCCCTGCTCCTCGCTCGGTTCCATCGGCGGCCGGGCGTCCGTCCTGAAGGCGGTCCGTGGGACCCGCCTGCGTGGGCTGCTTCCTGCCCGCGGGGACCTATCCACCTGGCCCCCCGTCGCACTCCCCCGCGGCGCTGGCCGCATGACAATCGCGTGGCAGCGTGGGTTGGCGGGGCGCCGATGGCACACGCTCAATGACAATTTCAGACCGCAACCACCACTGCCCGCCGGTCTTGACAAGAACATCGATGATCTCGACAGGAAAGGGATCCTGTCTCTTGACCCCATCGCGCCACGGGCTTGAAACCGGCCCGCCTTAAACGCTACAGTGAAGACATGAACACTCGAAACGCGACCTGGATCGGCCTCCCAAGCCTCCTCGCGGGGCTCCTCTCCTGCGCCCGTCCTCCCGGGGGCAGCGCGGACAAGGGCCCGGCGGTCCTGGTTGAAGACAGCGGCGAGCCGGGCGGCGACAGCGCGGCGGAGGATGCCGAGGTCGATCCCTGCGCGTCGTTGCAGGCGCGGCCCTCGGCCTCCTACGCCGAAGGCCGGCGCCCCTTTCGGGTGGAGCTCGACGGAAGCATGAGCTGCGGCCCCTCCGAGATCATCGACTGGAGTTGGGAGATCGAGGGTCAGACCTACGGGGGCCCCGGCCAAACCTGGACCGGCCTGCGCGAGGGGCCGGTGGAGGCTGTGCTGCGCGTCACCGACGCGGCCGGCGCCCAGCACAGCTCCAGCCTCACCCTGCTCGTCACGCCCGACGTCTGCCCGGCCGTGCTCGGTGGGGTCCCCCTCGGCGACCTCGCCGACGCCGCCCTCACCGAGGCCTCGGGCCTGATTCAGAGCGCCCGCGACCCCGATCTGCTGTGGTCGCACAACGACTCGGGCGACCACGCCCGCATCTTCGCCCTGGGCCGCGACGGCAGCGCGCTCGGCACCTACACCTTCGACCTGCCCGACAGCGATTGGGAAGACCTCGGCGCCGGCCTCGACCCCGACACCGGCGCGACCGTGCTCTTCATCGGCGACATCGGCAACAACGACCTCAGCCGCACCTCGGTCGCGGTGTACCTCGCCCTGGAGCCGACGGTCGACCGGGGGGCGCCGGCCGTCGAGCAGCCCCTCGCCCTGCAGGCCACCCTCACCCTCACCTTGCCCGAGCCCTTGAACCTCGACAGCCTGCTGGTGGATCCGCAGACCCAGGACCTCTACCTCTTCAGCGACGCCGCCGACGGCCGCACTGTGGTGCTGCGCAAGGCCGCTCCCCACGTCGACGGCGAGGTCAGCGCCCTGGAGGTGGTGGGCGAGCTCACCCTCGGCGTGGAGCCCTTTCTCGGCGACACCCTGGCGACGGGTGCTGCGATCAGCCCCCTGGGCGAGCGGGTGCTGTTGCGCACCCGGCAAGGGGCCTTTCTGTGGCTGCGCGACGGGGCCCAGAGCGTGGGCGAGGCCCTGGCCGGCGAGCCCTGCGCCGTCGCCTTGCCGAGCCAGCCTTTGGGCGAAGCCATTACCTTCGACGCCGAGCAGGGCGGCCTGCTGACGGTGAGCGAGGGGGCCGGCGAGCCCGTGATCTGGGTGCCCTTCGAAGAGCCCGTGGACTGCCATGGCGAGGTGGTGGCCGCGATCACCGCCGACCCGCCCGGCGGCCCCCTGCCGCTCACCATCACCTTCGGCCTCGACGAGGCCTGCGCCCCGGCGGGCGACGTGGACGCCGCCTGGACCATCGAGGGGGAGGACGAGACCCGGATGGGGGCAGAGGTCTCCGCCACCTTCCTCGCCAGCGGCGACTACGACGTGGGCCTCGTGCTCACCGACGCGCGCGGCGACGTGCACGAAGCATCCATGACCGTACACGTGGAGCCCCCGGACTGCCCGACGATCGGCAGCCCGGCGGTGCTGGGCACGGTGGCCGAGTCCACGCTGACCGAGCTGTCGGGGGTGGTGACCGGTCGGGCCAACCCAGACCTGCTGTGGGTACACAATGACAGCGGCCATGATCCCGAGCTCTTTGCCCTCGATCGCAGCGGCGCCACCGTGGCGCGCTACACCCTCGACCTGCCCGTGGGCGACTTCGAAGACATCGCCGCCGGCTACGCCGAAGATGGCACGCCCGAGCTGTGGCTGGGGGTCATCGGTGACAATGAGCACGACAAACCCAACATCCTCATCTACCGCCTCGATGAGCCCGTGGTGACGGGCGAGAGCGCCACGCTGTCCACCTTCGACACCCTCACCCTCACCTACCCCGAGGGTTCCCTCAACGCCGAGACCCTCCTCGTCGATCCGCGCACCCGCGATCTGTTCATCGTCACCAAGGCCACCGACGGGCGCAGCGGCATCTACCGCAAGTCCGCTCCCCACAGCGACGGCGAGGTGGCGGTCTTGGAGAAGGTGGGCGAGCTGGCCTTTGGCGAGGGCGCGCTGGCGGGCAGCAAGCTCACCACGGCGGGGGACATCAGCCCGGATGGCGCCTGGATCGTGGTGCGCACCTACGCCACCACCGCCTACCTCTGGCGGCGCGACGGCGACACCTCGGTGGCCGAGGCCTTCGCCACCGACCCCTGCCCGCTCACGATGCCCACCGAGCGCCAGGGTGAGGCCATCGGCTTCGATGTCGACGGGCAGGCCCTGATCAGCATCAGCGAGGGCACCGCGATGCCGATCAACTGGGCGCCCTTGACCCGCGACCCTTAGGCGCGCGGCGCGGAAGCCAGGGCGGCGGCCTGCAAGAAGAGCGCGAGGTGCTGGCGGTCTCGCTCGTCGAGGGGCCCCTCTTCGGCGTGGACCTGCAGACGGAGCGGCCCCATCTGCAAGGCGCTGTCGTCCTCCAGGAGCAGCTCCTCGGCGGCGAGGCCCTGGAGCCCGTCGTAGCGGCCGGTGGCCACGAGGGCTGTCGCGGGGGCCCGCGCACCGTGGTCCCAGTCTCTGGGACCGAGGATCAGCAGGCTGACCTGCCGCGGCGCCAGCAGGTCGGCGACGGCGGTGGAGAGGGCCGCCAGGGCCACGGCTCCGCGGGGGGCGCGCAGCAGGGCTTCGAGCCCGGCGAGGGTGCTGCGCAGGGCCCTCGACTCGGCGGCGACGGCCTGGATGTCGCGCCAGGCACGCACCGCGCCGATCACGCTGGTGTTGAGCGCCCGCGAGGAGGTCTCTGCCTTGCCGAGGTAGTCATGCACGTCGTACTGGTCCATCACCCGCGCTTCTTGGGCGTCGCCGGGCTGGCCCGTGCGCAGCACCACCCGCACCGCCTGATCGCGCTGCTCCTGGCGGATCCAGCGCAGCAGCTCGAAGCCGGCGGTGACGGTCTCCATGATGACGTCGACGATGGCGGCGGCGAAGGGCCCTTGCTGCGCGAAGGCGAGGCGGGCGTCGCGGGCGGTGGAGGCCTCGATGATCTGGACCGGGCAGCCATCCACCACGAGCCCCGAGAGCGACAGCCGGGTCATCGCCAGCACGTCTTCGTCGTCGTCCACCACCAGCACCCGCCAGGGCGGGTTGAGGCCGGCGGTTGGGTCTTCGTCGACCTCGTCGGCGAACAGGGGTGCATCGTCCTCAAGCGGACTCGGCTTCATGGTTGCTTCTCCGTGCCCTCACCGGCGTCCAGGCGCAGGGACTCGGTGCCCAGGGGCAGCTCCACGCGCCATCGGGCTCCGGCGCCGGGCTGGGTCTCCAAGCCGAGGCCGCCGAAGAACCGCTCGGTGACCAGCGTGTAGACGATGTGCAGGCCCAGCCCGGTGCCCCCCTGACCCCGACGGGTCGTGAAGAAGGGCTCCAGGACGCGGGCCGCGATGTCGGCGTCCATGCCCTGGCCGTTGTCGGTCACCGTCAAGAGGAGATGGGTGGCGCTGAGATCGACCTCGACCTCGACCGTGGCCGGGCGGCCGTCTTCACCGCGCCAGACCTCGCCTTGCAGGGCGGGCGGAGGAAAGGCGTGCACGAAGGCGTTGACGATGAGGTTGGTGACGATCTGCTGCAGCTCGCTGGCGGCGAGGATCACCGACGGGTTGTTGAGCACCCGCACGATGAGTTGGGCGCCGTGCTGACGGGCCAGGGGGCGCAGGCTCTCTTCAACCTCAAACAGCCAGTTGCCAAAGCGCACCCGGCGCACCGAGGGCGCGCTCTGGTCGACCGCGACCTGCTTGAAGGACTGCACGAGGCTGGCCGCCCGCCGGATGTTGGTCACGGCGAGGCGGGCCGCTTCGCTGCTCTGGGCCAGGGTGGCGCGCAGGGCGGCGCGGGTGAGCGTGCCGCGCTCCACCTTGTCGCGCAGCCCGTCGAGCTGGTCTTCGAGCAGGGTGCAGGTGGTGAGCGCGATGCCAAGCGGGGTGTTGACCTCGTGGGCCACCCCGGCCACCAGCGCGCCCAGGGCCGCCATCTTCTGCTGCAAGACCAGTTGGGCCTGGGTGGCCCGCAGCTCGGTGATGGTCTGCTGCAACTCGGCGGCCCGCTGCTCCAGGGCGCGCTCGAGCGCGCGCCGCGCGGTGATGTCGGTGGCGATACCGCCGAGGCCGATGACCTCGCCGGCCGCGCTGTGGAGCGGAAAGATGGTCTCCAGGTAGGTGCGCTGCTCGCCGCCCACCGGCAGGGTGTACTCACTCGCATTGGGCTCGCCGCCCTCGATCACCGCGCGGCTGACCGCCTCGAGCTCGGCGGCGGCCTCGCCAAAGAGCTCGGAGTCGGACTTGCCGATGACCTCGCCCGGCTCCCGCTCGAGCAGCGAGCTGTGCATGCGGTTGGTGAGCACAAAGCGGAGGTCGATGCCCTTGGCGTAGATCACCAGCGGGGTCTCTTCCACCACCGCCCGCCCGATCTCAGCCACGCGGATTGGGCCCGCTTGGGCGGAGCCCTTCCCGTTGTCCTCCGCCCGTTCCGACACCGACATCCTCCAAGCCGCTGCGCGCGGGGTGTGCGACAACCCGAGCCGGGCGCCGTGTGGGTCACGCCGTTGTGGCGCCGAGGAGGGCCGAGAGGCCGAAGCGCGCGAGCAGGTCGGATTGTACCCTGTCGGAGGTTGCGTTGACGCGGGCCGCCCCATCAAAGCCGCTGGGATCCACCACGAAGCGCGCTGCACGCTGGCCCGCGGGGGCCGAGATCACCGTCAGCACCGCCTCGGCGACGGCGGCCGGGTCTGGGGCGGCCCCCGATTCGACCATCGCCTGTAGACCGCCGAAGAAGGCCCCCGGCATGGCGGCCACCGGCCCGTAGCCAGCGGCGCGGGCCGGATCGTCGGCGCTCACGAGGTTTCTGAGGATCGCGGTGGTGGGGAAGGTGCCCGGCTGCACCACCGTGCTGTCGATGCCGAGGAGGGAGAGGTCGTAGCGGTAGCTCTCGGCCATCGCCTCCAGCGCGTGCTTGGTGGCGGCGTAGAGCCCGAGGAAGGGGGTCACCTCGCGGCCCAACACGCTGCCCATGTAGACGACGTGGCCCGCGCCCTGCCCACGCATCACCGGCAGCACGGCGCGGTTGACCCGCTGCACGCCGAAGACGTTGACGTCGAACATGCGCTGCATGGCGCCAGCGGAGAAGGTCTCATTGAGCCCCGCGGCGGCCACCCCGGCGTTGTGGATGACCACGTCGATGCCGCCCAACCTCGCCACCATCTCGGCGACCACGGCTTCGGCCTCGGCCTCCACGGTGACGTCGAGCCCGGCCACGGTCAACGCGCAGCCCTCGGCGGCGGCCCAGGCCAGCAAGGCCTCACGGGCGACGGCGCCGCGGCCGTGCGGGTCGCGGAGGGTGGCGACGACCTGGTGGCCCTCGCGCGCGAGCCGACGGGCGATGAGGCCGCCGAAGCCGCTGGAACAACCAGTGATCAACACGCGAAGAGAGACGGTCATCGACACAGACTCCAACAAGAGAACGAGCGGGCCCGGCCCCTGGCCCGCGCGATGCATAACGGTCGGGTGACCTATCGGACAAGCGGCCGAAGCCTGTAGGGGGGTGTGTGCAGGCTCAGGAGCGCAGGGCAAAGCGTCCGTCTGGGCTCTCCCAATCTTCGCGCGGCCACAGCGCGGGCGCTTCGCCATTCAGGCCGGACAGCCAGCGATCGGGCTCTTCAAGGATGCGCTGGATGGCCTCGACGGCGTGGCGCGCGTTGGCGGCGTCCTCGATGCGCTCGTCGTAGGTGAACCACAGGGGGAGCTGCCGCACGGCCACGACGGCGCCGTCGCGCACCACGGCTCGCTCCTCCACGGCGCCGACCACCAGGAAGATGGGGCAGTTTCCATACTCAAAGAGGTGGTGGAAGCCGCCGCGCATGCCCAGAGAGCCCAGGTTCGCCACAAAGACGCTGGTGAAGAGCGCGTCGCCGTCGATAAAGAAGCCCGGCAGCAGGTTGTGGGCGTCGAGCCAGCGCACCGCGGGGGCCGCGGCGTCGAGCAGCACGGGGGGCAGCAGGTCGAAGAGGTCGTACTCCTTGTCGGCGGCCGTGCGGGCGCCCGAGCGCTGCAGGCGGATGTCGCCGTTGATGCGGGCACACAGCGCGCCGAAGGCCTCCCCTTCGACCATTGGAATCTTGACGGTGGCCATGCCGGCCTTGCGCGAGACGCTGCCATTCGGGTCGACCGCCCGCTTCATCGAGAAGCTCACCCAGCGCCCGCGCCGGGCGTAGAGCCGGCCCCCCGAGGAGAAGCGGTTGAGGCGCGGGTTTACGGCGAGGGCCACCCCGGCGGCGGCGACCACGGCGTGGGTGAGGTTGGCGCCCAACTGCGGGCGGGCGCGGGCGAGGAAGGCCTCCAGGGGGGCGGCGTCGACGGCGGCCTCCACCAGCACGGTGGACTCGGTGCGGGTGGGCATGATGTGCAGCATCAGCCGGCGGATCGGCGCCTGGCGCAGCAGATCGCCGTCGGGGCGGCTCGACTTGAAGCTGGCCAGCAGCCCGATGGCCACCCGAGCCAGCACCAGCCAGCCGAGCACCTGCAAAAAGATCCCCATTGGTTCTGACATCACGCCTCCACGACCGCACCTGCGTAGCCGCCTGGGGCCGCCGGGGTCAGGGGCGCGGTCAACGGACCTCGACCCGCAGCGAGAAGCGCTCGACGTGAAGGCCGTCGTCGAGGGCGCCGGAGAGGGTCCAGGCGCCGGCCATGGTGAAGAGCAGCGGCACGGCGTAGTCGCCCTCGCCCAACTCCTCGGCCTCGGCCTCGGCGTGGGCGTGGGCCATCTCATCCATCCAGGCCTCCACCTCGACCCGGAGCCCCAGGGCGGGCTCACCCGCGGACTCGATGAAGAGGGGCACCACATCTTCGCCCTGGCGCAGGGGGGCCGCCTCGGTGGACACGGTGTAGGTGCCCGCCGAGGAGCGGTCGCGCAGGATGAGCCCGGTCGGCACGTCTCCGCAGCCCATCAACACCAACATCCACGCCATCCAACACCTCCTGCGCTCTTACCCCGCCGTATTCGCCCTGGGTGGCAGAGAGCACCTACGGGTGACGACGCCTGCGCGTCCGGAGTGTGGCCCTCCGCCCACCGATCGGCTGCGAGCGACTTGGTGACAGAGGTCGAGCGTTCCACTCGGCTTGGATTCCGGCGAGCGAGGGGTGCGATGGGCGGCGAGCCCAGGTCGCTACGCGGCGGTGCCCTCCGAGCGCGCGACGCAGCCACACGTTCCGCCCGAGCGTTCGAACATGCGGGAGCAGCGGCGTCAGGAAGGACCGCACGTCGTCGGCGGTGTGCTCGTTGCCGGGCCGAATGCGGACGCCCAGCATGTCGCCGGTGTCGGTGTACGCGACGAGCAGGTGGAAGCACGTCGTGCGGTCGTGGCCGTTGTAAGCGGCCCCTACCTGGCTCCCGTGAGCCTCGATCGCGTTGGCGTCGATGTCGAAGGTGACCTAGTCGCGGAACCCGTGCACCGCGAGGTTCCGCACGCAGGCGCGGTCGGCGAGCGCGTCCGCGAGTTGCCGCCGGTTCAACGCGCTCCCGAGCATCGACTGCATCCGCGACAGCGTGGGCTGCGACGCGAGCCCGTCCGGCGTGCGCAGCGTCTCGGCCTCCTCCAGGGGCGACGTGCCGCGGCGCGTGGACACGCCGAGCGGCTGGGTCGTGCCGCAAGTGGTCGGCGTCGTCCTGGTCCTGCCACCCCTGCGCGAGCAGAAGCACGCGCGTCATCACGAGCTCCACGAGCGGGTGGGTCACGATGTGCTGGGCGCGATGGTAGAGCACCCGCGCGAAGGCCTCCGAGTAGCCGAGCCGGTCTGCGACCTCGCGCAAGACGAGGGCGCCGGCGTCCCCCGTCACCACGCTCGACGACGCCTGCCCACGCACCGCGCGGTTGAAGTCTGGCCTGAACAGAGCACCTTCGTCTCGTTCACCCATCTCCGTCTCCGTGGCGAATTGTTTTCACACAGGGGGACTAAAGTTCTTCCGCCTCTTTACGCCAGGCGGGATGGGTGACCTTCGTGGGG
>Ga0164294_10004147_pt1 | contig 12723 bp, 11 predicted proteins | sample GEODES005metaG_FD_111479 | JGI IMG/M metagenome (GOLD analysis project Ga0164294, IMG submission 111479) | Oligotrophic lake water microbial communities from Sparkling Lake, Wisconsin, USA - GEODES005 metaG | ecosystem: Environmental > Aquatic > Freshwater > Lake | place: USA: Sparkling Lake... | reverse complement strand
CGGCTCGGCGGCGGGCGGCGGCGGGGAAGGGGCCGCGGGCGTGGACGGCATCGCCTCGCCCGACTGGAGCCGCCGCAGCAGTTCCTGCGGATCGGGCATCTGGCTGGCATGGAGGACACGCAGCAGCGCCATTTCGGCCGCCTCGCGCGGAAGAGCGGCGGTGTTGACCTCGCCATGGCCCTTCAGCAGCAATTGCCACAGCCGATGGAGGCTCGCGAAGCCGAGACGGCTGGCCCACTCGGCGAAAGCCTCGCGTTCCTCGACCGACAGCGCCGGATCGGTCGCGCCGCCGGCCTTGGCGCGGGTGACGCCGTGGACGGTCTCCAGCAGGCCCTTGAGCAGGGCTGCGGGTTCGACGCCGAGCGCATGCTGGTCGGCGACCGCCTGCAGCACGGCGGGGACGTCACCGCCGAGGATATGGCCGAACAGCCGCCGGATCGCACCGCGATCGGACAAGCCCAGCATCTCGCGGACCTGTGCGGCCGTGACCTCGCCGCCCTCCGAACTGGCGTGGGCGATCGCCTGATCGAGGATCGACAGCCCGTCGCGCGCCGATCCTTCGGCGGCGCGCGCGATCAGCGCCAGCGCCTCGGCCTCGGCGGGCACGCTCTCGGCCTCCACCACGTGCGCGAAATGCGTGGCCAGCAGATCGGCGGGAATGCGGCGCAGGGCGAAGCGCTGGCAGCGCGACAGTACCGTCACCGGCACCTTATTCACCTCGGTCGTGGCGAACAGGAATTTCACATGCGCCGGCGGCTCCTCCAGCGTCTTCAGGAGCGCGTTGAACGCGTTCTTGGAGAGCATGTGGACTTCGTCGATGATGTAGACCTTGTACCGCGCCGAGACCGCCGCATAGCGCACCGCCTCGATGATCTCGCGGATGTCGTCGACGCCGGTGTGGCTGGCGGCGTCCATCTCGATCACGTCGATATGGCGCCCTTCGGCGATGGCGACGCAGGGTTCGCACACACCGCAGGGATCGATCGTCGGGCCGCCTTGGCCGTCGGGCCCGATACAGTTGAGCGCCTTGGCGATGAGGCGGGCGGTGGACGTCTTGCCGACCCCGCGCACGCCGGTCAGCAGGAAGGCATGGGCCAAGCGATCGCGCTTGATCGCATTGCCGAGCGTCTGGACCATCGCATCCTGCCCGATCAGCTCCCCGAAGGTCTGCGGGCGATATTTGCGGGCGAGCACGCGGTATGGCTGCGCGGCGGCAGGGGCGCGTTGCGGCTGCGGGGGTTCGTCTAAACCAAGGCCAAGGGAGTCGGACACGCAGGGGAGCCTAGCCGCCCCGGTCCTGCTCGTCATCCGCTACTTCGATTGCTGATTCGCTCGGCAGGAAACGCGATGCGACGTTGACGACCAAAGGGATCGAAATCGCGATGATCCAAAGCCAGAAGCCGACCTGCGGCCGGCAGAGGTGATAATCGACCGGGCTGTCTAGATAATTGAACGTGCCCGCTCTCCTAATCGTCAGAAGCGCGGCTACTGCGAGAGCCGACAGGATCAGGTTCGGACGGCGCCTGCACAACATCCTCATGCAGGGTAAAAGCCATAGTAAGTTCGCGAACCACCCCAACAATCCGCCGAGGGCGCCTAGCCACCCGAACACGAGCCAGTATCCGCCAATCACGCCTTCCTCGTGCAGGACGCCATTTGGCTCGCATGTTTGCATGGATGGCAGAACGAGAGCGATAGCGAATAGTGCGATAGAGAGCCATCCGGCACGTACGTAAAGGTCTTCGCGGCGCATACGGGCGACCATAAGCGCGTCATCTTGTCGCGTCATCTGCGCCCGAGCGGGCGATGCAAACGAGAAGAAAAGTGGGAGCCGGAACGACCCGATACGGAATCGTTACGGCTGCTTCCTTCCGGATCTGACCGGGTTGGCGACGGCACCGTCCGCCCGACTCCCGCGGCGCATATGGTGGAATCGGGCGGCAACCGCAAGTCTCGCGATCCGCCGACCTCGACCCCGATGCGCAAGCCCGCAAATTTCGGCCTTTAGGTCCGCCCAAATGCCCGTCATTGGATTTTTGGGTCCCTAACCACCCTAAAGCCATCGGAAGGCCTCCTGGCGCGTTCTAGCGGTCAGGCCTTGTAGAGCGCGTCCAGCCGGTCCCCATAGCGCGCCCTCAGCACATGGCGCCGCGTCTTGAGCGATGGCGTCATCTCCCCATTTTCGATGGTGAAGGGTTCGTCGGCGATCAGGATGCGGCGGACCTTTTCCTGCGTCGCCAGCCCGGCGTTGACTCGGTCGACCGCCGCCGAGACCGCCCGGTGGATATCGGCCTCGCTCTTGCCCATAGCGGCTTCCGCATCGGGGACGATCAGCCCGACGAGGTAGGGGCGCCGATCGCCCGACACCACCGCCTGTGCGATCTCGGGTTCCAGCGTCAGCATGCCCTCGATCCGCTGGGGGGCGACATTCTCGCCCTTGTCGTTGACGATGATGTCCTTCTTGCGATCGGTGATCAGGATGCGGCCCGCCTCGTCGATGTGGCCGATGTCGCCGGTGTGCAGCCAGCCGTCTTTCAGCACGCGCGCCGTCTCGGCCTCGTTGCGCCAATAGCCGCGCATCACATTCTCGCCGCGCACTAATATCTCGCCGTCCTCGGCGATGCGGACTTCGGTGTTCATCAGCGGCGGCCCGACGGTATCGAGCTTGATCCCCGTCTTCGGCCGGTTGCACGAGACGACGGGCGCCGCCTCGGTCTGGCCATAGCCCTGCAGCAGCATCAGCCCCAGGCTGGCGAAGAACTGGCCGACATCGGGGTTGAGCGGCGCGCCGCCCGAGACCAGCGCCTTCATCCGCCCGCCGAAGCGCCCGCGGATCTTCTTGCGGATCGTCGCCGACAACAGCAGGTCGAGCGGCCGATCGATCAGCCGGGGCGTGGTGCCGATCGCCAGCGCCTTCTCCAGCATCCAGTTGGCGAGACCGCCCTGCTTCTCGATCGCCTTCAGGATGCGCGCGCGCAGCAGTTCGAACAGGCGGGGGACGACGACCATGATCGTCGGGCGCACCTCCTCGATATTGGCGGCGAGCTTGTCGATGCCTTCGGAATAATAGATCTCGCCGCCCGTCCCGATCGGGAAGAACTGCCCGGCCGAATGCTCATAGGCATGGCTCAGCGGCAGCAGGCTCAGGAAGATCTCCGTGCCGGTGTCCGGGAAGTCGCTCTGCACGATTTCCATGCAGGCCGCGACATTGTGGAGGATCGCGCCATGGTGCTGCTCCACCCCGCGCGGCGCGCCGCCGGTGCCGCTGGTGTAGATGATGCAGGCGAGGTCCTCGCGGTTCGCGGTCGCCTGGCCCGCGCAGGCGGCGACGTCACCCGGATGCTCGTCGATCAGCGTCTGCCAGTCGAACACCCGCACCGCGCCGACGCGTGCCTGGCCGATGGGCTCGATCGCGATCAGCCGATCGCACGACGAACGCGCGAGCGCGGGCAGCAATGCCTTGGCCAGCTTCGGCGTCGAGACGATCGCCGCGCAGGCGCCGCTGTTTTCCAGGATGTGGCTGTGATCGCGCTCGGTATTGGTGATGTAGGCGGGGACGGTGATGCAGCCCGCCGCCATGATCGCCAGATCGGCGACGCACCATTCGGGCCGGTTTTCCGACACCAGCATCACGCGATCGCCGCGCGACAGCCCCATGTCGCGCAAGGCCTCGGCGATGGCCGCCACCTGCCGCGCGGTCTCGGCCCAGCTCTGCGGATGCCAGCTTCCCTCGGCCTTGTGCCACAGGAACGGCGCCTCGCCCTTGGCAGCCGACCGCGCGAAGAACATCGCGACCAGATTGGGGAAGTGTTCGAGCATCGGCATCCTCTTTTGCCTCACTCTATCCCGATTGCGGCGCCTTTGTCGAAACTTGCCCGGCGCTCTGTTCAGTTCACATGTGCCGCCCGCCAGGCCTTCACGGCCTCCAGCGTCCTGGCGACGTGGCCCGATGCATCCAGCGCGCTATATTCGAACACGATCCTGCCGTCGGGCGCGATCACGAAGCTGGTGCGGTTCGATCGGCTGAGCACGGGCAGCTTGACCTTATACTCGTCGATCAGCTTCGCATCGGCGGAGGCGACGGCGAACTTGTTGCGGCACTCGCTCACCGAGAAGCGGTTGAGCGTTTCGATGTCGTCCTTGGACACGCCGATGACCGTCGCTCCGAGCGCGCGGAACTGGTCGGTCGCCTCGGCGAATTCGTGCGCTTCCAGCGTGCAGCCCTTGGTGAAGGCGGCGGGGTAGAAATAGAGGACGACCGGCCCGGTCTTGAGCGCGTCGGCGAGATGGAAGGGAAAGGCCTTGCCGGCGAGGCCGGCCTGCGTGGTGAAGTCGGGTGCCGTCGCGCCGACGGGAAGCGCCGAGTGCGTCGCCGAACAGCCGGTGAGCATCGCCGCCCCCGCGATCGAGAGCATCCTTGTCCGCATTCGCCCAACTCCGATCGACACTTGAAGGGAGCGGGTAGCACAGTCCGCGATTACTCGGACGGTGTTCCGGCGTGGAGGACGACGCGCTTGATCTCGCTCGCGGTCATGTCCTCGCGCATCGCGACGCCCTCGCTGCGGGGGTCGGCTGCCCCCACCCATTTGCCGCCGACCAGCTCGATCGCATTGGCCTTCAGGCCGAGCGGCGCGACGACGGTCTTCTGGCCGAGGGCATCGAGCGCGGGCTTCATCGCTTCGGCCTGCGTGCCCTTCTCCAGCGCGACCATGTCTCCCGGCGCGTAGACGAGGCCGAGGCCGATCGCGTCCTGCGCGCTCATGTGCCAGTCGAGCACCGCGACCAGCGCCTTGGCGACCTGGGCGATGATCGTCGAGCCACCCGCGGCGCCGAGTGCGATCCGCACCTTGCCGTCGGGGCCATAGACGATCGTCGGCGACATCGAACTGCGCGGGCGCTTGCCCGGGCCGACCGAATTGGCGGTGAGGTAACCGTCCTTCTCGGGCACGATGTCGAAGTCGGTCAGCTCGTTGTTGAGGAAGGTGCCGTCCTGGCTGAGGCCGGAGCCCGCGACCGATTCGATGGTGGTCGTCACCTCGGCGATATTGCCGGCGCGATCGACGACGACGAGATCGGTGGTGCCATGCTCGTCCACCGGCGGCGCGCGGGTGCGGGCCGGGGCACCGGCGGGCTGGCCGGGCTTGGCGGTATCGAGCGACGCCGTTTCCGAGATCAGTGCCGAGCGGGCGGCGATGTAATCGGGGGCGAGCAACCCGGCGACGGGCACCGCGACCTTGTCCGGATCGCCGAGCCAGGTGTCGCGGTCCGCATAAGCGAGGCGCGAGCTTTCGGCGAACAGGTGCCAGGCGAGGGGGCTGTCCTTGCCGAGCTTGGTCATGTCGAAGCGTTCGAGCTGCTTCAATATCTGCAGCACGACGACCGAGCCCGATCCGGCCGAGCCCTGCCCGCAGATCTTGTAGCCGCGATAGGTGCCGCAGATCGGGGTGCGCGGCTTGGCCTCGTAGGCAACGAGATCGGCGACGGTCATCTTCGAAGGATTCTGCGCGGCGCCGTTGACGGTGGCGACCAGCTTCTCGGCCTGCGCGCCCTTGTAGAAATAGTCGGGACCCTTGGCGGCGATGGCTTCGAGTTGCGCGGCGAGCTTCGGGTTCTTCACGACCGTGCCGACCGGCCATGCCTGGCCGCCGGCGTCATAGAGATAGCTCTTCCCCCACGCGTCCATCGGCAGCTTGAAGTGGGCGATGAAATTGTAGAGCCGCGGGGTGATCGCATAGCCGTCGCGCGCCAGTTTGATCGCGGGCTGGAACAGGCGCGACCACGGCAGCTTGCCGTATTTCTGGTGCGCCAGCCATTCCATCTTGAGATTGCCCGGCACGCCGACGCTGCGTCCGCCGGGGACGGCGGCGTTGTGGCTGAGCGGCTTGCCGCCGACATAGAACCAATAAGGGTCGGCCGCAGCAGGGGCCGCCTCGCGCCCGTCGATGCTGGTCACGTTTCGTTTGGCGTCCGAATAGACGAGGAAACCGCCGCCGCCGAGGCCGGAGTGAAGCGGCTCGACCACGTTCAGCGCCGCCATCGTCGCGATCGCCGCATCGGCAGCACTTCCGCCCGCGCGCAATATCTCGACGCCTGCCGCCACCGCGCGCGGATCGGCGGCGGAGACCATGCCGGGCTGGCCGGGCCGCTTGGGCGCCGGTTTCGCAGATGCAGCGGTGAGAGGAAGGGCGAGGACGAGAAAGGCGGCGAGGAGGCGCTTCAGCATAAGGGTGAGCCTACTCTGCTGCGGTGCAGTATCAAGCCCCCGTTTCGGTGCCGATCGCTTGCGTGATCGAGGCGTGACCATCGCGTTCCAGCAGCGCCACCAATTCGCGCGCAATCCGCCGTGCGAGCAAAGGTCCTTCGTAGACGAGCGCTGTGTAGAGCTGAACGAGGCTCGCCCCGGCCCGGATGCGCGCATAGGCGTCCGCTCCGCTGGCAATGCCGCCCGCCGCGATGAGGGGAATGGCCCCGCCCGTCGCCGTCCGGAAATCGCGCAGGCGTTCGAGCGCGAGGGATTTGAGCGGGGCGCCGGAGAGGCCGCCCGTCTCGCCCGCATGGGCGCTGCGCAGGTTCGGGCGCTCGATCGTGGTGTTCGAAACAATCAGCGCATCGACCTTCCGATCGACCACGACCTTCGCGATGGCGTCGATGTCGGCGGGCGCGAGATCGGGGGCGACCTTGAGGAAGACCGGCGGTCCGGCCTCTCCCCGGGCGTCCAGCGCGCGGCTGAGCAGTTCGTCGAGCGCGGCGGCCTCCTGCAAAGCGCGTAGGCCGGGCGTGTTGGGCGAGGAGATGTTGATCGTCAGATAATCGGCAACGGGGGCCATCGCGCGCACGCCGGTCTCGTAATCGGCGATGCGATCGGTCGCGTCCTTGTTGGCGCCGACGTTGACCCCGACGATGCCCTTGCGTGGGCGTTTCGCGAGCCGGGCCAGCGCAGCCGCCTGTCCGCCGTTGTTGAAGCCCATGCGGTTGATCACCGCGCGGTCCTCGGGAAGCCGGAAGAGCCGGGTTTTCGGATTACCGATCTGCGGCAGCGGGGTCAGCGTGCCGATCTCCGCAAAGCCGAAGCCGAGCGAGAGAAAGGCGTCGGGCACCTCGCCATCCTTGTCGACGCCTGCTGCGAGGCCGACGGGCGAGGGGAAGGTGAGGCCTGCGAGGCGGACGGCGAGGCGGGGATCGTGGCGCGGCGCGCTGGCGGGAAGCGCCTTCAGGGCCCGGATCGTCAGGCGATGCGCCTTTTCCGCTTCGATGGCGAACAGGGCGGTGCGGGCGATGGGGAAGAGGCGCATGGGTGCCGATACACATAATAGTCATCCCGACGAAAGTCGGGATCCATTGTGTCGAGCTGTCACGCTTCCATCGATACCGATCGAGCTCATGGATCCCGACTTTCGTCGGGATGACAGATCAAGCCGGTTGAACCCGCTCCGCCGCATCCCCACTTGCAATCCTACCGGATCACTCCGATTAGGCCCGCCATGCGACTCTCCAACCTTGCCGACTATGCCGTCGTCCTGCTCGCCGCCGCGGCGCGGGCCGGGTCCGCGCGCCTGTCCGCCACCAGCCTCGCCGAGGAAACCGGCCTGCCGTTGCCGACCGTGCAGAAGCTCGTCGGCAAGCTCGCGGGCGCCGGGCTCATCGTCTCGTCGAGGGGCACCGGCGGCGGCTTCCGCCTCGCCCGCGAGGCGCAGGCGATCAGCCTGGCCGATATCGTCGAGGCGGTCGAAGGGCCGATCGCGATGACCAGTTGCGTCGACAACGGCCGCCACGATTGCGCGGTCGAGAGCAGCTGCCAGGTCAAGCCGCGCTGGAACGTCGTCAACGGCGCCGTCCGGGGCGCGCTCGCGGGGATCAGCCTCGAAAGCCTCTCGCTCACGGAGAGGACACACTGATGGCCACCAAGAACGCCGAAGCGCGCGCCGCCGCCGAGAAAGCCTATGAATGGGGCTTCTCCTCGGACATCGAGCAGGAATTCGCGCCCAAGGGTCTCTCCGAAGATACCGTCCGCTTCATCTCGGCCAAGAAGAACGAGCCCGAATGGATGCTCGACTGGCGGCTGAAGGCCTATCGCCACTGGCTGACGATGGAGGCGCCCGACTGGGCCAAGCTCAGCGTGCCGCCGATCGATTATCAGGACGCTTATTATTACGCGGCGCCCAAGGAGAAGCCGAAGCTGGGCAGCCTCGACGAGGTCGATCCCGAGATCCTTCGCGTCTATGAAAAGCTCGGCATCCCGATCGAGGAGCAGAAACTGCTCGCCGGGGTCGAGAGCGACGTGCCGCAGCGCAAGATCGCGGTCGACGCGGTGTTCGATAGTGTCTCGGTCGCCACCACCTTCCGCAAGGAGCTGGAGGAGGCGGGGGTCATCTTCCGCTCGATCTCGGAAGCGATCCGCGAATATCCGGATCTGGTGAAGAAGTGGCTCGGCAAGGTCGTGCCGATGCACGACAATTATTTCGCCACGTTGAATTGCGCGGTCTTCTCCGACGGCACCTTCGTCTATGTGCCGAAGGGGGTGCGCTGCCCGATGGAGCTCAGCACCTATTTCCGCATCAATGCCGAGAATACCGGCCAGTTCGAACGCACGTTGATCGTCGCCGACGAGGGTAGCTACGTCAGCTATCTGGAGGGCTGCACGGCCCCGATGCGCGACGAGAACCAGCTTCACGCCGCCGTGGTTGAGCTGGTCGCGCTGGACGATGCCGAGATCAAATATTCGACCGTGCAGAATTGGTATCCGGGCGATGCCGAGGGCAAGGGCGGCATCTACAATTTCGTGACCAAGCGGGCACTCTGCCAGGGCAAGCGCAGCAAGGTTTCGTGGACGCAGGTCGAGACCGGCAGCGCGATCACCTGGAAATACCCGAGCTGCGTGCTGAGCGGCGAGGACAGCGTCGGCGAATTCTATTCGGTCGCCGTCACCAACAATCGCCAGCAGGCCGATACCGGCACCAAGATGATCCATTTGGGGCGCGGCAGCCGCTCGACGATCATCTCGAAGGGCATTTCGGCGGGCCGCAGCGACAACACCTACCGGGGCCTCGTCCGCGTCGGGCCGACGGCGGAGAATGTCCGCAACTTCACCCAGTGCGACAGCCTGCTGCTGGGGCCGGACTGCGGCGCGCACACCGTGCCCTACATCGAGGTTCGCAACCCCTCCGCCCAGATCGAGCATGAGGCGACGACCTCGAAGATCAGCGACGATCAGCTGTTCTACGCGATGAGCCGGGGGCTGGACCAGGAAGCGGCAGTCGCGCTGATCGTCAACGGCTTCGCCAAGGAGGTGCTCCAGCAACTCCCGATGGAGTTTGCGGTCGAGGCGCAGAAGCTGCTGGGGATTTCGCTGGAGGGATCGGTCGGATGACGAATGCGATCTTGACCGCCGTGTTGGCTGTTTCCGCGGTTCAGACGGCTCCCGTCGCGGCCGTGGTCCCCCTTCGATGCCGTGACTTGATGCACGCGCTCCGCTGGCCTGAGCAATGTCGGTCGAACATGCAGGCGCAGCTAAACGAGCCGTTTAACCGTGCGACTCCCGAACAAGCCCGGAGATTGACCGACAAGGAGTGTAAAGGCGCTCCGTTAGATGCGGCGGCAATCGAACGAAAGTTTTACGAGCAACATAAATCCAAGATCCTAGTGCTGTTGCCCTCATTCGATCCGGCAAAGGCTTCTCGCGAGGATTGGGACGCCGTCTTGCTTAAGCGAAACGGCATATGTGACATCAAGGCTGAGATTGAAGAAGATGAGCGTAATGCTCCAAAGAGCTGAGAGCCGCGTCAAAATCGACGGGAAGCAGCACCGGAAGGGCTTGGCGTTAGCAGCGCTTCTCTGCGCCACGCCCGCGCTCGCCCAATCCATCACCCAGCAGACCCCGCGCAACCAGGAACTCACCGCCGCCGTCGGTAGCATCGTCTGGGAGAAGGCGGTCTATGCCGGGGAGCGGGTCATCAAGCTGCAGGGCGAGGTGTCGCAGGATGTCGGCAAGGAGAGCGAGGTCGTCATCAAGACCGGCACGCCGATGGTCATCGTCCGGCCGAAGAAATTGAAGGCGTGCGTCGAGCAGGCGATCACCAACATCCAGGGCGTCGATTATTTCAACTGGCACCTCTGCCTGATCGACAGCAACGACGACGGCACCTTCGATCGCGCCGCGAGCGACGATTTCGGCGGGGGCAAGCCGCTCGCCACGCCGATTCCCTACACCCGCCCGCCCGCCGACACGAAGGGCGCACCGACCCCGTTCCACTGGACGCTGACCTATGAGGGCAAGGCGGGCAACAGTTTCCGCTTCACCTACAAGGTCTTCGTCCGCGATCCGCAGCGCGCCGACATCCAGGAAGAGGTTGTGGTGCCGCTGAAAGGCCCGCTGCCGCAGACCGCGAAGATCAAGGACATCACGCTGACGATGCTCGACACGGGCATCTCGGGCTTAAGCTACCGCATCGATCAGGGCGCCGACGCGCCCGGCTCCCAAGAGAATTGAAACCCATGCTCACCATCAAAAACCTCCACGCCGAAATCGACGGCAAGCCGATCCTGAAAGGGCTCGACCTCACCATCAACGCCGGCGAAATCCATGCGATCATGGGGCCGAACGGCGCTGGCAAGTCGACATTATCTTACGTGTTGGCGGGTCGTCCGGGATATCAAGCGCATGCGGATGCCGTGACTTTCGCGACTTTCGACCTGCTCGAGATGGCGCCGCACGAGCGCGCCGCGGCGGGGCTGTTCCTGGGTTTCCAATATCCGGTCGAGATCCCCGGCGTCTCCACGCTGCAGTTCCTGCGCGAGTCCCTGAATGCCCAGCGCCGCGCGCGGGGCGAGGAGCCCTTGTCGGGCGCGCAATTCCTGAAACTGGCGCGCGAGCAGGCGGCTTCGCTCGGCCTCGATGCCGAGATGCTCAAGCGTCCGGTCAACGTCGGCTTTTCGGGCGGCGAGAAGAAGCGCGCCGAGATGGTGCAGATGGGCATCCTCGATCCGAAGCTCGCGATCCTCGACGAGACCGACAGCGGGCTCGACATCGATGCGCTGAAGGCGGTCGGCACCGGCATCAACACGATCATGCGGCGGCCCGACAAGGCGGTGCTGCTGATCACCCATTATCAGCGGCTGCTCGATTACGTCCGCCCCGATTTCGTCCACGTGCTGGCAGGCGGGCGGATCGTGCGTTCGGGCGGGCCGGAACTGGCGCTTGAGCTGGAGCGCGAGGGCTATCGGGAGATGGCGGCGTGACCTTGCCTCTTTTCCGTCACCCCGGCCTTGAGCCGGGGTCCCGCTTTTCTTCGAGCGGGCCAGTAGGAAGCGGGACCCCGGATCAAGTCCGGGGTGACGACGTCTGATGACCGCCCTTCCCACCAAGCGCGACGAATCGTGGCGCTACAGCGATCTCGATGCGGTCGCGCGCGTCTGGCCGGTCGCGACGCACGCCCATGTCGTGGCGCCGGGCGAGACGTTGGTGCTGCCGATCCTGATCGACGGCGGCGCGGACGACGTGATCGTCGAGGATCATGATATCGTGATCGGCGAAGGCGCCACCGCCATTCTCAACGTCGCGGTGACGGGCGGGCGGCTCGGGCGATTGTTCGCCAAGGTGCGGCTGGCCGAGGGGGCGCATTTCGCGCTCAACGGCGCGATCGTCGCGGGGACGAGCGAGACGCACGAGATCGTCACCCGGATCAGCCATGCCGAGCCCCATGCGACCAGCGCGCAGACGGTACGGGCGGTGCTGGGCGGCAAGGCGGTGGGCTCCTATCTCGGCAAGGTCGCCGTCGCGCGCGGCGCCCAGAAGACCGACGCCAGCCAATCGGCAAAGGCGATGCTGCTCGACCGGACGGCCACCGCCAATCTTAAGCCCGAACTCGAAATCTTCGCCGACGACGTGAAGTGCGCGCACGGCGCCACAGTCGGCGAGTTGGACGCGCAGGCACTGTTCTATCTCGCCAGCCGTGGCCTTCCCCCGGCCGAGGCCAAGGCGCTGTTGCTGCGCGCGTTCGTCGGTGGCCTGTTCGATGATGCGGCCGATGCCGAGCGCTTCCAGGCGGCGGTGGACGCGGCGCTGGAGAAGTTGTTGTGAGCCTCCTTTCCAACCGTCACCCCGGCCTTGAGCCGGGGTCCCGCTTCTTTCTTCTCGACCGTTGCGAAGGCAGTGGGACCCCGGATCAGGTCCGGGGTGACGAAGGAGAGCGGGTGTGAGTGTGCTGACCGAAACCCGCCCGCTCGACGTGCTCGCCGATTTCCCGGCGATCCCGGCGGGCTGGGCCTATCTCGATACCGCCGCGACCTCGCAGAAGCCGCAAATCGTCGTCGATGCGATCACCCGCGCCTATGGCGAGACCTACGCGACCGTGCATCGCGGCGTCTATCAGCGCTCGGCCGACATGACGCTCGCCTATGAGGCGGCACGCGAGCGGGTTGCGCAGTTCATCGGCGCGGGGTCTTCGGCGGAGGTCGTCTGGGTCCGCGGCGCGACCGAAGCGATCAACCTCGTCGCGCAGAGTTGGGGCGGCACGCACCTCAAAGCGGGCGACCGCATCCTACTCAGCCAACTCGAGCATCATTCGAACATCGTGCCGTGGCAGTTGCTGCGCGACCGCATCGGTATCGCAATCGACGTCTGCCCGCTGACGGCGGACGGCCGGATCGATCTCGACGCAGCCGAGGCAATGCTGACCCCGGCGCACAAGCTCGTCGCGCTCGGCCACGTCTCGAACGTGCTCGGCT
>Ga0164294_10004146_pt1 | contig 12725 bp, 15 predicted proteins | sample GEODES005metaG_FD_111479 | JGI IMG/M metagenome (GOLD analysis project Ga0164294, IMG submission 111479) | Oligotrophic lake water microbial communities from Sparkling Lake, Wisconsin, USA - GEODES005 metaG | ecosystem: Environmental > Aquatic > Freshwater > Lake | place: USA: Sparkling Lake... | reverse complement strand
GTCATGTGATAAATCGATTTCACATTGACCGCAAAGACGCGGTCAAACGTTGCCTCATCGACCTCCAGCATCGGGCGGTTTTTGTGAGTCGTTCCAGCGTTATTGACGACAATGTCGGGAGGACCAAAGGTATCGACGCAATGCCGTACGAGCGCCTCGACCTGCGCCTTATTGGTGACATCAACCGTAAACGGGGACGCGGCGGCACCCAGTTCATGGGCAACTCGTCGCGCCGCATCGGCCTTGATATCCGCAACGATGACGCGGGCACCCGCGTCCATATAGGCGCGAGCGATCCCCTCGCCAAATCCCCCACCTGCGCCGGTCACGATCGCTATCTTTCCAGCCAATGCAGCCATTTTGATCTTCCTATGACGATTTCAAGCGTGGCGCGGTGTCGGCGAAGTTTAACGTAAGGCAACGCCCGATGCGATCAGGGTCTCAGCGGCGATGTTCTGCAGAGGTATCGCGTCGCCCTGCGAAATGCCCAGATCTTTATCCGCCTTTTCGTTACCCCCAAAACCGGTTGGATTACGTCCAGAGATCGTTCCGAACGAAACCAGCGCGCTGGAAGGCATTGTCGACAGGGACGACGCCAGCGAACTTCTTGTTGAACTCAGCCAAACCATAGAACACCGCTGACATATCGGCGGCCATGTCCTTGAGGTTCTCGGGCGTCGTGGCCTTGCTCGTGTTGTAAAGGTTGTTAAGACCTGTGATGGCGCTGCCATTCGAACCGGCAGAACAAGTTGGGTCCACGATAGGGGCCCCGTCAAGCGAATTTTTATTGGCGATCGTGCACTTATGGGCTTCAACCATGTCGGGGCGCGCCCAGGTCTGCATCAGGTAGACCTTTGCACTCGGATTCGCGTTGGTGTTGGCGGGGATGACCCGACTGGTATTGCAGTTGGCGGTCGACAATCCTGGCCCTGGGACTGCCGCATTGACCGCGGCAGTTTAGTTGGCAAGTCCGCCAAAAATCTCGGCCTCGGTGGTGGTCACACCCGTGCCAGTGTGAACGTACTGCTCGATCAAATTAGCATCATTTTCGAAAGAAACGGGCTTGCCATTCTTGGATTTCGCGGGCGAAAGCGGTTCATCGCTTTGCCCCTGCAATACCACTACGTCCCATTTTTCACGCGCGATGTTGGCGCGCATGTCCCGGTTGGCGTTGGCCGTATTCAGGAAATGACCGCGAAGGGTCGCGGCATTGCGGGTTGAAAGGGATACGGTCTAGTTGAGGGCTGGCGCAACCCGAGCGAAGGTGTAACTGTTCCCGACAAAAAGTATGTTCAGGGGCCGATCAAGCGTCTCGCCGCCAGACCAACCGACCAACGCAAACGCAAAAGCAAACGCAATCGCAATCGCGCTCAGAGTCAAACTCGCTCGGCCGGTAGAATTAACGCGAAGGTCCAAGCCTAGATAAAGTGGGCTGCAGCCAAAGTCCGACAAGCCTAGCAGGGTGTCTCGCTGAGAAAGTGGTTTCAAGACGGAGTTTGAACTGAAATGGATCGCTCCTACTTATTGCACGACTGCCCCTTGGGGGAACTGTTGCTCGTGGCCACCGAGCGAGCGGTAACCGAGGTGCATCTTCGCCACGGGAAGCACGTGCCCGCGATCAGCGAAGCATGGGTCGAAGCCCACAGCCATCCGATCTTGAAGCTCGCCAAAGCCGAGCTCGACGCCTACTTCGATGGGCAACTGCGGGTTTTTACGGTCCCGATCGAACCCTTCGGAGGAACGCCATTCCAGAGAGGCGTGTGGGCGACACTTTTGAAAATCCCCTACGGCGAGACCAGAACCTACGGCGAGCAGGCGGCCTTGATGGGTCAACCCAGGGCAACGCGAGCGGTCGGTGCGGCCAACGGCAAAAACCCGATCTGTATCATTGTCCCTTGCCATCGGGTCGTCGGCAGCAACGGATCGCTGACCGGATATGCCGGGGGGATTGATGCCAAGCGGACACTACTGGCGCTTGAAGCCTCAGCGGCACGCACTGCGGCCCCCCCACGGGTTAATACTTAGCATTAAAACAAAATCCAAGTCCTAACCCCAATCCAGTTGTCATCTTGACCCTGTATTGTGTGGGTACGAATCGGGTGAGTGCCAGGTTCGTGCGCGCTCTGGGATTTTCCAGACTGCTCCACTCAATCAAAATACTGAGATCACTATGACAACCGCACACGAACACGAAGTTCATCACGACGCAGCCGAACATCACCGCGCAGCTGCACATCATTTCGAAGCCGCCGCCAAACACCAGCTCCTGGCTGCTGAAGCGGACGACAAAGACGATGTCGTCACGACCGCTCACCATGCTTACCTGGCCTATGGTCATCAACTGCAAGCTGTTCATCACGCTGAACAGGCTGCGATCGAGGACGAGACGGTCGACCACGACGACGTCGACAACCACTAAGCCGACCCACGGCATCGCGTCCAATTCACCGAGTGCTCTAGGGGCCAAGTGCCTCAGCGGACTCGGCGGGACGTGGTGCCGCCAAGCCTTGTCCCCGATGGGGGGGCCTTTAGATGGGCTTCGCTCCCGGTTCGCGCGGTTCGACCGCATAGCGTCCAACGACCTGAACCGCAGAATCGCTCAAATTGACATCGTCGAGCGCCATCACACGGGCCTCGAGTGAGCGGTCGGTCAGGGTAAAGCTCATATACCCGCGTTGATCACTGCGGGCATATTTCAAATGTGGATTGAAGGGCCGGCTCTGCTGTAGCGTCGCATTATTCGATCCAAAACTTGAGATCGATGTACCGCAAAACTCCGTTGCAACGGTCGCGCTGCGCGGATTGTCAAAGTTGGCTTTGAGATCCGCAACGTAATGCGCATGTACGTCTCCCCCAAAGACAACCACCCCAGAGGCCTGTTTCTGAACAATCCCGTCAAGTAAGCGTGCACGAGCGTTGGGATACCCATCCCAGCCGTCGGTCCAGTAGCTGCCCTGATCGGCCGCGGAAGGATCGCTCCGGGCAAAACGCGCCATCAAGGTTTGCTGGGCCAGGAGGTTCCAGGGACGATCCAAGTCCCAGCCCTCCTCCAACCATTTTTCCTGCTCCCTTCCGAGCAGACTGCGCTCATCCTGATCGATCAATGGACAAGCAGCGCGCCTGATCACCGTGCTACCGCCCCGACCGGGACGCGGGCAAGCTTGAGTATCCCGATATTGGCGGTCATCCAGGAAATGTAGTCGCGCTAAACGGCCCCACTCACGGCTTCGATAGAGTCGTAATGCGCCACCGCGACGCTCGAGGTTTGGCCGCATCGAGTTGGGCAATGGCATGTTTTCCCAATAGGCCTGGAAGGCGGCTGCGCGTTGACCTGCGAAATCTGACTGCAAACGCTCTCCCTGCAGATTCGCATAATCATTATCAACCTCGTGATCATCCCAAATAACCATCCAGGGTGCACAAGCGTGAGCGGCCTGCAGCGAAGGGTCGCTTTTGTACTGGGCGTAACGCGACCGATACTGCGAGAGGGTCGAAACAAGACCCCCTTCATGCGAGCGAATGCGCCCCGCGACGGCCCCGTACTCGTAAATATAGTCGCCGAGAAACAGGATCAGGTCTGGGGATTCGCGGCTGACATGATCCCAGGCAGCATAATGACCATGATCCCACCGCTGGCAATTCGCGGTCACAACATGAAGCGGCTCGAGCGCAGAAATGATCGGCGCAGTTCGCGTCCGGCCAGCCCGGCTTTGCTGACCAAGGGCACGGAACCGATACCAGTAAGGGCGCGAAGGCTGGAGATCCGTGACGTCGATGTGAACACTATGGTCCCAGGCGCTGACGGCCAGGTCTTCGCCCCGCTGGACGATCTCGCGAAAGCCTTGATCAGCAGCCACTTCCCATTGGACCCGCACTTCTGCCGGCAGGGCCTGACCACCTTCTCCTCCCAGGAGGCGACACCACAGGGTAAAGCCCGACGGATGGGGCTCGCCGCTGGCAACGCCCAAGCGAAACACGTCAAGCCGGATCCCTTGACTTGACTGGATCAAGCCAGGGGCTTCCTGGCTGGCGATGGTCGGAATGCTTGCGACTGAAGCAGCCGCACCGAATGCGGTCAACATTCGGCGTCGAGGGAGATCGACACTCGGAATCATGAGACAACACTTGCATGCTCAAAGCACTCAGTCTAGCCGCAGGACCTAAACCGGCGACACCCTCGGTTTGCCCCGAACCGCTTACCCTACTTGGGTCGGGCGGTCTTGCGAACGATGGCAAGGATTTCCTGCATCTAGGCTGCCTACTTAGGCGGATTCTTCACAAAAAATGACGGCATGCCCACTGCACATTTCACGCCACTGATTTCAGCGCACGCGATCGCTGCAGGCTTGGCCTTGCCGCTCGGAGCGGTTATTTTGTTGCGGCGAAAAGGCGATTTGCAGCACCGCTGGCTGGGACGCGCTTGGTTCCTTTTAATGACCTTCGTAGCGGCCGGTTCCTTTGGGATCAGGGTCTCCGGCCACTACTCCTGGATCCACGGTTTATCTGCCTTCACTCTGGTGATGCTGGCCCTCGCGCTCTACATGGCGAGGACTCGACGGATTAAACAGCACAAGCGCATTGTTCAAGGGCTCTTCTTTGGCGCATTAATCATTGCAGGTCTTTTCACGCTGTTGCCCCATCGCCTTCTTGGCCATTGGCTCTGGACGAGCCTTCTCAGTTGAATGGAGTCGATTGGACGAGATCGTCAGAAGGGTCTCGTTCTAGAATGCCGAGCGGCGCCACAAAGCGGCGCAATCAAGTCGCCCACCATTGACCTTTCCCGGAGATCTCCTGTGCACCCCATTAATAAACTTGGAGCGAGTGCGCTCCTGTCGACCGCGCTCTTCATGATGCAGTCGGCTTTGAGTGTCGCGCAAGCGCAAGCGGGCGCTGCTCCGACGGCGCCGCAAGGTTCAGCATTCGCGTCGGCACCCTCCGCGGTAGCGTCCTCGCCAAAGGCCGAAATTTTGTGGCTTGGGCAGGCCGGATTCCGGATCAAGACACCGGGAGGCAAGACCGTCGTGATCGACCCCTGGCTCACCGGGGGCCCGAAGACGCCAGCGCCTTACAAGACCGATATCGGATCCCTGGGCAAAGTTGATTTTCTGTTGGTGACCCACGCGCACGGCGATCATATCGGTGACGCCCCAGCGCTCGCCAAACTGAATAAAGCCATTCTGTACGGCCCGGCCGATATGGTGACGCCGCTTACAACACTGGGCATTCTCCCCAGTGAACTCGGACATCGGTTTAACAAGTCTGGTCACGTCAAACCCTTTCCCGGGATTAAAGTGACCGCCGTTAAGGCCGAACATTCGTCCTTACTTGTGTGGACGAACCCTGCGACTGGAAAACCCGAGTCGCACCCCGCAGGCGAACCCGTTGGCTACATTCTTGAATTGGAAAATGGCTTCAAAATCTGGCATATGGGCGATACCGGCCTGTTTGCGGATATGCAGTTCATCAGCGAACACTACAAGCCCGATCTGGTCATGATGCCCATTGGTGGGAACTTCACAATGGACCCAGAGGATGCTGCGTATGCCGCCCGAAACTGGATTAAGCCCAAAATGCTGATCCCGATGCACTACAACTCAAATCCACTGACCAAAGGAACCTTGGCCGAGTTTCAGGAAGCGATGAAGGGAAGTACCATCCGGATTATTCCGATGACGGAAGGGCAAACGGTCGAGGTCAACTAGTCGAGTTGAGAAGCGACAAAAAGGGCCTGAGCACGTCGAACCGCTGCTCGGCCCAGTGCAACCCGGTATGCGCCACGACCATTGAAATCAGCATCACCAACGCCCGGGGGCGATCGGCCCGAAAGAGTGCGTAGAGGATCGCCACGAGGGCGCCGAGCACTAGCAGTTGGCCGGCCTCCACCCCAAAGTTGAAAGCAAAAAGCGCGGTCAACAGGTGAGAACCTGAAAACTGAAGCGCGTCACTGAGCGAGAATGCAAATCCAAACCCGTGGATCAGACCGAAAAAGAAAACCAGTGCCAGCCGCGATCGGTCGGATATGTTGAGGGCATTGTCAGCGGCCATCAGCACAATTGACACCGCAATCAAAAATTCGACCAAGGGGCCGAACCATAATCGATCTGGGAATACCCCTAACGCGGTTGAAACCAAGGTCAGCGAATGAGCCACGGTGAAGCAGGTCGCCAACCAGAATAAATCTCGCCACCGGGTTCGCGCGATTGCCAGACAAACTAGAAAAAGCAGATGGTCCCAACCACTCAGGATGTGACTGAACCCGGAAATACTAAATCGTCTAACGGTGCTGAACCACGATGGATCAAGTTCTATTGGGCCAGCATCGCCATGGATCTCAAGCGCTCTTTCGGGTTGATCAGGAAGCTGAAAGCGCAAAGTCGTCACGACTTTTAGTCCCAGTCGATCAAAGCGAGGATGCACAACAAACCGCGAGTCTGCCGCATCAATTTTATAGTCGTACGCAACATCAAGATATTGCTGCTTCCAGTAAATATCCTGCGTCAATGGGATTCTGGAACCCTCAAGATGCGATAGCGCCCGCGCGTAAGACGCGAATGATTGATCGCTGGAGTAGCTCACCCGGATTTGAAACGCTTTATTGGGTCGGCGATGTGTCCCATTTTCGAGAACTGCCAAATTATCGAGCAGCGCCAAAGCGGCCGCATTCTCCAATGCGGGTTCAATACCCCCAAGCTGCAAATAACCCGGCCCCCGCAGTGGAAGATCGGCTTCAGCGAGCGCGCCCATCGGAATTCTGGCCAGAACGACCAGCCGGTTCCCCTCGGCCTTGATAAACAGTTGAATGCGCAAGTTGTATGGGATTTCATGCGCCTGAATGAGGGCCTGGAGACCCAACAGCAGCAACAAGCCAAACCAGACGCGAAAAAATCCTCTGGCGAATGAAATCGGAGACCCTCGCCCACCGGGGTACCCGGCACCACCGTCGATGCATTGTTTTACGTTCATTGATCGATTTTGAAGAAATTTCTCAACCTTGATGATGGGGGCTGTCTGCGCTAGGATCCAGAGCAATAAGGAAAGGAGACGACCATGAAATGGGTTTCAATCAAAAGTGTGAGCGCCACAATCGCGCTCGGTCTCGGCGTATTGACGCTCCTTGGCCCACAGGCCCCTGTGAACGAAGTTCAGGCCCAAGGCCAAACCGTTCAGGCACCAATTTTTGAGGTCGACCCACTCTGGCCAAAACCCCTGCCAAATCACTGGCTGTTAGGGATGACCATTGGAATCTGGGTCGATGATCAGGACCACGTCTGGATTGTTCACCGGGGCGCGTCAACCCTCCACCCCAATGAATTAGCGCTCGATCTGAAAAACGGAGAATGTTGTACCTCTGCCCCACCGGTTCTAGAGTTTGACCCGGCTGGCAAACTGGTTCGAGCCTGGGGTGGCCCCAATGCGGGTTATCAGTGGCCTGATTCAAATCACGGTATCCACGTCGATTACAAGGGCAACGTCTGGATTGGTGGAAACGGCGAAAAAGACGCACAAATTCTTAAATTTACCAAGGACGGTAAGTTTTTGATGCAAATAGGAAAATCGGGTGGTAATGCCGGGAGTAATGATCTAGAAAACTTTGGTCGTGTCGCAAAAATCTGGGTCGACCCAAAGACCAACGAGGCCTATGTGGCCGATGGATACAAGAATAAGCGGGTCGCGGTTCTGGATGCCGACACCGGCAAAATGAAACGTTACTGGGGCGCCTATGGCAACCGCCCAGACGATTCAGATCTCGGCAAATACGATCCCAATGCACCCCTGCCGAAACAGTTCCGCAATCCCGTGCACTGCGTTGAACGCAGCGTCGATGATCTGATTTACGTCTGCGATCGGCAGGCCAATCGGATTCAAGTTTTCAAACCGGATGGCACCTTCATTCGCGAGGCGCAGTTCGCTCGCCAAACACTCGCGTCGGGCTCGGCTTGGGATCTTGCATTTTCGCGTGACCCCCAGCAGAAGTTCATCTTCCTGGCCGACGGAACCAACGAAAAAATCCGCGTGATCGTTCGCGAAACACTGCAGGAAATCACCAACTTTGGGGATGGTGGCCGCCAACCAGGCCAGTTCTACGGGGTCCACAGCATCGCCACGGACTCCAAAGGAAACATCTATACGACCGAGACCTACGAAGGAAAACGTTTGCAAAAATTCGCCTTCAAGGGCATCGGCAATATTCCAGTTGGCGATCAGGGAACGGTCTGGCCGCGCGCTCGGTGACCATCCGATCCGATTGGAATGCCGCTAGAAGGGGCGCGTGTCGAAGGGACGCGCCTCTCAGCACTCGTCAGGTCAGGTAAAAATGAAGGCTGCCCAGCTTTTCGATCCGGGTTTCAAGTTTGTCACCCGGCTTCAACCAGATCTGACGATCCGCTGGGTAGCCTGAGATTACGCCCTCGGGCGTGCCCGTGAAGATAATGTCCCCGGGCTCAAGCGTGAAGATCTTCGAGGTGTAGCTGATGATCTGTGCGCAGTTGAACACCATATCTTCAGTATTCGACGACTGACGAACCTCTCCATTCACGAACTGCTCGATTTTGAGTTTATTCGGGTCACCGACCAGATCCGCTGTGACGATATACGGACCGATGGGTGCAAATCCGTCATTAGTCTTGCCGATCATCCATTGGCTGCTGCGCATTTGCAGATCACGAGCCGTGAAATCCTGACCGGTCGCATAACCGAACACATAGGACAGCGCATCAGCCTCCGACACGTCATTGGCGCGCTTGCCCATCACGATCACCAACTCCGCCTCGTAGTCAAACTTCTCGGCTTTGACCGCTGACACCTTGACCGGCGAATTATGCGAATTCAGGGTGTTATTGAATTTGTTGAAGAGAATCGGTAGCTTTGGAATTGGATTGTTGGTCTCCCGAGCATGCTTTGCGTAATTCAAACCGACGCAAACGATTTTTTCGGGGTTGGTGACAGCTGGGGCATATTCGACGCTTGACTCGTCGAGAAACAAATCCGGCTTTCCCTGCGCGATCGCCTTTTCGACCAACGCCATCAACCCCTGATTCCCTTGCTGGATTAAGTCGTCAGTCGTCCTCGGAGCCACCGTCTTAAATGCCTTGGCGGCACGATCAACTTGAAGAACACCGCGATTCGTGCGAACCCCGAGGCGAGTTGCGCCATCGCGACGATAGTTCAACACCGTCAATCGACGGGCCATCTCAGGGGTGGCCCGGCGCTGGGCAGCAGTCCCAGGCCCCGCGGCTTGTGCCGTGCCGGCAAACATTGGCACCGACAGCGCAGCACCGCCCGAGATGACTGAAGTCTTGAAAAAATTGCGCCGATCGCTTGTCATGATGTTCTCCTAATTTGTGATGGTCTGCCGTCTAAATCGCCTGCATTTTGCAAACCGCCTTAAATACGTCATTGCCTACCGTTCTGGGTAAGACGGCACTCCAAGGGGCTGCGCACTCAGTACCCTGTTGGCTGTCCCCGATTTTCTGCTCGCAGTCGGGAGACGCTTCCGCTGGCAATACATCGCCTGAGCCCATTTGTTCAGCAAAAAATTGCTCATCCAGTGTCCGGGCAAGAGCGCGATCACATTGATATTCACGCGTGGTGATGTAGGAGCGCCGAAGGTCTTCGGATACTCCAAGGTGGTCGAATAAGAGTCGAACCCGAACGACAGAGCCCTCCCGTCGGAACCGGTCCAGATCCGCGTAAATCACCACCGAACGGTCGTGATTGGTCGACACTGGAATCCACTGCGTTATCGGAGAATTGGCGATCGCGCTCGAAAAGAGTCCACTGGTGATAATCACGCCGAAAAGAACGATAGCGCGGGTCATCTGCCTGCGACCGATTCGCTGAATGCGCCAGGCAACACTGGGCGGCGAGTCCGAGTCCTGGCTAAGGCTTCAGCTGTCCCCGGATTTCGCCGCCCTTGAATGCGGCACTGTGAACGTTGACGTAGAGGTTCCCGTCCTTGAAGCTTTGAAGTTGAGCGTCATTGAGCTTCGCCCCCGCCGGAATCGTCCAGACGCCCTCCGCCGTTTTGATCATTGGAACAACAACGGGGCCATTCTGCCCAGCGGCGGCAAGGTGAATGTGGGCCATCGTTCCGTCAACACCAACCGTCATCACGCTACCTGACACTGACTGATCGGGTCCGATTGTGATGGATCCTGTACCACTAGCGGACGTTGCGACAGGCGGAACCTCTTGGCCACCACTTAGCGAAAGCTGAACCGTTTGAGCACTCACCGACGTGGCAGCGGACAAAGCAATCGCGAAGAGCGTCGATGCAACGCGTAGTCTGAAATGAAGCGGACCGTTTTTCATACCAAGTTTCCCTTTGATGATCTGGATCGAAATTTTCACGCAGCTTACGATGGTACAGCCGATCAAAGCCCCTCAGGGCCTCACTCCGGGGGTCTCCAACGTCATGCCGCGAGCGCGTTCCATCAGGTAGAACTCGAGTTGTTGCAACTCAGTACTGCCGTAAGGAAAGGGTTCAGCCCGCACCCCGGTCATGCAGTTACGAAGGCGTCGCTGGAGTGAGCCCACGGTATTCCACTCCAGACGGTAAATGGGATAGCCAGTGGGATGGGCTTGTGGGATGACACTACCACCCAGACGTGCCCCCGCACGTTCGTCATGACAATGTACACAGGCCAGATTCAGTTGTCCGATTCGTCGTTCGAATAGCGTTCGACCCGCCTGGAGATTCGACTCACGACCGGTATCGATTGGCGCGCTCGAAACCACCGGAGCAATCGGAAGGCCGCGCGACTGCGCCCCGATAAACACCGCCATCGACAGCAGGGCTTTGCTCTCGAAGGCAAACGGCGCTTGTCCCTGACGTGAGGATCGGCAACGGTTGATCTGCGCCTCGAGATTGAGAAGAGCGCCAGAAACGATCTTCGGAAACTGAACTGCCACCCCTTTCATGGCATCGGCTGCGTTGCCATGGCAGCTGGCGCACGACCGATTTGACGCACCAACGGGTGTTTGCCAGAGCACTTCGCCGTCGAGACGCCAGAAGGTCGCCGGATTCAGGGCGTCGTCTTCCTGCATGGATCGTGTCTCAGGCGAAAGATCCAGTGTGGAAGATCGGCGCACTGGCGTTTCTGCAGCGAGGACCTGATCGTGAACTGCCAAGAGGACCGCGTTGACGACCAACCCAAACACAAGGCTCAAGAACCGCCGCAATGCCCTGCCCTCAGGTCACATCAATACGGGCGCTGGTCTGGGCATCGAGCCCTTGGTCGTCTGTCCAGATTGCGGTGACCACGCCGCTTTCAGTCGCGATCGTCGTGAACTGTAGTAAGGGATTGGCGGCGACGCCGGTTTGAAGATCGGCTCTGAACACTTCAAACCCGTTGTATTGAAACCGCACCTGCCGCAGAAGGTCTCTGGGCACGATCTGGCCGTTTTGGTCATGCCGAAACCCATTTTCCATGGCGTGCTGGGCGAGTGCCTTGATCTCGATGAGCTCACCACGACGAGCCGTGCGCGGGACGGTGAGCAGCAAGCGCAAGGGCAAGCTCATCGCTCCTCCGTACAGGCAGATAAGGTGACCAGCGTCTCGGCAGAAGTCTGCCAGAAGGATCCATCGCTCATGACCGCGATCGCCCAAATGCGCTGACTCTGGGCGAGGCGCACGCGACTCGTCAGGACAGCGCGGCCACTGCGCGGCGTAAAATACGCAGTCAAAATGCCCGGTAGCGGATTACCCTCGGCAAACAAATGGACCGAGCGAACATGATCCTGCGCGGTCATCGGGCTCTGAACATTGACACTCAACACCACAGAGTGCCCATTCTCAACCAGCGGGGGAAGTTCCATCGAGATACGGCCAGAGCGCACGCGAGCATCCCTCACAAGCTCTCGGATTGCGGCATCAGCCTGTTCGACCTCTGCGAATGCATCCGACCATGGGGCAAGTCCAAACGCGGCCAGCACACCCAGGCAATCACGACGAGAGATAGCGGGCACAGAAAATTGGATAGGCGCAGGGGTAGGCGCAGATATGGGGGTCGTCATCTAGAACGCCTCGGTGGGCTTTGCCTGGGTTTTCAAACTCTGAAGGTAAGTAATGACATCTTCAATCTGCTGAGCGTTCAAAAGAGTCTGGCCCGCAAAAGAACCTGCCACACGAGCCAGCCCGTCAGTCCGAAAGTAGGGCGGCATGATCGTTTCCGGATTCAATCGACGGGCGTCAGCGATGCGCGCGCGCAGCATACTCACCGAAAGGCGTTGCGCGATCCCGGTTAATTCAGGCGCAAGGTTGCCCTGAAAACGCACCTCAGGAAACGGCCCGGAATGGCAGAGCAGGCAAAGCCCGGATTGACGGCTGGCCACAATCGCCCTGCCCCGAACCGCGTCGCCTGGCTGAGTAGTCAGCGGCACGGTCCAATCGACGCTACTCTCGACGCCCTGAACGACAGCCGGATCCGCTTGCGCCAATAGAGGCCAGGTCAGCGCCGCCCAGCAGAGTGCGGCGACGGAGCCAAGCTTCAATCAGACCTCAAACAAGCGTGATTCCGTGCTTTTTCAAGGGTACTGTCCGGTAACGTTTGCCAGTGGCACGATAAAGGGCATTCAGCACGGCTGGAGCCGCGACACAAATCGTCGGCTCGCCGATACCGCCCCACTCAGGACCACCGCCCTGAATAATGATCGTTTCAACTTTTGGCATCTGAGCCAAACGAATCGAGTTGTACGTATCAAAGTTCTTCTGTTCGATACGACCT
>Ga0164294_10004145_pt1 | contig 12728 bp, 8 predicted proteins | sample GEODES005metaG_FD_111479 | JGI IMG/M metagenome (GOLD analysis project Ga0164294, IMG submission 111479) | Oligotrophic lake water microbial communities from Sparkling Lake, Wisconsin, USA - GEODES005 metaG | ecosystem: Environmental > Aquatic > Freshwater > Lake | place: USA: Sparkling Lake... | reverse complement strand
TAATCCTACGGTTTGGACTCACAGGCAATGCCATCTTTATCTCGATCAAGTTTATGAATGTCTCTTCCGATTACTCGGATACGGGACATACCAAGGTTATAGATGTCCGGACAATCAAGGTCATAGGCTGAGATTGGAACGCATTGATCATAATTCGGATCGCATTGTCCAGAGGTAGTTGCAGAAGCACTTGGGCTAGTAGATGGCTTAATCGAAGTGCCACTTGTTACCGATCTTGTGGGGTCCAATTTAGTTCCTGGACATTTTCCCCAAAGTCCAACCTTATTTGCTTTTGCTTTCTCTGCTGCTTTCAATAACTGAGTTGAGTATTTACCCTTTTCTCCATTATAAAAATAAGGAGCAGCAGCTCCCAGTTCAACCATCTTCAGATTCACATTTGTCTTACCTACAAACACATAACGCAAGAGTCTGTTGTACTTATCAATATTGGCAGATGCTGAATCTGACTCAAGACGAATAGTTTTTCCAAAGATTAACTTTGTGAGCGCGGCCGTTGATTCGCTGGCGTAACACTCTGATGACATTGGCTCTGGGGTGTCGATTTGTAACAATCTGACATCTTCTCCGGTATTGATTCGGATAGTGTCACCGTCAGTGATCTTCAGAATCGTTTCAGCCTGTGCCGGAGTCAGGTAAGCGCTCACGGCAACAAGGGCAATCGCGATGGTGACCAGGCGTTTCATACGTAAAGGCTAGGAGAGGGCCCAACTGATTGCAACCATAGCCGACAATGGAAAACGATAAAGATTTGGCAAACACCAATTCTTAAAGCCGAATATTGGCTACCAATTATCGTGACTTGGGTCTGCATTGAAGGTAGGCATATCTGTGGTTACGGCGTAATCAACAACATTTCGACCCCAGATCACTGTCGGCACGAGTGCTATAGCCACCAGAGACAGCACGATTATCTGAGAGGTTCCGAATTTAACGCCAAAGATTGCAAAGCCAAAACTGATGGCGTTAATAAATGAGATCGTGATGGTGGCAATCAAAAGCGGTAGCCAGGATGGCTTACCAAGGAATGCAAGAATGGCGCAAACACTACTAATGATGGCTTGAATCAACAGAGGAACAAGAGTCTTAAAAATGAAGGAAACGGGCGTGCCATCTGGAAAGGTCCAAGGAGCTGCCCACGCCGCTGCCAATCCTGTAACGATTACGAAAGGCAAGATCCACGGCTTGGCCAGAGTAGCTTTTGTGTTGCTCACTTGACCAAAATTGCTCATTTTCTCCTCCTAATTATGGTCACTTTCAAACCATGCCCGTTCATTTGGCCCCCATCGAGTTAAAAGTCTTGACGCCCCCAGTTGCGTAGGCGAGACTTGCCGACGGCAGAGTCAGGCAATTGTAAACAGATACTCGCAATAGACACAAGAGTTTCCAAGCTCTTACACAGAAGGGGTGGGTGAAGATGCAAAGCGCAGCTCGCCCTTCGTGGATTCCAATAATAGTCGGCGTGATTGCCTGTCTGTTGAGCTTAACTATCTATTTTGTCCCGACATTGCAGACCTCAGCACTTATTTATCTTGCATATTTATTTACGCCTTTCACGCCAATCTTAATGATGGCGATAGCACAGACTAAAAATACGACCGCTAGCTCAAACATTTACTATGACATGGCTACTGGTGCAAAGATTCTTAAGTTAAGCCGTGTTTTTTCAATTGTTGGCTTCCTTATCGCAATCCCTGTAATCGTTGTTATCGCTAGAAACTTCTCGGAGATTTAAGCAATGAAAAAATTCTTTTCACTTGCAACGGCATTGCTAATCTCGTTCGGAATGTTGAGTGCTGGGACACCCGGTGCATTAGCAGGCCCAGAAATTTCCGATTGGGGAAAACAGGCGGTCCAACAGATTGCTACTTGCGTTAATAGCAGTGGACAGAAAGATGTAGTAAATGTTCTGTTTATGATCGATGAATCAGGAAGTTTACGTTGGAATGACAAACAGAATCTTCGTGTAGAGGGATTAAAGTCAGCTCTTGAGCAATTTGCCAGCATCGCAGAGTATCGACCATATTTTACGATCAATCGCGCGTTCTCTACTTTTGCCCAAGACTTCAAAGTAATCGATGGTAAAGGCTGGGCGGAACTAACTGAGAAATCTCTAGAGGGCGACAAAAACTGGATTGATTCAAAAGTACCTAGTTTGAAGAGTGGCCAGTCTACAGATTATGCACGCGCACTTGATGGTGCATACAACTATATGAAGCCAAAGGTAGCTTCGAATTCTTGCGACATTTTGCTCTGGTTCACCGATGGAGCTTTGTCTGTCTCTTCAAGTCCCATGGCGACTGAAAAAGCATTCGAAGAGATATGCGCAGTAAACCCTTCGACCGGAGCTTCAACTGGAAGACCCGCGACTATTGATAAGTTCCGTAAATCTGGAATCAATATCCAAGGCATCTTGCTTCGTAACGCCGATGTAATTGCCAATCCCGCAGATTACGATCTTAAGCAATCAGAGGTGGATTATGAATCACGGGGAATGACTTATTTCAGACCAATTGTGGAGTATTCGGGAAATGTTGATACCGCATACTTCAACGGAAGTTCTAAGCTAGATATTAAGTGTGGATCTCCAGTTGGTGCAAAAGGTGTGGTTACAGAAGTTGGCGATCCAATTGACATTATTTGGCCACCAACACAATTTGAATGTATTACATCCAGTGGTCGTGTAATTGAAGCTAAAGGTGGAAGCATAAATATTGATCCAGGCTTTACGCGTTTCAAGGCTAGCGCGTTAAAGGATGGTTTTTCCCTAAAGAATGCTACCGGTCAAGTTCTTGCCAATTCCAAAGGTGCATCGGTTGCAGATGTGCAAGTTTCGTACTTTGGCGCGAATGAAGTAGCAATCAGCGCATCTGGAAATATCCTTGAAAACTCGGAACTAGCACCAGGTAAGTGGACGTTCACCACGAAAGATTATGCTCGAAGTGTATTTTGCGGATACTTAGATTTAGCGATTGAGATAAAGAATGATCCTTGCTATGAAGGTGAAAGTTGCTCATTCAATGGCGTAATTACCCAGATTGGGCGTTCTGTAAATTTTGCTGATTACAAATCAAAGAATCTTCGTTATGGATTTATTGATTCAACGAATCAATCCATCTCATATAGCAGTCTGACTTTTGATGACAGCGGAAAATTCAAAGCTTCTTTCAATCCCACGGGCCGCACTGATAGTTTGGGTTTTGCGAATTTAATTGTTACTTTGGATGTCACTACTAAGTCTGGCTACGAATTCACATTTTCTGCAATTCAGCAGGTTCAGCCATTGCCACCCGGGCTCTATCCAGAAGTAAACCCGAACCCAATCAATACCTCAGACTTCACTGCACCTCTTGATGGCAAGAGTGGTGCTGCGACTGCTCCCATCATCATCAAAGGTCCTTCACGTACAAATGGTGAAGTGTGCTTTAAAGATCTAGAAGTGCGCACCGATCCAAACCCAAATCGAGTTAATGACTACCAGGCGACTCTGGATGGTAAGAACTTAAAGGACATAAATTGCATCCCAGTTAGTGCAGGGGAGAGCCTCAATTACATCCTAGAGATCAAGAACTCAGAGTCAGCCGACGGTGTAGTCTCAGGATTTATCCCAGTTGTGTTTAAGAGCGACGGACAAGAAGACATTGCGGGACAAGTTCCTGTTTCCTTCGAGACTAAAGTTAAGATTAATGACGTTCGCTTTTGGATTATTTTCGCTCTTTGCATGTTCTTAGGCTTGATGTTGCCACTGACAGTTTTGAAGATTTTACAACTTCGAGCAGCTCGAATTGCTGTGTCACCTTTGAGCAAGGCAACAACGCCTGTCTTGCTGACAGCATCTGGTGGTTTTGTGTCAATAAAGCGAACCGAAAAGGGATCAGGCACAGATATCTTCACCGAATCTGACTTTGAGGGTTTTATGCACTCCGATACAAAAGAGAAGCAGATTCAGATTGGATCAGAAACGCTTCGCGGAAATGCTCCAGTAAATCCATTTGCAGCTCCAAGAGCAATTCTTGCTTCCTCACCAGGAATGATTGTTGCGTCATCAGATATCTGGTCGACAAATAAGCATGGCCTTGAGCGCCACGAAACTGTGGCATCTCTAAATCCAGCTTTTGCAATGCACCTTACGCTTTCTGAAACTGCACTCACAGCTCTTAAAGCGATGAATCAAACTGGAGATGCTCCAGACTTCCCAATTGAAGGAAACATAACTGGACTTCTAAATTTTAATAGTGCAGATCCTGTAACTCAGGTGAATGCGCTAAATTTGAAACTTTCAACTGAGGCAGGTTGGCTCAATAATCTTCTCAAGATTGAAGATATGCCAGCTGCACCTACAGAAGGCGGCTCGACAACAACGGGAAGCGATTGGGGTCAACCAACAAAACCAAGTGATGACGGTTGGGGCGCTAGCTCTGCAACGACATCAACTTCAAAGCCAAGTACCCAAGGTCCCACAACAACTTCAAGTGATGGTTGGGGTGGCTCAACCACATCAAGCAATGATGATTGGGGGACAACCGGAAATTCCGGAAGTTCTAGTTCGAAAAATGACGACTGGTAAGAAATACCACTGCAAATGAAAGGTAACTAAAGAATGCTCTCACCATTTCTCATCATCGGTGTCGGAGGCTCAGGCGGAAAAACGATCCGAGCCATGCGACAGACTTTGCTTCGTCGTCTTCGTGCAAAGGGCTGGAAAGGTGAGTTCCCCGAAGCTTGGCAATTCTTAGAAATTGACACTATTTCGACACAGGGTGGCGGAAACTTTGCTGCTCCTCTACTTCCAGCAAATCAATTCCTCGGTCTTGTTCCACAAGCAGTGGATTATGCAGGCCTTCGTAATCAGTTAATTCAACGTATGCCGAATACAGAGCAGAATTTGGCACTCGGTGGATGGTTGCCTGAAAATACTGCTGTCCCAATTCAAAAGGGTGCAGGTCAGTATCGAACGCTTGGCCGCGCAGTTGTTGCATCACAGCTCTCACAACTTTCTCAAGCGATTACAAGATCCTACAGTCGTCTTTCAGCACCAGGTGTTTTAGAAGAACTTCGCGAAGTTTCCATGAAAATGTATGGGAAGGCAGAAGGTCAACCACCATTGCCAATGGCGCTAGTGATTAGCTCAGTTGCTGGTGGCTCCGGTGCAGGTATTTATCTCGATGTTGTTGAGGCGCTAAAGTCTTTAAGCGCTGACTTTGAGAAGCGAACTCAAGTCCTTCTATTTGGTCCAGATGTTTTCAATAACATCCCACAAGGTTTACGAGATTCAATTCCAGCAAATGCATTAGGTGCGATGAACGAAACTCTTGCAGGAATGTGGGCAGAAGGTCCAGGTGCCGGAAGTACGGCACTGTTTAACAACGCAGGCCTAAATGGTCGAGGAACATCAGGTTTCGGACCGCGCAATACATATTTGATCGGAGCGTCAAATGGTCAAGTTTCATTTGGTGATCAGGATTCTGTATACCGAGCAGCTGGAGAGTCATTAGCAACCTTGGTTGCAGATGAAGCGGTACAGACCTGGATGGTTGAGTATGCAATTGTTAACGTTTTCGTTAATTCAGCCAACCCAATTATTTGTAACGACGAATCGATGTTGAAGAGCTCGCAAAATGTGTTCCACTCGCAGCCTCTCGGATCAATAGGTGTTGGCCGAGTAAGCCTTGGACTTGATCGATTCTCTGAGTACATCGCAGAAGGTGCAGCACGTTGGAGCGTAGAACGTTTGCTCTGGCCGCAGTTTGTTCCACCTAATCCAATGAACCCTCAAACTCCACAGCAGATTATTGAAGAAGCTGTGGGTCTTTCATGGAGTCACTTCTTAACTGAATCTGGGCTAAACGAGCGTGGTGAAGTAGATGAAGTTATTGATGGATTGTCTCCAATCGGAATCGAAGATCGCGCAAAGGCATTTGCCTCAGGGATCATCGGTAAAGTCTCAACAGGAGTACCGCCTGCAGGATTACCTGCTAATCAATGGATTTCTAGTGTTGTTAATTATTTTAATCTCCAACGCAAAGCATTTGAAACTGATGAACAGGCAGAGATTCACAAGGTTGCACAAAACTGGACAGTTGAAATTCAAGATCGAGTTCTTTCTACAGTCTCATTGGTCGCAGCACGTCAGGGACTAAACGTCGCTTCTCGATTGATGGAGAAACTTCGTGAAGAAGTGAAGTTTGTGGCAACACAAGAACTTCCTCTAGAAGCCTCAATTGAATTGCGTAAACTAGATCAGATTGCATCAAAAATTGCTGATGGAATGCCGCAAGGAATGTCTGCTGTACAAACCCAGGCGATGAGCAGTGTTGTTGGACCTATTTTGGTCAAGGCAGCTAGCTTTATCACTAATTCAATTCGACGCGATCTTGCTGCCGAGTTGATGCTAGACCTAGATAACGGATTCTTGCAACCACTGGAGACATCTCTTCGTAATGCAGTTTCAGAGCTCTTGATCTCTGCAACTTCTGCGCAGAATCGTCGAGGAGAGCAAAATCCATTCCCAAGTTATGCCAATATTTCAAATGGTGTGATCCCGGATCGCTTCAATCCAAGCGTCGTTGAGCGTTTGCTTATCGATGTGACTGATTTCCCAAAGACTGTGAAAAGTTTAATTCAGCAGAGCTTGGATGAAGATGTCCAGACTAACTGGGAAAATCGCTTCATCGAGCGTATAACTCTAGGCACAAAACTTGACTCCCGAGGCGACCGTGAAGAGGCAACACTTATTCAGCGACGAGCAACCTGGGTTCCACAGAACGCAAATGCACGTCGCAATGCCGAAGGTGCGCAAAAAGCTCAGTTCGCAATTATTACCGATACCGATGAATACATTGAACGCAACCGCGATTGGCTTAGCGATCCAGTGACCGCACTAGGTAAGTTTTTGGTTCAAGATCTTCAAGAGTATCTATCTCACCCAGATCCAACAATTGCAAATGCACGCATTAATGCTTACAAGGCGGCATTCTCATCAGCTCTAAAGTTAAGTGCGCCACTATGTTCATTGAATAAAGCATTAATCGGTCAAGTTCACAGTAACGTCCTTTCCAAGGGCGATCGCTATGTTCACATGAGTACGATTCCATTTAAAGATCAAGGAAACCTTAAAGATCTTTACGATGTGACAGTTCATGAGATCCAAGCTGCAAATCTATGGGATCCAAGTGAATCACCGAAGTCATTTAAGGCTGTTGGTGGAATTCAGCAGATCGATATCTTCTCAACTTTGACATCTGCAATGAACCCAATGGTTTTCTCATCACTAATGAACCCGGTAATCGAATCGTGGAGCAGAAACAACAACTCCATTCAATTGCGACAAGGTTTCTGGACTAATCGTCGCTCTCGTCCCTTGGTAGAAGCAATTCCAATGGCGCCAGAACAGATTAGTAAATTGGTCCGAGGTTGGTTTGTTTCACAACTCTTGAATCTACGTACCGCTACGGCAGATTCATCTCGTGGTCCAAAGATTTCAATCTTCGACCGCGATCAGCGAAAGAATGTGGATTTCCCACATCCATTGTTGGGTCTTAAGAGCGAGAGCATTGTTTCTAACCCAGATCTACTTCCAGCAGTTCTTGAATCACTAGGTTTGGCTCTTGCTCAATGTGATCAGGTCAGCACATTGGTGCCTCTTGAGCCATATTGGGCAATGATGAAGCTCGGTGAAGAATTCCAGGACGTTCTTGAGAATTGGATTCGACGTGGTGAAACTGCTGTAGGCGCACCTATACCTGCTGAAGGAATTTCTGGAAGTGCAACTGGCACATTTGATGAACGAAAGAGCGCTGTTCTTACAACCCTCAAGAAGTCGGAAGAATTCTTGGCGAGTATCTGTTTGGCAGATGAACGTAAAGCGCCATGGGATATCACGCGAACAACAGAAATTCGCCCCTTGACGGATGATGCGTTCACTACCCTGATCAATCATGTCGACTCAATGGTTAACGATGCGGGAATTGTTGTCTGATGAGCTCTTCATCACTGTGGCATGAGGGAGCAGCCTCTGTAGTTCTTCTTCCTGGCGGAGAAGATGGGCTGAAAATTCTCGATATTGTCGAAGAGTGGACCCAATGCTGGATGCTTAAGCCAGCATTTTGGGTTCACAGCAGTGAGAGCAAAATCTCTGACGATGCAGTGCCTCGAATTACTTGTTCTGTCATTGGTCGTAATGGTCGAAGGGATATTGACCTTCTGGATTACTTGAGCCGAGAAGATTTCGAACAGGTTCGCTTAATTGCAATTCGAACCGTTGACGAACTCAGCGAACACGATGCGTTGCAGGACAAAATTGTTGATCAAGTTAAAAATGCTTTAGAGAGTGCACGACCACTAGTAATTAAAAATGACCGTGCCGATCGTCCGCAAACAAAGTTTGTTCGCATAAACCTTGTCTTTGCTCCGACCAGTCGAAAAGGTGCATCAGCACTTCATCTGCTTGAGCCAAGTTGGGATATCAACCTGGTTGTGGCACCTGAAGATCGCAGCACTCCTTCTCGGTTTGATAAAGCAACACGTGATGCTACCGCCGAGGATAAGAGCGTCTGGCATCGATTTATTCTCTCTAATGCAGCAGCCGTTGGCGGAATCTGGGCTGGTCAGGAAAAGGGAATATTAGATTCGGCTGAATTCCAGGATCTTTCGCCAGTGCAGGGACAAGTTCGTCTGATGCGCTCATTTGTTCGCGGCATTCTCAGTGAAGGTCTATCAACACGAGTTGCAGCTGATGCGCTAGATCGCGCAGCAAAGGCAGAGTTATCAAAGATTGATCCATTGCGTCCATTTCCAAACGAAACTCTTGAGGCATATGAGAGCGCCCGCTTGCCTGAAGAGATCGAAAAAATGGTCAATTACACAATGGGATTTTCAAATGGCCGTTTAAGTTACTCAAGAGTTGAACTATTGCCGCCGCCGCAACCTGAAGAGACAGGTGTCTTTACAGCGATAAAAGAATTCTTTAGGACCACGTGGTCACTCCTTAAGGTGCTCCCACTATGGATTTTTGCTGGACTTTGGAATGCGATTGCTGGATTTGTATCTCGCACTATTTTTGGATTTAGAGGACGCAAGGTTGTTAAAGGCAGTATTGATTTCCCTCGGACAAATCTGGATAAAGGCGCAGAGATTATGATTACCGAGATTGCTCGACGTCGTAAGCAGATAGCTGCAACTCTTGCCGTGTGGCCACATAATGTTTTGCGTAAATCAGAGCCAATTCTTTGGGCAGAGATTCGCAGATTAGTAGTAGGTCGCCTCGATGCATCGGTTTTGCCAGATGGGGTTCCAACGGAGGCGGGTACACGAGGAAAGTTAGTTGTTGGCAATCTCAACGAGGTAGTGCCTAATGTCAAAGAAGAGTGGGTCCTCCCCTCAAATTTCGAGCGAATGCTTCCATCTCAACCTCGTAGCGCAACGTGGTTGCAGGATGAAGTAATCGATGATCTCGATCAATTCTTATCTGGTGAAGTTGCTCGAAAGAATACTCAAATCGAAGAGCTAAGACAGAAGACAACTCAAGCCGATCAAGAGAAAGCAAAGAAAGAAGAAGAACTCGCAATACTAATCAATCGCCTTGAAGAGCTTTCTTCATCTGAGATTGGATCAACACATGGATAACAAGAGTTTTCCAGTTGGGGAAGAATTAGAAATCGAATCAGCATCTCAGAATCCATCAGAGATATCTGAAAGTGTGGAGATATCCGAGAGTTCTCAAGAAGTCGAATTATCGGAAGTAATCACCAAGCCTTCTATTGCCGAAGATGTCGTAGAACTTGCCGAAACAGAAGAGATTGCACAAGAAGATTCGATTGCCGAAACAGAAGAGATTGCTGAAACAGAAGACATTGCTGAAACAGAAGACATTGCTGAAACAGAAGACATTGCTGAAACAGAAGAGATTGCTGAAACAGAAGAGATTGCTGAAACAGAAGAGATTGCTGAAACAGAAGACATTGCTGAAACAGAAGAGATTGCCCAGAATGAACCTGAACCAGCGGTAGAGGCTCCTGAAGTATCAGCTACTCCTGTCGAACCGCCACAGGATTCAATGAGTGAATCCGAAATTCGCAGCCGAATTGCATCGCTTGATGGTGAGATTTCAAAGCTTGTAGAGAGCGCATCGCTTACGGATCAACAGATGGAAGTGAAAGGCGATGAGCTAGAAGAGCTTGTTGGCGTGCAAGAAGAGTTTACCGACTGGGTCACAAAGCGTCGGGCTAGTTACGCCTGGCAGTTCATGAATCGGATCAAGAGACATGAGAGTGATCTCGCACTTGATGAAAAACTGATTAGAGATTTTTCAGAGTCAGAACCGGTGATTCCAGAAGGATTTGGTGAATCAACTCGTAAATGGTTTATGAAGAGATTCTGGCTCAATTTCTCTATCTCTTGGATGGCAGTAATCATCCTTCTATTGATCAATAGATACTCGGATGAGCTGAGCACTTGGCTTGCGAATGCTTTTGGTGGACGTTCATTCCTGAAAATGGGTCTTGATTTCTTCCTTCAGCAAGCTATCGGACTATCGCTTCCGCAGCTCATTTCAGTAATTTTTGGTATTTCGCTACTCACATTTATCGGTCAACTTTTTGCGTATAGTCGCAGGAATTCTGAGTATCAACAGTTGGTTGCAGAAGAAAGCAACAGAACATTGGCGATGGAAAAAGGAATAGATTCAGTCAAACTTGCTCGCGAGAGAATTGATTCACTTCATCCACAGGTTCCGCAGTTATTCGAAGTTCTTTCAGTTGGTCTACATCAACCTTGGATAGTAGATAATGAGAGCTTGATGTTTAACGGTTCAGTTCCTGACACTGCAAAGCTTCCATCATGTGTTGAGGTTGCGGTTCCAACGATTACATCTAAGAGCCCTAAATATGAAGAGCTTGTAAATAAGGCAATGAATCAAATTCAGATTCCTGGCTGGCGTGCTGAAGCCTTTAAAAAGGTAATGCAGTCCTTGGCTGAATCGATCGGATTTGGCAGCAATAACATGGCTGTGCGTGAATTAGATGAGGATCATCGCAAAACGGGAAAACGCCAACTAGTGGTTACAGCTAGTAAGAATCCGGAGCCAGCAACACTTATTGGTGAAACCCTTGTTGAGCATTACACCCGAATAGTTCAGGAGAAAGTACTTCCATTTTCACAGCCTCAAGTGATCTCCCTGCGTCCAGATCCTCTTGCAGGGTTGCAGCTTGATGGTTCATTGAGCGTTTCCGGAAGTGCGTATGAGGTCAATTGGCAAGAAAAATTGGCGGAGATTGCTGATCTAGCATCACCATGGTCTGCGTTATCTTTTTCTGACAAGGGCACTTCAAACAACCGCCATCAGCATGTGGAAAGCATTTTCATCGCATCTGAACGAGTTCCAAGCCGTGAAGGTGTCAAGAAAGAATCTGCTGTTAATCCTGGCGCTCGTCCATTTGAAGTTGCTATTCGAGTTGACCTCAGTGAGTGGTGCAAGCCCGATGAAGTTGCCGTTTTCTCAGATTTCAAACCAACTCAGGAGCAAATAGCACGATGGGAGCGTGGGGGAAGTACTCATGGAACAAAGTTGTATGCAGCCGATGAGCAACAAGAACCCACACCAGGTGATGAAAATCTGGTTATTTAAAAGGGCAATATAAAAGTGACATGTAAATCTATTCTGAAACTTGCATCAAGCTTTGTTTCAATTATCTTAATTGGCGGACTGCTAGCTTCATGTGGTGCTAGTAAGGAAGAACTAGCCTTAAAGGCTAACTGTGATCGCATTTTTGCCAATCTCCTGGCAATAGGTGATCGGCAAGAGGTTTTTCGTAACTCGGATGTGGCAGATGGTGATTCTGTCTCATTGCTCCTTGGCGAGGAAACTCGAAAAGATGTTGAGAGAAAGATTCTCGCAAAATACCCTTTTTTGGATGAGATTATTGTCGGAAGAGAAAAAGGTAAACAGCAGATCGATTTGTATTATTATGCTGGATCGATATTTTTAATCGCTGAAGCTGTAAAAGGTACGGACATTGAATTTCCTTATACTCGTGAACAAATGCTAGCTATAGCTACTCAAGAAAACGGCTGGAGTGACGTTGTGGATCCGCTAGCTAACAAGATTTTTGGTGATTACCTTGAGTCTGAAGAGAATCCAGGTTGTGTCGTAATCGACCAAGCGAGAAAAGAGGAAAATCCGGACGACTACCTGTCTAACTTCGAGACTAGTACTGAATTTACAAGAGCTTCTAATGATTACCTCGATTTTGCTGAATTCCTACAAGCAATTAGAGATTGCGAAGTCTCTGGATGGCATGGAACAAATAAGTGCGCGAAGGTGGACTATGTAAGTCAACCATCTACTTATGTCCCGTCTAATGAGCTAACGGAAGAAGAGAAAGCAATTTTGGCCGAACGCGAAGCAGATGCTGATAGAGAAGCCCAAAACCCCTCAAGTTCGGGTCAAACTTCAAATGTGACGCCAGGACAAGTTTGTAACAATTTTGGAGCGATGGTTCAGACTGAAAATTATGGAAGTCTCACTTGTAAATTAGTTTGGCTTAACAGAGTTAAAGCTTTTGTTTGGATGAGATCTTAGATTTGAGCGCAAATCACAATTCATTTTGCCAATGCCAGGTATTTTGAGGCTGTGACAACACTCGGGGCAGATAAGCGCAGGATTTAATTTTTAGTTTTAATGCTAGTTAAAGCTATGAGAATGTGCAACGATT
>Ga0164294_10004144_pt1 | contig 12728 bp, 11 predicted proteins | sample GEODES005metaG_FD_111479 | JGI IMG/M metagenome (GOLD analysis project Ga0164294, IMG submission 111479) | Oligotrophic lake water microbial communities from Sparkling Lake, Wisconsin, USA - GEODES005 metaG | ecosystem: Environmental > Aquatic > Freshwater > Lake | place: USA: Sparkling Lake... | reverse complement strand
TTTATTAAACACATTTAGTTTCGAAAGTACTAAACTCGACTTCGCAAAAATGGCGTACAACAAAACGGTCGACAAAAACAATTATTATTTGGTGAACAATGCCTTCTACTTTAGTAGTAGCATCACAGACTTGCAACAATATCTGGCGATTAGGTAATCGTTCTAATCTTCCTAAAAACGAATCGAGAGGGTCGGGAATTTATTTCCGACCTTTCTTATTTTAGGTCACTACAAAAAGTTTTTTATTGCTTAATTTTGCAATTCATTTTAATAAAACGAAGCATATTATGAGTACAGAAGTTTATATCATGTCGATGGCGAGGACGCCGATTGGAAGTTTGAGTGGCAGTTTATCTGCAGTGGCAGCTACCGAATTGGGTGCGCAAGCGATAAAAAAAGCGATGGAAAGAGCCGGTATTAATGGCGACCAAGTAGATGAAGTAATTATGGGTAATGTAATTCAGGCCAATAATGGACAAGCCCCTGCCCGACAAGCCGCTATCGCCGCAGGTATAAGCGTTTCAGCAACCTGTACAACGATTAATAAAGTATGTGCTAGTGGTATGAAAGCGGTGATTCTTGGCGCTCAATCAATAATTTTAGGCGATAAGCATATCGCAGTAGCAGGTGGAATGGAAAGTATGTCGAATGCCCCTTTTATGCTAGGCAATGCACGAAATGGCTATCGCTATGGTAATAATGAAATTATCGATGGCATTGTTCGCGATGCGTTACAAGACCCTTATAGCAAAGAAATGATGGGTAACAGTGGCGATAGATGTGCCGCTAAATTTAATTTTTCGCGCGAAGATCAAGATGCATTCGCCATCGAATCGTATCGCAGAGCCACCGAAGCCTATGCCACCAATGCCTTTGCCGACGAGCTTTTTGAGGTAGAAATTAAAGGAAAAGGTGAAAGTATTTTTGTGAAAGAAGATGAAGAGTATAAAAAATTGAGACCCGAAAAGGTAGCGACATTAAAACCTGCCTTCACCAAAGACGGGACTGTGACAGCTGTAAACGCGTCAAAAATAAATGATGGTGCTTCTGCTTTGGTATTGATGAGCAAAGAAAAAGCGGATGCCTTAGGATTAAAACCTATCGCGATAATCAGAGGCTATGCTGATGCAGAACAGGCGCCAGATGAATTTACCACCACCCCATCATTGGCTATTCCTTTGGCACTATCCAAAGCAGGACTTGATATATCGCAAATCGACTATACCGAAATTAACGAAGCATTTGCGAATGTTACGATGGCAAATACACAGATTTTAAAGTTAGATCCCACCAAGGTAAATGTATATGGTGGTGCCGTTGCCTTAGGTCATCCGGTAGGCTCAAGTGGTTCGCGTATTATTTGTACGTTAATTTCTGTCTTAAAAAACAAACAAGCGAAGTACGGTACAGCTGCCATTTGTAATGGTGGTGGTGGCGCTTCTGCGATAGTGATCGAAAAATGCTAAACAGCCTATCGTCTAACCGTCGAGCTAGGTATTTGTAAAAAGCGAGGCTATCAAAAAAAATTTAATTATCACGAGTTCTCCATCTTAATCGACCCATATGAAATTAAATTTAGCCGCTATTTCTACCCGCGCGCCAACAAAATTAGACAAGGCCAAAACTAAATTAAGAACGGCCGCACTTTGTGCGCAAATCGGCGAATTACAAAACTTATTGTATGCAGAAGCCAAGCATGCTGTGCTCATTGTTATTCAAGGAATGGATGCGAGCGGTAAAGATGGTTTGGTAAAGCGTATTTGTCAAGATATCAATCCCTCAGGCGTTCGTGTACATCCATTTAAAAAGCCAACCGATCTTGAAATGGCGCACGATTTTTTATGGCGAGTGCATCAAGTAGTGCCCGAAAAAGGGATCATACAAATTTTTAATCGATCGCATTATGAGGATATTTTAATCCAACGCGTCCATGAATGGATCGATGAAGATACCGTGCAGTTACGCATTAAACACATTAATTATTTCGAACAAATCCTCAAAGATAACGGCACCCTAATACTCAAATTTTATTTGCATATCTCCCCAGAAGAACAACAAATTAGATTCAAAGAAAGACAAGAAGATATTACCAAAAAATGGAAATACAATGCACAAGATGGCGTTGAAAGTAAATTATGGAAAAAATATATGCTGGCCTATCATGATGCGATTACGCTTTGCAATCAAGCTGCTGAATGGCAAATCGTTCCAGCAGATCAAAATTGGTATAAAGAATATTTAGTAGCGACGCGAATTGTAGAGGAATTGAAAGCGTTAAAAATGAAGTTTCCTAATCCAATTATTTAATGGAACTTATTTTATCGGTATCTGTTTTAATTTGAGAAATGAATGACTGCGCTATTATTTTTCCAAAAGCTATGATGCTTCCAGCCAATTATCGACTAGAATGTTTTGATCGTGCATCTGCATTGTATGCCACGAAATGGTCTGCGTTAACACAAGACGATTTGTTTTATAATATCGATTATCTCGCAGAAGTAGAACGCTCTTGTAAAGCCTACTTGCAACCCAAATATGGGATTGTTTACAACAATGACGAAGCCGTTGGCGCCTTTTATTTTCAGTTGGTTCGTTTTAAAGGAAAACAATTAATCGCTTTTTTACGCAAAGAGAAGAAAGGATTTTGGTATCAAAATTTTATAGAAACACCAGCGAAGTTGATTTTAGAGTGGATTGATAAACCACTTCTGGTTTTAGGTAATTTATTGCAAACCAATCATGGTGGGATATTTTTTAGTCCTTCTATCACCGATCCTAAAGAGAAGGCCCTAATCGTTGAAACGCTTTGCAAAAAAACACAAAAAAACTGCGCCGCAAGTGCTATTCTAATCACCAATATCTATGAATCAGACCATCACTTTTTACATCATCTCGATGCCTCCTTTCATCAGTTTCACAGTGAACCCGACTTGCAATTAACTATCCATCCTACCTGGAAATCGATGGAAGATTATTTGCAATCGCTGCAGTCTAAATATAGAGTAAGAGCCAAAAAAATTCTAAAAGAAAGCGCCGATTTGGAAGTAAGACCATTGCTGCTTGAAGAAATTAAAGAGTATAATGAAAAAATATTCACCTTAAATAGACAAGTGATGAAACACGTGAAGTTTAGTATAGGGGATATTTCACCGAGCTATTTTTACGACATCGCCTCGTATTTTGGTGAACGATTTACGATGAATGGCTATTTTAAAAATGGCGAATTGATTGGGTTTTCGAGTTTAATCACAGAAAATAAAATTCTGAATTCTCATTTTATTGGTATGAATTATAACTTTATCAATGCCAACAAACTCTATAACCGAATTTTATATGATAATTTACAATTTGGTATTGAACATCAATTGCACTTAGTAAAATATGGCCGCACCGCCACAGAAATTAAAACAACAGTTGGTGCCAAACCACTCGCGATGGTGAATTTTATCAAACATCAAAATTCAATGATTAACCATTTTGTTCCCAGGGTGTTAAAATTGCTTAAAGCGCCTGAATTTATTACGCGACATCCTTTTAAATAATAATTTTGTAACTCGTATATATTTCATAGATTTATAACATAATTTTTAAAACCTAAAAAAAATAGACATGGGATTAATGGATTTTATAAAAAATGAACTGATTGAAATCATTGAATGGGTAGAGCAAGATCCCAAACTAATGATGTTTAAATTTCAGGACAAAGGCAACAACATTAAATATGGTGCACAGTTAACGGTGCGTGAATCGCAGATGGCAATCATTGTAAACGAAGGTCAAATTGCTGATGTATTCGGACCGGGAAGACATGAACTAGTAACTGCCAACGTGCCGATTTTAACGACTTTAAAAGGATGGAAATATGGCTTTCAATCGCCTTTTAAAGTAGATATCTATTTCGTGAGCACCAAGCAATTCACTAATTTAAAATGGGGTACGCCGAATCCAGTTTTGATGCGCGATCCTGAATTTAAACAAGTTCGTGTAAAGGCTTTTGGTACTTATTTCATCAAAGTAAAAGACCCTAAATTATTTTTCAAAGAATATGCAGGTACTTACCCTGTATTGATGATTGATAATGTAGAAGACCATATGCGGGATATCGTTTCGCCAAAATTTGCAGAAGCGTTGGGTGAAGCGAAAGTAGCTGTATTAGATATGGTATCGAATTATACAGAGTTAGGCACTGTAATCGCCCCTATCTTACAAAAAGATTTTGAACCGTTTGGTATCGAGTTAACAAAATTCCAAATTACATCAACAACTTTACCAGAAGAAGTGTTGGCGTTTTATGATAAAATGACCAGTATGAATATGGTGGGCGACATGAATAAATTTGCACAATTTCAATCGGCCACTGCTCTTGAAGCGGCAGCTAATAATCCCGGTGGCTCAGCAGGTGCAGGAATTGGCATCGGCGCTGGAATTGGATTAGGCAATATGATGGCGCAAAACATGATGAATACGCAAGCGCAAGCGGCACCAGCAGCTGCAGTTCCTGCGCAAAGCAAAGAGGATATCATGAAAATGTTGAAAGACCTTGGCGATTTAAAAACAGCTGGTATCTTAACAGAAGAAGAGTTTACTGCAAAGAAAACTGAGTTGCTAGCAAAGCTTTAATAGACAAGCCTCATCATAAAGTAAAAGCCCTGAAATTTTCAGGGCTTTTTTATTTTATCACAATTCATAGTCGATTGTAAAAGGCCTAGAAAAAGACCCTCTTGCGTGATGAATTAGTCGTTTTGTTTGGCAAATATTTCAGCCATATTACAGAGTTTAAAAAGTACACGAGCACCCACATTTCCATCCCATTCACCTGCACCCACCTCTACCAAGTCGAACCCGATGATCTTCCGACCACTCTCCTCAATTTTACCAATCAAATAATTCACCATTTCCACCTCTAAACCACCGGGAACTGGCGTTCCTGTGCCAGGACATAATTTTGGATCAAGACCATCGATATCATAACTAATATATACATGATGTGGTAATTCCTTCACGATTTTTTCGCATAAGTAATCCCAATTTTTACCTAAGAATAATTGCTCTTTTAAGTAAGGATCGAAGAAGCTAATAATTCGACCATTGCTTTGGTCAATCAGCTCCATTTCTTCGTGCGAAATATCACGAACACCGACTTGTACTAACTTTTTGATATTTGGTAATTGCGACAATGCATTATACATAATAGATGCATGACTATAAGTAAACCCTTCATACGCCTCTCGCAAATCGGCATGCGCATCGATATGTAAAATTCCAAAATTGTCGTATTTATTATTTATGGCTTGTAAATAACCCAATGGGGTACTATGGTCGCCACCAATAAGACCTACCATCTTGCCCCGCGCCAACAAAGAAGTGGTTTGCTCAAATACCCAACTCACCATCTCCGCACAAGCTTGATTCACCTCTTCTAGATTTTTTTGCAAAGTAGCGTGCGACGAAATATCACCTCCTTTTTCTAAAAATTTTATTATTTCATTGGCTTTCATTCTGGCTGTTTTACCAGACGCTTTTATGTCTTCAGAAATATCTAACATAAAAATACCAGATTCCCAACCATCTGGGTTATCGAAATCGTATAAATCTACTTGTTGCGATGCGTCTAAAATCGCCTGTGGCCCTTCATGCGTGCCCACACCATAAGAAACAGTAACATCCCATGGCACCGGCAATAGAATGATATTCGATTCTTCAAAATTAAATGGAAGCCCATAAATACTGCCCTCCTTGCCTACCCCGCTTGGATTGTAGGTCGCTATTTTTTCGTTTTTATTCATCTTGTTTTGTGCCATTGTTTGCAGTACCAAAGTTAAAATTTATTATTAAGAATAATTAGTATTTTAATTATCGTTTTAATAGCTATTTATTCTACTTTTGTCGTGCAGTATTAAATCTGCTTTCTTATGAAAAAACTGCATATCGTCGGTTTAGTGTTAGTAGCCATCAGCATAGTAAGTATAGTCCTTTTATCGCAGGATTATACCACCTATGAGGCCTTCAGTGGGGCCAAGCAAAATGAAGGTAAAGAAGTAAAGGTGGTGGGCAATTTGGTGTTAACCAAAGAGATTGCGTATGACCCAAAAACGGATGCGAATTTCTTTTCCTTTTATATGAAAGACAAAGAAGGGGGCGAACAAAAAGTGATTTTTAAAGGGGCACAACCACAGGACTTTAGACGATCAGAACAGTTGGTTTTAACAGGGAAAATGAAAGATAATGTTTTTTACGCTTCTAATATTTTGATGAAATGTCCTTCAAAATATGTGAACAACGAAATTAAAGTAGTGCAGGAAGCAAGTCTGATGAAAAAATAAAATGACAAAAAAGTTTTTATATAATTCATAATATTGCGTAGCCCATTCTTGCACAAGAGTGGGTTATTCATTTTTATATCCTTCGAAATATGCTTTTACAACTATCTATGCTGCAACACCTGCCCCTCCTATCCATCACCGACTTCTTTACAAAAAGATTTGGTGCCGGGGGATTTGAAGGCGAACATTTATGGCCATCACATATCGGTCAATTTCTAATCTTACTCAGCTTTTTTGGCGCCATCTTATCTACGGTGTCTTATGTTTTTGCGGCGTTCAGCAAAGAAGGTCCAGAACAAAAAGCCTGGACAGCCATGGCCCGCATCAGCTTCTATATTCATGGCACGGCTATCTTATCCATTTTTGCGACTTTATTCTACATCATTTTCAATCATCAGTTCGAGTATTATTATGCATGGCGACATTCGTCAACCACCCTCCCCATCAAGTATATCATTTCTTGTTTTTGGGAAGGACAAGAAGGTAGTTTCTTATTATGGCAAGTTTGGCATTTTGTATTAGGCGTAGTATTAATTCGATCGGCAAAAAGTTGGGAAAATCATACGATGGCATTTCTCAGTTTTGTACAAGTAGTTATCGGCAGTATGTTGTTGGGTATCTATTTATTTGGGAAGAAGATTGGGGTGAATCCATTTATGTTGTTGCGACACGAAATGGCCAATGCGCCTATCTTTCAGCAACCTAATTACCTCAGCATGATAAAAGATGGAAATGGGTTAAATAAATTATTACAAAATTACTGGATGACCATTCACCCCCCGGTGCTATTCTTAGGGTTTGCCTCCACCACGATTCCGGCTGCCTTTGCGGTGGCTGCGCTCGTAAAAAAAGATTTCACAGGTTGGATTGCTAAATCGCTTCCTTGGACTGTTTTTAGTGTGGCGGCATTAGGCACAGGCATTATCATGGGTGGTGCTTGGGCTTATGAAGCGCTTAGTTTTGGCGGCTTTTGGGCTTGGGATCCTGTAGAAAATGCTTCTTTAGTGCCGTGGTTGGTTGCCGTAGCTGGGTTGCATTCTTTAATCGTGTATCGAAATACCAAAAATGGATTGCAATTTAGTTTTGTGTTTGTGATTCTCGCCTTTCTATTTATTCTCTATTCCACCTTTTTAACGAGGTCTGGTGTATTAGGCGAAAGTTCGGTTCACTCGTTTACTGACGAAGGATTAGGTTGGCAATTAGCCGCTATGGTCTTGGTTTTCTTGGTGCCCTCTACTGTTTTATATTTGGTGAGACTTGTCAAAATGCCGGTACACAAACAAGAGGAAAATATTGGCTCGCGCGAATTTTGGATCTTTATTGGGACCATGTTATTGCTCCTCTCTTCTTTTTTCATCATCAAAACTACCTCCTTAGAATTATGGAATAAGATTTTTGGCACCAAGTATTCGCAACCGGTGGATGTTAAATTTCACTATAACAAAATTCAGGTTTTGTTTGCGATTATTGTTGCCCTTTTAACTGCATTTACTCAATTTTTAGGATATAAAAAAAGTCAATATAAAGGCATACAATGGCTGTGGATATCGGCTGGTGTAGCACTCATCGCTACGATTATATCAGTAATGGTTTATCACTTTTTACCCGATACAGCTACTAAACCACAACTCGCCGAATGGTATATGTCTATCGCTAATATTACCTTACTGTTCTGTGCCTATTTTTCTTTATTCGCTAATCTTTCGTACTTGATTACGCAGGTGCGTGGAAAAGTATTGATGATGGGCGGTTCTATATCGCATGCAGGTTTTGCGTTGATGCTAGTAGGCATCGTTATTTCACAGTATAAACAAGAAGTCATTTCAACCAATATCGAACGAATAGATTTTGGGAAAGACTTCGATGAAAAAGCAAAAAATGATAATCGATTGATGTACGCGAAGGTGCCCGTACCTATGAATAATTATTTGGTGACCTACACAGGAAAATATACCAAAGATGAAATGTTATTTTTTAAGGTAAATTATCACAATTGGAAAGATGAATCGAAACAAGACTTTACGCTAGAACCATTTATGCAGCTCGATAATAAGTCGGGTAGCCAAGTGGCGAATCCATCAACAAGACATTTCTGGAACAAAGATATTTTTACTAATATCAGTTCTTACAGCACCGATAATGGCAAAGAGGGCACCCCAGTTTTTGATACCGTGGCTGTGCACGATACCTTTTACTCAGCAAAAACCTATATCGTACTAGATAGTTTAATCGCCAATCCTGTTTCTGATAGTTTTCAATATGCCGATGGTACTTTTGCGATTGGTGCTTCGTTGACGATTAAAGATTTAAATCAGAATGAATATAAAGGCATGCCGATTTATGTGATTGATACTAAGGCAGGGAATGAAGTGAGCTCATTTGCTTACAATAACCCTGATGCAGGGGTTCGCGTGGTGGTTGTAAAAATTTTACCCGCCGATCAAAAAGTAATTCTCAGTCATGTGGATATAACCAAGCCAGATGATTTTATTATCATGCGCGCCATTGTTTTTCCGCAGATTAATTTATTGTGGATTGGCGCTGTGGTAATGATTTCAGGGGCCTTGCTCGCCATGTTACGCAGAATACTCGACAATAGACGCATGAATTTATAATATGGATTTTTTTTCCTACTTTGTAAAAAAATCGGAGGTATGAAAGTTGTGATTATTGGTACAGGAAATGTGGCTTGGCATTTATTAAACAGACTACAATCTACCACGCATCAAGTGTTGCAATTGGTTAATCTACATAGTCAGCATATTTCTCCAGCATTTGACCAATTTGACGTACCCTATTGCTTTTCTGTAAGTGAACTGCACCTTGAAGCCGACATTTACTTGGTGGCCGTAAAAGATGATGCAATAGCGCATCTTCACCTTCCTATTTTACCGCATCAACCAATTGTTTTGCATACCTCGGGAATGACAGCTATTGAAGTGCTCCATCAATATAGTACTAATTATGGATGCCTCTATCCGCTTCAATCATTCACCAAAGGGATTCCTGTCGATTTCAATGAAGTACCCATCATTATGGAAACTTCGAACAAAATGACCCAAGAATTAACAACCATTTTTGCGCATTCATTAAGTGAAAAACAATATTTTTTATCGCTGCCGCAAAGAAGAATGCTTCACCTTAGTGCCGTATTAGTCAATAATTTCACCAATCACTTATTCGTGCAAGCACAAAAAAAGCTCAACCAATTCGATGTTTCGTTCGACCTATTAAAACCTCTACTGCAAGAAACCATCCATAAGTTATCGTCGCTACCGCCCAACGAAGCGCAAACCGGACCTGCCCAACGAAATGATGTCCATACGATTGCGCTGCACGAATCGATGCTGCAAGACGATGAAGTACTGCTGCACATTTACAAAACAATGACGGCAGCTATCCTTACAGAAAAACAACCTACCCCATGAATTTTTTAGAGATACTGCAAGTGTTTCGTTGGAAAAATGTGGGGATGCTGGCATTCGTTTTATCCATTTTTAGATATGGTATAGTGGCACATTTTTTAGGAGAAAACAGAATACTCTCCGACAGTCACTTTTTCTTTTTTGCACTAGCCATTTTACTCGTTAGTGCCGCTGGTTATTTAATCAACGATATTCGCGATATCGACATCGATAGGCATAATAATCCTTCGAGAGTATTGGTCAATAAGGATTCTATCATATTGAAAAAAATGTATATACTGTATCTATGCATCAATGCCCTGGCGTTGATGATGAGTACTGTCATTTGTCTGCACTACCATGCTTATTCAGTGTTGACAATTTTTGTATGCGCTATTATTTTTTTAGGATGGTATGCCTATCGATTGAAGAAAGTTTTATTAGTGGGTAATGTCGTGATTGCCTCACTTACCGCCGCCAGTATTATCTCCATCGCCTTATTCGAATCGTCGGTGATAGTAATGCTGTCTTCCTTTGTTTTAGGTGGATTTGCCTTTCTATCTACCTTGCTTCGAGAATATATCAAAGATGTGGAAGATATGGAAGGCGATCAACGGCAAGGCGTATTATCGATACCGATTGTTTTTGGTGTTCGGCTCTCAAAATATTTTGGCTTTGCCATTCTGGGAAGCTTATTTATTGCCTTAAGTTTTATGGCGAAAACATTATTGGCTAAACAATTCATCTGGGCCGGCGTTTATGTAATTGTCTTTTTAATGATACCTTATATTGCCATCGGGTATCTTTTAATGAAAGCAAAAACCAAAAGCGATTTTTCAACATTAAGTGCCTATAACAAAATCATGATGGTATTAGGCATTTTAAGTGTATTACTCACGTATATTCAGTAAAGATGATGAACCACAAAAAACTAATATTAGCCTCTAAATCACCCAGAAGAAAAGAGCTACTCACCAATGCCAATATTCCATTTACCATTCGCACGAAAGATACTGAAGAGGCTTATCCGGCAGACATGCCCTTGCGGAACGTACCTATCTATTTGGCGCAATTGAAGGCGGCAGCGATGTTGGATGAGTTAATGTCTGACGAAATTTTATTAACCGCAGATACAATTGTTTTACTAGATGAGAAAATATATGGTAAGCCGGTCGACTTTGAGGATGCGGTCTCTATTCTAGAAGCCTTGTCTGGCCAAACACACGAGGTGATTACAGGGGTTTGTTTAAAAGACCAGCAGAAGGAAATCGTTTTTTCAGAAACAACGAAGGTTACTTTTAAAACCTTAGCAAAAGAAGAGATTATTTACTACCTCGAAAAATATATGCCTTATGATAAAGCAGGTGCTTATGCTATTCAAGAGTGGATTGGGTTGGTGGGTATTCGCGGTATTGAAGGCGACTACTACAATATTGTAGGTTTGCCGATTCATAGAGTGGCAGCGGAACTAAAAGCCTTTTAATGCTATTTATTATATTCTAAAGTTGTTTATTATCATGGAATTCAACAGTATTAATCCATTCAACAATAAAGTTCTCGCTCGTTTTCAAAGCCATAGCCCTACCGACATGGTGCAAATGATCGAAAATAGCCACCAAGCTTATATAAGTTGGAGGTCAACCCCCTTTGCGACCAAAAAAGAAATGGTACAAATGCTTTCAAAAATCTTGATGGAGCGAATAGATACTTGTAGCGAAATGATTACTGCAGAAATGGGTAAACCCCTGCTAGAAAGTGCGGCAGAACTTAAAAAATGTGCCGACTTATGCGACTTCTATGCGTTGCATGCCGAGCAGTACCTAGCCCCTAAACAGCTTGCTAAAAATGCGACCACCGTGTATGAACCGATGGGTATTATTGTAGGCATAATGCCCTGGAATTTCCCCTTCTGGCAAGCGTTTCGTTTCGCCATTCCCACTATTTTAGCGGGCAATACCGTGCTACTAAAACATGCACCTAATACACCACAATGCGCCAATGCAATCGAAAATTTATTTATAGAGGCTGGCTTTCCACCCTCCGTTTTTCAAAATATACGATTGGATATACCGCAGGTTGAAACCTTGCTCGCGCATGCGCATATCATGGGCGTTTCGCTCACAGGGAGTACAGCAGCCGGCGCTTCTGTGGCCGCTTTGGCAGGTAAATACCTAAAAAAATCTGTCCTCGAATTAGGGGGAAACGATGCCTTTATTGTCACCGAAAAAGCCGATCTGCGCAAAGCGGCCCAAAAGGCTGTTTTGTCGAGGTGTCGAAACAATGGACAAAGCTGTGTGGCTGCCAAAAGATTTATTATTGACGCTTCAGTTTATGACGAGTTTAAAGAATTACTAGAAGCAGAAATAAGCCATTTAACCATTGGCGATCCTACCATTCAAACCTTTACCAATGGGCCATTAGCAAGGGTTGATCTATATGAAAAAGCACAGCAACAAATCGCATCCTTAAGAGAAAAAAACTTTGTAAAGGTCTATGAATTGCCCTTGCCCGAAGACGCACAAAACACCATTCCACCGGCTATTTGGGAAGGAACAGAAAATGTAGAAGAAGAAATTTTTGCCCCAATTTTTGTATTGTACAAAGCGCATAACATCGACGAAATGGTGCGTATAGCCAACGATACCAAATATGGATTAGGGGCTAGTATTTGGTCTAACGACCCAGCAACTGCCGATTTAATTTCGCGACAACTCATTGCTGGGATGGTATATATCAACGAATTGGTGCATTCTGAACCATCGATGCCTTTTGGTGGCATTAAACAAAGTGGTATGGGGAAAGAATTGGGCGAAGAAGGAATCAAAGAATTTACCAATCAAAAACTAATCTTCAGTAATTTATAAATCCCATAAAGTAGAAAGGACCTATTGCCATGGCATAACCATGGCGGGCACGACGATGTGCAGCCTGTGGTTTTGAAAGTCTAATACTCGCGTTGGTGTACTTTTTCAGCCATTAATCTCAAAATGGCTTTTTTATC
>Ga0164294_10004143_pt1 | contig 12729 bp, 10 predicted proteins | sample GEODES005metaG_FD_111479 | JGI IMG/M metagenome (GOLD analysis project Ga0164294, IMG submission 111479) | Oligotrophic lake water microbial communities from Sparkling Lake, Wisconsin, USA - GEODES005 metaG | ecosystem: Environmental > Aquatic > Freshwater > Lake | place: USA: Sparkling Lake... | reverse complement strand
TGCCGTCGTCGGTGGCCACCTGGATCGTCCTGACGTTGCTGGCTTGAGCACCGGTATGAAACAGGAACTGATTTTCGAGGCACCGCGTCGGGGACTTCCGCCGCGTCACTTCGCCGACCTCGATGCTGAAGCGCGCACCGCTGCGGTGACCGAACTCGGGCTGCCGGCGTTTCGGGCCAAACAACTCGCCGCGCAGTACTACGGGCGGCTCGTCGCCGACCCGCGCGAGATGACCGACCTGCCGGCTGGGGTTCGTGAGACGGTGGCCGATGCGTTGTTCCCGCCGCTGCTGTCGGTGGTCCGCGAGATCGGGTGCGATGCCGGAGAAACCCGAAAGACATTGTGGCGCGGTCACGATGGCACCACATTCGAGTCCGTGCTGATGCGATACCCGAACCGCAATACCGTCTGCATCTCCTCGCAGGCGGGTTGCGGGATGGCCTGTCCGTTTTGTGCCACCGGTCAGGGCGGGCTGACCCGCAACCTGAGCACCGCCGAAATTCTCGAACAGGTTCGTGCCGCTGCGGTCACGCTGCGGGATCTGCCGGAACAGGGCCCGGGTAGCGACCGATTGTCCAACGTGGTCTTCATGGGCATGGGGGAGCCGCTGGCCAACTACGCGCGCGTGCTCGCCGCCGTAGAACGCATCACCACGGCCCCGCCGGACGGCTTCGGGATCTCTGCGCGCTCAGTGACGGTGTCGACAGTGGGCCTGGCACCGGCGATCCGCAAGCTGGCCGATGAGCGCCTCGGTGTCACGCTGGCTGTCTCGCTGCATACTCCCGACGACGAGCTGCGCGACACCCTGGTGCCGGTGAACAACCGCTGGAAGGTGGGTGAGGTGCTCGATGCCGCTCGCTACTACGCCGATGTGACCGGGCGTCGGGTGTCGATCGAATACGCACTCATCCGCGATATCAACGACCAGCCCTGGCGGGCTGATTTGCTGGGCAGCATCCTGCACCGGGCATTGGGCCCGCTGGTACACGTCAACCTGATTCCGTTGAATCCGACGCCCGGAAGCAAATGGGACGCCAGCCCCAAGCCGGTGGAACGTGAGTTCGTTCGTCGGGTACTGGCTCAGGGGGTGTCTTGCACGGTTCGGGACACCCGCGGCCGTGAGATTGCGGCCGCCTGTGGACAGCTAGCCGCCGAAGGCGGGTAGCTGGAGCTCAGGCGATTAGGTCGAGCCTGTGGACAGCTAGCCGCCGAAGGCGGGTAGCTGGCTAGCCGCCGAAGGCTAGCGCAGGAAGCCGCGGCGGCGCAGAACGACGTCTCGTACTATCGCAAACGCGACGATCGCCGCGAAGGCGACCAGGAACCAATTCTCCACGTGGCCGATATGGTTGCCGTGCATCATGCCCAGCAGGAACACGATGATGAAGCCACCCAGCGCGTACCAGGTGCGAGGGGTGATCTTGCTCCAGCCCCACGCTGCCGACGGCACATCACCCGTATCGACGCCCGAGTAGCGCTCCAGCTCGGTCTTGACCATTGCGGCCTCCTGTCGACGATTACCTGCCGCCATTCTGGCACATCTGCCTCAGCCGATCAGCCCGTACCGCCTCAGCGCCTCTGTGCGTTCGGCGCTGTGATCGACGATCGGCTCCGGATATCCGGCGGGTCGGCCGGCCTTGAGCTTGTGTACCTCGGGGGCGTCGGCCAGTTCGGGCACCCAGTGGCGAACGTAATCGCCGTCGGGGTCAAACTTCTCGCCCTGGGTGGTGGGGTTGAATACCCGGAAATATGGTGCCGCGTCGGTTCCGGTGCCTGCGGCCCACTGCCAACCATGCTGATTGCTGGCTATGTCGGCGTCGACGAGTTGATCGAGGAACCAGCGTGCGCCCCACTGCCACGGCAGGTGCAGATCCTTGACCAGAAATGACGCGACGATCATCCGGACCCGGTTGTGCATGAAACCGGTCCCGGCGAGTTGGCGCATCCCGGCATCGACGATCGGGTAGCCGGTCCGGCCCTGCTTCCACGCCTCGAAGGCGGCCTCCGCATTCGGGCCGGTATCGAGTTCGATGCTGTCGAAGTTAGGGTTCCAGTTGTGCCACGCGCTGCGCGGCCACTGATGTAGAACCGAGGCGTAGAAGTCACGGAATGCCAACTCGCGGAGGTAGGCGGCAGGCCCGGAGTCGGGGGAGCCGAGATCGGCCGCCATGGTCCGGGGGTGGATGGTGCCGAACTTCAGATGTGCCGACATCCGGCTGGTTCCGGGCTTGTCTGGCCGGTCGCGATCGGCGGAGTAATCCGTGACGGCACCTGCGAGAAATTCTGCCCAGCGGTACCGGGCCGCCGCTTCACCGGCTGGAATATCCAGTGTTGCAACGGGATCAGGCGCATTCACCGGATCGGGGAGTGCGGCTATTCGGGCGGGATCAATCCAGGTGACCGCGGTCGGATCGGACTGCGCAGGCGCGCGCCATCCGACCTCCCGCCAGCGTCGGTAGAAGGGGGTGAACACCTTGTACGGACTGCCGTCGTCCTTGGTCACCCGACCCGGCGACACCAGATACGGCGAACCGGTGGCGACGAGCGGAATCCCGGAAAGAGCCGCGGCGACCGCATCGTCGCGACGTATCCCGAACGGACTGAAGTCAGCCGAGATGTGTACCGATTTGGCGCCGATCGCCGCGGCGATTTGCGGGATCTTCTCTTCGGGCCGCCCGCGGGTGATCAGCAGTCGCCCGTCGAGGTCGCCATTGAGGCCGCGCAGGCAGTCGCCGAGGAATTGCAGACGGCGTGCACCGGCGCGGGCCTCCAGTCGGGGATCCAGCACGAAGCAGGCCAGGACCTCGGAGCCGTCGGCGGCGGCGTCAAGCAACGGTGGAAGGTCGCGCAGTCTCAGGTCGCGGCGAAACCACAGCAGCGTCGAGGGCATAGGACCATGGTGCCTTGTCGCTTCGCACGCAAAGAGGGCCGGTCGCTTTCGCGGCCGGCCCTCTTTGTTGTCAGTGCTGCAAACTGCTCTCTCAGGCGCGCTGTGCGGCGTGCGTGCCGAGCTTTTGTACTCCGGTAACCAGCAGGATCCCGAATCCGACCTTGGCGGTCAGGTCGATGATCGTGAACACGATCACCTCGAGGTCGAGGCTGATGATGCCGGTGCCCTCGGTGCCGACGAGCCACAGGATCGGGTAGATGATCCACAGCACGGTCAGGATGCCGGCCAGCTTGGTGTAGAGAGCCGCGACATCGCCGCCCTGCTCTGCCGCCGCCGCCCGGACCGGACCCCAGACCGCGGCCAGCACGGCAAGGAAGAAGCCGCACGAGATCGCGAACCAGATGTACTTGTGCTGGCTGTTCATCGACAGCGCGCCGAACAGGCCGGTGATGATCATCAGCACGTCGGCACCGACGACACCCGCGATCAGGCCGAGACGGTCACGTGCGGCTTCGCCGCCACCGGTGACTGCGCGCAAGCCGAGCGTGAGTAGACCGATCAGAAGAAGCGGTGTGGTGAAGACCCAGTCCAGATAGCGAGCCCAGTAGACCAGTGACGCGGATTCGATGTCCACCACCCCGTCCGGGGTGAAGAAGAGGTTGTCCTGGGTGACGATCACATCGCCCTGGCCGAAGGCCATCAGCAGGTACATGCACGCGGCGATGGCGCACACGAACACACTGGCGACGCGGTGGTGATGGCTTCCCTTGGCGCCCAGGGCATAGATAAGAATCGCACCGAGTGCCATCCCGATCGTTCCGATCCATAGCCAGGTCTGCTGGCTGGATGACTGCAGAAGATCGTTCATTGTTCTCCTCTCGGGGAGCGGGTCACCGCTCCCACAGGCTGCGACGAACGAGCAACGTCCGATTATCGGACCCTACTGCGACGCCGAGCCTGTGGGCAGCGGCTTTGGCCCTACTGATGCGACACTGTGACCGCGCCGAGAGGTTTCGCGGTCACGCGAGGCCTTACGGCGTCGGTGTCGTGGTAGCCGCCGGGGCTGCCGGCGGCATCAGGACGGTGTCGATCAGGTACAGCGTGGCGTTGGCAGTCTTGATGCCGCCGCAGACGACGCCGGCGTCGTTGACCTTCAGGTCGTTACCCGAACCGGTCACCGTCAACTGCGCACCCTGCACGGTGGCGTGATCGCCGACGACCTGCGTCGGATCGGCCTGACCGGACACCACGTGATAGGTCAGGATCGACGTCAGCAGGGCTGAATCGGTCTTGAGCTTCTCGATGGTGGCCGCGTCGATTTTGGCGAACGCGTCATCGGTGGGGGCGAATACGGTGAACTGCCCGTTGTTGAGCGTGTCCACCAGGTTGACGTTGGGGTTCAACTTGCCCGACAGCGCCGAGGCGAGCGTGGTCAGCACGGGGCTGTTTCCGGCGGCGGTCGCGACCGGATCGGCGGCCAGGCCGGCAACCGATGCCGGGCCGGTGGGGTTCGCTTCCACGTATGCAGCGCAGCCCGCTCCAACGGGTCCACTCGCGGGCGCAGCCATCGCCGAGGTCATGGCTGAGGTGGCAGACTCGGCAACCGACGAAGCCTTTTCAGTCGCCGACGACGCCGACTCCTTGGTGGCCGTCGAACAGCCCGAGAGAGACAAGGCCGCAATGGCGGCGAGGCCCGCCGCGGTGAGCACTGAACGCTGAGAAATCATCTATTGGTTCTCCTGCTTGATCGGGTTACCCGCGACCGATCGTCGGCCGCAGGGGCAATTCGACGCGGGGCGCGATTCGGACTTGCCGATGTGATAGTAGTCACATCGGCAAGTCGCGGACCCACCCGGTCGTCGGTCACAGGAGCGGGATGGGTGTGTGCACCGGTTCGACCGGGCAGAATGGGCCCGGTGAGTCCCGCCAACCGTCTGCGCGTACTGATTCTGGGCAGCACCGGGTCGATCGGGACGCAGGCCTTGGAGGTCATTGCCGAGAACCCGGATCGCTTCGAGGTCGTCGGACTGGCTGCCGGGGGCGGTAATCCTGACCTGCTGGCCCGCCAACGCGCCGAGACCGGCGTGACCAATATCGCGGTGGCCGATGAGGTGGCCGCGGCCAAGGTCGGCGAGGTCACCCACATCGGACCCGATGCGGCGACCCGGTTGATCGAGAACACCGAGGCCGACGTGGTACTCAACGCTCTGGTCGGCGCGCTGGGCCTGGAGCCGACGCTGGCCGCGCTAGCCACCGGCGCACGGCTGGCGTTGGCCAATAAGGAGTCCTTGGTGGCCGGCGGACCGCTGGTCCTCAAGGCGGCTCGGCCCGGCCAGATCGTTCCGGTGGATTCTGAGCACTCTGCGCTGGCGCAGTGTCTGCGGTCCGGCACTGCCGAGGAGGTGGCAAGGCTGGTGCTGACCGCCTCCGGTGGGCCGTTTCGCGGTTGGTCGGCGACCGATCTGGAGTCGGTGACACCAGCGCAGGCCGGTGCCCATCCCACCTGGAATATGGGCCCGATGAACACACTGAATTCGGCGTCCCTGGTCAACAAGGGCTTGGAATTGATCGAGACGCATCTACTGTTCGGCATTCCCTATGACCGCATCGACGTCGTGGTGCATCCGCAGTCGATCGTGCACTCGATGGTGACTTTCGTCGACGGATCGACCATCGCCCAAGCCAGCCCACCGGATATGAAACTGCCCATCTCGCTGGCCCTGGGCTGGCCGGGTCGGGTGGCCGGTTCGGCCTCCGCGTGCGATTTCAGCACCGCTGCGACCTGGGATTTCGAGCCCTTGGACGATGCGGTCTTCCCGGCCGTCGCCCTGGCCCGGCGGGCCGGAGAGGCCGGGGGATGCATGACCGCGGTCTACAACGCCGCTAACGAGGAGGCCGCCGAGGCCTTCCTGGCCGGACGTATCAGCTTCGCGGCAATTGTGCGAACAATCGCTGACGTCTGTAGCGCCGCGGGCCAGTGGTCCGCCGAACCGGCTACCGTGGGGGAAGTACTCGAGGCTCAACGCTGGGCCCGGCAACGCGCCCGCGACATCATTGACGTCGCCGCACAGGAGGTCGCACCACTGCGATGATGTTCGTCATTGGGATCGTGCTCTTCGCGCTGGCCATTCTTGTCTCGGTGGCCCTGCACGAATGTGGCCACATGTGGGTCGCCCGGGCCACCGGGATGAAGGTGCGGCGCTACTTCGTGGGTTTCGGGCCCACGCTGTGGTCGACGATCCGACCCAACAAGCTCGGCACTACCGAATACGGTGTCAAGGCCATCCCACTCGGCGGCTTTTGCGATATCGCCGGTATGACGTCGGTGGACACGTTGCGGCCCGAGGATGAGCCGCACGCGATGTACAAGCAGAAGACGTGGAAGCGGGTGGCGGTGCTGTTCGCCGGCCCGGCGATGAACTTCATCATCGGACTGGTGCTCATTTATGGCATCGCCATCGTGTGGGGCTTGCCCAATCTTCATCCGCCGACCGCCGCGATCGTCGGCGAAACCAGTTGTGTCAAGTCCGAAGTCATCAAGGGTGAACTTGGCACCTGCACCGGGACCGGTCCGGCCGCCCAGGCCGGCATCACGGCCGGCGACGTGGTGGTCAAGGTCGGTGGTACCGAGGTGTCGACGTTCGAGCAGATGGTGACCGAGGTGCGAAAGTCCTCCGGCCCCACCCCGTTCGTCGTGGAGCGCACCATCGATGGCACGACCACCACCGTCGACACGATCGTCGGTGTCGCCACCACCAAGCGATGGATTGCCCCGTCCGGCGGCGGTGACGCCACCGGCCCCTCAGACGTGGGCTCGATCGGCATCGGCGCCGCGCAATTCGGGCCGACTCACTACAACGCACTTTCGGCTGTGCCGGGGACGCTTGCGTTCACCGGCGATCTGGCTGTCGAGTTGGGCAAGTCGATGGCGGCTATCCCAAGCAAGATCGGGGCGCTGGTGCATGCCATCGGCGGAGGGGAACGCGACCCGGAGACCCCGATCAGCGTCGTCGGCGCCAGCATCATCGGCGGCGACACCGTCGATAACGGGTTGTGGGTGGCGTTCTGGTTCTTCCTGGCTCAGCTGAATTTCGTCCTGGGTGCCATCAACCTCGTCCCCCTGCTGCCCTTCGACGGCGGTCACATCGCGGTGGCGATCTACGAGAAGATCCGCAATATGTTCCGCTCCACTCGCGGCGTAAGGCCCGCCGCACCGGTGGATTACACCAAGTTGATGCCCGCCACCTATGTGATCCTCGCCGTGGTGGTCAGCTATATGGCGCTCACTGTGACCGCTGACCTTGTTAACCCAATCAGGTTGTTCCAGTAGGAGATTCAGATGAGCACCGGCTCGATCGGCCTCGGTATACCGGCGCCACCCCCGCCAACCCTGGCGCCGCGGCGTAAGACCCGTCAGCTGATGGTGCGTGATGTCGGAGTCGGCAGTGACTTCCCGATCTCGGTGCAGTCGATGTGCACCACCAAGACCCATGACATCAACTCGACGCTGCAGCAGATCGCCGAACTGACCGCGACCGGTTGCGATATCGTCCGGGTGGCCTGCCCTCGGCAGGAGGATGCCGACGCACTCGCTGAGATCGCGCGTAAAAGCCAGATACCGGTAATCGCCGACATCCACTTCCAGCCGAAATACATCTTCGCCGCCATTGATGCGGGTTGCGCCGCGGTGCGGGTGAATCCCGGGAACATCAAAGAGTTCGACGGTCGGGTCGGGGAGGTGGCCAAGGCCGCGGGCGCGGCGGGCATCCCGATCCGCATCGGAGTCAACGCCGGCTCCCTGGATAAGCGGATTCTGGAGAAGTACGGCAAGGCCACCCCGGAGGCACTCGTCGAATCGGCGCTCTGGGAGGCGTCGCTGTTTGAAGATCATGGCTTCGGCAACATCAAGATCAGCGTCAAACACAACGACCCCGTCATCATGGTGGCGGCGTATGAGTTGCTGGCCGAAAAGTGTGACTATCCTTTGCATCTCGGCGTCACCGAGGCCGGCCCGGCGTTCCAGGGCACGATCAAGTCGGCGGTCGCGTTCGGTGCGCTGCTGTCCCGCGGTATCGGCGACACCATTCGGGTGTCGCTCTCGGCGCCACCGATCGAAGAAGTCAAGGTCGGCAACCAGATCCTGGAGTCACTGAACCTGCGGCCCCGCGGACTGGAGATCGTGTCGTGCCCGTCGTGCGGGCGGGCGCAGGTCGACGTCTACACCCTCGCCAATGCGGTCAGCGCGGGGCTGGAAGGTCTGGACGTGCCACTGCGGGTGGCGGTCATGGGTTGCGTGGTCAACGGACCGGGCGAGGCCCGTGAGGCCGACCTGGGTGTGGCATCCGGCAACGGTAAAGGCCAGATCTTCGTCAAGGGTGAGGTCATCAAGACGGTGCCGGAGGCCATGATCGTCGAGACGCTCATCGAAGAGGCGATGCGAATCGCCGAGGAACTGCGCGCCGCGGATACATCTGCGGGTGGATCACCGGTGGTCACCGTAAGCTGAGGGGCACTCCTCACCGCGGGTGAAAGCCCGCAGAAAGAACGGCCATGTCGGCTCCGCCACTACTTCGCCCAGTCGATGGGCGACGGATCTCGGTGGTGCGCGACGTGACCGCGGTGAACCGCGTGTTGGCGGCCGATCCCGTGGGCTCGTGCATGGTGGCGGCCCGGGTGGCCGACCACGGAGTGGATCCGGTCGCCATCGGAGGCGAGTTGTGGACGCGCCGGCGAGCGGACGACTCGCTCTGCTACGCCGGAGCCAACCTGATTCCACTCCGCGGCCAACGGGCCGACCTCGTCGCGTTCGCTGATCGTGCGCTGAGCACGGCGCGACGGTGTTCGTCACTGGTCGGGCGTGCCGATCTGGTCCTACCCATGTGGGATCGGCTGCAGCATGGCTGGGGTCCGGCCCGCGATGTACGGGATCGCCAGCCGTTGCTGGCCCTGAGTTCGCGACCCCGGTGCGCGGTGGACCCGGGCGTGCGACGGGTGCGGGTCGATGAGTTGGACGCCTATCTGGTGGCTGCAGTCGACATGTTCATCGGGGAGGTGGGCATCGACCCGCGCGTCGGCGACGGTGGCCGCGGCTACCGCCGACGGGTGGCGAGTCTGATCGCCGCCGGGCGCGCCTTCGCCCGATTCGAGCAGGGCCGGGTGGTGTTCAAGGCCGAGATCGGTTCGCAGTCGCCGGCCGTGGGACAGATCCAAGGTGTGTGGGTACACCCGGAATGGCGGGGCCACGGAGTCGGAACAGCCGGAACCGCGGCGGTGTCGGCGGCGGTGGTCCAGACCGGTCGTATTGCGAGCCTGTACGTCAACGGCTACAACACTGTCGCCCGCGCCGCTTACGCCAGGGTGGGTTTCAGCGAGGTCGGCAACTTCGCCACCGTTCTGCTCGACTGACTTCGGCCACGTCCGGGCGGTGCGCCTCCACGGGATTCGGGTCACAGCCTCATAACATCTGCCTCAATGGCAACTCGCACCTCATTAATCACACGAGTCACAGGATTGTCGTCGGCGGTGGCACTGCTGGCGGCCGCAACGCTGACGGGATGCACCCCGCGCCCGGATGGTCCCGCGCCGGCTGCGGAGCAGTTCTTCGCCGCCCTCGGACGCGGTGATACCGGGGCGGCAGCCCAGCTCAGCGACCTGCCGACCGAGTCGCATGCCGCCCTGAACGAAGCGTGGGCAGGACTGCAGGCCACCCATCTGGATGCCAAGATCCTGGGTTCGCGCTACACCGAGGACACCGGCAGCGTGAATTACCGCTTCACCTGGGAGCTTCCCAAGAAGCGCACCTGGACCTATGACGGTGTGCTGAACCTGATCCGCGATGAGGGCAAATGGCGGATTCGCTGGGTCGCCAGTGCTCTGCACCCGAAGCTGGGGGAGAACCAGACCTTCGAACTGCGGGCCGACCCACCGCGGCGGGCCTCGGTCAACGAGCAGAGCGGAACCGAGGTGTTGGTACCCGGCAACCTGTTCCGCTATCAGCTCGACGCCGCGAAATCCGGCGCCAACCTGATGTCGACCGCCCGCATCGTCGCCGACGTGCTGCGCCCCTTCGACGACACCCTCAACCCGCAGCGGCTGGCCGAGCAGGCCAGTTCCTCCGATGGCCCGTTGGAGTTGATCACCCTGCGCCCCGCGGACCACGATCGTGTCGCTCCGTGGCTCGACGGGTTGCCCGGTGTCCTGGTGACCCCGCAGGCCGATCTGCTGCCGACCAACGCCGCGTTCGCACCCGCCGTCGTCAGCGAGGTGCGCAAGGCGGTGATCGACGAACTCGACGGCGAGGCCGGATGGCGGGTGGTCAGCGTCAACAAGAACAGCGCTGATGTCGATGTGCTCAACGAGGTTCCAGCCAAGCCGGCGCCGTCGATCTCGCTCACGCTCGATCGCGGGGTGCAGGATGCCGCCCAGCATGCGGTCGACGGCCAGTGGCGCAAAGCCATGCTCGTCGTGATCAAGCCGTCGACGGGGGAGATCCTCGGCGTGGCTCAGAACGCGGCCGCCGATGCCGACGGTCCGGCGGCGACCACCGGGCTCTACCCGCCCGGATCAACCTTCAAGATCGTCACCGCCGGAGCGGCGATTCAGCGCGAAATGGCCACGCCCAACACCCTTTTGGGCTGTCCCGGCGAGATCGATATCGGTGATCGCACCATCCCGAACTACAACAAATTCGACCTGGGCACAGTCCCGATGTCCAAGGCCTTCGCCAATTCCTGTAACACCACATTCGCCGAACTGGCCAGCCGGATGCCCCCGAGTGCGCTGACGGACGCGGCCTCCCAGTACGGCATCGGCGCTGACTTCATCATCGAAGGTCTGACCACCGTGACCGGTACGGTGCCGGCCACGGTGAACCTCATCGAACGCACCGAGGACGGGTTCGGCCAGGGCAAGGTCCTGGTCACCCCCTTCGGTATGGCACTGACGGCAGCCACCGTCGCGGCCGGTAAGACGCCGACGCCGCACCTGATCGTCGGCAGCCACACCATCGAAACCGGTGACCACCCGCCGGCCGACCCGGCCATGCTCGACGGGTTGCGGTCCATGATGCGATTGGTGGTCACCAACGGAACCGCGCGGGAGATCGAGGGCGCCGGTGAGGTCTACGGCAAGACCGGCGAGGCCGAGTTCGAAGGCGGGTCGCATGCCTGGTTCGCCGGCTACCGCGGGGATCTGGCATTTGCGGCGCTGATCGTCGGGGGTGGCAGTTCGGCGTATGCCGTACGCATGGTGCGTTCGATGCTCGAAGAACTGCCATCAGACTTCCTGGCCTGAACGCTCACCGACGCGGTGTTGTGCCGCGGCCGGTCGATCAGTTAGAGGGCCCCTGCTTCGGCTTCGTTCCTGAACCAGGTTGCTGCTGGTTCGGCTGCTGATTCTGTTGCTGCTGGTTCTGCTGTTGGGGTCCCGGACCTGCCGGTTTGGGCGCGGGCGCAGGACCCGGGCCGGGCGGCTTGGGTGCAGGCTGGGGTCCTGGGCCGGGCGGTTTCGGTCCGGGTCCCGGCTGGGGTCCGGGTCCTGGACCCGGATTGGGTGCCGGATCGAGCGGACGCGGTCCCGGGGTCGGGCCAGGCCCGGGACCAGGATTGGGGCTGGGGCGCGGAGGTGCCACCGCCGGCACAGCGGTGTCTACCCGCGGACTGTCCAGGGTCGACTGGCTGTCACCCGCGTACTGCCCGCCGATCGAACCGATGGTCGCGGCGGAACGCGGACCCAACTCGATCACCGGGACTGTGTTCGGTATCGCCGCGGGCCCGGTCACCGGCGGGAAGGCCACCGATCCGGGGTCGGACGGCTGTGCCGGGGATGCGGGGAGTTGCAGTTCGGAGTTCGTCCCGGCGTCCGATTGGCCAGGGCTGCTGGTGCCGCTGCCGGGAATCGCCGTGGTCGTGGGCTTGCTGATACCCGCGGGGGTGACGAACGGAAGCTTGATATTGCCGCCGAGGACTGCCGTCAGTCCGGCACCGAGAGTCAAGACGCTGAAGATGCTCGCGGCAGCGATCTGCAGGTACGGCCGGTGCTTCCGGTCTCGGGCCACGCGATGCTGATCGAGACTGACCACGACCGCGTCCTCGGCGCGCTGATCCGCCGGTACCGACAGGCCGTTCAGGTACGGGCCAAAACACTCACCCGCGTATGCGGCGACCTCGGCCCGGGTCGTCAGTGAGTGCCCCGGCCGTGTGACGACAACCAGGGAATATCCGAGTCGAACGAAGACGTCGGCGACGGAATTAAGGTCGGCCGGGGTGTCGTCGGCGGTCTCGGCGAGACGGCGGAGTTGCTCTGCGACGAGGGGGACGCCCGCCTCCATGACCGCGCTGGACGTGCTCGACAGCATCGGCAATTGCTCGCTGGAGTCGGTATTGAGCTCGCGCAGAGCCAGCGGATGGCTTTGAACAGCCCAGACGGTGTCGCTGAAGGCGGTCAGCGTCCGGTCGGCGAACGAGGTGCCGTGCTCGGCGGCGTTCTCGAACGCGGTGTCGAGCAGTGTCGTGAACTCACCGACGATGGCGGTTTTGAGCAAATCGTTCTTACTCGGCCAGCGGCGATAAATCGTCATGTGCGACACGCCGGCGTAGTTTGCGACGAGTTCGACGGTGGCCCGTTTGACGCCGAAGTCCCCGAGGACGCGGATCGCGCCATCGAGAATCTTCGCCCCGGTGGGGTCGGGCTTCGGCCCTGGCACAGCACCGCCTTCGTTGCAGCGAGTGGCGTCGATCAGGGATCGCTCACCACGCAGTTCAGGGTTGTGAATGCGGCCGATCTCAGCCTCTTTCAACCCTGTTTTGCATCCTACTACCCCACCGCCCATTCGCCTGAACCTG
>Ga0164294_10004142_pt1 | contig 12734 bp, 15 predicted proteins | sample GEODES005metaG_FD_111479 | JGI IMG/M metagenome (GOLD analysis project Ga0164294, IMG submission 111479) | Oligotrophic lake water microbial communities from Sparkling Lake, Wisconsin, USA - GEODES005 metaG | ecosystem: Environmental > Aquatic > Freshwater > Lake | place: USA: Sparkling Lake... | reverse complement strand
CGCTGAAACGTGAAATTGTAAAACTTGGTACATGTTACAAAAACTTGTAAACAAGAAAAGGCCTAAGATGCTGAAAGCAGGATTCAACTCGTCGAGCCGCGTAAGTTGTTCTACGTACATACCGTTAGCGCATTTTTCTAATTTCATGCGATGAAGCATGACGATGACGGAAATCGCACTGATACTCTGTTCGTGGACTCACGTGTCATCGACAGTGAAGGCTATAAGGCCACTGTGAGGTACATCGGTCCTGTGATAGGGGCCAAGAACCTGACAGACGTGTGGTTGGGTGTGGAGTGGGACCAAGCCGGGCGGGGCAAGCACGACGGGTCGAGTGTGGACGAGCGCGGCGTGGTGCATCGCTACTTTGAGTGCGCGCAGCCTAGCAGCGGGTCGTTCATCAGGCCCAGCAAGGTGTCCTTCGGAAGATCACTGGTGGCCGCCCTCCACGACAGATACGTCTCCATCGATGCTCCCAGTATCGTGGAGACGGAGACCAATACTCTATCGAATGCCTTCGTCAACACATCGAAAGGGAACCTAAAGAGCGTCCTGTTCATTGGGGAAGACAAGATCAGGCAATGTGTTGCATTGAATGGCAACAACTGATCTCAACTTTTAGAGCTGTAACTTATTGTTGTTGTACCCGCCCTTCTTAACTGATTCGACTATGCAGGAAGAGGCAGCAAATAGCTAATGTGACTGCTGTGTCTGTGCGGAATGACACGGTCAGCTCTGTGGAGCCCTCGCAGCTAGCTAACATCGCCTCTCACCTGCTGGAGATCGATCTGCAGGATAACTTACTGTGGAGATGGGAGGAGGTACGTCACCCGTCACCTAGTACCTTACCTACCTACCAGTCGGACTCTTTGCGCTTCGATTAGCACTCACTGAAGCAACTCTTCCTTCGATGGACTGCTTGCACTAGATTGCTAATGTAGGAGTGCAAGTGCCGAATCTGAAGTCGCTTCTTCTGCAGGGGAACAAGCTACAACCTCTCACGGAGCTGATCGCAGAGCGCTTGTCCAGGTGAGGCGAGCATGATGTGGTCGATGGTTGGATGCATCCACTGCTTGTCATCATCAGCGCTGCATTGATTTGCTTCCGCTAGATCTGCATTCTCGAACCTAAAGATCCTGGCACTCAACTCGTGCGGCATCAAATCGTGGACCGAGATCCAATTGCTGGAACCCATCCTTCCGAGCTTAGAGGAGCTATACATGGCCAACAACAGGCTGGTGGATCTACCGCGACTCATCGCTCAGAAAGAATATGAAGACGCTACCGGTGTTGTAACCGATCAGAGAGTTGTCGGTAAGCGCGCTAAGAGTGTGGAAGCAGTGTCAGCTAGCTGCAAAATGACACAGTGATGAGACAACGACTCCACGATGTGCATGTAGTCCACGGCTTCCCCTCGCTGCGTCTGCTGGACCTGAGTAGCTGCGGACTGGATGAGTGGAGCCAGGTCGCAGCGTATGGACTGCTACCCGGCCTACAGGAGCTCGTCTTGGACACGAACCCCCTGACGCGAGTAGACCCGCCGCATGAAGGGAGCTTCTCAGTGCTGCGGAGGTTCTCGCTGACTGCTACCAGGTACTGCTCTACTTTGCTTGTCGACTGATGGGTTCTGGTCTCATCTCATCGTTGATGCTTACCCCGCCTCCCCAGTCTCGCTTCATGGCGCGATGTAGACATCTTGGCGAGTTATCCACAACTACAGACACTGAGGCTGTCGCAAGTTCCGCTGTTCTCCGGGAAGGGTTCGTCGGAGGTGCGCTTTGAGGTGATCGCGCGCATGAAAGGCCTCGCTTTCTTCAACGGCTCACCCGTGTCGACCAGAGAGCGCGTGGAGTCGGAGAAGAACTACTTGCGCTGCCTGCAGTACGAAAGGACGTCCGAATCAGACAGTACGATCGATGCAGACCTGCATCCCAGATATGCAGAGTTGATGGTGAAGTACGGCGCGGACATGGTCCCGTCATCGAAGGCGCTGGTCGGACCTAGTAATCTCGCTTCCGAGTTGGTCAGTGTCACCATCAGGAACCTCAGCTTCGCCTCCAACGGTAGCCTTGAACCAGTCACCAAGAAGCTTCCGCGCAGTCTTCCGGTGAGCAAGCTGCAACTGCTCGTAAAGCAGCTGTTCGGGCTGGACCCGCGACTGCAGCAGCTGTCGGTGCGGGTGTTCAAGGACGCCCCGCCCACCTCCCTGGATGATGATAAGGCTAGTCTGGCTTACTACGGAGTGGTGGAGGGGTCGGAGATCTTCATCAACGAGGGAAAGGCCTAGGCAATCATATGGCATCCATGGCTGCTCTGTTCTATCAATGGGGGACATTCATGGCGTGCTATGATGAGGCTTCTTCCATAAAAGTTAATCTCAGCTGCTGTCGCTGCTGCAATGATACTCAATTGATAACAATGTAACTAAACAGTCTAATCGAAGACCATGTGAATTCATCAAAATGCGTATGGTTCCAAGGCTCTCCTCGATGCCGAATATCGCCACCAACAAAGAAGAGCGGAGATGCTGTCCTCTCTGCAGAAGAAAGGGAGTACCATGTTACTGTCCACGATCACCACGCGATTGCACCTGCGTGTCCATCTTATTGCGTGCTAGCTACTCTACTGGAGAAGAATGAGTAGGCAAAGGTGGAGAGCACCACTAGGAGCGTGCCTGCCAGGAACTGTGCGTTCATGGTGATGTCGTTGAAGAGGAAGATGGAAAATATACATGACAACACGATGGAGCCGGAGGTGGCAAAGCCCTTTACGATGCTGCCGGTGTTCTTGACCACAATGGACACGATGATCCCACCAAGAGCCTGCAGCAGAATGACCGACAAGACCAACGGGTTGTAGCCGTGGAAGAACCCTCGCTCGAAGATGCTGACCCTGTCCGCGACGCACGTGCACATGGACAGCAGGAAACTGATCGTCGATAGCTGCACATTCCTCGCCCACAACGATGTGGAGTCATCCTTGAGCAGTTTCTCGTTGTACACTCCTGCGAACCCACTGGTAACGCACGACACGAGTACAGCGGCGATACCGACCACTGGATTGAAGTTGGTGATGGTGGAGGAAGTCTGCAGCGACAATTGCACGATCGCCACCCCTACAAACAACATGACTATTGACATCCACTGCGCGTTGCTCAGTTTCCTCTTCAGCACGCTGGATGACAACAGTGCCGTCGTGATCAGCTTCATCTGGATCAACACCTGATATATCTCCGCGGGAAGGTTAGAGGTAGCTAGGTATTGAAGATTGTTCTGCAGCACATACAGCGTCGATGGAATACTCGTCTTAAGTAGAGTGCCCTTGTCACTGTAAATCCGCCTCAGCATTTGTCGTATAGATAGATCGTTTCTCTCCACACAGAAATACACCACTGCTGAAATGACAAGCTTCATCAACTCTGACAACGCAACAGCTGTACTCGTTCTATATAATTCACTCGCAGGCTTACCAATTCTAGACAATCGCATGGTTATTGTTAAGCCAGAATTTTGGATGACTAAAGCACTCAAAGACAGCACGTTGAACATGATGACGTGAGAGTCGCTAATGGCAGACAGCAGCCGATAGATGCCATTCTTCTCTTCACTTTTGGCTATCACCCCGCTGAAGCTATTGCTATACAATTGTAGCAGTCTGAGACTGCGATGCTTTGTAGTGAGATTTGCATCGCGCGATACCATGCTGTTGCCAGGGCTATAAACAGATATAGAACTTGTCCTTTGTGGCCTAAGACAGCTTACTCTGGAAACACAGATGACGATGATAACATAAACTACTAGCACAGATGCCATTGCAACAACACTTGCAGAGTCGAGGAGAAACCAACAACTTTGGTTGCTGCAAATACAGTACGTATATTGAACGGTGTTGTGGATCCTTTCAGAGTAACGGTCACAGGCTCGTAACTTATCTTTGCTGTAAGTTAAAGTTTTAACTAAATTACAGTCTCGAGACTTAGGAATGGAAGAGGCTTTCCGCCTGTTCAAGTCCACGAGAGAATATCTCACCCCAGTGCTAACTGAATCGGCGTTCCTTGAACGTGGAATGCTCACCCCAGAGGAATTCGTGAGGGCAGGTCAGGATCAGCGCCCGCCCGCAATGAACAGAATCCTTTGACTGTGAGGTGATATATGTATGTATGTATATGCTGAATATAAAAAGGCGATCAACTGACACGAACATGTCCCTCTTGGACATGGGAGAGGGGAGAGACATCGAAGCTTCGTCCGTACCTGCCGGCTGACAAGCAGTTCCTCCTCACCAGAAGAGTGCCCTCCTACAGTCGAGTGAGCCTATTGACCTCCTCAAAGCTAGTAGAGCAGTCCATCAAGGGCGGAATGGGCGATCGGGAGGGCGATTGGTGTGCTCCAGAGCTCCTGAACCCGGATGATTCTGCGAACGATGATGAGGTGATAGTAGAAGTAGAGGATGCCACAGAGGACAACAACTCGGCGTTGTCGACCAGCAGCAACCTTCCAATCAGTAGTAGCAGCAGCAATCCACATCTCAAGAATGAAGACTACCTAGATCTGGAGGACGAGTCTCTGGCTCTCGATGACGCCTCCACTAGTCATAATAGCAGCGCGGGGGCTCTTGTCAGCGACACCAACGACAACAACTGCAAGCTGCTCCAGGCTCGACGCTACGATGTGTCCATCACTTACGATAACTACTACAGAACACCTCGAATATGGATGTTTGGTAAGTGATTGGCGATGAATTGGTTAGCAATACTGTTCTAGTTCAGACTAGCAATCCACATCACTCTCTTTCTAGGCTTCAATGAGAACGGCTCTGCGCTATCGACTGCCGATATCTTTCAGGTGCGTGATTGAGCGAGTGAGTGGTTCAGTCTAGTTCCTATCCTTTGACTCACAGTGGTGGTGCATATGCTGTCTCTCAGGACATAATGCAAGACTACGCGAAGAAGACCGTGACCATCGACCCACATCCTCACCTGTCGCGGCCCCACGGTTGGTTCTAAATGCATTATATTCTGGGATGCTGTGTGTGCTGGGTTGGCAGATGACGAAGAATAACAAGAGCATTCTTTCATCCACCTGTCAACCAGAACATTAACCAACCTATGCCTACCTCTTACTAGCCTCAGTGCACCCTTGTCAACACGGACCAGCAATGCTGAATATCATCCAAGCGTTGAAGGAGTGCGGCGGCAGTGTGCCCAGCGTCGAGCAGTACTTGTTCATCTTCCTCAAGTTCATCCAGAGCGTGGTGCCCACAGTTGAGTATGACTATACTATGGACGTGCAGGTGCGCGGTAAAGACAGCTCATGAAGCTTGCTCCATACTGCTGTATATTTGCTGTAACTTAATAGCGGTGAGTGATTTATGTGGTTCAAGTTGTAGATAGCAAGCATAGGTAAGGTTAAGTTACGTAAGTAAACTTACGAATTACACGAACACCAGTTATCCATTCAAAAACACGTGTATCAGCAGTCGAGGTAACTTATTGGTTGCTCGCTCGGATGCTGCGCCTCAACAGACAGGTGCTGCGTAGAGCGCAGGGGCTGGGCTGTAGCTCCCATCACCGATGGTCACTCTTCAAAGAGTGCCAATCGACGAGAATATCGACATCATCATCGAACGTGCAAAATGTCACACAGCAGATTACAAGTGATCAGATAGAGGCATACAACACATGGTATGCGCGGACGAGTAATGGTCGAATATTTAATTATGGCCAGTTAGAGACATCCATGAGTGTTGGTCCGATCGAGGATTTGACTCGTTTAGTCGATTTTGATAAGATCAGACTTGCTCCTGTCGGCGATTTGCATGCAAGGACTCGTTTAGTCGATTTTGATAAGATCAGACTTGTTCCTGTCGACGATTTGCATGCAAGGCAGCTTGAGATGGAAGAAATGCAAGTAGAAGAAGCAGCGAAAAACTATAGACTCGCCTTCGATGAAATGAAGAAAATAGGAAAGGTCACCAGCATGTCGAGAGTGAAGAAGTTGCTCATGCAGTGGTACGAGCCATTGGTCGAAGCGCTGGAACTCGAAATGGGAGCGATATTCGCTGGAGAATATGCCAGTGATAGAGCTGTGAGTTGTTCATTCATTGCAGTACTATTTACCATAGCTTCATAGATAACAATCTAGCTACCTGCTTAAACCTTTTGCTCTGTTCTGCATCCATCCATCTGTCTCTTATCTACCTGCTCTGTTCTGCATCCATCCATCTGTCTCTTATCTACCTGCTCTGCTCTGCATCCATCCATCTGTCTCTTATCTACCTTCTCTGTTCTGCATCCATCCATCTGTCTCTTATCTACCTGCTCTGTTCTGCATCCATCCATCTATCCCTTATCTACCTGCTCTGCTCTGCATCCATCCCCAGCAATACGGACCGTATCTTAGACTTCTCGACGTGGACAAGCTGGCTGTAATAACGCTCGATACAGTGCTGAACTGCATCATAAAGAGCGGAAACGAAGCGAAGATCGCGAAGATTGCTCTAGAGATCGCCTCGGTAATTGAATCCGAGGTCTACAACGAGAGAGTCAAAGGGAAATCAGTCGAAGACTCGCAAATGGACCTGAGTTTCCCGGAGGATAAGAAGGAGATCCTGCAAAAGTACTTGTTACCGATGGAGAAGCAGAAAAACCTGAAGGCGATCAATTTGATCAACCGCAAGATACGCACGATCCTTGCCGATGAGGAGTGGGCTTCTGCTCCCATGGTAAGGAAACCATCCTATCCCCACACACTCATGTCTATCCAACTGCTGCATGGTATGGCGTCCCTACAGGTCAAGTTGGGCGCCAAGCTGATATACATGATGATAAGAGTAGCCAAGCACGAAGAGGGTGGCAAGCTGGTGCCCACCATACTGTACACGAAGAACTTCTACAACTCCGGCAAGAAGCACGCCCGGCTGATGGGCTTCCTCTCTCTCCCTAAGGACGTCTACAACAAGCTCTGCAAGGACGATGGCTCCAGTAGCAGCGAGCTCAGTGCTGGTTCCAGTAGGAGCGAGACTAAAGAAAGCGATGGAATAGCTAACTTGGACTTGTATCTTTCTAGGTACACTCCTATGCTAGTGCCTCCCAACAGGTGGAACAACGCGTCCTTCGGCGGTGCATATCTGACACGGACGGCTAACCTGATGAAGGTTGTCTGCTCGGCTCAAAAAGCAGCTGTCAAGCAAGCGAAGATGAAGGAGCTGTTGGACAGTCTGGACTACCTGGGCAGTGTGGCCTGGGTGATCAACTCGGTGTTGCTGCAAGTGATCGAAGAGGCGTGGAGACGGAATATACTACTGGGCGACATGCCAATGAAAGATGTCATAGCAGAGCCGATTAAGACTGACCCGGCATTTCAACGCAGCAAGCAACAGATCGCGAAGGAGCAACAAGAGTGGGCGGAAAAGAGACAGAAGAAGAAGGAGGCCAAGGACAGGGAGAGAGGCGTAGATCCAAGTAGTGTCCTCCCTGTGAGTGCAGTCAAGGTGGATGCTTGCAGTGTCGTTGCACCTACAGAGGACGACCACGATGAGCTGGTGTTCGACGAAAAGGCCTTCAATAAGTTGTCATCGCAGGTGAAGCAGAAGAATGCTGAGCAGTTGTCCCTGCGAAGCGACTTCCTCATAAAGTTTTCGATAGCCAAGAAGTTCAAAGATGACATCATATACTTCCCACATAACTTGGATTTCCGCGGTCGCGCATATCCAGTTCCACCCAACCTGACCCACCTAGGGTCCGATCTGTGCAGAGCCCTGCTGCTGTTCAGTGAAGCCAAGCCATTGGGCAACGTCGGGTTGGACTGGCTCAAAGTGCACTTGTCCAACCTCTTCGGGAACAACAAGATCAGTACTGAGCAACGGATAGAATGGGCGGACAGTCATCGAGATGATATCTCGGACAGTGCCTTAAACCCGCTGAATGGAAAGCGCTGGTGGGCCACTGCGGAGAACCCTTTTCAGGCCTTAGCCACTTGCATTGAGATACGCAATGCCGTCGATAGTGGCGATCCCTCAACTTATCGATGTCGGCTGCCGGTGCATCAGGATGGGTCGTGTAACGGTCTGCAGCATTATGCAGGCCTGGGTAGAGATGAAGTGGGGGCGGCAGCTGTCAATTTGATTAACCACGACAATCCTCAAGACGTGTATTCCAGAGTGCTGGAGAAGGTACTGCAGGATATAGAGGAGGGCGTCTCCAACAAAGAGGATAGCGCGCTCTTGTTGCACGGCTTCGTCGACCGGAAAGTGATCAAGCAGACAGTGATGACATCTGTCTACGGGGTCACTCGTATTGGAGCAAGAGCGCAGATCCAAGCCCGACTCACCGAAAAGCTGCAAGTGGATGCCAATGCAATTATCTCGGAGCGACAGGAGTACGAAATATACTGCGCAGCACACTACTTGGCCGGTCTGACGCTGGAAGCGCTGGAATCGATGTTCGGTAAAGCAAAGGACATCATGGCCTGGTTGTCGGAATGTGCAAAGCTGGTTGCTAAGGAGGTGGGTAAGCATATATATACTGTATAGTATGCCTTCCTTGCCTTTATTCGAGTGTGGTGACACGTGCAATAACTAACTAATACCACTGCAGGAGTGCGCCATGTCGTGGATCACTCCTCTCGGACTGCCTGTCATCCAGCCGTATAGAAAGACCCACATGCACACCATCCACACTGTGCTACAGACGATCACTCTGACTATGTATGCGGACAACTTGCCGGTATGCATCAAGAAACAACGCACAGCCTTCCCGCCCAACTACGTGCACTCGATCGACGCGACGCACATGCTGATGACGTGTAAGAAGATGAAGGAGGATCGCCTGGCCTTCGCCGCAGTGCACGACTCGTACTGGACACATGCTTGCGACGTGCCTAAGATGAATCAGGTAATGCTGCCTACCTGTCTGCATGGATGCTGACTCCTGCAGCTTCTTTCGTTCCTTCCCATCACGCATCGATTGATCGATTGATTGACTCACTCACTCACTGCAGAGGTTGAGAGAGGCCTTCGTGGAGCTGTACGAGTTACCCCTGCTAGAGGATCTGCGGGACTCACTGGTGCTGCGCTTCCCGGAGGTGGAGTTCCCGCCCATCCCAGACCGGGGGACTCTGGACATCCGGGCGGTGAAGGACAGTCGCTACTTCTTTCACTAGATACTGCTGCTACTTCTTATGAGCGAACTCACTGCTGTTACATTTTCACTAATACGAGAGAGATCACTTACTATCAATTGTTAAGATTAACGAGTGAAGCGATGAGGACGACATTGACTGACTATACGTCAGCGGAGCTATAGACTATGAAGGGGATGTGATAGCAGTAGTGGCTGTAACACAACACAACACAGATTGATTGATAAACCTACGCACATGAGTGATCAGTCAGTCAGTCATAACGCGAAACGAACACCTTCTTCAGCCGAACACATTCTCATCGGAGTAGGATATATACAGGAAGCCGTCCTTGTCCTTGTGTTGCTCATAGATGGTGTTGAGCATGGCGGCAGTGGGTGGGATAGAGCCGTTGACGAACAGGAAGATTGCTTTCTCCGCAGGTAGCTTTAACCGCTTGCGGATCACATACACAAATTGCCCACAGGTCAAGTCGCTCGGGACCAGATACTTCTTCTTGTCGATGTCCTGTGTATGGTTACAAATAAAGGAGTGATCCATGTCATCGCTGTTACTTCAAGTGTGTGCATGTAACTTACTTCGATTTTGCTCTTCTCAATTTTCTCACAAATCACTACAGAAATGATAACAAAGGGTTGATGGATTAGAGGTACATGTCATCATCAGTTCGATATAGAAGTTATAATAGATGGCTCACCGGGAATACGATCGGGATACTTCGCTCGAACCCTTTCAGACTCCGCCTTTCGTTGTTCGAAGGTATGTTCCGATTTAAACTTCATTGGAGGTAGGTCAGACTGACTGCAGCGGCACGTAACAGGTCGGATCTAGAGATCTGCTTGCAGGTCTCGATCTACAGCTGGAACTTACAAAGCTAGCTTAAAGTTGTAGAAGAAGAGTTGCGAACTATTTCACTTGTTTCCTAAACGAAACAAAACGTTTTGAAAGGGACCTTGCTCCAAAACCCACCAAAAGTCTGATATAGATGGTACAAAGTCCATCCCTCCCTGAGGGAATTTCCAATTGATCTCTTTGACCTTCTGAGCCCCAGCTGCAGTTGCTTACATTCTGTGTCAGTGACTGCTGATACTGCTACTGATACTGCTGTCATCGTCCACTGAGTGAAGTAACACGATGAAATTGCAAATCAGAGGATGTAGACCACTGGAGCTTTCTCAGAAAGCCTCGGAGCTGCAGCGACTGTTCTCGGAAGTCAGCGACGACCAAGCTCTGGCTGATCACCTCAGGGAAACTTACGTTGACGATTTTTACGAGGTATCGATTCTCTATCATAGCTATGCACTGCAAGGTGTTACATGTTTCATGTCAACCATGTGTTAATGCACCACATGTGATTCATTGAGTAGGTGGAGGATTTAAATTGCTGGACCTCGATACTAGAGCGCATCGACGACATCCTCACTCGAGTGGGTGCCGAGATATCTACCTGCGACTGCTTGATTGGAGTGCAGACACGCGATGAGGCCAAGGACATTATTTGCAATCTTCTGCGATTCCTGTGCCTCCTCTTGAAGGCTTCGAAGGACAAGCGCTACTTTCTGTCCATACAGGTAGGTAGGAAGATGGATAGATAGATGTATTGGTGGACTGTATTGATGGACCCCATCCCTCGCCATTGGTTGGTCCTCTCATCGCATCGCTCACAATCCTATTGTCGTTATGCTGTCTGTTCTCGCAGTCGATTCGCCGTCTCATGCGTGCAGTGGACCTGGAGGTAGCTGCACTGGCGATGGAGGTCGTGTTCAATGTGTGCATCCCGTCGTCATCCATATCGAGCAACCTGAACGACGATTGGATCGACTCTGTGGAGGTGTGTTGTACATCTCTGCATGTATGCTGTATAGCATGATGTAGCTTAGCTTGACAGCAATCAGCCTTGAATGGACTGACCTGTTTGTCCTCGACGCTGCTTGACCGTTACCTTCCTTAGATCGCGGACGATCTCACCCATGACGCCCTGATAGTGTTCGATGCACTGAGCCTGCTGTCCACGGACTTCGGACTCATGGAGTACCTGCGCGGACATCAGCCCCCTTTCATGAGCATTCACCATGATCATGGTCATGGTCACAGTGCAGCCACAGTATCTCTTCAGTTCCCCCCACGCAAGGATGGAGATGGTTCCATGACTGTATCGTTGGACGCCAGTAACTGGAGCTTGGAGGTAGTTAACTCCACCGCTGTGACCAGCAGACAGTTGCTGGACCTACAGGATCGATACCAACTGACAGCTGACGAGTTGTGGACCGTCTACAACGTGCTGTGCACTTGTCACGGCTTCCAATCCTCGCTGGACTACCGCCTGGGAGTGGTCAGACTCCGCATGCAGAGCTTCTTCCTGCTGGTACACTCGAAGGTGTCCCCGCAGCTAATACAAGAACACATGCGTCATGGCAGTCCCTTCCTGCAGGACCTAGTCGACCTGGCTGACATCTCCTCGGAAGCCACCGGGGAGCTGAACTTACCCTGTCCGATTACGACAGCATACGTTGCGTTGGAGAGTGTGCTGGGACTGCTGGAGAACAAGCTCCGTCGCAGGAGTTCCTTCATCATTCAGTCGAACATACTGCATCTGCTCGGTCTATTTCGCGCTGGTGATGATAACAACGCTCAGGCCTCAAGCAGTCGTGCCCATGGCGACGCGTGGTCGTCGATCGTGCACTCCGCTTGCTCTGCCGCACCTTCGCTATTCGCCATGCAGCGAACCGGTACTGGGACCTCGCAGGCCTTCTCAGACGAAGCAGCAGCAGTGTCGCACGATCGAGTCATCAGCTCCACGGGCAAGTTCATCCGCATCGGCTTGGAGCTATTCGTCCTGAGCTTGACAACTAGAGAGCCATCGAACGTCATCAACGACATGCCAACCGTCTCGGCGATCGTCGGGCTCATTCAAGGCGCCCTACCGCATGTTTCCAGTATCATCAAGAGTCACAATGCATGTGTTACAGTATCATCAGTAGCAACGACTCACAACATGCCTAGCGCCTACGACGTGCACGTGCTTCTGGTGGTATCGAAAGCCATCTACTGCCTGGAGCTGACAGTTGAGCGTACCGAGTACATGTCGGCCTTCAGAGAGTGCGACGGCATGAAGACTATCATCTCCATCATTGAGATATATGCAGCGGATAGTTTAGTCCTCCAAAGCTATCAAGATCCCTCACACAGCCGCAGTGACATTGATGTTCCGGTAGTAGTCCTCCATAGCCCCACCCGGAACTTGTTGGAGGCCACCTTGAATGTGCTCGTGGTGACTCTGCAGAAGAGCCGGATGCACCACCATGCGGCCATCATCATGCAGCCCAACGCAGGGGAGACGGGCATAAGGATCGCTTCGCAGGGGTACTTCAGCTCCTTCTGCGCTGCGATCTTCCGGTCTCCCTACCACAAGAACGAGCTCATCTGGAGCGAGCTGGTCACGGTGCTGAAGGAGATCATCGACACCGACCCCTCCTACCTCAATACCTTCCTCGGCAGCCCCCATGCTGTAGTGTTCTTGAATGCTTTCAACCCCGATGCAGCAACTGGTTCACAGAGGATGAATCATGCTCCATATCAGATTCCTTCGCTATT
>Ga0164294_10004141_pt1 | contig 12734 bp, 10 predicted proteins | sample GEODES005metaG_FD_111479 | JGI IMG/M metagenome (GOLD analysis project Ga0164294, IMG submission 111479) | Oligotrophic lake water microbial communities from Sparkling Lake, Wisconsin, USA - GEODES005 metaG | ecosystem: Environmental > Aquatic > Freshwater > Lake | place: USA: Sparkling Lake... | reverse complement strand
TGTTCAAAGATGTCCTCATAATAGTGTGGTTCGATGGGAAGATTGAAAGTGTTCCAAAATATAGAGGAAGCGGTGGTATCATCTATCACCATGAATTTATCTTTAGGCGATCTGCCCATAAATTTCCCTGTTTGGATTATCAGTGAGCCATTATCCGCCAATTCGCCCTCTTTTCTTTGTAATGCAGCAGCTATCAGCTCCTCTGGCGTATTTTGGTAATGTATGGCACCTTTAAAATCTAACCCCAATAGGGATAAATGCGCTAAAGGAAGGGTTGGAATAGTTGTTGCAGCAATCATTTGGCAATAAATTGAAATCTAAGTTAATGTTAAAATTTTACTAATAGGGATTATTGAAAACGTATAAATTTTGAAATTATTTTAATTACAGGTTAAAAATTAGAAGTATTCAAAATATTACTGTAATTGTTAGTTGTATTGTATTTTTCCCTTCACATTCTTAAATGATTTGTAATTTTTTTTTATAAGTAATGATTGATGAGTGATGTGTTTTAAAAAAGGGGGATTGAATGGTTAGATTTTGGCATTATCCACAAATTTTTTATTGAAAACTAACAACTAACAACTAACAACTAACAATTCTTAATTCATATATTGCAGTATGAAATATTTACCCCTAAACGCAGAAATATTTATACAAAATCGCAGAAGATTTATTGGAAGAATGGATCACAATTCGATTGCGATATTTAATAGTAACGATGAAATACCTACAAATGGCGATGCTTTGTTTAAATTTAAACAGAATACCGAACTGTTTTGGTTATCTGGCATAAACCAGGAAGACACGATGGTGGTTTTGTTTCCCAATAATCCAGATCCACGCTATCGTGAGGTATTGGTGTTGGTTAGGCCCAATGAAATAAAGGAAAAGTGGGATGGTAAAAGGTTACGCAGGGAAGAGGCTACAGCCATTTCTGGCATTGAAACCATTGTGTGGTTAGATAGTCTTGATGCCTTGTTGCAAACATGGATTCATCTTGCTGATACCATATATTTAAATTCTAATGAAAACGACCGCAAAGCGAGTTTGTTGGCGGTGAAGGATTATCGATTTATTGCCGAAATGAAAGAAAGATATCCCTTACATCAATACAAGCGTGCTGCAAGGTTGATGAAAGAACTTCGTGCTATTAAAACGCCTTATGAAGTGGAGGTAATCAAAACGGCCATTGATATTACCGATAAAACCTTCAGAAGACTACTAGAATTTGTACAACCCGGTGTTTGGGAACACGAAATTGAAGCGGAAATCTACCACGAATTTCTGCGCAATCGGGCAACAGGAACCGCTTATGGCTCTATTATTGCTAGTGGCGACAGAGCACGTACGTTGCATTATGTGTTCAATAACCAAGAATGCAAAGATGGCGAAATGTTGTTGATGGATTTTGGTGCTGAATATGGCAATTATTGTGCAGATCTCACGCGTACAATACCCGTTAACGGAAAATTTACCAAGCGCCAAAAGGAAGTGTATAATGCTTGTTATCATCTACACCAGTTTGGTGCATCTATTTTAAAACCTGGTATTACCATTGTTGATTATACAGATCGTATTGGCGACGAGGCTACCGATCAATTCAAAAAAATAGGATTAATCAGTGGCGCAGATGTGAAAAATGAAGATAAAGACAATCGGGCTTATCGCAAATATTTATACCATGGTATTTCTCACCATTTGGGCATTGATGTGCACGACTTAGGCACCCGTACTAGTCCTATTGAAGCGGGAATGGTATTTACTATCGAACCTGGTATTTATATTGAAGAAGAACAAATGGGCGTGAGAATTGAAAACAATTTCTGGATTACCCAAAACGGAAATGTTGATCTTATGCAAAATATCCCGGTTACCATTGAAGATATCGAAACCTTAATGCGTAAAAAAAATGGCTTTTTTAAATTGTTTTAGGGTTATATCTTCTACAAATACAATATGATTGAATGAAAAATATCGCTAATTTATTTACCCTGCTGAATCTGTTGTTGGGTTGTATGGCTATTATATTTATGCTGCAAACCGGCGAATCCATTATGAATTTTAGCGGTGGGGAGTGGAAGGTTTTTTTACCAGAAAGAATGCAATGGGGTGCAATATGTATTTTTTTAGCAGCCATCATTGATTTTTTAGATGGATTTATTGCCAGATTATTAAAAGCCGAATCAGAAATGGGGAAGCAATTGGATTCATTAAGCGATGTGGTGAGTTTTGGTGTTGCCCCCGGCATATTAATGTACCAATTGTTGCGTATTGCGTATGCCTATGAACCTACAGGTATTGACACCCCTTTATATTTACTATTGCCGGCATTATTATTGTCAGCCGCCGCTGCATGGCGTTTGGCTAGGTTTAATATTGCACCAACCAATCTCAAAGGATTTGTAGGCGTTCCCGCCCCAGCAGTAGGATTATTTATTGCCTCTTTACCCTTAGTAATATGGTATAATTATTATGGATTGAACATTTGGATAATGAACAAATGGGTATTGTATAGCATAATTGCTTTAACCAGCTTTTTAATGGTTTCCACTTTGCCCATGTTAAGTCTGAAGTTTCAAAATATGAGCCTAAAGCAGAATTGGCAAAAAATCATTTTATTGATTTTTAGTATTGTAGGTGGGTTTGTTTTCCAATGGCTTACGATTCCCCTCATTTTCTTGCTGTATATTGTATTATCTTTGCTCACTGAAAATAAAAGAGCATGATGTATACGGTTCAAATCAATGTGATGCCACTAAAAGAGTTGTTGGATCCTCAAGGTAAAGCGGTACTTAACGGACTCGTTAATGTAGGGTTGTCTGCAATTGAAGATGTACGTGTTGGAAAACACATCACCCTTCAAGTTGAAGCTGCATCTACAGAAGCAGCAAAGGAAATAGGGGAATTGGCAGCAAAAAAACTATTGGCAAATGCTGTAATGGAGTTTTTTGAAGTTACGGTAGATTAAAACATGCTATACATTATTCCTACACCCATTGGTAATTTAGGTGATTTTACCTTTCGTGCAGTTGAAGTACTGCAACAAGCGGAATTGATTCTTGCTGAAGATACGCGTACATCAGGGGTATTGTTGCGGCATTACCAAATTCAAAAGCCCATTACGCCCTATCACCAGCATAATGAACACAAAATTGTGGCGCATCTTACCGATCAATTGGTGGCGGGTAAAATAATGGCATTACTTACCGATGCAGGTACACCAGGCATATCTGATCCAGCATTTTTGCTGGTAAGGGCTTGTGTACAAAGGGATATCAAAGTAGAATGTCTTCCAGGTGCCACGGCATTTGTGCCGGCACTAGTCAATAGTGGCTTACCTATCAATCGCTTTTGTTTTGAGGGATTTCTCCCTCCTAAAAAAGGTCGACAAACCCTATTTACACAATTGGCGATAGAGAAAAGAACCATCGTTTTTTATGAATCCCCAGTTCGATTGGTAAAAACTTTGGCCGAATGTATACAATATTTTGGGGCAGATAGACCCTGCTCAGTAAGCAGAGAGTTGAGCAAAAAGTTTGAAGAAAACAAACGTGGAACCTTACAAGAAGTCCACGATTACTTCAAAGAAAAAGGCGTTAAGGGCGAGATTGTGGTGGTGGTGGAAGGGGGAGATTAATTAGGAATTAGGAATTAGGAATTAGGAATCAGGAATCAGGAATCAGGAGTTATGAGTTATGGATTATAAGTTATGGATTATAAGTTATGGATTATAAGTTATGGATTATAAGTTATGGATTGGATATGTTTGTGTGAATAATCTAATATACCCCAATCAGTTTTTGGGTTTAGAATTTTCTAACAACTAACCATTAACAACTAACCATTAACAACTCACCATTAACAACTAACCATTAACAACTCACCATTAACAACTAACCATTAACAACTCACCATTAACAACTAACCATTAACAATTAACAACTAACCATTAACCACTAATCATTAACAACTAACCATTAACAACTAACCATTAACAACTAACCATTAACAACTAACCATTAACAACTAACCATTAACAACTAACAACTAACAACTAACAACTAACAACTATTTTCTTCACTTTTGAATATTTATAATATGAGAAATTTACTTTTTGTTTTTCTTTTTGTTTTTGGCTCAACTGTAATTAGTTTTAGTCAAACGGGGCAATGGCAGCAGCGGGTGAAATATGTGATGAACGTAAACCTCGATGTGCAAACCAATATTGTTAAAGGAAAACAATCTGTTGAATATTATAACAATTCGCCTGATACACTTAAAGTGATCTATTATCATTTGTATTGGAATGCATTCCAACCGGAAAGTATGATGGATGTGCGTAATCGTGAATTGGGTAAAAGAGTATTGTTTGGTCGCCCAGATTGGGAGGCTCGTGTGGCAGATCGAATACAACAATTACTACCTAATGAAATTGGTTACCAACGGGTTTCAAATCTGAAAATGAATGGTAGAATCCAAAAAACAGAATTGCACGAAACGATTTTGAAAGTGTTGTTGGATAAACCGATTGTACCCAATACCAAAGTGCTGTTGGAAGCGGATTTTGAAGCACAAGTGCCAGTACAAATTCGCAGAAGCGGAAGAGATAATGCAGAAGGTGTTCGGTATAGTATGTCGCAATGGTATCCTAAAATTGCCGAATACGATAGGGAAGGATGGCATCCAACACCTTATATAGCCCGTGAATTTTATGGTATTTGGGGCGATTACGACGTTAATATCACTTTAGATAAAAATTATGTAATTGGTGGAACTGGATATTTGCAAAATCCTTTGGAGATTGGCTATGGTTATGAACCTGCTGGTGCAAAAGTAGTTCGTAAGGCAGGTGATTTACTTACTTGGAAGTTTAAAGCACCTAACGTGCATGATTTTGTTTGGGCAGCAGATCCTGAATACCGCCACATTTCCAAAACGGTTAGAGATGGTATGGTGTTGAACGCATTTTTTAAAATTTCTATACCGCAATTGACCAAATACTTTGATGCGCAATCACCAAATTTTAAAAGAAGATACAGCAACAATGCCAATAATTACATCAAGTTTTACGAAAAAGAATGGGTCGATGTGCTTGATTTGGCTGCAAAAGCATTGCCTTTTATGGATAAGACCTTTGGCAAATATCCCTACAAACAATACAGCTTTTTACAAGGTGGCGATGGAGGTATGGAATACCCAATGGCCACATTATTAAAAGGTGCCGGTGAAGATGTAGTAATTCACGAATGGATGCACAGTTGGTACCAAATGATGATGGGCACCAACGAATCATTATATTATTGGATGGATGAAGGTTTTACATCGTATGCCGAAAATAGAATCAAAGCTTTTATACACAATGATACCACTTGGGCACAAGATGACTCTTATAACGGTTATTATGGCTTGGTGAAATCTGGCGTAGAAGAGGCATTGGTTACACACGCCGATCAGTTCGAAACCCGCTACGGACACGTTTCAAGTGCGTACAATAAGGGGGCCGTATTTATGGAACAGTTGGGCTACATCATTGGTGCTGAAAATAGAGACAAAGTGTTGCTAGAATACTACAACAAATGGAGATTTAAACACCCCAATGCCGTTGATTTCTTAAGGGTTGCTGAGGAAGTAAGCGGTATTCAATTGGATTGGTACAGAACCTATTTTGTTAATACCACTAAAACCATTGATTACGGGATTGATAGTTTGTGGCAAGTAGGGAATAAAATCAATGTAAAATTAAAAAGAATTGGATTGATGCCAATGCCAATAGATGTATTGATTCAATTTAAAGACGGTTCTAAAAAAATGGCATACATTCCACAGTATTTAATGTTTGGCTCAAAACCGGCAGAAGATACTACAGAAAGAACCGTTTCTGCCCCTTGGAGATGGACACATCCTTTCTATACCTTTGAATTGGAAGGCGATTTAAGAAACGTCAAAACCATAGAAATCGATCCATCTCGCCGTATGGCAGATGTGGAAAGGAAAAACAATAAACTAGAATTGAACTGGAATTAATCAATAATTGAAAGGTTACTGTTAAGTATAAAAGCCTGTTTAGATGGTAATCATCTAAATAGGCTTTTGTATTTGTGGGTATTTGAGGATTTGAAGTAATCCCAAAGGGTTGGAATAGATTCAAAAACTTGAATAGAAAACCGAATGTTTGATTAGCCTAAATTAACGGAATGAATTTTATCTATCCTGAATAATTGCGGATAATCCATAATTCCCATTTCCTAATTCAAAATACATATTTTTTCTATTCTGTATTCCGGGATTAAATATGTTTGGTTATAGGGTTGGACAATACAGCACAAATTTTTCTTTGAAAAAATCCTCCTCGTAAATAGAACTGATTGCATAACTGTGCGGACGAAGATTACTCTCAAAGATTTCCTGTGCAAGATCGCCGCCCTTGAGTAGGAACATGCCGTTTTTGAAGGTTTCTAGGTTCCTGCCTTTCTTGAGCAACGGTCGTCCCCAACACCAAAGGTCTTTAATCGGTGCAACTGCACGCGATACAATGAAGTCAAACTTCTGGTTGGTAATTTCTTCCACACGGGTATGTCTTGTAGTGATATTATTTATGCCGGTAGCTTCCACAATGGCATCTATTACCTTTAGTTTTTTACCTACCGAATCTGCAAGGGTAAATTGTACCTCCGGAAACATAATAGCCAACGGAACGCCGGGAAAACCACCGCCAGTACCAATATCTAAAATCTCCAAATCTTTACCTGTGGAAAAATCTACAATGGCTGCAATGGCCATAGAATGTAAAATATGTTTCAGGTACAATCCCTCCATATCTTTTCGGGATATCACATTGATTTTTTCATTCCATTCCGTATACAAATCTTCTAACATTGCCAACTGTTCCAGTTGCTTTGGCGTGAATTCGGAGAAATATTTCGTTATCAGCTCGATGCCGGCGTTGTTTAGTTCCATCCTGGTTTTGGTTTTCTGATAAGGGCAGGAAAAAATAAAATATAATAAAAAAACATCAAAATATCCATCACTACAAACCAAGGAAATAAATCCTTTTCATTTAATTTAGACATTGTTTTATACATAATAATCGATTGTGTAATCAATCTAATCAATGCAATGGATGCTACAATTTTCCAATTAAAAAATATCAAACAAACAATAAACAATGGATAAAATAGAAAATTGGTTAACGTATACAATCCCAATAATAATTGATGTATCGGTTTATAATGCACCGCAGTAGAAAAATGCCTCGTTTTTTGTCGGTACCATTTGGCAAAACTTTCTGGGGGCACCGAGTAGGTAAATGCTTCAGTGTCTATTACCACTGCAGTATTGGTTTTATTTGCTGCTGCATTAATAAATAAATCGTCATCACCACTAGAAATGTGGTTGTGTGAAGAGAAGCCTTTATATTGATAAAATAACGATTTATTATATGCTAAATTTCTGCCCACACCCATATAAGGCATTTTGTTTAATGCATAGGATAGAAATTGGATGCCTGCATGAAACGTTTCAAACCTGATGATTTTATTGAGGAAACTGTTGTGCTTTGCATATGCACCATAACTCAATACAATCTGAATATCTTCGTTGAAGGGTTCTTGCATCTTGGCAATCCATTGATCAGAGGCTGGTGTACAATCTGCATCAGTTAATAATACAATATCATGTTTAGCAGATCGAATGCCCATAGAAAGTGGATATTTCTTACCGGGAATGAACTTTGCCTCTTGTTTAAGCTCAATCACATTTAATAAAGGGAAATCTTTTTGAAGTTCTTCTAATATATATTTGCTTTCATCCAATGAATTATCGTTCACTAAGATGACTTCATGCGGATATGCATACTGTTGGTTTAATACGGCCGGCAAGTTATTTTGGAGATTTATGGCTTCATCCCTGGCACAAATAACCACAGATACAGGTTGGTTCTTCCTCGAAATGGATATTTTTTGTTTTAAAAATGCCAATTTGCTAAAAATGCCCCAATAGTAATACAGTTGTATGGCTGTAACAAAACAGAATAATACAAACAGAAGCCAAATCCAAAATGGTGTCATATTTTTCAAAATTACCTAAATTCATTTGAACATCAACAGTATAATTGGAATTGCTTATTCACTTGTGTAGTTTAAATTTGCACCATGCAGTTACAATTTGCGTTGCAACACCTAGATAGTGCCTCAAAAGCTAGAGCAGGAATGATTACAACCGATCATGGTAATATCCCTACCCCAATTTTTATGCCCGTAGGAACGGCCGGAACCGTAAAAGCTGTACCGCTCCATCAACTAAAAAACGATGTAGATGCGCAGATCATCCTTGGAAATACGTATCATTTATATCTCCGACCAGGCATGGAAGTGCTAAAGGCTGCTGGCGGATTACACCAATTTTCTGGTTGGGATCGCCCCATACTTACCGATAGCGGCGGATATCAAGTATTTTCATTGGCTTCTAGCAGAAAAATTACCGAACAAGGAGTGGTTTTTCAAAGTCATATCGATGGGTCTAAACACTTGTTTACCCCCGAATCGGTAATGGATATCCAGCGCACCATTGGTGCCGATATTATTATGGCTTTTGATGAATGTCCGCCATACCCCAGCGAATACAACTATGTAAAGACTTCCATGGAACTCACACACCGCTGGCTAGATAGATGTATTGCTCGCTTTAATGAAACTGAACCTTTGTACGGTTACACACAAAACCTTTTTCCCATTGTTCAAGGCGGTACTTTTGAAGATCTGCGCAAAGCTTCTTGTGCCTATATCAGTGAAAAAAATATGACGGGATATGCCATCGGTGGACTTAGTGTTGGTGAACCGGTGGATATGATTTATGAATTTTGTGCATTGTCTTGCGCTCATCTACCCGAAAATAAACCCCGTTACCTTATGGGTGTGGGTACGCCCTGGGATTTATTAACCTGCATCGAATCTGGTATAGATATGTTCGATTGCGTAATGCCTACCCGCAACGGCAGAAACGCCATGTTGTTTACCACCAATGGTGTCATCAATATCGACAATAAAAAATGGGAGTTTGATTATTCTCCTATCGATGATGGTCTGCAAAATGATACCAGTCAGGGATATTCAAAATCTTACCTTCGGCATTTAATGAAATCCAAGGAAATTTTGGGGTTAACCATTGCCTCTGTGCAAAATTTGGCGTTGTATTTATGGTTGGTCAAAACCGCTAGGGAGCATATTATTCAAGGAGATTTCACCGCCTGGAAGAATGATATTTTGCCAAGGATAAAGCAGAGATTGTAGTTATGAGTTATGAGTTATGAGTTATGAATTATGAATTATAAATTATGAATTATGAATTATAAATTAAAACAATTAATTCTAGTGCTTATTATCAAATGCGTACGATAAAAAATAATTTGTATAAAGGCATTTAAGTATTTTTCATATTACATCACCCAACACATGGAGTTTTGTACAATAATGCATGTTGGATTGCATTGCCCCCATCTTCAGATGGGGGTAAGAAGTCATTTCCCGCTATACATACAAATATTATATGGTATATCATCTTGCATTCCATTGCCCCATTTATAGCCTGTATAGACTGTACAACGAACTTTGTAGAAGATAAAATACCTATATTTTACCAATAAAATTTAGGTAAATTTGCGACGATGTTTTTAAAGAAGTTAGACTGGTATATTTTAAAAAGTTTTCTATCCACTTTTTTCTTTTCGATTATTCTTTTTACGTTGATATCCACCGTAATTGATATGAGCGAAAAAACGGATGATTTTGCCAAATCCGGATTAACTGCCAGTGAAATTTTTATGCAATATTATATTGGGTTCATCCCCTACATATTGGCGCTGTTGTTTCCATTATTTGTTTTTATTTCGGTGATATTTTTCACTTCTAAATTGGCTAATAGAACCGAGATTGTAGCGATTATAGCCAGTGGGGTAAGTTTACAGCGTATTTTGGTGCCTTATATAATTGGCGGCGGTTTCTTAGGTGCTTTGTTGTGGATAGGAAATCTATATGTTATACCAAGAGCCAATGAAATTAGAACCATTTTCGAGAGCAAATACAGCAAGGGCCTGGTAATGGAATCGTCTTCGCGCAGTATTTATATGCGTGTAGATTCATTTTCATACTGTGGAATTAGGTATTACGATACATTATCTAAGTCGGGGGGCTCCTTTTTTTTGCAGCAAGTAAAAAACAACAAAGTAGTTTATAATTTGCGTGCAGATAATATAAACTGGGATACAGCAAAAAAGATGTGGAAATTGACCAATTCTATTGAAAGGTTTGTTGACCCAATGGCAGAGCGTGTAAATTATGTACAGGAGCGGTTTAAGCAATTTAATTTTACGCCAGCAGATTTAAAAAGAGATGAATTTTTACGGAATAGATTAACTTCTCCTGAGCTCAATAGAGTGATTGCATTAGAAAAAATGCGTGGTTCAGAAACGGTAAAAGAATTGATGATGGAAGATGCACATCGAACGGCAACACCCGTTGCAGTGTTGATTCTAACCCTTATTGGAGCGATATTAGCGGCCAGAAAAATTAGGGGTGGGAGTGGGTTACATTTGGCTTATGGCATCTTGATTTGTGCGGTTTTTATTCTTACCGATAGGTTTTCTACCATTTTTTCTACCAAGGGGAATCTAAATCCTTACTTAGCGGCATGGATACCAAACATTGTATTTTGTTTCATAACTATTGGGTTATATAAAAAAGCACCTAAATAAATGTGATAATATAACTTTCCCTAATTAGTTTTGCAAAATAATTTGCTACATCAACCCATCATACCCTCTATAAAGGAGGAAAAAAATTTTAAGCTACAATGGAAGAGTTAAAAGAATTGTTCAAAACTAAAGCAGATGGCTTAGCCGCTGAGATTAGAGATATTTTGAAAGTACACGGGAACAGAAAAGTGGGAGAAGTTACCTTATCTCAGTTATACCAAGGTATGCGCGGCATTACCGGTATTGTTTCTGAAACTTCTTTATTGGATGCAAATGATGGGATTAAATTTCGTGGGTATTCAATTCCTGAATTGCAGGAAAAACTTCCTCGTGCAAAAAATGGCAAAGAACCTCTACCCGAAGGATTGTTTTATTTGATGCTGATTGGCGAATTGCCAACGGTGGCTAATGTAAATGAAATTACTTCAATTTTACAGCGTAGAAGCCATGTGCCCAATTATGTTTTTGATACAATAGCGGCATTACCCGTTTCTGCACATCCGATGACGCAGTTTGTTGTTGGCATTATGGCCTTACAAGGCGAAAGTCAATTTGCCAAAAAATATGCTGCCGGTTTAAATAAAAAGGATTATTGGGATCCTACATTTGAAGATGTGTTGGATCTATTGGCACGTTTGCCTCGCATTGCTGCATACATTTATCGACGTAAATACAAAAAAGGGGAACACATTCAACCCAATGGCATGTTGGATTGGGCAGGGAATTTATCCCACATGATGGGATATGAAGATGAAGGGTTTAAAGAATTGATGCGTTTATACATGACTATTCATGCCGATCATGAAGGTGGTAACGTATCTGCGCATACCACACACTTGGTGGGCTCTGCCTTAAGTGATCCTTTCCTCAGTTTTGCCGCCGGTATGAACGGATTAGCTGGTCCATTACACGGATTAGCCAATCAGGAAGTGATTAAGTGGATTTTTGAGATGCGTGATGAGTTGAAGGTAGATTCGCCAACAAAAGAGCAAATTGCTGAATACGTGAAAAAAACGCTTAGCGAAGGAAAAGTTGTTCCAGGTTATGGCCATGCGGTGTTGCGTAAAACAGATCCACGTTTTACTGCTCAAATGGAATTTGGTAAGAAGCACATGCCAGATGATGATTTATTGAATATTGTATGGAATGTATATGATGTTGTGCCGCCAATTTTACAATCCCTTGGGAAGGTGAAAAATCCTTGGCCCAATGTGGATGCCCATAGCGGTGCATTATTGGTGCATTATGGTATGGTGGAATATGAATTTTACACCGTTTTATTCGGCGTTAGTCGTGCTTTAGGTGTAATGGCTTCGTTGTGTTGGGATAGGGTGTTGAGTTTTCCTTTAGAGCGTCCAAAATCTGTGACTACTCAAGCCATTAAATTATGGTTAGATGGTAAAGATGAAATTTGGGGCGAATAATGGCGTAACACTTGGATTATATGTGCATAATGATATAGTTTTTTTTAAGTAAGCATACTGGAGTTGTATATTGTATACAACTAATAGATAATAGAGAGACGCGATGTATCGCGTCTCTTTTTTTTGACTATACGTTTACCCCATTTTACGCATTAGAAGATAAACCCAAATTGCGCAATAGAAAAATTGAAAAGATTTCTTTCAATAGCCCCCAGCTTCAGCTGGGGGTTTATAAATATTATGGATTGGCTTTAGCCCAAAATTTGAAAAATTGCTTCTAATGCGTAATTCCATCTAACTAAATTATAACACATTGATTATCAATTATTTTCATTCCATTGTTTTTAGGCTTTTCTTCTTGCACGTGAGTGTTCAAATTAGCAAAACAAATGCTGCAGATAACGCCATAAATTGAAATTTGGGATTAAACCAACACCAAATTCTGAATCTATTCTTTCTATGCTACCTGTTCTAGAATGCCGTAGGCATGGCACCTCGGTAGAAATTTATTAAATAAATAAATAAGTGCCGTAGGCACGACACAAATAGGAAAGGTTGCA
>Ga0164294_10004139_pt1 | contig 12740 bp, 14 predicted proteins | sample GEODES005metaG_FD_111479 | JGI IMG/M metagenome (GOLD analysis project Ga0164294, IMG submission 111479) | Oligotrophic lake water microbial communities from Sparkling Lake, Wisconsin, USA - GEODES005 metaG | ecosystem: Environmental > Aquatic > Freshwater > Lake | place: USA: Sparkling Lake... | reverse complement strand
TGTGGCGACATTGCAGTCGGCGATACGTTCGAGTTATTCACTGACCGCTAGAAGGTTCTGCTGACGTCACCTGAACGGCGTCCAGAGCGCTTGTAACGCGTTCTAAGCAGAGACTGGCGCTGCCAGCAGTGCTTCACCAGAAGCATCTGTGGTGTGCCACGACGGATCAGCAGCGCCACCCGTAATCAACAAGCCGGCTGCGCCTGTGATTTCCCACAACACAGCAGGACGCGGCCCGTGCCAACGAACAGCAAACGAAATCGTGCGGTACGGGTCTGCAGTCAAGCCGTGCGCTTCAAATGCTGAGCCCCACCAGGTTTCTGGAATGCCGTGAGGAAGCAACACGCACTGCCCACCGCTTGGTGATGCCTGTGCCAACAAAGATTCGGCCCATGCAATTGCTCCGAGTCCGCCAGGGATCTCAATAGGAAGTTCCGCTACTTCACGATCAGCCATGCGCAACCACGTAGAACCAATGTCGTTCGCTGCGACTTCATCATCAAGCAACACACATGCTCGTGCAGCAGACGCCATGAGATGCGGCGTATCCCACTGCAACACTTTGGCGCGCTTTTCTACTTTCACACGGCGCTGCACAGCTTCCACTACGTCAACGATTGAATCTCGGTGTGTTTCAGCAAGGCGAACCAATTCGATTGAAGCATCTTCTGTTGCGCCAACACCTAACAACAGATCGCTTCGCACTCGGGCAATGCCCGCCACCACCGAATGGTCTGGCATGGTGATGCGCGACGCAAGATCACAGGCAGTTTCCCAACCACGCACCACTTGTTGATGATCTGGAACATCCTCAGGCAATGGACCAGACGACGGATTGATATGAGCCAGTGCAATGCGTGCGGTGCTTTTGTGCCCAAGAGGGATCACCATTGAGCCAGGAGGCAAATCAATTCCGGCAGGTGGATTATCAATTGGTTTACGTGTGGTCAATACATCGGAACGTGTAACTGCAATCGCAACAGGAAGAGTTGACTCATTTTCAAATTCAATGACAGTCATTCCGCCACTGTCTGCCACGCAATACATGCGTTGCACAATGTCGCCATTACCAACACGAATTCGTGTTTCACAGACTGGGAAACCTGCGTACCACTTCTGACGAAGTGTCGGTTCTGCCGCTGGTGAGTACCACCTGTCGTCGCCTGCAACATGCCATGCAAGTTCTCGTCCACCATCAGCTGGGATCAGAGTGCCGTGTTCAGAAACAGTTCCTCGCCACGTGCCACCACGGTTACCAATAACGCGACTCATGGTTTGGCTTCTGGACGTGAACGACGAGACATCAATGCAAGTAAACCTTCAGATGCGGACAATCCGTTGTGACACACGGCAACTACTTGCTCGGTGATCGGCATATCAACCCCATACTGCTGCGCTAACTCAAGAACTATTGCTGAGCTACGCACACCTTCAGCAACCATGGTGGTTGAACCAAGAATGTCAGCCAACGCCTCCCCTGCGCCGAGGCGCATACCGACCGATGTGTTACGGCTGCTCTGTGAGGAACATGTAGCGATGAGGTCTCCCATACCGGCAAGACCAGCAAGAGATACCGGGTCTCCACCTAACGCAACAGCAAGCCGTGTCATTTCTGCAAGCCCACGAGTGATGAGTGTTGCCCGCGTGTTGTCGCCGAATCCCATTCCCTTTGCCATACCTGCTGCGATAGCGATGACATTTTTTACAACGCCGGCAATTTCACAGCCGACAACGTCAGGGTTCGTATACACACGAAAGGTTGGCGTAGAGAACAGTTCTTGAAGTGCAGTAGCGATGACTGCATCATCAATAGCAACAACACTGGCAGCCGGTTGACCAACGGAAATTTCTGATGCAAGGTTTGGCCCTGTCAAAACTGCAACAGGGTGGCCAGGCATCACTTCATTGGCAACTTGCGACATGCGCAACATTGAGCCTGCTTCAAGACCTTTTGCCAAGCTGACTATTGGCACCCACGGACGAATGTGTGATTTTGCTTCGGTGAGAACTTGACGAAAACCTTGAGACGGCACAGCCATAACCACAACGTCTGCTGTGCTCACTGCATCGCTGAGAGATGCCGTTGCCCGAAGCTGTGGCGAAAGCGCAACAACACTGAGGTAATCAGGGTTGACATGATTTGTGTTGATGCTTTCCACAACAGACTCGCGACGAGCCCACAAAACCGTGGGTGTATTAGCTGCAGCCAATGAAGCGACCGTGGTGCCCCATGAACCGGCCCCCACCACTGCCACACGAATCTCTGCCATATCTCTAGCGTAGGTCACAAGGGCAACAGTGTTCGTAGGCTGACTAGGTGCATCTCGCCGTCGTGATCCCCGTGAAGTCATTCACTATGGCCAAAGGGCGTCTTGCTGACACCCTGACCGCAGCACAACGTTCTGCACTTGCCCAATCGTGTGCAGAGACCGTGGTGCGAGCAGCACTGTCATTGCCCACCTACGTGGTGTGTTCAGACGAAGGTGTTGCATCGTGGGCTTCAGCACTTGGCGCACACATTGTTGATTGCCAAACACCTGGTCTTGATATCGCGGTTGCAACCGGACGCGCAGTTGCCGAAACAGACGGCGCTGACCACATCATCGTTGCCCATGCAGATCTTCCCCTAGCAATCAGTTTCAACCACATTGCACGCGAAGGAAAAGTAAGTCTCGTACCCGATCGTCATCGCGATGGCACCAATGTTCTTAGTTTTCCTGCCAGCAGTTCTTTCACAACCGCTTATGGCCCGGGCAGTTGCGACAATCACATTCGTCTCGCGATAGACGCAGGGCTTGAATATGAAATCATCGTTGATAACGCTTTGGCACTCGACCTTGATACAGCAGACGATTTAAGTGAATTAGCACGAAGAGAAACGGAACAATCATGAGCGCAAATGACCCAGGTCAGCCACCAGTAACTGCAACTACCTTCACATCAAATCTCGCAACGCCCAAGATTGTTCTTGCAATTGGTGCGCACCCCGATGATATTGAGTTCGGTAGTGGCGGCACTCTTGCTAAATGGTCTGCAGAAGGAGCAGTTGTGCACCACCTTGTGTGCACCGACGGTTCAAAAGGAACATGGAACCCTGATGCAGACACCGCAGCACTCGTTCAGTCACGACAAGTTGAACAACGTAATGCAGCCAGTGCGCTTGGCACTTCCGGAACAGTGTCATTTCTCGGCTATATCGATGGCGAACTCGAACATTCAAAAGAAGCAATAGATCGCATCGCTCTTGCTATTCGAACACTGAAGCCAAACGTGGTCTTATCGCATGATCCATGGAAGCGCTATCGCCTTCACCCAGACCATCGCAATACTGGTCTCAACGTGTGCGATGCCATTGTTGCTGCACGTGACCCACATTTCTTAAAGCATCACTTCACTGATCACGGCGTTGTTCATCATCGCCCCGATGCATTGCTGTTGTGGGAAGCAGACGAACCGAATCATGTGGAAGACATTTCCCCATGGGTTCCGGTGAAACTCTCAGCGTTAGAACGCCATGAAAGCCAGTTTGAATCAACAATGAAGGCAACAAATGAAGACGGCATGGAAGTGTTCCGTTCACGGATGCGTCAGCGCATGAGCGATCTTGGCGCGCCATACGGTTTCGCAGCAGCTGAAATCTTTCACCTCATGAACAGGCTTTAAGAGAACTGCCCAGCAACTCTGCCAACACCTGGCGGCCCCGCAAAACTCTGCGCAATTGGCATCCATGTCGATGCCGGCTCGCCCACTGTTGTTAACCCACAGTCATTGATGTGGCGACGTTGTGTCACGGCTAAACAGAAACCCAACGCAGACCCCGTGACTGATGAATCTGCAGACTCATCGCCCCATGTCCACGTATCACCGCTCGGACTAGTCAGTGAAACAAACACATTTCCTTCTGGAGCCGGCAACTTGTTTGAAGCGAATGCAAACGGCATCGCACGCACTCCAATATGTGCAATGTGCTTCAAACGGTCAGTCGACACTCGTGACCACTTCACAGCATCTGCGATGTCTTGACCGTGCGCCCAAGTCTCCATTAGCCGAGCCGTCAACATAGAAGTGCCGGACATTGATGGCCCATACCATTTGCACCGCGCTGACAGATCAATAGATTCCGCTGCTCGAGCAAGATCAGCTGCGCCTTCGCGCCACCACTCGATCAACTGTTGTGGTGACTTTTCACGCTCGGCATTTTGGATTGCGTCCAACCCGCCTGAAGTCATCATCGATGCCATATCGCTGGTAAAACGATCAGGGTCAACCATTGACCACATTGCCCGACGATCAATAAGTCCTAAGTGAATGACCTGGTCAGTTACGTCCCAGCCTGGTGCGGGTGTTGGAACAGACCAATCAGATTCCGACATTCCTGTCAGGTGCGCATCAAGTGCTGCTACCTCAGCAATGAGATCTGGAAGTACATGGTCAGTGTTGCTAGGCATTCCACAAGTGTGCCCGAAAAACAACCAAGAGAACTTGTCCGGAGAAAGTGAAATGGAGGGCTTTCGCCCCCCATTCCGACACTCCGAACCCAAGGGTTCTACTGATTTGAAGTTGTAAAGAAGGCCTAGGCCTTCTTTGCAGCGGCCTTCTTACGAGTGGCCTTCTTCTTGCGTGCAGGAGCCTTTTTAGCTGCTGCTTTTTTCTTGCGTGCAGGAGCAGCTTTTTTGGCTGCTTTCTTGCGCTTTGCAGGAGCCTTCTTGGCTGCTGCTTTTTTCTTGCGTGCAGGAGCAGCCTTCTTGGCTGCTTTCTTGCGCTTTGCAGGAGCCTTCTTGGCTGCTGCTTTCTTCTTACGTGCAGGAGCTTTCTTAGCTGCTGCTTTCTTCTTGCGTGCAGGAGCTTTTTTAGCTGCTGCTTTTTTCTTTGCTGCCACTTGAGTTTCCTCTCGTTGTGTAAGTGGTTACTTACGGTTTGGGTTCAGCTGAGCTTTTAATGTAGAGCTCGCTGTGAATTTCATCGCGGTTGAGGCGGGAACTGTTACTGCTGCACCCGTTTGTGGGTTACGGCCAGTCCTCTCCTTGCGATCGGTGGTGCTGAACGAGCCGAAGCCCGGCCATGCCACTTTTTCGCCCTTCTTAGTAGAAGCAACAATTAGGTCAAAGAATGCGGCAAGAGTGCGCTCGGCGTCTGCCTTCGAGCACTCTGCTGCCTTTGATACCTCTTCGATGAGTTCTGCTTTTGTCATTGTGTATTCCTCCCCGGAATCGGAGTTGTCAATCAATTTGAACTGCTTTGATAACAAAAAGCAAGCATTCGACTAGTTGCAAATGCAACTATCGTGTTTTTTTAAAATTATGATTCGAGCGGGTGCATTCACTTTGTTGTGTATTCACTGGCGCAACGACAACGCGTTCACACCCACTCGTCTGAGATCGTCTGTAATTGTTGAAATTGAAAGACCAGCGAGTCTAACAATGGGAAATCCCTGCAAATGCTTGCACAGCAAGGCTTTCACAAGTTTCCGGCGCCTCAATTGTAGTGCAATTTTTCTGTGACTTTTGTTTCACCACAACGTTGTTGGCTTGGAAAGAAGTACACAACTGAACAAATCACAATTCGGATTATTGCTTTTCACAATGCTCAAAAGATGTGAAATCTAGTCGAAAAAATATTTTAAAAAATATTTTAAAAATGTCCAAGAATTACCCTCACGATGGACTGTTGAACACACATTTTCAATTTCCGCACACACGAGAAGATACGAAAGTTACGTCGACGTGAATACTTTGGCCGAGAGCCCCAGCATCCACCACTTAGGTAATTCGGTGATGCAAAGATGACATATCGATCATGTTGCGGAACAGATCGGTGCCGACATGGAGTCACCAGATGACACCATGACGAGCACTTCGGAGTACCCAATTGGTGTGCGTACTCGCATAGTTCTCGATACTTCAGTTCTTGTTGCAGACCCTGGTTGTCTTCACTCTTTTCCTGGTTGCGACGTAGTTATTCCACTCACTGTGGTGGAAGAACTCGATGGTTTGAAGAGCCGCCCAGATGATGTGGGGCGCGCTGCACGAACTGCATTGCGCACTATTGAAGATTTGCGCCGTAGAGCCGGTGGTTCCATTCACCTTCCTGTTCCTTTGAATCAGGAACCAGGCGGAGCGACAGTTCACATTGAAGTCAACGGAATCCAGCGACACCTTCTTATAGAGAACGGACTGAACCCAGAGATTCCGGATAATCGCATTATTGGTGCAGCTCTTGGACAATCACTGAAAGCGCCAACACAGATCATTTCAAATGACGCCGGTTTGCGCATCAAGGCTGCTCATCTTGGCCTTGTTGCAGCCGAGCACCAGCCAGTCGGTAGATCTGCCCATACTCGCCCAATGGGTTGGTTCACTTTGGAAGTGTCGTCAGCGGTTGTCGATGCACTGTATGAACACGGTGAAATTCCGTCAGAGTCATTCGACGCCGAAACGCACCTCACGACAAATGAATTTGCTGTTGTTCGTTCTGGTTCTCAATCAGCACTCGTTCGCAGCACAGGCGAAACTGTGGAACTTCTTGCTACTACGTCGCCTGAGGCGTGGGGACTTCGTTCCCGATCAAAAGAACAACGGTTTGCACTTGAACTTCTGATGGACCCTGATGTCAGCGTTGTTGCTCTTGACGGTCGCGCTGGTACCGGAAAGACCGTGATGGCCATCGCAGCTGGCCTTGAACAAGTAGTTGAATCTCGCACATACGAAAAACTTGCGATTTATCGTCCGTTAGTACCAGTAGGTCGGGCCGATGTCGGTTTCCTGCCTGGCGGATTAGACGAAAAACTTGACCCATGGATGTCAGCAATTCACGATGCAATTGTGGCGCTGACTGATCAACGCTCAAGCAACGACGCAAAGCGCCTCATTGAAGACCTCACAGCTCGTTCACAACTCACTCTTGAGTCGGTTACTTTCTTGCGCGGCCGGTCATTGCATCGCCAGTTTGTTGTAGTCGACGAAGCCCAGAACCTTGAACCCACCACATTGAAGACAATCCTCACTCGCATTGGCGAGGGTACGAAAGTTGTCTTTACTGGTGACACCAGCCAGATCGATGCGCCATACATGGGCGAGTCAAACAATGCCCTTGCCGTCCTGATTCACGCCTTTGCTGACCAACAGTGCTTCGGCCATGTCACCCTTGCCGCCTGTGAGCGCAGTGAAGTGGCAAGCCTCGCAGCAGAACTTTTGTAGCACCACATGACACAATCGTGTCATGACTTCTTCACACACACCTGATTCACTCGTTCGGGAATTCATTTCACTATTGGTGTCACGCGACCTAGCAGCAGCAGCTGCCATGGTCACAGATGATTTCGAATATGACAATGGACCAATGGGCAAGACGTTTGGCCCACAGGCCATTCAAAACACACTGAATGGTTTCTTCGGTATGTGCACCGGTATCGACTGGAAAATTCTCCGTCAAACATCGAGTGGCACACTCGTATCTGGCACTGTGCTGAATGAACGTGATGACAGAGTAGAGATTCATGGCAGATGGACGACCCTGCCTGTCGCTGGAGTCTTTGAAATTCGCGATGGAAAGATTTCTTTGTGGCGCGATTACTTCGATAAGCAGACCATTATTGAAGTAATGACACCACCAGCGGGTTGATGTCACACAATGGTTACATCACCCTGCCCCACCCCCGCCCTAAGGTGAATTCCATGACATCGCAAGAAATATTTACCGCATCAGAAACAATGCGAAATGTCTCATTCGCTGTTGTCGACTTCGAAACAACTGGCCTCAACCCGGAAACAGATCGAATTGTGCAGTTAGCTGCAGTCATCGTTAACGGAGAAGGACACATAGTTGATTCATTCGACACCATTGTTAAGCCCGAGAGCCCTACTGAATACCAGCACGGTGCAGAACATATTCATGGCATCTCAGCTGAACAAGTCTCTGGCGGAATGCCTTTACGAAAGGCTCTCGAACGACTCTGGAGCATCAATGCCGGACATGTATTCACTGCCCATAACGCTGCTTTTGATCTCGGCTTTCTTCATGCCGAATCAAAACGAGTTGGGCTAGAAGGCCACGTTGATGTCCACGTTGACACATTGGAACTTGCACGGCGCACCACAGGTGCCGACACCACACGTAAACATAACCTTTTTGCTTTATGCGAGCACTACGGCATCGAACGAGACAAGGTGCATGATGCAAAGTCAGACGCCACAGCTACAGCACAACTTTTAATGCACCTCATTAAAGAACTAGGTGTTGAAACGCCTGATCAGGTAGCTGAACTGTTCGTGCCGTAACGCGCCAACACAGCATTGGCAGTACTCGCCTGAACCGATGCCATTTCAATTGGGGCAACAACCGTGATTGCACCCCCTGCGCGAAGTAGCAAACGACCGAGCCAATGCTCGCTATTTGACACGATGTCGATGACGTACGAGCCGTCTGGGCGCTCTTCTCTCACCGTGCATGGATACGTTTCCACTACCCAGGCCGCAGAGGCAGCTACTTCAGCTGTAATCGTTTCACTGCCTGATGCATCGGCAAACCACGCGGGAACTTGAGCAATGGCTTCTGAGACTGTGACGAATTCGTCAAGAGGCGTTACAGAACGAATGCGATCGACACGGAAATGTCGACTGTCGTTCGATGCGTCATCATCGGCACGAATGTACCAATGTCCACGGTCTACAAAAACAGTGCGCACGGTAATTGTGCGTTCTGATTCTTCATTTCGAGCTGGCGTCCAATACCTGATTCGCAAACGCTGACCAGATGATGCTGCCTCAGTAACATCAGGCAAAAAGGTCGGTGATTCGATGTCAACATCAACAACATCGTCGCCAAGGACTTTGCGCAATTTCTTTACCGCACTTTTCAGGTCCTTGCCCCGAGTAAAACCGGGTAATTCCTTTGCGGCCGCCGCCATGAGATTCAAGCCAAAGGCCTCAGACGCCGTCAATTCCAAACTGCGATCAAACCTTTTGTTGACCCCAACAAAGATAAAGCCCTCGTCTATATAAATCTCAGTGAGTTCAAAGGGCGTATACGGAGGTACGCCACACATTGAGGCCATTTCAATGTCTTCAATAAGGTCTGCTTCTGACATTGAAAACTGCTTCGCCATTTTGGTCACCGACACACGTTCTTGCTTCATCAGCCATGGCAACATACGTAGTAGTCCACTGACACGCATTTCTGAAGAACGAGGACCACGCTTCGCACTCATGATTTACCTCCGGCAAGTCGTACCAAGTCAGCAATGATTTCATTGCGCACAGATTCAGGAGAAATGACTTCAGCCCTGTCGACCATTGCATACAGCCACGAACGAAAAGCCATCCGGTTACCACATGACACTTCTACGTCGACAGAGCCATCGGTGCGGCGAGCGACAACAGCGCCATCACCAAGTTCCCTGACGACACCAGGAGCAATGCGGCTGTCAAGACGCACTAACGCTACTTCTATTTCTGCGCCAGCAAATGCCTTTGGGTCACGTTCGAACGCTGTTGCAAGGTTGAAATCTGCTGGCCGAACAAATGATTCTGGCGCGCCAATGGTGGCCGCATCTTCGAACCGATCGACACGGTATGTAACTTGTGCTTGACGGTCAGTGTCAAATGCAACGAGGTACCAGAACCCATTGCGAGAGATAAGACCATACGGATGCACCCGACGAACACTGCCGTGATACGGGAATGAAATTTGGCAACTCTTTGCAATGGCGGACCACAACTGAGGCAATTCTTGGGAACGAGCATCGACGTGCGCCACCGTACGAGATGGTGACTCATCAATGTCGCCGCCAAGCCATTGAACAGCTTGCTTTCCCCATTGCGTGTCAATTTGAACTAGTGCCGCGGCCTGCTGCAACGCAGACAGTTCATCTTCTGTGAGATCGAAGTTGATCAGTTTGTATTCTGTGCGGTCAATTGAATATGCAGTCTTACCGGCATCGTTTCCGCCAAGCACTTGTTTAGTGATGGGCACACCCAATTTGCGAAGCGATTTCTTGTCGCGTTCGAATGCAGTGCGGCGAGCTTCAGGCTTCACCGGATACTGATTCTCCATGAAATTGCTGATTTCTTCCAATGTCAACGGACGATTGGATTCAGTCAGTAACGCAACGAGATTCAACATCCGCTCCGCTGAATTGATGATGGGCTTCGAAGATGCACTTGCCATTGCTGGCAGGTTATCCGCTTTGTTATTGGTTGCGTGACAGTTTTTTTCGAATTGATATATACCAATTCAGCAGGGGGTGTGTCATGGTTTGTTCATCTTCAGACATGCCAGATGCAATTGCTTTTGCCGCATCTACTGCCAAAATTTTGCCCAATTCCACGCCCCACTGGTCAAAACTATTAACCCCTATAAGCCAGCCTTGAATTGCCGTCGAATGCTCGTACAACGCGATTAGAGAGCCAAGGCATCGAGGAGAAAGCTCATCCAGAACTAGAACACTGCTTGGCCGATTTCCCTCGAATGCCATATGTGGTTCACCGTGAGTTCGCCCTGCTGCCAACGCTTCTGACTGAGCAATAACATTGGCGAATAGCAAGTCATGCGCTTCGTCATCTGTGCCAAGAGATGCCCCCGTTGTCACGAACTCAACCGGCACTACTTGGGTTCCCTGGTGCAGCATTTGAAAGAACGCATGTTGACCATTCGTTCCTGATTCACCCCACACAACAGGACTCGAACCACCAAGAACTGAACGACCATCAACCCCTACAGATTTTCCATTGCTCTCCATGACCAACTGCTGAAGATATGCAGGCAGTCTGGACAAGTCATGGCTATACGGGATAACGGCAACTGTTGGAAATGAATGAAGCGCGCTGTTCATCCACCACATCAATGCGTGCATCACTGGCAAATTGCGGTCGGTTGCTGCAGTCACGACATGGTGATCCATCTCTGACATTCCGGCCAAAAATTCGCTGAATTGGTCTCCCCCAATTGCACACATAATCGGGAAACCGATTACCGACGACAATGAAAATCTTCCACCGACCCAATCAGAGAATTCCAGGCAACAGTCTTTTTGGATTCCCCAATTCAGAGCCGCCTCAGCATGCGATGTTGCAGCCACGAAATGGCGCGCCCAGTTCGGGACACTTGCCTGCACCCATTGATGCGCACGTTCTGCATTGTGCATCGTTTCAAGAGTTGTAAAGGTCTTAGATGAAATGACAAACAACGTGGTTTCAGGATTCGCACCATGTAACGCTTCATCAAGATCTGCAGCATCAACATTAGAAACGAATTTCACAACAGGTCCATTAGCGAACCGACGCAACGCACGAGTAACCATGGCTGGGCCCAGGTCACTACCGCCAATACCAATATTGATAACCGTCGCAAAATGTTTTCCGGTTGCGCCGCATACTGCACCCGAACGGACACCATTGGCTAAGGCTTTTGCTCGCTCTAATTGACCTGATGCCTGCTGCGCCATTGGCGATGACTTGGCGGGTGCACGCAATGCCATATGCCCAACCGCGCGGTCTTCGGTGACATTCATAACGTCACCGGCCATCATTTTCCGGAAAGATCCTTGGACATCAACAACGCCTACAGAATGGACCAACGCTTCGTACAGACTCTTATTGATGTGCTGACGGGAGAAGTCAGCATGAATTCCACAGGCATCCACTGTCAACCACTGACTGCGGGAAGCATCTGTTTGAAATAACTCAGCAAGAGAAGCGACGCCCTGACTCAGATTCTTCAGCGAATGAAATACCTCGGCGTCCATGACGCCAACTTACTTCTGTGCAGCAGTGTGAATCAGTCTTAAGAAGGCAGCAGCCACTGCAACATGACGCGATTGGTCTCCCCGAGCACTCATTCTGCCTAAACCGGCCAGAACTGACGACACAAGATCAGCAAATGATTGCACTGTTGTGCCCTGCAAGATTTGATCAGTTTCTTCCGCTGTCGCAATAAGGTCAACAATATTTCGACCAAATTCCTTACCGAAGACATCGGTACCTTTTGACACTTCAGGATGCTTTTGCACTACAGCTGAAATTCCGGTGATGAATCCGACCGTTGAGGGGGCACTCGCCCCGAGTGTTCCGACTTCGGTAAAGAGAGCGACAAGCCGACCCTCAAGAGTTGTTTCAGCTGCTTTCACTCGAGCAAAAACTTCCACAAAAATCTCAGTGATGGAATCACACACTGCAATGTAGATATCGACCTTCGACGGAAAATAGTGATACAAAGCCGCGCTCGATACTTCTGCTGTTTGAGCAATCTCGCGGTTTGTCGTACCTTCAAATCCCTCAGCTGCGAAACGTTCGCGTGCGCACACAACAATGCGGTCGCGAGTATCGGTCGAGTCTGTATCAGCAGGGCGTCCGCGCTTACGGCTGACCACGGAGGTCTTGTTCATTGATTGATCAGCCATAACCAAGTATGACCCAAAACAATCGCTAGAGGTTTAGCGTGGTTTTGCGTAGTACAAAGCCCAGCCAACGGGGCTAATAAGCGCTGCCAGCACCAGTTTCACTGCATCTCCTGCAAGGAAAGGTGCTACTCCGAGGGAGATGGCGTTTGTTTCACCTGTAGCAACTGGAACACCAATCGAATGTGCCAACCACAGCGCACCGAAGGTGTAAATAACGACTGTGCTCAAGGCCATTGCTGATAGCGACATCACGAAGTTGCGGTCATTGCGATGATCGGCGTACCAACCCACAATGCCAGCAGCAACAACGAAACCAATGAAGTAACCAAACGTTGAACCGGTTGCA
>Ga0164294_10004136_pt1 | contig 12747 bp, 11 predicted proteins | sample GEODES005metaG_FD_111479 | JGI IMG/M metagenome (GOLD analysis project Ga0164294, IMG submission 111479) | Oligotrophic lake water microbial communities from Sparkling Lake, Wisconsin, USA - GEODES005 metaG | ecosystem: Environmental > Aquatic > Freshwater > Lake | place: USA: Sparkling Lake... | reverse complement strand
GTTCTCACCTGGTGGCGTAGTTCCAGATTCCACCACTACGACCGCACCGACTGGTCCTGCCTCTAACTCAACCACCACCGTCCTCGAGGGTGGTTCAGCGGACGAGTCGGGCGGCGGGTGACCACCACTCCGCAGGGAGCGGCATCCTCTGGCGCAGATCCGCTGGCGCTCTTGCTGGAGGACCTGAAAGCCGAAGTGGCATCGCTGGCAGCGGTTGTCGACGAGCTCGGCTCCGATGAATTGCGTTTTCCGACGCCAGCAGTTGGCTGGACCATCGCCGATCAGCTGGGCCATCTCGCAACGTTCGATGAGCGTGGAGCTCAAGCAATTCTGAATCCAGATGCATTCACGGCGGCAGTAGCCACGGCGCGCAGCGAGGGGCACGACGTCGTTGAGGCGGCAGTGGAAGCGGCACGTTCTCGTGATGTCGAGACCGTTCCTTCGTGGTGGCATCAAGCGTCGGCGCAGATGCTCGCTGCAGCTGCCACGTTGAGCGTTGATCAGCGACTGCCTTGGTACGGGCCAGATATGGGAGCGAAATCCTTTGTGACGGCGCGGCTCATGGAGACATGGGCACATGGTCACGACGTGCGCGACGCGCTCCGGATTCCGACCGTTCCAACTGATCGCCTTCGCCATGTCATTGATATTGGGACTCGTGCCCGGCCGTTTAGTTACAAGGTGCGCGGCATGAGAGTCCCTGACTCTCCGCTGCGGGTAGAAGCAATCGCTCCGGACGGAACCGAATGGATCTGGGGCCCTGAGGATTCGCCTGACGTTGTTCGAGGTTCGGCGATCGACTTGGCGTGTTTGGTCACGCAACGACGCAATATCGCCGACCTCGCCTTGAGCGTTACCGGAGCTAATGCCAGGGAATGGGTGACCATTGCGCAGGCTTATGCGGGTCCTGCCGGTGGTGGCCGCCAGTCAGGTAATGGTGGCCACCGGCCAGGCACTCAGGGTTGAGGCAGGTCGCCTTCGCCAGCGGCAAGGTCAATAGCACGGTCAGCGGCAAGGTCTGCGGCAAGGTCGGCCGGCACATCAACGTCCCAATCAAGTGGGGAGTTGGTCACAATTTTGCAACGAAGCCCCACTCTGGCGGCCTCCTTCGCATGGCGGTCGGCTGACTCTGGTCCGTATGCGAATTGAAAGCCCGCCGACGTCGGCACCGCAATGACGTTGGTTCCGTCACCGTGTCGGTCAGGGATGATTGCCACTTCGCCCGCTGCGAGTCCGCTAATGAAGTCGCTGAGGCCGTGGGGGGCTGCCAAGTCGCCGTGGGCCACCACGACGATGTCGATTTCCTCGTGGCTGAGTTCCTCGACTGTTGCCTGCACAGATCCGGAGAGCCCTGCTCCGTCGGTTCGGACTACTCGAGCGCCAAGTCGTTGGGCCCAATCGGCAACCGAATCCTCCTCGCAGGCGATCACCACATCGTGCGGTGCCGCGGCGAGCACAACTGCAGTAGCGAGTTGTTGAGCAAGTTGGGACCGCTCTTGCTCGCTGAGCACCTCAGATAGACGCATCTTTGAGAGTGCAAAGGCCTTCACCGGAATCACTACACATACAGAAGGTTTGGCCACCTCGGGGAGTGTACGTTCGCTGGCTCTCCGACGGGTTCTAGGGTGTCTGAATGAAGATCCGTGTTGCTGTGCTGGGCTGCGGTTCGTGGGGGACAACAGTTGCCCATGTTGCCGCGCATCAAGTCCCGACCGTGCTGTGGTCCCGTCGGTCCGAGCAGGCTGAGGAAATCAATGCGACCCGTATCAACGGTCGCTACCTGCCGGGCTACGCGTTGCACCGCAATCTCACCGCGACCGCCGATCTGGCCGAGGCGGTATCGACTGCCGACGTACTTGTTATGGGAGTGCCCTCGCAGCATTTCCGTGCGGTGCTCAATGAAGCGGCGGAGCATGTGCGGGCATGGGTTCCGGTTCTTTCACTTTCTAAGGGCTTTGAGATCGGCACTCGTTCCCGGATGACGGAGATTATTGGGGAGGTTCTGCCGGGTCATCCGGCAGCCGTGCTGACCGGTCCGAACTTGGCCAAGGAAATCCTGGCCGGCGACGCCGCAGCAGCGGTTGTGGCTACTCCAGACCCAGTGGTCGCAGAGCAGTTGCGACAGATCTTCAATATGAATCTGTTTCGTGTGTACACCAACCCAGATGTAGTGGGTTGCGAGGTCGCAGGTGCACTGAAGAACGTGGTCGCGATTGCAGCCGGCATGGCCGATGGTCTTGGCGCCGGCGATAACACCAAGGCGACCGTCATTACTCGTGGTCTCGCCGAACTCTCTCGTTTGGGTGTTGCAATGGGTGGTGAGTTCGCCACGTTTGCGGGCCTTGCTGGCATGGGTGACCTCATCGCTACCTGCATGTCCCCGCAAAGCCGAAATCGCTACGTGGGCGAACAACTCGGCGAGGGAAAGTCCATCGAGCAGGTCATTGAGTCCATGAACATGGTCGCAGAAGGCGTCAAGACCTCCCGTGTGGTCATGGACCTTGCGAGCGAATACGGCGTGGATATGCCGATTGCCAGTGAGGTGTTTCGGGTCTGCCACGAGGGCGGCTCCGCCGAAGCGGCGTATCGGGGACTTTTGCGGCTGCCTACTGGTCCTGAGCACGCCAGCTGATGGGTCCGGACCGCGCGCCGCAATCGCACCAATATCGCTGAACTTCACGCTTGGGTCGCTGCGCCCTAGCCTCCCCGCCGTGAGTGACCCCTCAAACGACCCCATTGCCGAGGCGCTGCCCAGCGAGTTGAGCAGCGACGCCGCTGCGGCTGAGCCTGTTACCGCTCCTGCCCCTCGATCAGTTGAGCGGGCCAATTCGATGGGTCGTGATGAGCCAGTGCGCTCCTGGTCACCGCTCGGGACCATTGATGATGGCGTGGTCGCGCAGGTCGACGACGCCGGACTTGTCCAAATGCGAGACGCAACTTGGTCGCTTGACTGGTGGATTGGTGCTGAAGATCGCTGGCATCACCCGGCACGCGAAGCCCCGGTGCGTCAGCGTCTCATCGACGGAACGCCCGTTGTGGAGACCGCTATGCGTGTTCCGGGCGGCGATGTGCTGCATCGGGTTTTTGCCGTCCGCACCTCAGACGGTGACTGGTCAGGAGCAGCAGTGGTGGTGGAGGTGGAGAATCTCACCGCCGTTCCGGTTGCGCTGGCGTTTGCTGTTCGCCCGATCACTCTCGATGGCGTCGGCCGGCTCGAATCTGTCGCAATGGATGGCTCGTCCATCCTGGTAAACGGTCACACCGTCGCGGTGCTGAGTCGTCCGATTGCCCGGGGGATCGCCGACCATGACGCAGCGCTCGCCGGGCGACTTTCCAACGGTGACGACACCGCTGTTCCGACCGAGATTCTGCTGCCCGGAAAGTCTGGTGGAGATGCTGGCGCGGTGGCGGTTGTGCCGCTGCCTCATACCTCGGTGATCAGAGTGCTGCTGCCCTTGTCGGTGACATCGTCGCGCAAGGCACCTGCGGCTGCTCCGTCGGCATCCTGGACGGCGCCCGAGTCCGAGCGAGTGGTTGCTGGCTGGACGACTCACACCGGATCGGCTGCGTGGGTCGATCTGCCGGAACCGGGACTCAACGACTTGGTGGCGCAAAGCCAACGCTTGTTGCTCGTTGGTGCAACCGCCACAGTCGCTGCTGCGCTCGATCGTTCTGCCCCGCACCCTGGAATAGAAAATGACGCAGCGCGGGTGCTCGCGGTAGCCGAAGCGCTCTCTCGCAGCGGCTTGGTGGACCCGCTAGCCCCAATTGCTCGGGCTCTTGCCGACGCGCAGCGACTCTCCGGTTCGGTGAAGATGGCTGACCGCAGCGATGCCTCGGTGGCATTGATCGCCGCAGCAGCACCGTTGCTGGCAGGCCCTCAGGCTGATCAGTGGCTGGACGAACTCGTGGGCCCGGTGGCTCGAGCCATGGACCGCATCGCTCGTGGTCATGGGCGTGACGGTATTGATCGTTCGTTGGTGGGTTGGGTGCTTGCATCGGGCGCTGCCGCCATGCGAAATATCGACCAGCCAGACGTTGCTGCAGCGGCAGATCTGGCTGCGGCCACCTTTGACCAGCCGCCGCCGAGCGACTCCTCGGAACGACTGCGAGCGCGACTCGCAAGGACTGGGGTTTCTGCTCCGACCGACAGCGTTGATGTCGACGGAGTGCCAAATGGCGTGCTCGGTTGGGACGGCGCTGAATCTGCAAGCGGACTGCTCGACATCTTGAGCGCTGCTGTCGCCTGGGCGCCACAAGGCCCCCGAATCTGTGATGGCTGGGACCCTCAGTGGGCCGGAGTTGGCGTGGAAGCGCATGACGTGGTCACCCCGTGGGGACGCGCCGGGTTTGCCTTGCGGTGGCATGGGAATCGGCCCGCAGTGCTGTGGGAGATCGAGCCCGGTCCTGGCACCGACGTGGATACACCTCCGTTACTCACCGCTCCTGCGATTGACCCGACTTGGACCGGAGAAGGCTGGCAGGGCGAGGCACTGCTCGCTGAGCCCCCAGGTATGCCGCCCTCGGTTCAATCGGTCGATGAGCTCGAGGTCGGCAGTGCGGCTCCAGTAGCTACGGCGCCACGAGATGTATCCGACTCGCCGTCGGAGGCTTCACCAGATGACGATGCTGCCGCTGATACTGCTCCCGGCGAAGGCGAATCGTTCGCCTGAAGTAGCTCCGGCCCCTGACCAAACGGGGCGAGTCCCAACGCGGTCCGGCAGGACACGGACAACGATGGCGAGCTAGCAAGGTTGATTCACTCAGCGCCGAGATGGCGATGGCGAAACAGTTGCACGCGGCACAGAAGTTGTGGTCCGAGTGGCTATCAAGAACAAGCCGGCGACAGCGATAGCAAACAGCGTCAGTAGTGCTAGTGGCCCAACAAACCTGAGCACCATCCAGACAGCGGTTGCATCGACAATCAAGGTGGCGAACAGCACCGCGATTGTCCATCGAGCGGTCCAACTCTTTCGAGTCGCACCACCTGCAGGAACTTCATCGGCGCTGATGAAATCGCGAGGGTTGAGTTGGGTTGCCACGGCGGCGACCTCCGGGAGAAGAGAGTCAATTTCAGTCGTCTGCACCGCCGAGCGAACGGCGTAGTCCAGAAGTTACCGACGGGTAAGTGTCAATTGGTGGATCTTGCGTGAATTCCGTGTAGCGGGCGTTCACGAGACCACGACAGGAAGCGACTCCAGTCCGCGCAGTGTGAAGCTCGGCCGATACACCGGATCACCCCCATTGAGCGCTGCTGAATCGATCTCAATGCTGCTGAAGCGATCCAGAAGCGCTGCAAAGACGATCTCACCCTCGGCCTTTGCGAGGTGCGCGCCTAGGCAATGGTGGGCGCCCCAACCAAAGCTGAGCGGCGGGGGAGCATCGGCCACGAACCTGCCAACGTCGAACCGTTCAGCATCGGGGTACACCGACTCGTCATGGTTTCCGCAACCTTGGAGCACAACAAACGCATTGCCGCGATGCCAACTACTGCCGAGCAGATCAACATCTTCGAGAGCGACACGCAGATTGAGTTGCACCGGCGAGTCGAATCGAAGCATCTCGGTGATCGCCGAACTCATGAGCGAGGGATCGGCCCGAAGTCGTGCAGTTTCATCTGGGTTCTGCATAAGGAGACGGAGCCCGTTGCCGATCAGGTTGGAGGTGGTCTCAAAGCCCGCTGCATACAACAACATCGTGTTGCCAATGAGTTCTGCCTCCGAGAGTCGGTCCCCCTCAGCCTCAACCTCAAGGAGCGCGCTGAACAGGCCGTCATCGGGTTGGCGACGTTTCTCCGCCGCGAGGCTGATGAAATACTCCGCAACCTCTATGACAGCGGCTTCGCCGCGTGCTCGCGTCGCATCATCGGCCGCAACATCAATGAGAGCCGTGGTGTCTCGCACGAGCGGGCCAATGTGTTCGTTGCCTTCCCGAGGCACTCCCAGCAACTCGCTGATAACGGCCACCGGAAACGGCGTCGCCAAGTCGGAGACCACATCCCCTCCACCTTGCTCGGCGAAGCGATCCAAAACGGGCGCAAGTAACTCCTCGATCGCCGGCCGTAGCTCCTCAACTCGTCGGGGTGTGAATGCCCTGCTCACCAGCCCGCGAATTCGAGTGTGATCGGGAGGATTGAGGAAGAGCATCGCAACCTCATCGCCGTCGGCTCCTCGGCGCTGTCCTCCGCTGATGGCGCCGTCTAGTTCCATGTCGGGCTCTGGGCGACCCAACCGCGGATTGCGGAGGGCCTCAACGCAATCCTGGTAGCCGGTGAGCACTTGGGACCCAAAGCCGTTCGTCCAGCGCGGCGATTCGGCTCGGAGTCGCTTGAAGATGGCGTAGGGGTTCTGGCGACCGTCATCGGTCATAATCGCTGACATCAGCAGCCCATCGGCTTCTGCGGGTTCCAGCGAGGCGGGGGGAGTTTCCATTTCTGGAGTCTTTCAGAACTACGGGTCGTGTAGTGGTCGTGGCGCCCCACTTGCAGTCTGGATACCTAGCGGTTCATGCGGCTAGTTGTTCAGGCAGATGGTCAGGATCTGATGGGGACGGAGCTCGGCTGACTCCTCAAAGGGCCCGAGGACTTGGCCTTGCAGGTCGATCACCGACCCAGAGCGGCCCGGAAGCCGAACCTCGCCTGCCACTCCATCTGGTTCATGAACGCGCACCACAATGTTGCCGCTCTCATTGACCGTGATCGAGTCGACGACTCCGCCGTCGATGTTCAGGTGAGTTCCTCCGTCGGGTAGCAGGCCGCCTCCGGGAGCCTCAGTGACCATGAGTGGTGTCCAGACTCGGTCGGCGAGTTCGTACGGATCTGCAGCGGTGGTGCTGAGCGCAAGCCGAAGTCGGAGTGGCCCCTGCGATTGGGTGCCGGTGAGTCGTAGTTCGGGGCCAGCCGGCAACGGCCGAGATGCCATGGGGCCTCGACTCAACCAACCCGTGGCCCGGACCAAAGTAAGTGCGAGTTCGCCCGAGGTGGTGCCGGGGTCTTCGGGTTCACCATCAAGGGCCACGAGCTCGTACTCGCACAGCCCTTCGTGAGTCACCGTCATGCCGCCGGCCTCAACGAACCGTCGAGACGGAAATGTCGGGACGCCCCATTCGTTCGGCCCGCCTTCTGCCCACAGCGGTCGCTCGACAATGGCGAAGGCGCATTCCGCTCGGGATCGGTTGGCGCGTTGGGGGAGCGGCAAGTGCATTCGCAACCGGTGATCGCGAATGTGGTGGTCCATCTCGACGGTCAGTCTGACGGCGTCGTCATCAGCGAGGACCTCCACAATGGTCCGAATCCGCTGGGTGGCAACCGGACCACGCCGGTAGTTGCCATCGGGACGAAGTTCGGCAAATTCGGGCAGTTCATACGAGCGGTCGATCACAATGCGTCCGCGCAGTGGCCCGGATTCGGTCACATCGATCACCACCGCGGTTGGCTGGTCAACGATGAGGTCCTCGTCCGGAGGACACCAGTTGTACGAGTCGCCTGCGTCGCCCTGATCTACGAGTCTCCCGCAGCCAGCAACGCCGTTGAGCGTGAACGTTCCATCGGCAGGATCGACCACCACAGTGACCATCTCGTTGGTGAGCCCAAATTCGCCGAATCTCGCAACGGGGTTATTCGCGGGCGATGGTGTCCAACGGGCCCATCCAAATCCCGGTACCGAGTTAGCGACCGCAAGCGCCGTGGCCGACGGCTCCTCGCGGTGCACCACCGTGCACACCACTATCTCGGACTGCTCGGAGCAGATGTTTCCTAGCAACGCCAGCGCCTCGGCGAGCGGCAACGAATCGTCGGTGACGAGCCGCTTCGGTAGCAGGTGAACTGTCAGAACCGGTCGGCCCGCATCGTCGGGGCCTTCTTCAACAAAGCGGACTCCCGCGGTGTCGGGATGTTCAGCGAGCATCTCTCGGGCGACCACCATGGGAGCATCAATGGCGCCCGTTCGATGGAGTTCCTCAACCGCTCTTCGTTGGCTGAGTACCTGCAGAGTCGGGCTGTCGGTGTGCTCTCCGACAACATCGACCGTCACTACCCCGGTGCGATCGCGGGCCGTTGGGTTCAGGACAAAAGTGCCACTACTGCTCATCTGGCTCGCTGCTGCGAGTTGCGCTTTTGCGGTGATGCCATCTGCCACCGTGGTCGAATCGGCATAACGGAGTAGCACCGCGGTGACGACATCGTCATGGGAGCACGCACAGATCGAGTCATGGGCGGCGTTTCTGATGACGTCTTTCCATGCGCTGTTGAGGAGCGGCTGCCACGAGTACGCATCGCCGAGCCACAAAGCGGCCATTGGCTCGGCCTCGCGCTCAAGTGAGCGCTCCGCCCGAGCGGCTGCCTGCTTCACGTCGACACAATTGGAGGTGACTCCCATCAAGAGATTGGAGCGGTGCCCAGACCTCAGCTCGCCATTCAGAGTTGGGAGATGCTCGCTCGGCACCTCAGCGAGATACTCGGCGAGCGATCCGATGGTGAGTTCAAACTCGGTAGAGGTTGCATTCAACTCGGCAACCACGCTGCTCAGATGGGCTGGCGGTACCTCGTGGTCCATGCCTGCCATCCACAAGATCCGCTCGCCGATATAGCCATCCTGAAACATGATGAACATGTCGATGCGTTCTTTGAGTCGTGCCGGATCGCGTGGGGGAGCGGAGCCGTTGAAATAGCCGCTCGGGAGGTATTCGGCCCGGACGGTGCTCCCGTCCGGGGATTGCCAGGTGAACGCCGGTCCATGAAGTTCAGAGGGCACGCCGCGCCACACCACTGCATGGGCAAATCCAAAGAGTGAGAGCAACTGCGGCATCTGAGCCACATGCCCGAACATGTCGGGTAGGTAGCCAATCTGCATGGCCCCACCAAAGTCCTCAGCCCGGCCCAGTCCGAGTTGAAGGTTTCGGATATGAGTTTCGCCCGAGACCAAGAACTCGTCGGGGAGGACGTACCACGGTCCCATTGAGAGACGACCAGCCTGTGCAAGTGACCTGATGCGCTCGCCATTTTCGGGTCGGATCTCTAGGTAGTCATCAACGACAGCCATCTGGCCATCAAGTTGGAAGTGGGTGAACCCGGGATCGTCTTCGAGGAGGGGTAGCAGCCCATCGAGGAGTCCGACGAGGCGGAGGCGAAACGCCGGAAACGGCTCGTACCACTCTCTATCCCAGTGGGTGTGGGGGACGACGTTGACGACTCTGCGCATGCCAGAGATCGTACGGGCCGTGGGGTTCCTCGGCAGGAACCCGCTCATCGGCTCAGCTGTCGGCAGCGATCTGGCGCACTTCTGCAGCCGGGAACCAGGCGGGAAGTACCGCACCATCTGAACGTCGGCGAAGTTGATAGGCCTCGGGGCCAACAACTGCCACGCTGAACCCTCGCAACCACCGAAGGTCAAACCGGCTTCTGACCTCCACCGGAGTACCAACTCCGAGCGGGGCCGCTTCGCGGAGATCCACAGGCGTGTCGATCAGTGCATCAATTCTGTAAGTGATGTTTGCCGTCATGTTGTTCCGCTCCCCAGCGAGGTGGATGGAGTCACCCGTGTACCGTCCCACCTATCGGCGGACCTGTCAGACGAATTAAGTGTTTTTCCGAAGGAATCCGAGTTTTGCTGTGAGGTTTCATCTTCCGTTTACTGATCGGTGACCAGCCGTTGACGCACTCGCCGCTGAACGCAGCTTGGAGGTCCGCGTGTTGGGGTCAATAGCGGTCTGGGGCCAGCGCAAGTCAGTACGGTGCCGAGATGGGGTCATCGGGCTTGGAGCCAAACCTGTCAACGGAACTGCAGTTGCTTGCCGAGGGCGCTATTGCGGTTGCCGGCATTGACGAGGTCGGGCGAGGTGCTCTCGGTGGGCCGGTTTCGGTGGGGCTCGTTGTGATCGACAGGTCCGTGACCGAGTCGCTCGCGGGGGTTCGCGACAGCAAATTGTTGTCGCCGGCCCGACGCGCCGCCATGGTTCCGCTCATTCGCGACTGGTCGGTTGCATGGGGTGTTGGTCACGCATCTGCGAGCGAAGTGGACGAATGGGGAGTGACCGCGGCGCTGCGGCTCGCAGGCCACAGAGCCCTCAACCAAGCGATTCAACGCCCTCATGCAGTGCAGCCAGATGTCGTGCTCCTCGACGGAAGTCATGATTGGCTGACACCGCCGGAGGTACCCGCATTGCTCGCGCCGGACCTCGCCAACGTGGTGGTTCCTCTGGTGGTGACCAAGGTCAAAGCCGACCTGCAATGCGCAGCAGTTGCCGCGGCGAGTGTGCTGGCCAAGGTCGAGCGCGACGCCATGATGGTCAAACTCGCGGAGCAGTACCCGGATTATGGATGGGCATCCAACAAGGGTTACGGATCACCGCCCCACCTTGAAGCGATCCGGCAGATCGGCCCATGTGTGGAGCACCGGCGGAGTTGGAACCTGCCCACCTAGCGCGGTCGTTGCGGCTCGGCCGCTCGGACAATCAGTTAACTCTGAGGTCCTTGAACGCAGTGGTGGAGTCGATACCCGGATCCTTGGGGAGGCCGAGCACTCGCTCCGCAACGATGTTTTTCATGATCTCGTCGGTGCCGCCAGCAACGCGCATCCCAGGAATGCCGAGCAACATTTTGGACCACGCGTAGGTGCCCCATTCGCCTGTGTCGGCAATGATGCGCGGACCGAGCACCTGGCCCATCCACTCGCTGTAGGCCTTGAGGTTGTTGGTGAGGCTGAGTTTGGCTGTGGAGAGTTCAGGGCCAGGAAGCGCGCCTGCTTTGATCTTGTCGAGGGCTCGCTGGTTGGTCCATCGGGCCACCATGAACTGCGAATAGATGCGAATTGCCTGATCCACTACGACGGCGTCGTTGGCAAGCCCGAAATGCTCCAACATGGCGTGAATGCGCCGGGGACTTGTGAGTCCGCCGCCACCGCCGCCGCCGCCTGCGCCAATGGATGCCCGCTCATTCATGAGCGTTGTGAGCGCCACGCCCCAACCGCCGTTCACGTCGCCGAGTCGATGGGTATCTGGGATGCGAACCTCGTTGAAGAACACCTCGTTGAACGATGCACCACCAGTCATCTGGCGCAACGGACGAATCTCTACTCCTGGTGCGGTCATATCGACCACGAATCCCGTGAGGCCCCGATGCTTTGGCATCTCCGGATCAGTCCTGCAGATGATCTCGCCAATCTCCGACAGATGTGCATTAGATGTCCACACTTTTTGGCCGGTGACGATCCATTCATCGCCGTCTCGAACTGCTTTGGCCTGAAGTGAAGCCAAGTCAGATCCGGCGCCGGGCTCGGAGAACAACTGACAAGCCACAGTGTCGCCTCGATAAAGATCGCGGAGGTACTGCGACTTCGCCTCGTCGGTGCCGTGGGCCAGGATTGTCGGCGCCACCATTCCCAGGCTGATGGTGAAGAGCCCCATGCTGGGAGTCTCGTAGTGGGCCTCCAACGCGCTGTATGCACGCTCGTACGCCCCAGGCAGACCATGACCGCCGTATTCCTTTGGACCCGAAATCCAACCGACGCCGTTGTCGAATCGCTTGGCTCGCCAAGCTCTGGCCGCCGCAGCCTCCGCTAGCTCAGCTTCAGAGTCCTTCTCGTCGAACACCGCAACATCGTCTGAACCCTGACCCCATACAAACTCACTCGCAGGTGGTCGGTGGGTCGCGTTGGCCTCAAGGAAGTTACGAGCGCTCTCTGTGAACTCTTCGAGTGTTGGCTGCTCGGACATGGTTGCCCCCCGGTATCGATTGCGGCCCCCAGTGGGCTGGTTCGACGTTGCGAAGGGTACAACGGCCGCCCATGAGTCACCCGCACGGCCGGGGTACGGTGGCTCATGACTTTTGAACCCACCGAGGCTGTAACGATGAAGTCCTCAGTTGAGTCAACCCGACCCCGACTGCGGGGGGCGGTTCTGTGGCCGTGGCTGCTCGTGGCGTGGACTGGGTTCGTGTGGATTGGCCGAATCCGCAATGCGCTCGGAGATCCGGAGTTGGCCAACGGCGGACGAACTGGCCCGATTCTGCTTGCGCTCTCGTTTTTGATTCCGGCCGTGGCCTTGGCGGTTGCGCTGGTTGTTGCCCAACGCGGTGGACGTTTCTCTCCGGTGGTGTCGCTCGTTGGTGCGCTGGGTCTGTGGACAACAGCGCTCTGGCTGGTTCGGGCGGTCGATATTGCCGTTGGCGGCGACCACAGCGCAGCGTTTATCGCTGTGCATGTGGTGCTCGCAGTTGTGTCGATCGGAATTTCAGCAGCGGCATTTCGAGCGGTTTTCCGGGTTCAACAAGGGTCCTGAAAAAGTTTTACGTCACATTTGGGGAGAAATCCCCTGTAAATGTCATGAAGTGGGTTCATGACGCGCCATGATGCCTACGTGGCTTAGGCCATGTCTCGTGAAGTCCACCCATCCACCCTTCCTCTCCCACGGGCGACACGAGACGGGGGTCATTCTGATCATGGCGCTGATGGGAGCCAGAATGGAATGACCTCCTCACTTCGTCTCGGCATAACTGCCGGGCTCGCTGTTGCCGCATTCAGCCGCATCAGCGAAGAATGCGGTTGATGCGCCTGCAGGCCATCAACCGTCGGCACAACTGGCGGCGATTCCTGATGCGCAATCGGCCCGTTGAACCAGTTGCCCGTTGGGTTACCTGTCCCGTGAGTTGGTTCCCCGCCGAGTTGATTACGGTGAGCTGGTTCCCCGCCGAGTTGATTACGGTGAGCTGGTTCCCCGCCGAGTTGATTACGGCGAGCTAATCACCCGGTGAAT
>Ga0164294_10004134_pt1 | contig 12752 bp, 10 predicted proteins | sample GEODES005metaG_FD_111479 | JGI IMG/M metagenome (GOLD analysis project Ga0164294, IMG submission 111479) | Oligotrophic lake water microbial communities from Sparkling Lake, Wisconsin, USA - GEODES005 metaG | ecosystem: Environmental > Aquatic > Freshwater > Lake | place: USA: Sparkling Lake... | reverse complement strand
GGGCGGCGGCGATCCGGGTGATCTCGGGATGCGGCGCCTGGCGACCACCCGGCCCGGGCACGACCAGCTGATCGATGCTCCCGACGCAGACGATGCTCGAGTCACGGTCGTGAAACTCCCAGGCGGGCCAGCCCTGGCGGCGAAGCGCCTCGGTCAGCCGATGCGCCTTGTCGGCTGCTTCGACCAGCCGGCTCTCCTGCTCCACGCCCCGGAGTTGCGGGTCTCTCCAGCCGTTACCCTTGAGCACCTCGATGAATCGGTTGACGTCGACGAGCCCACGGTCTGCGGGCTGCTCGTCACCGCCGCCCGCGGCGGTGTTGAAGGTGCCGGCGCCTGTGAACGTCGCCACGCGGACGGTGTATCGGCCCGGACAGGCGAGCAGGCTGTGCGACACGTCGGCGTTCATCTGCATGACGAACTCATCGATCTGCTGCCGCGAGAAGTAGTCGGCTGGCAGCAGCGGGTTGGGAATCAACAGCGCGGCGTGAAGCGGTGGCTTCGACGCGGCGGCGGCCCCGCCGACGTGGTCGCGATTGGCCTGGAGAAACTCACTCTCCAGACGGTTCGCCTGCACCGCATCGAGCGACCGCGGCCGCAGCTGTTTGACCTTCTGCAGCATCTTTTGTCCGCGGGGATCCTCGAACGAGGCGAAATCGCCCACCAGCACCGCGACCTCGACGACCTGCCCGGCGTTGGCATACCGCATCCGCTTCGGTGTACCGTCGGGATTGAGGCCCATGCCCCGCTGTTCGCCGGTGTAGTCGAAGGCCTTCTCGTGCGTGTAGGACGTGAGCCGGTGGCTGCCCCGGAGTTCCTGCACCAGTTTCCGGGCGTCGTCGCGGGCGCCTTCGCCACGAAACGTCTTGGCCAGCACCAGCCAAGGTCCGTCCTTCTCGGCGAGCGGGTACATGGCCTGGGGGTCGATCTCGCCTCCGGAAAACCATGACGTTGGCAGCCAACCGCTCTGCGCGACGGCCACGGTGCCTTGCAGGAAAGCCGACGCGACGGCGAACAGCAGGATCGCGCCACGCAGCAGGATCGGAGGTTGGTGGTCAACGACGGAACGCATCACGGGTGCAACTCCTCTTCCAATTCATCCGGGACACGGCGGCATGCGGGGCGGCCGTGACGGGAGGCGGGACGGTAGCAGTGGGGGCGGAACGATGCCAGACTGGATACCCCTGGGAAAACTGGGCCGTCCACGGCGACGGCGAAACCTGCGGTCGGGAGACCACGGCATGGCGGACGGGCGACGGGCATGGGCGACTCCGCTGACCGCGGCCGTGCTGGCGGCATGGCTGGTGGCACTCGCCGTGCCCCCGGCGCTGCTCGTCTCCTGGCGGGATCAGCGGTTGGCGGAAGTATCGAGTCCGCAGGCACAGGCCGATTGGGATGCCTTCCGGGCCGACATGCGGCGGCAATCGGACCGCGCCGGGCCCGTGCAGCGAAAGGTGCCCAAGAGCGCCGAGCCGCCCGAACTCGTCTGGCTTCGCGACTACCTGCACCTGGCGATCGCCGCCTGGGTCTCGCTGGTGGGCGTGCTCGGCGGATTTCTCGGGGCCTTGGCCATCGGCATGACGCGAGCAGCGTCAGCGGCCCAGGATCAGCCGTCCGGTGGCCGCGACCACGAGAAACAGCACGACGGTGATGCCCAGCACGCCGAGGAAGGAAGACACGGCTGACTCCCGCAAACCCGCAGTGGAACGCACGGGTCCATCCCGCGCGGTGCCGGGATCCTAGACGGCTGCCGCCCGCCCCACAAGCCGGATGCGGCGGTCTGGTCAGCCGCCCAGAGACCGGCGAAACACGTCTTCCGAGACGGTCGTGCGACCGGCACGACCGACCTCGTCGAGCGTCCGCCGCTGTCCTGTCGTATGCCAGGGGGTGACGTCTTCGAGCTCCGGCATGATCTCCAGGATCTGCTCGATCAGCATCGTCACCATTCGGGCCACGGGCTGCTCCTGCGTTCGCTCGCGGATGGCGGCGGCTGTCTTCATCAGCTTGACCATCCGGGATCGCTCGAGCACCGGACCGGAGAGTTGACCCTCGCCCTCGACGAGTAGTTCGGCCACGGGCACCTCGAGCACCTGCTGCCACCGCAGCAGTTCGGAGAGCCGCAGATCGCAGTCAGGCTGCTCCTGCCGGCGAACGAGGGGCAGCGACACCCCCAGCCGACGGGCGACGTTGCGGAGGGTCACCCCCTGGCGCTGCCGCACCTCTGAAATCCGGTGCAGGCTCGACTGCTGGCACCGCTGCTGCCGCGGCGTTGGCGAGGAGAGTTCGAACTCGGCACGGGCGACGTCGGAGTGTTCGGTGTCGGCGACCGCGAGCGGGTCGTCGTAGCCCGAGTCCGAATCCTCGAACCCATCACGGCAGTCGCGGTCGTAGTGCACGGTGGCCATTGCTCGTCCTCCAGACGTGATGCCTGCCCTCGCGGTTCCCGCGAGACGTCTCGTTGTCGACGTGGAAGAAATACGCAGGTCACCACGGGAGTGTTCACGCCGGACGCGGATTTTTTCGCGGGCCTGGGGCGGACGAGCGGGCGTGGTACGGTGGGACCGCGGCAGGTCCTTCACAACCAACGAGGAAACGACGGTTTCCGTGGGGGATTGCGGGGAATCCTCGCGACAACCGGCCCGTTTCTCATCCAGCCCAATCCTCCATCCCCGCCATGCACAAACCCACCGGTAGCCCCTCGCCGACCGATCCCTCCGGCGTCGACCCGCTCCGCATCTCCGTCGCCTGGGCCGACCTCGGACAACGGGGCGTGATCCTCGCCACGGGCGAGGACGCTCTGCCGTTTGTCGACAAGTTCACGACCGCGTCGCTGGCGACGCTCGCGGACCAGCGGGGCACCGAGGGCTTCTTTGCCGACGCCCGCGGTTGGGTCGTCGCGCTGGCCACGCTGCTGCGGACCACCGATGGCCTGTGGATCGACTGCGACGCGGAGGTCGCGGCCACGCTCCGCGACCACCTCGACCACTATCACATTCGCGAGCGCGTGGCCTTCCACGATGCTTCGGCCGACCATGCGTGCGGCGCGATCGTGGGCCCGCATGCGCGGGCGTGGCTCGAGCAGCGACTGGGCAGCGCGGCCCCAGCGGGTCCATACGATCACGCGCGACGAAGGCTCGGCGACGTTGACGTGATGATTGTCCGCATCGAATGGTTCGGCCCGGAGGCGTTCCTCGTGCAGTCGGCAGCCAGCGCCGGCCCCGCCCTGCGCAGCTGGCTCGCTGCGGAAGGTCTCGCCACCGCACCCGCCGTGGACGTGGAGGCGTTGCGGATCGAGGGACGGTATCCGGCGGCTCGCGACATCCCTCTAAAGACACTGCCTCAGGAACTGGGCCGTACCGCTCAGGCGATCTCGTTCACGAAGGGCTGCTACCTCGGCCAAGAGACGGTGGCTCGCATCGACGCTCTCGGGCACGTCAACCGCGCGCTGGCGCTGATCGCCATCGACGGGCCGCCGCCACCTCCCGCCGCGGAACTCACCTGCGACGGCGAGCCGGCTGGCACGATCACGTCGTCGTGCGCGGCCCCACGGCTCGGCGGTGCCGCCTGCCTCGCCATCGTGCATCGGCGCGGACTGGCAGCCGGCGTGCATCTCCGCGTGCTCGACCGCGCGGCGCGGATCGTCGGGGCCGCCCCGCACGCGGCCGAGAATCAGGAGGGACCGCGATGAACCCGCCGCCCGATGACGACGAGCTGCTGCTGACGACACGGCGGTTCACGGTGGTCCGGCGTCGCGAGCCGCTGCCGGACGGCAGCGTTCGTGCCCGGGAGGTGGTGCTGCATCCCGGGAGCGTGGTCGTGGTGCCGCTCGTCGCCGGCGACCTCGTCTGCCTGGTGGAGGTCGTCCGCACGGCGGTTGGCGGCACGCTGTTGGAACTGCCAGCCGGCACGCTCGATCGGGAGGAGTCGCTCGCCGACGCGGCCCGTCGTGAACTGCTCGAGGAGACGGGCTACCGTGCCGGACGGATCGCGGCGGCCGGATCCTTCTGGATGTCGCCCGGGATTCTCTGCGAGCGCATGCATCTCTTCGTGGCGGAGGATCTCGTGCCGGGCCCGCAGGCGCTCGAGCCCGGTGAGCAGATCACCACGCGGGTCGTGCCCTGGCACGAGGCAGTGGCGATGTGCCGTGACGGCACGATCGACGACGCCAAAACCGTCGCGGGCATCCTGCTCATCGACGCCCGCCGCCGGCACGGGCGACAGCGGTGATACCGCACCGCACGTTACGCGTCGCGTTGGTGGGAGCGGTCGAGCAGGAACAGGCCCCCGCCCACCAAGCCGGTGATGATCGTGCTGAAGCCCCAGAGCAACGCCACCGCCACCGCTTGCTCAGACGCAACGCCCTGCTCCGACAGCAAGAACGTCAGCGCGTTCTCCCGCACCCCGAAGCCGCCGATGCTGATCGGCAGCACCATCGCCAGGGCCACCAGCGGCACCACCGAAAACCACAGCGAGAGAGGCTGGTCGATCCCCAAGGCTCTCGCGGAGAGCCCCACCGCGACCGCGCCCCCCATCTGCACCACGAACGACCAGGCGACCGCCTTGGCGATCAGGCTCGGCTTCTGCTGATAGGGGAGCAGCTGCGAGAGGAACGCACGGGCGGGGTGGGGCGCCGGGAGCACCGCCACGATCCGGTCGAGAAACGCCACCGGCAGCAGGAATGCGGCGAGCGCCAAAGCGAGCAGGCCTGTGGCGACGGCGAGCGTCATCGGCAGGGAGAGCCCGTACTTTCGCGCGGCGAGCGCCGCCCCCGCGAGCACGGCGAGCGCTGCGAGTCCGGTGAGCCGGTCGGCCAGCACGGTACAGCCCGCGAGCAGCCGCCGCGGCGTCGTGTCGCCGATCCGATAGGCCTTGATCACGTCACCGCCGATCGACGAGGGGAGACAGAGGCTGAAAAACATCCCCTCGAAGAACCGCCACACGAAGAACCGCCTGGGAAAATCGAAGCCGAGCGGCCGCGCCAGTGCAGCCCATCGCACGCCCGCCACCACCTGCACGAGCAGTCCCGTGACGAGGCCCGCCGCCCACCACCGCCAGTCGGCCTCGCGGAGCAGCTGAAGAAACGACTGCCAGTCAACGTCCCCCAGCGCGTACGCCAGCAACGCCGCCGTCGCCGTGAGCCGCAGCACGAGATTGAGCCACGGCGGGATCGACAGTCGGCGGGCCGATGGGGGCGAGGCGGCGGGAGTATCTGAGTCCATGTTCAAGCACCGCGGTCCTGACACCGCGGTGGCGTGCGCGTCGTTCCCCGGCCTGCCTCCGTTGTGGAGGGATGATTCGTGCCGCTGGGACGAGTACCCTACACGAAAAGCGGCCCTGCCTCCCATCCGACTGTTCCCCGCGGAAAGCCCCGATGCCCCCTTGGATCACGATCCTGCCCGGGGCGGAGATTGCCGTGATCGCGATGGCGTTTGCCTGGGGCGCGGTCCTCGGCAGCTTTGTCAACGTGGTCCTGCACAGGCTGCCCCGCGGAAGGTCGGTGGCGACCGACGGCTCGCGGTGCCCTGCCTGCGGGGCAGCGATCCGGCCCCGCGACAACATTCCGGTGATCGGCTGGATGCTGCTCCGCGGCCGCTGCCGCGACTGCGGCGCGGCGATCTCGCTCCGCTATCCGCTCGTCGAGGCGGCCTGCGGCGGCATCGCGGCCGTGGTCGCCGCCTCGGAGATCGCAGGCTGGGGCGGGGGCCTACCGCTGCTCGACGCGGGCCGCCCCGGCATCGACCGCCTCCTGCTGCACGGCGACTGGCGGCCGTTGCTCTCCACGGTGCTCCACACGGTGATCCTGATCGCCATGCTCACGTGGAGTCTGCTGGACTGGGATGCAGCATCCCGCACGAAACAAAATGCGGCGACGCAGAGCCCCCGAGGCACCACCGTGGCGTGCGTTGGGGCGGCATGGCTCGCGGTGGTGGTGGTGGCGACGGTGACGGCCGTTCCCGGGATCGGCCCCGTGGGCGTTTGGATGGATGGCGGCTTCCTGCCCTCGACCGGTGGGTGTGCCGCCAGTTTCGTGGCCGCGGCCGTCGGGCTCGGTGCTGGCCGGATCATCGGTGGTTTTTCCGGCGGGGCCGCCGACCGCTGCGGCCTGGCGGTCTTCGGTGCGGCCACCGGGTGGCAGGCTGTGACGGTCGTGTCGATCGTGACGACGGTGGCTCGCTGGGCGTCGCGGAGGCTGGCCCGCGAGGGCGGACTCGGGGTTGCGGTCGCCGGCGTCGCAGTCGCCGCCGCGGTACTCTGGTGCTGGAGACCGCTCCACGGCTGGTGGACTACCACGTGGCCGATCATCACCGGTCGCTAATTTTTTCGCGGCCGCAGCCGGCCGCATGAAATCGTCACGACGCGGGTGTATAGTCTAAAGGTTCCGTCGGGGCGCTTTAAAAACAGCATGTCGTTTCCTTCACCCATTTCGCCGACGAACCGGCCCGCCCGCGTTCCGCCCGCCGGGGCTGAATCGCCGGTCGGCGGCTCGCCGTCTGTTGCTTCCGAGCCCGTCGACGAAGGTCTCGTCGAAGGAACGATTCGTCGCGGCAAGCTGTTTGCAGCCGACATGCTTTCGCCGGAACAGCGGCTTCCGTGGATCGTGATCGGCGTGCTCTCTGCGCTGTTGGCGTACAGCTACTGGCCAAGCCTTGCGCAGTTGCCCTCATTCTGGGACAACCCGCAGTACCAGCACGGCTGGATCGTGCCCGTGTTCACGGTGCTGCTGCTCTTCTGGTGGCGGAAGCCGGTGGGGCCGATCACCGCATCGGCCCGTGCCGCCGGTGTGGGGCTGCTGCTCCTGAGTTTTGTGATGCGACTGTGGTGCGCTAGCTTTCGCATTGTTACGCTCGACATGTACACGTTCGTGCCGGCGCTGATGGGCGTGTTTCTACTCGCGGGCGGCTGGAGCATGTTCCGCTGGTCGTGGGCGCCGATCGCCAGCCTGATCTTCATGTATCCGCTGCCCGACGAGGCCACTCGCTACCTGCTCGGACCGCTGCAAACCGTGGCGACGATTGTCAGCACCTACTCCCTCCAGACGCTCGGCCTCGACGCCTACCGCGACGGCAACCGGATCATCCTCGGCGACGGACAGGTGCTGGGTGTCGTGGACGCCTGCAGCGGACTGAAAATGCTGACGATCTTCGTCTGGCTGGCGGCGATGCTGATGCTGGTGGGTGGCCTGGAATGGTGGGAGAACCTGGTGATCGCCGCCAGCGCCATTCCGATCGCCCTGGTCTGCAACGCCTTTCGAATCACCACCGTCGGCGTGATGTACAACTTCAACGATTCCCTGGAAGGGCTCTCGACATCGCTGGCGGGGATGGGGCTGCTGGAAAAGGGCCAGTCGCTCGCCGAGGCATTCCACGACAGTCTGCCGGCGGCACTCTTGATGATGCTGCTCGCCGTTGGCTTTTTGGTCCTGGAAATGAAGGTTCTGTCGTACCTCGTCATCACCGACGACCTCGCTCCGTCGATGGTCGCGGGGGGAGGCGGCATTCCCCGAATGCGGCCCGCCGGCCCGGCGCCGGCTGCAATGTCGCCGGGGGCTGTGCGGCCCGTGATTGCCACGCCGCCGCGGTCCGCCCCGGGTTTTCCGACAATTCCGAACACGGTTCCGACTGAAAAACGTGCTGTTTCCCCGCCGCCGGGTGGTGACGGGAAAATGGGGTAAACTTAAGGTATGGTCAGTTTGCTGGACGGGTGCTCGTTGCACCGTTCTGCCGGGTGGTGAGCTACGACGAGTGCCGGTGACATGAGCGAAGGCAGTGCCCCCATGGACGGAACGTCTCCCACCGCGACGGCCACCGGCAATCCCAACGCCGGCATGCTCGCGCCGCTCCGCGACACGGGGTTGTCTCCGCTGGGTCAGTCCTCACCGTCGCAGTCGTACGGCGGCGCCGATCCCCTGGCCGGAGGTATCGACTACCGTCGGGTCTGGCATGCGTTCCGCCGCCGCTGGCTGCCGGCCACGGCCCTAGCGCTCGCACTCGCCTCGATTGCCGGCATTCTCACGTGGGTCTTCCTGCCCAAGGGCTTCGAGTCGGTCGCCTGGCTTCGCGTCCGCGACAAGTCGGGCATGTTCGGCGTGGGCGGCGGCCGCGACAACGCCGAATACGAGGCCTACCGCAAGACGCAGGTGCAGCTCATCAAGAGCCCGTTCGTGCTGACGTCGGCGCTGCGTCGGCCGGGCATCTCGAGCCTGTCCACCCTGAGTGCCGAGGACGATCCCGTCGGTTACCTGATGCGGAATATTCAGGTGTCGGCACCGATGGAATCGGAAGTCGTCCAGGTGCGGATGCGGGGTGAAGACGCCAAGGAAGTCACCCAGATCGTCAATGCGGTGGCCCAGGCCTACCTCTCCGACGTCGTTAATAAGGAGAAGTCGGAGCGGCTCAACCGGCGTGACACGCTGGAGCGGAAGTACAAGGAAAACATGGCCGAGGTGCGATCCAGCCTCGACACCTACAACAACCTGGCGAAGTCGCTGGGAACGGCCGACACCGCCGAGGTCGCCACGCAGCGAAGCCTGCTGCTCGACCATCTCGGCACGCTTCGCGCTCAACTCAACCAGACCCAGCGCGACCTGACGCTCATCGACGCCGAGTTGGCGATCATGGACGCCAAGGACCGCGGTGAGATCTCGCTCGAGCAGTCGGTACCCGAGGAGACGGTCGACGCGATGCTCCTTCGTGACCCGCAGTTCGCCGAGTTTCGCGAGCGGCTCTCCGCCATCGAGGAGTCGATGGCCTATCAGGCCGAACGGAGTGCTCGCGGCGGCAACGACCCTGCCGTAAAGCGGCTCGAGGCAATGCGAGACGCCATGATGAGGCGGCTCGAGGACCGCAAGGAAGAGCTCCGGCCCCAGATCGTGGCCCAACTGGCGATGGATTCCACGAACCGGCGCACGGGCGCCGCGGCCGAGAGCCCGGTGGTGCTGCGGATGCGGCGTGAGATTCTCGCCCAGCAACTCGAGCAGACCACCAAGGATTTCGACAAGGTGGCCAGTGAGGTCAAGACCCTGGGTGCTGCGAATGCGGACCTCATGTCCCGCAAGCAGGAGATCGAGCAGCTCATGAAGGTCACCGACCAGATGGGCGTGCAGCTCAATGCGACCGAGATCGACGTCAACATGCCCAACCGTGTCGAGTTGATCGAAGAGGCGAGCGTGCCCGAGGGGAGCGACGAGCTGTTTCGCTCCATGCTCTCGGCGTTGGCGGCCCTTGGCGGCCTCGTGCTGGGGGGCGGGTCGGTGGTGCTGTTTGAGTACCTTCGCGACCGCGTCAGCATTCCCGAAGAGGTCTCAAAGCGGGTCGGCCTGCGGGTCATCGGCACCGTGCCGCAAATCTCCCGGTCGCGAAAGCGGGCCAACGACGGGCACGTCGCCGAGTGCGTCGATGGCATTCGGGCGGTGATCAGCCAGACGGGCCGCGAAGCGCCGAAGGTGATCCTGGTGACCAGTGCCGTGGAGCACGAGGGCAAGACGACGTTTGCCGCACAGCTTGCTGCAAGCCTCGCCCGGTCAGGCAAGCGAACGCTCCTGCTCGACGGCGACCTGCGACACCCCAATGCACACCTCGCCCTGGGCCTGGATCTGCGGGCGGGCCTGCCTGAACTGCTCCGCGGCGAGATTTCACCCGACGAGGCGGTGCAGCCCACTGCCATCGACGGGCTGTTCGCTGTCACCGGCGGCGTCTGCGATTACGCGGCAATCACCGCCCTGTCTCGTCCGGAGACGGCCGCGCTCCTCAAGAGTCTCCGCGACTCCTTCGACCACGTGGTGATCGACGCCGGACCGGTGCTCGCCTTCGCCGACGTGCTCCTGCTCGGCCAGTTGAGCGACCTCGCGATCGTGGCCACGATGCGGGACGTGAGCCGCATGCCGCAGGTCACCAGTGCTGTCGACCGGCTTCGTTCGGTTGGCATCCGCGTGCTCGGTACGGTGGTCAACGGCGTCTCCGACTCCAATCGTCGGCGGCTCTACGCGTCGCCGATCCCGGCCTGACCGTCACGGCCGCGGCCGCGGCCGCGACAAAGGGAGGATGGTTCATGAAGGGTTCTTCATCCGGCCTGATGACGCTGGTCGGGGCGGCCTTGCTCGTAGTGGGCGTGACTGTCGCACAGGGCTATCTGACTGAGCGGTGGAAGGACAAGAGCGTCAGCAAGGACCTCGACGCCGCGGCCACGTTGCTGGAGGCCAGCTTTCCCGAGAAGTTCGGGGCCTGGGAGCTGGAGCGTGAACTGGAAGGCGATCCCAAGGAGTTGGAGCGGGCCGGTGCGGTGGGGCACATATCCCGGCTCTATCGAAACTCGCGGACCAAGGCCCGGGTTTCGGCGTTTGTGGTCTGCGCCCGTCCTCACGATGCTTCCGGACACACTCCGGACCGGTGCTATCCGGGCGCCGGCTTCGAGATCGGCGAGGCGGAGCACCGGCAAAAGGTGTCGCTGTCGGACGGCCGGGAGGCCGAAACCTTCACTGGCACCTTCCGCAAGACTGGCCAGACCCTGCGGATTTTCTGGACCTACGGCATCCGCGACGAGGCCAGCATCGACGAGGAAAACGTCGCCGCCGCCCGGAGCTGGATCGCCCCGCAGATCGCCCGCATCGCCCTGGTCGGGGAACCTGCCGTCTACAAACTCTACGCGATCGTCGATGAGACGCGACTCACCAGCGCCCAGGCGATGGTGGAGTGCGAAGACTTTCTCTCCACGCTCCTGCCGGCGCTCGACTCGGCCGTCGTCGCCGGCGCGTCGCCCGGAGGCAAAGCGGCGACGCCCGATACCGAAACCGAGTCGCCCACAGCCGCCGGCGTGAAGCCGGGCGACACGGCCAACCGCTGAGCACCGCCGACGGCACCCTGGTGGGCCTCGGTTCCTGCGGCGGCCGCGATCGGGTATTCTCCCCCCGGCCGTAGCACGGCACGCTCGCAGGGAGCGATGGGCCAACCAGGAGCATCAGACGTGTCGATGAACTCGAAGCGGGCGTTGATCACGGGCATCACCGGACAGGACGGGTCGTACCTCGCGGAGCTTCTGCTCGACAAGGGCTACGAGGTGCACGGGCTCGTGCGGCGGTCGAGCACGTTCGGCACGCAGCGGATCGAGCACCTCTATCGTGATATTCACGAGGTGGAGCGGCCGCTCGTCCTCCATCACGGCGACATGGCCGACGGCAACGGCCTGTCGAGGCTGATCCGCGAAATCAGCCCCACGGAGGTCTACAACCTCGCGGCCCAGAGTCACGTGCGAGTAAGCTTCGATCAGCCCACCTACACCGCCGACGTGACGGCCGTCGGCACGCTGCGGCTGCTCGAGGCGATTCGCGACTTCCAAGACGCGGGCGGCTCCCAGATCCGGTTCTATCAGGCGTCGAGTTCGGAGATGTACGGCAAGGTCGTCGAGATCCCGCAGTCTGAAACCACCCCCTTCTACCCCCGCAGCCCCTACGGCGTCGCAAAGCTCTACGCCCATTGGATCACCGTCAACTACCGCGAAAGCTATGGCATCCACGGCTCGTGTGGGATCCTCTTCAATCACGAGAGCCCGCGACGCGGCGAGACGTTCGTGACCCGAAAGATCACGCGGGCGGCCACCCGGATCAAACTGGGCCTGCAGAAGAAACTCTTCCTGGGCAACCTCGATGCCAAGCGTGACTGGGGCTTTGCCGGCGACTACGTCGAAGCGATGTGGCTGATGCTGCAGCAGGACGAACCCGACGACTACGTGATCTCCACGGATGAAACGCATTCGGTCAGCGAGTTCTGCGAGAAGGTGTTCGCTCGGCTCGACATGGATTACCGCGACTTCGTTGCGATCGACCCGCGGTACTTCCGGCCGGCCGAGGTCGAACTCCTGCTGGGGACGTCGCAGAAGGCGCGGCGCCGGCTTGGCTGGGAGCCGCGGGTGTCGTTCGACGGCCTGATCGACCTGATGGTCGGCTCCGACCTTGACCTGGCCCGCAAGGAGCAGGTGCTGATCGCCGCCGGGCACGATACCGGCCTCCCCAACCGCTGAGGCCAACCGCTGAGGCCAGCCGGTCTCGCTCTCCAGTCATGCTCGACCTTTCCAGCCAGCGAATCGTGGTCACCGGCGGTGCCGGCTTCCTCGGCCGGGCCGTCACGCGGGTGCTCCGTGAGCGGGGCGTGCCCGAAGACCGAATCGTCGTGCCCCGCCGCCGGGATTTTGATCTCACGATCGAGGCCGACGTGGCGAGGCTCTACGACAACGCCCGGCCCGACGTGGTGATCCACCTGGCCGCCGAAGTCGGGGGCATCGGCGCGAACATGGCCCACCCCGGCCGTTTTTTCTACGCCAACATGGCGATGGGACTGCACCTCGTGGAGCACGCCCGCCGCCGCTCGCTGCGGAAGTTCGTGCACACGGGCACGGTCTGCGCCTACCCGAAACACTGTCCGGTGCCCTTTCGCGAAGAGGATATCTGGAACGGCTATCCCGAAGAGACCAACGCCCCCTACGGCGTCGCCAAGAAGGCGATCTTCGTGATGCTCGACGGCTATCGCCGCGAGTACGGCCTCGCCAGCGCCGTCGCGGTGCCGGTCAACCTCTACGGCCCCGGCGACAACTTCAACCCGGCGTCGAGCCATGTGATTCCCGCGCTGATCCGCAAATGCGAGGAGGCGCGGCTCGCCTCGGCCCCCGAGGTGGTCTGCTGGGGCACCGGGGCGGCGACCCGGGAGTTTCTCTACGTCGACGACGCCGCCGAAGGGATCGTACGGGCTGCGGAGGTGATGGATGAG
>Ga0164294_10004133_pt1 | contig 12753 bp, 10 predicted proteins | sample GEODES005metaG_FD_111479 | JGI IMG/M metagenome (GOLD analysis project Ga0164294, IMG submission 111479) | Oligotrophic lake water microbial communities from Sparkling Lake, Wisconsin, USA - GEODES005 metaG | ecosystem: Environmental > Aquatic > Freshwater > Lake | place: USA: Sparkling Lake... | reverse complement strand
GGCAAGCTCTGCCTGCGCGATCGCAAGAGTGTCTACAACCAATCCCTGGTGGCCAGCCAGCTGCTCCTGCGCGGCGATGCCGAGGCCCGAAGTTGGGTCAAGGCGATGACCGCCAACGTCACCCAGCCCTACTTCAGCTCCGACATTCCCCTGATCCGGGCCCTAGGCACTGGCCAATGCGGCGTTGGCCTGGTGAACACCTACTACCTGGCGCGCCTGCTCAATGGCGAGAGTGGCCCGGCCGATCGGGCCCTGGCCCGCAAGCTACAGGTGGTGTTCCCCAAACCCGCCCATGTGAACATCAGCGGCGCCGGCATCACTCGCTACGCCAAAAATCCCCAGGCCGCCCTGAAGTTGATTGAGTTTCTGGCCTCACCGGTGGGCGGTAAGGGCTACGCCGAGGCCAACCATGAATATCCACTCAAGGGCTATGGCAATGACCCGATCTTGAAAGGCCTGGGCCGCTTCCAGGCCGATGGCCTCTCGGCCGAACAGCTGGGCAGCCGCAACCGTGATGCAGTGAAACTGATGGAAGCCAACGGCTGGTTGTGAGCGAAGCCAGCCCCCAGTCGAGAAGGCCGAGGCCAGGCCCACTACTTTCTGACACGCCAACCGAGCCAAGCCGCTCGGCTGGCCCCGGCCGCCGGGGCCGGGGCCAGGCCTTACCGCTGCTGCTGCGATCGCCCCCCGAACCCTGGCCCCTAGCCCTGGCCGTGGCCCTGGTGGCCCTGCTGGCGCTGGCGCCGCTGGCGGCCCTGGCCCTGCTTGCCATCCAGGGGGAAGCGCTACCCAGCCTGCAGCTCGAGGCCCAAGGCCTTACCCCCTTAGCCAACACCCTGATGCTGGTAGTGGGCGTGGGCTGCGCCGGAGGCCTGATCGGTACCTGCAACGGCTGGCTCACGGCCCGCTGCCAGTTCCCCGGCCGCCGCTTGCTGCGGCTGGCCCAATTGCTGCCCCTAGCCACGCCCAGTTATCTGCTGGCCGGAACCCTGATCGACCTGGGCAGCCGCTCGGGCCTGCGCATCGCCGGACCGGGTTGGGCCATGGCGATCCTGACCCTGGGGACCTACAGCTATGTGGTGCTGCTGAGCAGCGAAGCCTTTAGCCGCAGTGGCGCCCGCCAGCAGGAGGTGTGCCGCTCCCTGGCCGTAGGGCCCTGGGGCAGTTTCCTGCGGGTGGCCCTGCCCCTAGCCCTGCCGGCGGTGACGGCGGGGGTGGCCCTGGGGGCCATGGAAGTGATTAATGAGTTCGGCGCCGTGCAACTGCTCGGGGTTCCGACCCTTTCGGCCGCGATTTTGGAGCGCTGGCAAGGGGAGGGGGACCTGCCGGGGGCGGTGGGCCTGGCCCTGGTCACCCTGGCCCTGGTGGCGTTGTTGCTCTGGAGTGAGCGCCAGGGCCGCAGCCGCAGTCGCCTTTGGGCCGCCGGCCAGGAGGGGGCCAGCCCGGAGCTCTGGCCCCTGCAGGGATGGCGCTGCTGGCTCGCCCAGCTGGTCACCCTAGCGCCGCCCCTGGCCAGCCTGGCCATCCCCCTGATCTGGATCGGCAGCAGCTGGGACCAGCTGCCGGCCCAAGAGGCCTGGGACCTGGTCGTCCTAGGGCTGCGCAGCCTGGGACTGGCCCTGGGGGCCACGGGCCTCACCCTGGTGGCAGCCCTGGGGCTCTCGATCGGCAAGCGCCTGGTGAAGGGAAACCTGGTGCGGGTATGGGCCGATTGGGCTGCCCTGGGCTATGCCATTCCAGGCACGGTGTTAGCCCTGGGATTTTTGTTACTCGGCGGTGGTTGGGGCCTGGCGCCGTTGTTGCTGCTGGTTTGGGGCTATGTCGATCGCTTTTTGGCCGTAGCCAAGGGGGGGCTGGATACGGCCCTCGAGGGGCTCGCCCCCAGCGTCGATGAAGCCGCCCAGAGCCTGGGCTGCGATTGGATTGCCTTGGTGGGACGGATCCAGCTGCCCCTGCTGCGGGGACCACTGCTAATCGCGGGAGTCTTGGTGTTTGTCGACACGGTCAAGGAGCTGCCGCTGACCTTTGCCCTGCGCCCCTTTGATTTCGACACCCTGGCGGTGCGCGTTTACCAGTACGCCAGCGATGAACGGCTCGGCGCCGCCCTAGTGCCAGCCCTAGTGATCATGGTTCTGGGCCTGCTGGCGGCCATCGCCCTGATGCCAAGCCTGGATCAACAGATCCCGGATCGCCCAGCCTTGCCCCGGCGGCCCATCCCAACCGCAAAGCCAGTCCCCTAAGCACCAGCCTGCCTTACCAGCCGCAGGGGATCCAGCCATGGGGCCATGGGCTGGATGGGCCCAGGATCAAGCCACTTCTACGGACAGGCCCCCGGGAAACAGGATCCCCCGGCCGCCCCTGACCAGGTGCAAGCTGCACGACTGGCCTGGCTGCAAGGGGCTCCCCAGGGGCACCTGCAGGCTCAACCGGGAGCCGCGGTCCTCCACATCCAACTGCCAATGGGATCCATGGAACTCCCGGCCCAGCACCCGGGCCGTCCCCTGGGGATCGGCCTCCAGACCTAGGGCCTCGCCCAGCAACACCACCTCTAGGGGCCCGCCAGGCATGCGTTCCTGGGGGGCGTTCGACCCAGGACCGCTAGGACGCCAGCGTCCCCAAGCCGACTGAAGCTCCCCGGCCTGAAGCCGGGCTGGCAGCACATTGGCCTGCATGACAAACCGGGCCACAAAGGCGCTGGCCGGCCGGGAAACCAACTCCTGGGCCGGGGCACATTGCTCCAGGCGGCCCGCCGAGAGCACGGCGATGCGATCGCACACCGCCAGGGCCTCCTGGGGATCGTGGGTCACCAGCACGGCACTGGTCTGGCACTGCCGCAGCAGGCTTGGCAGCTCGCGACGCAAGCGCAGGCGCACCTCGCCATCGAGGTTTGAAAAGGGTTCATCGAGGAGTAAAACCCGGGGCCCGGGCGCCAGGGCCCGGGCCAGGGCTAGCCGCTGACGCTGGCCACCGGAGAGGGCATGGGGGTAGCGCTGCTCTAGCCCGTCAAGGCCCAGCAGGGAGAGCAACCAGCGCACGCGCTCCTGGCCCTGGGCAGAGCCGTGACCCTGGGCAAAGCCGTGGCCCTGGCCAGAGCCGTGACCGATGGCGGAACGGGAGCCACGCGCCAGGCCAAAACAGGCGTTTTGCCAGGCCGTGAGGTGGGGAAACAGGGCGTAGTCCTGGAAGAGCATGCCGACGCCCCGGCGCTCCGGCGCCAGCCAATGGTGGGGACCCGCCACCTCGCGTCCATCCAGGAGCACCCGACCGCGGCTAGGCCGCTCAAAGCCGGCGATCAGGCGCAGCAAGGTCGTTTTGCCACAGCCGGATGGGCCCAGCAAACCCAGCAATTCGCCCGGTTCGAGGCCCAAGGACAGATCTTCCAAGCACCAGCCATCGCCGGACCCATTGCCAAAGCGATGCCAAACCTGATCCAGGGCAATGGAGCCTGCAGCTGCGGAAGCGGCGACGACGGGGGAAGGGGCTGGCGGCGTCAGCGCAGTCGCGGGGGCATGGGCCTCAACAGCCATGGGGTAATCGGAACGGACAGGCACGGGTGGGATGGGGGGCAACGCCCTTAGGGGGTTGCTAGGGGAGCGGAATCGACCAGGGCGGGAGCCAGGCGCATCCAGGCCCCCTGACGGGGCACTTCCAGGAGCTGGGCCAGGCGGAACTGGGACATCAAACGGGTGGTCGTGACCCGGGTGGCGCCGATCAGTTCGGCCAGGCGGTCGTGGCTGAGGCGAAAAGGCAGATCACACCAGGCGCCACAACGGCGACCCAGGCGCAGCACCAACAACCCCAAAAGGGCGTGCAGGCGCTGCTCGGCCTTGGCCAGGTGACGAATGCGCAGCAATTGCAAGGTCCAATCCTGCACTGGATCAAAACCCGCGCTCTCGCCATGGGGCCTTAGGGGACGAAGCATTAGGGGCGTGAGCGCTTCGAGGCAGACGGCCTGGACGCTGCCGCGCTGGCATTGCCAAGAGTCGCCGGCTTGGAGGAAGGCGATCGTGATCGCCTCGCCATGCCCACAGGAGCTGGACAGTCGGCCGATGCCATCGACAATCTCAAGGGCAACGCTCGAGCCAAAGCGGCCGCCATCGAGCAGCAGGCTTTGGCCACTGGCGACCCGCACCAAGGCTGCGGGGGGCTCGTTGAGCAAAGCGGACGCCATCGCCAGGACGGAACGACGCCATGGGGGCGCCGGGCAGCAAGGCCCGCAACCTAACCAGAAGGGCGGCCTTTTGCAAGCGATTCTCAATAGCATTAGCCAGTTGAGAGGGGTCGGGTCTTGTCGGCCCAGGGCCATTTCGGAGTCCCGCCTTGAACTTCAGCCACTGGCCCAGACCCACCCCCTCGACGGAACCCAGGCATGGGACCAGCGGTAGCCGAGCCAGCCAGCCGGCTTACCGATCGAGCACGGTGGGCCAGCAGAGCCCGATGAACAATCCCGGGGACCAGCGGGGACACCGTTACCAGGAACAGCGGCGCCACCCGAAAGGCCACCGGGACAGCAACCAGGACCAAGGCCAACGGTTGGTTGCACACCTCAGGGCCAGGGCGACCTACAAGCCAATCTTGACCTTGACGGGGGATTGCTCCTTGACATCCACCTCCACGGGCTTGGTTTCCACCTGGAGCTGGACGGGCGTTTGGTTGGTGACCTGCACCTGCAAAGGCGTGCGTTCATCCACCCGCAGGTCGATGGGGCGGCTCTGGTGGACCGCAACGGTGATCGGCAGGGGGGCTTGGGCCCGCACTTGCATCGGAACCGGCCCCTGCATGGAGAGGCGGTGGGAGACGCTGCCCCTGAGCTGGAGAGGTTCCGAAAAGGCGTGGAGCACGCGCAGCTCAATCGGCGCACCCGTAAGCCGGACCAGCCCGTAGGTGGCGAGTCCAGCCAGGGCGAGGGCGGTCAAGGGCCAGCGCCAGGGCAGCCAGGACGACAACGCCATGCTGACAGGAGAGAAAGCGAAGCCGAACCTAGGTGGAGTCATGCCTAGGGACAACCAAGCCCGGAAGGGCCAGGGAATCGGGACGGGGCGATAGCGGCTTCGCAAGCGAGGCCCACTGCGAAAGCGGCGCCAACTGCGAAAGCGAGGCCAGGTGCGAGAACAAGGCCAACTTCGCAAGCGAGACCCATTCGAAAGCAAGACCAGAACAGCTCCCGAGGCGAGCATCAAGGCAGGAGGCTGGCGCAGGCGGCTAGGGGTTTGCGCCGCTGCAGCGATGAATAGGCTAGATCTTGAGAAGAAATCTTAAGCAGATCCACACAGCTACACACCGACCGCTTTAATTGCTCGACTTCCAACGCAATTGGTCCCTCATTGCCACTGGTTGACCCCAAGTCAAAGGCGAAGATCCTGGTCGTCGACGATGAGCCCAACATTTGCCAAATCCTCGAAACCAGGCTCAGCCTGGCCGGCTACGAGGTGAGCGTGGCGAGCGATGGCATCGCCGGCCTCAAAACCTTTGGCGAAGTCAATCCGGATCTGGTAATTCTGGATTTAATGCTACCCCAACTGGATGGCTATGGGGTCTGCGAAAAACTGCGAAACCGCACCAGCATTCCAATCTTGATGTTGTCGGCGATTGATGAGGTGTCCCAGAAAGTGGCCTGCCTGCAACTGGGAGCCGACGACTACATGGTGAAGCCCTTCAGCCCCAAGGAATTGATTGCCCGCATTGGCTGCCTACTGCGCAGGCGAGTGGGCAAGACCCAGGATCGTCACCAGGAGATCCAAGCCAACCATCTGATCGTGGCCGGCGATTTGCGAATTGATAGCAACCGTCGCAAGATCTACCGAGGCGACGAACAGATTCGCCTCACTGAACTGGAATTGAGCTTGCTGGAAGTGCTAGTCGAAAATGCCGGTAAGGCCATCGACCGCATCGAAATCCTCAGACACATCTGGGGCTATTCCCCCGAACGGCACTCTGAAACCCGGGTTGTGGATGTGCACGTGTCCCGATTGCGCTGCAAGATCGAAACCGATCCGGATCATCCCGAACTCATTTTGACCTGCCGGGGCATGGGCTACATGTTTCAACGGCTCAACGGCTAGGACCAGGGCCAGGACTTTGCCAACCAATCGAGGGCGTCAACCCCAGCAAGGCCTTAGGGCACTGGGGAAGGACGAGAGAACCAACCCTGACCAGTCTCGTCACAGAATGGGACGGACTTGAGCCAACTAGGGCCAGAAGCACCATCTCAATAGCCCAAGAGGGTGCCAACGGCGAAAAGGAGTAACAACGCGCAAAAGAGAGTTATAAAACGACAAATAATCTCAATCATGGATCCATGAACGCCAACGGAGCAGGACGCCATCATTGCGATCTCCCTCCTGGAGGGGCTAGGGCGCACAGCCCGCAACGGGCGCTTGCTGGGCCATACGAGTCAAGCCAGGCGCCCGGATGAAGGACAACCAACCTCAAAAGGCTGGTTGTCCTGGTCAATCAGGACTGGGAAAGGGGATCGGCAAATCACCGTGTATCGACCGATCACGGCCGCTTCAATCGGTTGGTCCCTTTCGATCTTGCGGCCGCCTCAGCCGCAGAATCAACCGATAGCGTGGAGAACCATCGCAAGCCTTGAACGGGTCCATGGCTGCGTTGCTTTCGCCCAGGATCTTGGCAACCACCGCCATCGGCCTGCTGGGGCTCGCCTGGTGCAGCCTGGTCCCTGGCCTGGGCAGCCTGGCGTTCAACCGAACCGACGCGGCAGAAGCCAAGCCCCTACTGGTGGGGGCAGCCAGCAGCCTTAGCGAACCGCTCCAGGCCCTGGCCCCTGGCTTCGCCGCAGCCCAAAAGGTGCCAGCGCCAACCTTCAATTTCGCCGCTTCGGGCGTGTTGCAGCAGCAGATCCAAAGGGGAGCTCCCATCGATGTCTTCGTATCGGCTGGAGAGAAGCAGATGGACAGGCTGGAGAAGGCTGGCCTGCTGCTGGCCGGCAGCCGCCGGGTGATCGCCGGCAACCAGCTGGTGCTGGTGGTGCCGTCCCGTTCACCCTTGCGCTCCCTGCAGTTCGGTGGACTGGACAGCATCGCCATCCGCCGCATTGCCATCGGCGATAACAGCGTGCCCGCCGGCGACTATGGCCGCCAGACCCTGGCTTACTACGGGCTCAGGGAGGCTGTGCAGGCCAAGCTGGTGCCGCTGGGCTCGGTGCGGGCCGTGGCCCATGCGGTGGCAGCCGGCAATGTGGATGCGGGCATTGTCTACAGAAGCGATGCACGCAATGGGCCGAACCTGCGCATTGTTGCTGGTGCCCCCGAGGCCAGCCACGCACCGATTCGCTATAGCGCCGCCGTGATCGCGACCAGTCGCCAACCGAAAGTGGCCCGGGCCTACCTGAACAGCCTCAGCTCCGCCCAGGCCGGGCAGATGTTCCGCCGCTACGGCCTGCTGCCCTTAACAGCAGTGGCGAAGTGATGACGGGGGCCAGCCCCGAACTTTCGCCCCTGTGGTTATCCCTGCGCAGCGCCAGCCTGGCGGTGGTGCTGGTGGCACCGCTGGGATTTGTCTGTGCCAGGAGCCTGCAGCAATTGCGGGGCTGGCAGCGGGGCCTGGCCGAACTGGCCGTGCTTTCTCCCCTGGTGCTGCCGCCCACGGTGGTGGGCTTCATCCTGTTGCAACTGCTGGGCCGCTACGGACCGATCGGCGAGCTGCTTAACCGCTTCGGGATTGAGATCGTGTTCAGCTGGCAGGCCACGGTGCTGAGCTCGGTGGTGGCGGCCTTCCCCCTGATGGTGCGCTCCGCCCAGACGGCCCTGGAGCAGATCGATGGGGCCCTGCCCCAGGTGGCCCGCAGCCTGGGGGCGAGTGAGGCGCGGATTTTGGTCCAGATCATCCTGCCTTTGGCCATGCCAGGCCTGGTGGCAGGGGTAAGCCTCAGTTTTGCCCGGGCCCTGGGCGAATTCGGCACCAGCTTGATGCTGGCGGGCAACATCCCCGGCCAGACCCAAACCTTGCCCCTGGCAATCTTCGCCGCCGTCGATGCTGGAGAAACGGGCCAGGCCTGGTTTTGGACCCTGTTGGTGCTGCTGCTCAATGGCCTATGCCTGCTGGTGATGCAGGTGCTGGAAGCAGGAGCAGGGCGGCGTCAGCCGGGCCGGAACCTGCTTTGGGGGTTGGGCCGGCGCCTGGGCCGCAGGGCCTGGAGAGTGCGGCGCTGGGCCAGTCCCCCCGGGAACCAGGACAGCAGCATCAGCCCCCAAGGGAGCGCGAAAATTCCCTTTCAGCTCAAGGTGGACCTGGACCACCAGCTGGGTCCCTTTGCGCTGAACCTGGCATTCAGCAGCTCCAGCCCCAGACTCGCCATCCTCGGGGCCTCCGGGGCCGGCAAAAGCCAATTACTGCGTTGTCTTGCAGGGTTAGAAACACCGAAACGGGGTCGGATCGAACTGAACGGCCAGGTGCTATTCGATAGCGAACGTCAGATCAACCTGCCGTTGCAAAGGCGGCGGATTGGCCTAGTCGTGCAGCACTACGCCCTCTTTCCCCACCTCAATGTGGCTGAAAATGTCGGATTTGCCTTGGCAACATTGTCACCCGAGCAACGGCGCGAACGCATCAAGCAGCAATTGGAGAGGGTAGGACTTGGCGACCTGGCCCATCGCTATCCCGGTGAACTCTCTGGTGGCCAACAGCAGCGCATCGCCCTGGCCAGGGCCCTGGCCAGGGAGCCGGCCTTGCTCCTGCTTGATGAACCCTTCTCCGCCCAGGACACCTACCTGCGCCGGCAGTTACAGCAACAACTTGCTGACCTGCTGCAGGACTGCCAGGTACCAGCCCTACTCGTCACCCACGATCTGGAGGAGGCCTACCGCCTCAGCGACGAACTTCTAGTGATGGACCAGGGCCGGCTGCTCGCCCATGGGCCCAACCATCAGGTGTTCGACCAACCCAGGGAGCTAGAGGTGGCTCGCCTGAGCGGCTGCAAGAACTTTTCCCGGGTACGCCAACTCTCACCCACCAGGCTCTGGGCCATCGATTGGCACCTGGAAATCCATCGACAGCAAGCTGTGGATGCCGAGATCGACCATGTGGGCGTGCGAGCCAACCACTTCAAGCTGCTGGCTGCCGGCCCAAATCACCAGCTCCCTGATCGCAACCAATGGCTGTGCCAAGTGGTGAAGGTGAGTGAGGGACCCTTCCAGGTGAGTGCCTATGTGGTGCCAAACGGACAGAGCGGTACCACCATGCTGCCGATCCAGGTGGAAGTCAGGCGGCCCGATTGGCAGCAGCTTTGCCAACAGCCCCAACCCTGGATCCTCACCATGCCCAGTGAACAGTTGCTGCTGTTACGACAAAGTAGGCAACCTTAGATTGCATAGCCAAGATAGTGTTAGGCCCTCCCTGAAAGGCAAGAACGCCAAGGGGACTTATGAGATCAGGCCCAGCACGGCTATTCAAAGGGAGGCGCCAAACCCCACCAACTTCAAACAATGCAAGCAACGATGCCATCCCTGCCTGGCCGGATCAAGCTAGGGCGACTTCAGGTTGCAGCGGGACCGTAGGGCCCGAATCAAAATCGCCACGGCGTCCGGTTGGGATTGCAGGAGAAAGGCCTCCCGCTCCAAGGCTCGGTTGAACTGGCCATAGCGGCTAACAAGAATACCGCTAATCTCCTGATGGACCACAGGCGCTACAGACGCCTTGACACCAAGCAAGCTTGGCCGACCAAGCGAACAACTCTGGACGGCATGCACCGCCTCGTGCAGAAAAGTTTGCCGCACAATCTCCAATGGGATTGTAATCGGTGCGACCCATAGTGTGCGACTTTTCAAATTAAATAACCCATACACATTGTGCTGGGGGTGTTGTTCAAGTCGTACTTTGAAGCCATAACGAATCAGTTCCGTCTTCAAGGGCAGCACATCGGCCGGCAGGCTGGGTTGGGGCGGGGGAAGGGCTGACGGCATGGAGCAGCGGCATGGGACCGAGTAGACACGATCATGGCCCGATGCAAGACCATAGAAAGGCTAGTTCAAATCAACAGCTCCATCGGTGCTTGGAGCAAGAAGTTAAGGAGCAATCATGACCCAAAACCATCATTTCAACCAAGTCAAACCCAAAACGAACAGATTAATGTGGTCTGATGGGCGCGAGAAGGAGAAAAAAGCCGCTCAAATTCCACATCAGCCATCTCAAGGGTCCAGGCGGTAAAGCTTATTTTCCCCCATTAAATAAGCACCACCATCATCCGTAAGCGCAAAGTTGCTCACCCCACCCTCAACCGGAATCACCGCCAACGGCCTGCCATGCTGACTAAACACTTCTAAGCCTGCTCCTGTGGCTGTCCAAACACGATCCTGGGCATCAACCTTGATTCCATCGGGGATACCGCTTGTTACCACACAAAAAATTGTACGATCCGTTACCAAAGGGCCATCGGGCGTATCGATAATACGGTAACGGTAAATCGTTCGAGGAAAAAGACTATTCCGTTTGCCATTGCCGGCGATAAAGCCGGAATCGGTGACGTAAACATAACGTTGATCACGACTAAAGGCGATGCCATTCGGCTTGGCAAAGCCATCGATGAGCAGGCGCTGACTGCGTCCCAAAGCATCTAGGCGCCACACCCAGTTGCCCGTGGTTGGCTTGGGGCGAAAGCCCTGCTCATACCCATATTGGGGATCGGTAAACCAGATCGAGAGATCCTTGGCTTGAACCACATCATTGGGACTATTGAATTGATAACCAGCAAAGCCTTTGGTTAGCACGGAGACCTTACGAGTATTGAGATCGAAGCTGGCAAGGCCAGCAGGCTGCTTGAGATTGCCTTGCATGGCCACCACAATCGAGCCGTTCTTGAGGCGAAAGGCTCCATTGGCCATGGGGATTAAATCGCTGAGACCAAGATCGGTTGTTTTGCCTGACTTAACATCAAACAGGGACACAACAACGTATTGACTACCATCGGCGCGACGTAGTCGATTGGAGGTAAAAAACAAGGCTTGATGCTCTGGCAAATAAATCGGCCCTTCGTGGGCCAAGGCTTGCCCATACTCAGCAACAACCCGAACTTTCCTTGCTGCAACTTGGGCATCGGCGGCTTGAATCAGCGCCGGGGTTGCGGACAAAAGCACAATCGTGGCCAATCTTCGCCACTTGAGAGGGGACCTAGACAACCATGGAAGGGGAAACATTCTGGTCAGGCTATTGATCCGATCGAAAGCAAACTAACAGATGAGCGATTGAACAGGCAAGACTTTTGAACATCACAGATGGCAAATTTTGGCAATATACGAGCATCAACACAAAGATCATCATTCAACAACCACCACCTAGCAACAACCCAATAGCAGCGAAGCCGATGCAACTCAGAGGGATACCGCTCTACGAACTAGCCCGGCAACAACAAAGACCAGCAGCAAGGTGGAAACAAATGCAATGCGGCGCCCCAGCCGCTCAATGGCTCCACCATCTTCATGCCTACGATAGAGACTCCAAGTATAAACGCCAGCAAATGTCGCAACAATCACATAGATGAGTGAAACCAGGTGAATTTGATCAATCAATGTGTTGTAATCAATAATACCAAGCTCGGTTGAGGCGCTTCTCATGCTGACAACGGCAGCAAAGACGGCACTCGACAAAAGTGCGAAGCGCGGACTCATCGTCTGCCCCTTATCGACATGGAAAGCATAGGATGACAGAGCAATCGCTGCTGCCACAATCGCACCAGCGGTAAATTTCCAGAAGGCTGTAAAGCTAGTTCGCTCCAATTGCAACATCACATCAATACTACTGTAGGAGGTGGGAGTATCAGAACGCAAGCCAGGATCACCGAAGTTACTCATATAGGTTTTGATACCAGGCCTTATTTCACTTGAAACAACGCGCCATCCCTTCACTTTCATATGACCATCAACAAGAAATTTAGAGCTTTCTGGCATGAAAACAAGCTCATCAATATAGGCTTCGGACTCCTCAAGTTTAAGGTGCAAATCCTGACGGTCGAAAGGAAATTTTCGCAGGTTCCAGTCATGGTGGAAGGTGCCCACAACTTTGCGCTGATTCCAAATGCCAGCAGGAGTCACCCTTGAAAAGCCATGGGAAAATTTAACGTCCTCCGCATTTACGAATTCAATATCATCCAGACGGCTGTGTTCATGCTCGGGGGATATTGTCCAAAGCCATAAAGTTGCGTCGAATGACTTGTTATTAAGGTCAAAATTATCTAGGCGCGTAATGTAAACACCGACCTTGACCACCTCAGGTCCTTTTTGCAGGTCTAGCCCAGCCCCAAGGCCCAACGGAGCTGGACTGGAAGGATTAGGAACCGCCGCGTGAATGGATTGGCCTCCGGGCCATAGAATTAGCAGGCAACATAGCAAGCCTGCTAGCAAATTTTGCCAAATTCTACGAAGCATCAAAACAGATCCATTGAAATCATTGATGTGATAATCCCTCCTATCCCCTAGCAAAGCAGCTTTTCACCACTCTTGTAGGACAACGATTGGGACCTGGCCTCGGAGAGCGAAGACAACTAGGCAAGCATTTTGATTGTAGCCCCGTCCAACGCCACTATCCCACTGCACTATCGTCAATTCAGCGAATGCTGGCAATAGCAGAATGCTGGATTCAGCTTCCAGTGCCATAGCTCCCAGGGTTCCCAGGGTTCCGCCCCCCCTCCCCCCTGCCCCCCCCCCCAGCACGCCAATGGTGAGGCCCTTCCTAGCCATGGCCTGGAAGCTCGAACGCAATAACAAACTAGTTGCTGGACAGCAGGCGATTCAAAATGCTCAT
>Ga0164294_10004131_pt1 | contig 12757 bp, 12 predicted proteins | sample GEODES005metaG_FD_111479 | JGI IMG/M metagenome (GOLD analysis project Ga0164294, IMG submission 111479) | Oligotrophic lake water microbial communities from Sparkling Lake, Wisconsin, USA - GEODES005 metaG | ecosystem: Environmental > Aquatic > Freshwater > Lake | place: USA: Sparkling Lake... | reverse complement strand
CGTATTTGTGGATAATAATAATATGACCGTGACAAATTTACCTATAATAAAGCTAACGCCACGCTATCGGCCAACTACAGATTGTCAATGTGAAACCGTAGTTATGGAAAAATTGGAAGACAGTAACCAACAAGACTGGATTGCAGAACCTAATATTGATCAACAAGCACAGGTCAATTTAGAATTTCAGCAATTACTGAAGTTAAATACAGAATTAACTACAGCTAATAATCATCTCTATACTCAGGTAGAGCAGTTAAAAACCGAATTAGCTGAAGCCGAAAAGATTTTGCAATGGCACAAAACCCGGTCCAGTGTGACGGAATCTATGTTTAACCAACAAAATCAAGAACTTTCCGCTGGTCAAGAACAAATTCATTCCCTGTATCAGCAGTTAGAAACTGCTGTCCAAACAGTTCAACAACAAGAAATTTGTATTGAAAATTATCAAGCTAATTTGCAAGTTAGCCAACAACGTTTAGCGCATTTGGAAAGAGAATGTTCTCTTCTGCAAACTAATTACAGTCAAGAGTCCCAGCAGCTATTACACTCGGAAAATACTTGTCGTGAATTGCGGGCTAGACTAATGCGTCAACAACGACAAACTATGCAATTTAAATCGGCTTTGGAAAAATGTCTAGATACTCCAATTCCTAGCCATGAGAACTTAGAGGATCATATCCATCATCCCCATGATGTGATTCATAAACAAACGCGATTCTCCAGAAAAGCCCGGTCTTTGTTTCCCAATGCTCAACCTATTCGACCTTGGACAGGGGAGACAGATTCTGTGAATGAGTCTGTAAATAATTCCTGGGTTAAGCCTACAGTAACAACTTCCGAAAACTATACCCATCATCCAGAACCAGTCATCTGTGAGCCTACACAAGTTGATGAATCAACAACTCCATCAACAACTGGAGATGATTCTGGAGTATTATCCCTAGACCAGCAATTAGAAGGGATAATTCATCGGTTTTTTATTACACCATCATCTGAAGCAACAGAGGAGGGGACAGAGGCAAAAGTAAATATTCATCAAGGTGATATATCTGTTTTAGAAACTTTAGTATCTACTTCGGAAAATTATGAACAACCAGAAATAATAATTAAACAGGATTTGCAGATAGAAATTGATCCTTATGGTACTAATGAAAATTCTGGAAAGGAAGATTTTTCCCTATCACTAATACAGGAATTTCCAATCATTTCCACCGCTCTCAGCCATCAGATCAATACTGTGGAAATGGAAGATTATTGGTTGGATGTTTCCCCGAAAACGGAATCAAATTTACCAACTGATGATGTTTTGCTGGAGTCGTTTGATGAAAATACATCTGACAATAAATCGCCTTCACCGTTGATTTATCCACAACGACCACCCAAGGGACGAAAATCTTTAGCATCTGTAGAATTGCCGAATTTTCAACCTAAGCATAAGTAGCTTTTTTTTGGTGATAAACCTTGAAATTGAAGCCATTAAAAACCTATCACTTTCTGAAATTTGAGACTATTCTTATCTCCTTCTAATTCTTCCTCCTGATTCCTGACCCTTCGACAAGCTCAGGGCATCTCTCCTGACTCCTGACTCCTAGCCTTCACGAAAAGACTTTTTCAGCAAGCCCTATTTATATTAATTTGGGATCAAGGGCTTTTCAGTTAGCGATTTGAGACGATATCCTAGACCGTGCATAGTTTCAATAAAATCTTCTGGTGCGCCAACAGCTTTGAGTTTTTGGCGGACACTTCTGAGATGAACTTTAATAGTATGTTCGTCGGGAGATGTTTCGCTTGTCCACAGATTTTCGATAATCACGCTGCGACTGATAACTCGCCGACCATTTCTTAATAGTAATTCTAAAAGACTGTATTCTTTTGGTGTTAAATGCAGGAAATTGTTTTTATAACTGACTTCGTAGGTACTAGGGTTAAGTTGTAAATCTCCCCATTGTAATATAGGCGTGGAGCTTGTGTTCCCTCGACGCAATAAAGCCCGAATCCGCGCAAATAATTCACCTAAATCAACAGGTTTAATGATGTAGTCATCTGCTCCAGCATCTAAGCCATTAATCTTATTACTAATTGTATCACAGGCTGTGATCATCAAAATTGGCATTTGATGACCATGAGACCGCACCCGATGACATAAAGTAATACCATCAATTTCTGGTAGCATCACATCCAACAGCAGCAGATCATAGTTTATGGCTTTGGTACAATCCCAAGCAACTTCTCCGTCGGCAGCAATATCAACAACATAGAGTTGGTCGCTTAGTGCCTCTGCTAAAGTTTCTGCTAGACGAATATCGTCTTCAACTAAAAGAATCCTCATTAGATTATAGATGAATAGAAATTAAAAATATGGAACTTAGTAGTCACCTTACAGGAAAATGGCTATATCCACATCCCACTAAATGAATAGAAGTCGAAACTTAGTAATCACTTTACAGGAAAATGGCTATATCCATATCGGGGAGAAATCAGGGTATTTTCGCCATAAAAGCCGCAAAAAATCTAATTTTACCGACCATAAACACATAATACTTCTTCTAAATCTGCAATACTTCTTTACAAACTCGATTGCGAATTGTTACAATTTCTATTTTTCTACTAATCTTTCCGATTTATTTACTATTTCCTTACCTATTTATTTACACCTGACCCATTAACCTTGTGAATATAAGGCAGGGGAAAGAAACACCACCGCCGCCACAACCCAGGCAAAACCTGACAGTTTAGGAGAAATTGAAGATGCTTGATGCTTTTTCTAGAGTAGTTGAACAATGCGATCGCCAAGGTGCATATTTGACCGATGATCAAATTAATGCTCTTTCCGCTATAGTTGCAGATGGCAACAAACGCTTAGATGTTGTTAACCGTTTGACCAGCAACGCTTCCGCAATTACAGCTAATGCTTATCGCGCATTGGTAGCTGAACAACCCAACGTATTTGGTCCTGGCGGCGCTTGTTTCCACCACCGTAACCAAGCAGCTTGTATTCGTGACTTAGGTTTCATTTTACGTTATGTTACCTATTCCGTAGCGACTGGAGATGCCAGCACTATGGATGATCGTTGTTTGAACGGTTTGCGCGAAACCTATCAAGCATTAGGAACACCTGGCGCTACAGTTGCTTCCGGGATTGGCAAAATGAAAGATGCAGCGATCGCTATTGCTAACAATAACGCTGGTATTACCCGTGGTGATTGCAGCAACTTAATGTCTGAAGTAGCTAGTTACTTTGATCGTGCAGCAGCAGCAGTTGCTTAATTTTGAATCGAATTTTCATCTGATCATCCATAATACATTTCCCGGAGAATTTTAACTATGAAGACCCCTCTAACCGAGGCTATTGCTGCTGCTGACTCTCGTGGCGCATACTTAGGCAACACCGAAGTGCAAGCTATTTTTGGTCGCATGAGCCGCGCTCAAGCTGGCTTGAATGCTGCTAAAGCCTTCAACCAAAACGGTCAAAAATGGTCTGAAGCTGCGGCTAACCACGTTTACCAAAAATTCCCCTACACCACCCAAATGCAGGGTTCTCAATACGCTTCTACCCCAGAAGGTAAATCAAAATGTGTTCGTGACATCAGCCATTACCTCCGCACCATCAGCTATTGCTGTGTGGTTGGTGGCACAGGCCCATTAGATGAGTATGTAGTTGCAGGCGTAAAAGAATTTAATGCTGCTTTGGGTTTATCCCCCAGTTGGTATGTAGCAGCATTGGAATTTGTCCGCGACAACAATGGCTTATCCGGTGACGTAGCTGGAGAAGCAAATATTTACCTCAACTATGCTATCAACGCATTGAGCTAAAAATTTACAAGTTAAACGAGTAAGGGGAAAGGGAAAAATGCTTTCTTTTCCCCTTATTTGATCATAAGGAGTTAAAAGCATGACCCTTTCAATGGAACAGAGGTTAGGCATCAGTGCGGTTTTAGACACAAAAATCGAACTACGCCCTAATTACAGCGAAGACGAATTACAGCAAGTCCTCAAATCTGCTTACGAACATATATTTGGACGCGAACGAGTTTATATTGGTGGAACTTTCGCTAGTGCAGAAGCATTACTAAGAGATGGACAAATTAGTGTGCGCCAATTTGTGCAAACATTAGCAAAATCCGAATTTTACAAAGATCGCTTCTTTTATAGCAATTCCCAAATTCGGTTCATTGAACTGAATTATAAGCATTTGTTAGGACGCGCTCCCTACGATCAGTCAGAAATTGCCTATCATGTAGATATCTATGCTGCTGAAGGTTATGATGCAGAAATAGATTCTTATATTGATAGCCAAGAGTATAATAATGCCTTTGGTGATTCCACAGTTCCCTACTTCCGGGGATTCAAGTCAATTGATGGCATGAAACAAGTAGGATTCAATCGCTTGTTTACACTGTATCGGGGTAATGGTAACAGCGATAATGCTGGCACAAAAAGCCCCCGCTTACGGCAACAATTGGCAATGAATTTGCCTAATGTGATCATTCCTCCCACCACATCTATCAGATTTTTATCTGATATTGGTTTTGGACAATTAAAGAGTTCTCCCACACGCGGAGACAACCGGATGTATGTGATGGAAGTTATCGCTGGTGGAGTTGGTACTAAAGTAGCAATTCGTCGTAGCCGACAGTTGTACAATGTACCTTTTGATCAACTTTCCCAGAAGTATCAACAAATTCACAAACAAGGCGGCAAAATTATCAGCGTCAGACCTGTATAAATGTAGTTGGTGATTGGTGATTGAAAAGAATTTATGATCACCAATTACCAATTATAGTAATTTCCATTCAAGTAAGAATTAAACGCAGATGGAAGAGGATGAACGCAGATGAACGCAGATAAATTTTTACCTCTTTAGTTTAGGAAATACTATATCAATTACTAATTATCAATTTATGGTTGTTACTACTTCTCCTACTGAACCAATTCTCTCTCCTGAAACTGCAATTACATCCTTAGATAACGAGGATAATCAAATTAGATATTATGCAGCTTGGTGGTTGGGAAAACATCAAATTCAGTCAGCTTGTGCAGCCCTTTGTTATCAACTCCAAGACGTGCGTTATCGCACAGTTCAAGGTGGCTATCCCTTACGTCGTCAAGTTGCTCGCGCTTTAGGACAACTCAAAAATATTGAAGCATTACCCGCGCTGATAAATGCCCTAAAATGTGATGAAGATGAGCAATTTCGGGAAGTTGTCATTGAGGCTTTAGGAAAAATTGGCGATTCTACTGCGGCTGTTCCTCTATTACAACTTTTACAATCTGGTACACCCCAACCCTATGAAGCCTTAATAGAAGCTTTGGGAGAATTGGGGGTAATAGAAGCGCGTCCACTTGTTGAGCCATTTTTAAAACATGACTCCGAAAGAGTCCAATGTGCTGCGGCGCGTTATCTTTATCTCATCACCCAAAAACCGGAATATCTCGAACGCATTATCCAAAATCTTAATCACGAAAATCCCTATTTACGCTGGGCTGCGGCTTTCGATTTAGGAGCAATTGGTCATATAGAAGCAGCAGAAGCAATTGTAAAAGCAAAAGTTGGTAATAGCCTCAAACTATTAAACATAAAACGGATTTTAGAAACAGTATTAGAAAGCGATAAATCAGAAATAGAAAAACAAGAAGCGACTCAAACCCTATTTCAAATAATTGATCAACTATTAATCCAACTTTAATAACTCTTCTTCCTCTCTCTGTGCCTCTGCGCCTCTGCGTGAGAAAAAAAATTAATTTACCCAAAATTACCAATTATGGACACAAAAGTAAAATCTCTAATTGCAGATTATCAAACTTGCATAGATCAGAATGAACAAGCAAAAATTATCAGCATTCTCGCTGAACTTGGTGATGATCTCGCAATAGATTTATTGGTGGATGTCGTAGGTGTAGAAGTTGCCAATCATTGCCAAGGGAATGTACGTCGAGTGGCAGCTAGAGGCTTGGAAAAGATGGTTATTTCTACTACGGATTCTGAAAAAAGACAAAAGGCAATTGATAAGCTTTCTTGGGCTTTATTAAATGCTGAAGATTGGGCGTTGCGTTATGCGGCTGCGGTGTCTTTGGGAGCAGTTGCGACTGCGGAAATAAATACTATCCTTTACCAAGCTATGACGCAAGAATCGGACAGAGTTGTTAAAGAACGGATTCAGATGATTTTGAAATAATTGTCAGAATCAGGATGTCCAGGATTAAAGGATGAACAGGATTAAATTCCTGTTTTTTAATGATCGTCACGATTCAGGATACAATATATTTGATATAGGATTTCTGACTCCTGACAAATTATCAATTTTCTACAAATGTTCATTATTATTTAATAAACAATCTCACCATGACTATTCCATTAAAAACTTACGCCCCCTCCAGTCAAAACCAACGAGTTAAAGGATTTGAAATTCCTGGAGAGGAACAACCCAAACTTTACACTACTGAAGGAACTCCTTCCACAGTAGAAATGAATGAGTTAATTTGGGCTGCTTATCGGCAGATTTTTAACGAACAACAAATTCTTGTTAGTAACCGTTTATTGACTCTAGAATCTCAGTTAAAACACAAAAGTATTACTGTTAGAGATTTTATTCGCGGATTGGTAATGTCTGAAACTTTCCGTTTACGCAACTATGACACAAACAACAATTACCGATTTGTAGAAATGTGTGTACAGCGTGTTCTGGGACGGAAAGTTTACAATCAACAAGAAACAATTGCTTGGTCAATTATCATAGGTACTAAGGGGTTACAAGGGTTCATTGATGCCCTGTTGAGTAGCGAAGAGTATCAAACCAGTTTTGGTGATAATACTGTTCCCTATCAACGTCGGCGAATTATTTCTCAGCGTCATCTAGGAGATTTACCTTTTAGCCAATTTCCTCGCTATGATCAATACCATCGTCAGCAATTAGAGAAACTGGGATATTTCAAAGCTAAAGCTCCTTTGGTATATTGGTGGAAATGGCAACGAGATCCCTATCCCAAGGTTTATCAAGTGATTTCATCAGCTACTTGGTTCGCGGGAATTAGCCTGATAGCACTTGGAACTCTTGTGGTGATTCTGTCCTATTACGGTCTTGTTTCTTTGTAATTTCAAGTTAATTGAGATCAATTTTCATAACAGCCTGAGAATGAATTTTCAGGCTGGATTTGTTTTTTTATCTGATAGTGTAGCTATACTAGAATTAGTAGTATACTTTACCTTATCGAAAACTAAGCCAGAAACACTCTGAAAGTAGAATTTCCACCAACCAGCTTTCTTTATTTTTGCAAAACTCAAATATTTAATTATGAGCCAATCTATTGCTACAATCAATACCCGGCTTCTTGAATCCCTTACTCAAATCATTCTTTCATTGTCTCAAGAAGAATATCAAATATTAATAGAAAAAATTCAATATTCTCGATTAACTGAACACCAAAAGCAAGAAAATATTGAATCTTTAAAAGAGGATATTGGTGTAGGCATCCAAGAACTCCAAAATGGTCAATATACAGAATACAATGAAAATACTTTATCCAGTCTCATCACTTCTATAAAAGCAAAAGGTCGGGAACGTTTACAGGGAGAAGTGACTGAATGAATCATTTTCGGATATCAAACCTAGCTGAAAAAGATTTAGAAGATATTTGGGTTTATCTCGCACAGCAAAATGAAATATTAGCAGATCAAAAAATTGCTGAAATACTTGATAAATTCCCCATGTTATCTCAATTTCCTAATATGGGAAAAAACCGGGATGAACTCCAAATAGGACTACGTAGTTTTCCCATTAAACCTTACATTATATTTTATATTCAGATTTATGAAGGTTTGGAAATTGTGAGAATTTTTCATCAATCTAGAGATATACAAAACCAATTTTCTGATAGTTAGACAAATATTTTAAACCCCTCTCTAAACCTTCCCTATGCTCAATCCATTCGGTATTTTCATTGGATTATTTATTATTTTTATCTTCACAACTTACTACCTTCTACAACGACAAATAACTCAACGAAAACGAGCAGAAAAAATTCTCCGACAGCAAACAGAAAGAGAACGTCTAGTTAGTCAAATAGCTCACCACATTCGCAAATCCCTGAATTTAGATGAAGTGCTAGTGACCACAGTAGCAGAGGTAAAACAATTTCTCCAAGCTGACAGAGTGCTAATTTATCAGATTTCGGAAGATGGTACTGGTTGTGCAATAACGGAAACTGTATCAGAAAATTATCCTTGCATTCTTGGAGAAACATTTCCAGAGGAAGTATTTCCCAGGGAATATCATCATGCTTATACTCAAGGAAAAATTCGCGCTGTTACCAATATAGATCAAAGTGATGTAGAATCTTGTTTAGCAGATTTTGTAAAACAGTTTGGTGTAAAAGCTAAATTAGTAGTCCCAATATTACAAGAATTGCGAGATATTCCTACTAATTCTCAACCTTATCTTTGGGGTTTGTTGATTGCTCATCAATGTAGTGATATTCGTGAATGGCAACCTTGGGAAATTGAATTAATGGTACAATTAGCCAATCAAGTTGCGATCGCTATTCAACAATCAGAATTTTACGAACAACTACAACAACTGAATATTGAACTAGAAAACCGAGTTCAACAACGCACAGAAGAACTAGCTCAAACTAACATTTCCTTACGAGCAGAAATTGTTGAACGCAAACGGACTGAAGTTGCTTTAAATCACACTAATCAAACTCTTCAATCTCTAATTGCAGCTTCACCTCGTGCCATTTTTACTCTAGATTTAAACAACAATATCAAAATCTGGAATCCAGCAGCAGCAAGAATGTTTGGTTGGACGGAAATAGAAGTATTAGAGCAGCCTAATCCCGTCATTTCTGAAGATTTAGAAGAATATAGAAATATTAAACAAAATATAGTTAAAGGGATCACACCTCCCAGTTTAGAAGTAACTCGCTATAAAAAAGATGGCTCATTAATTGATATTGTTTTTTCAGCCGCTCCTCTCCGCAATAGCGACGGAATAATTAGCGGTATAGTCGCAGTTGTCGCTGACATTACAGAAAGAAATCGGATTGGTAAAGCATTGCGACGCAGTGAAGAAAGATTCCGTTCACTGATTGAAAATGCCTTAGATGTTATCACTATTTTAGATACAGAAGGGACGATTCAATATATTAGTCCATCTGTAGAAAAAGTTTTAGGTTATCAATCTGCTAATTTGATTGATCATAATTTTTTTGCTCTGATTCATCCTGATGATTTTGTCACTACTTGTTATCACATTACCAATGCAATTAAAAATCCTGATGTTGCTTTACCAGTTGAATTTCGTTATTGTCATCAGGATGGAACTTGGCGAACTTTAGAAGCTATTAGTCAGAGATTTGTTGATAATTCAGAACTAACACAAATATTTGTTAATTGTCGTGATATTACCGAACGGAAAAGATTAGAAGAAGTGCGGTTAGCATTGGAAAAAGAAAAAGAATTAAGCACCATGAAAATTCGTTTTTTCTCTATGGCATCCCATGAATTTCGGACACCATTAAGTGTGGCTTTAGCTGCTGCTCAATTATTAGAAAATTCTCCTTATGCTTGGCAAGATGACCAAAAAAGGATTCGCAATTTACACCGTATTCAAGATTCTGTAAAAAATATGGTGCAATTATTAGATGATATTTTAACTATTAATCGGGCAGAAACAGGTAATTTAGAATTTAATCCCACACAACTAGATTTAGAAAAGTTTTGTCGTCAATTTATTGAAGAAATTAGACTTAGTGATGGTTCTGGACATATAATTAATTTTGTTTGTGAAGGAAACAAAAAACAAGCATATTTAGATGAAAAGTTATTACGTTCTATTTTAGGAAATCTCCTATCAAATGCAATTAAATATTCTCCAGAAAACACTCAAATTGAATTTTATCTTATTTTTAAAGACAGGGAAGTGATCATTAAAATTTGTGATCAAGGAATTGGCATTTCTATAAATGATCAAAATCAGTTATTTCAACCATTTCATCGTGGTAAAAATGTCCGCAATATTCCCGGTACAGGTTTAGGTTTAATGGTTGTGAAAAAATGTGTAGATTTACACGAAGGCAGTTTAAATATTATTAGTGAATCTGGTCATGGGACAATTGTTACTGTGATGTTATCTCTGATATAGAATAGCGGCAAAGGGCGGAGAAATCCCAGCCCTACGGAACAATTTTAATTAATATTTTCGTTCTTTTGGTTCAAACATTGTGATTGTCACGGGACGATATTGAATATCAATTCCTGTTGGGGAATAATACGCCATTGTGTGTTGTAGAAAGTTATTATCATCTCTGTCGGAAAAGTCTTCTCTAAAATGTGCGCCGCGACTTTCTTGGCGGTTGAGGGCGGAAGTTAAAATGGTTTGTCCCACTACCATTAAACTTTGTAGTTCTAAGGCTTCAACTAATTCTGTATTCCAGCTTTTTCCTTTGTCATCTAAATATATTTGTGAATATTGTTGTTGTAATTGGGCGATTTTTTCTAATCCCTGACGCATTACTTCATCTGTGCGGAAAACGCCACAATTTTCAGTCATATTATCTTGAAAGGCTTGACGAATTTGATTAATTCTGTACTGTCCTGGTTGTGCTATTAAGAGTTGAATTTGTTGCTGGGCTTCCTGAATATATCTGGCTTCATCTATTGATGGTAATTGCCGATTTTGGACATAATTAGCGATCGCTGCTCCAGTCCTTTTACCATAAACTACACATTCTAATAAGGAGTTACTACCGAGACGATTTGCACCGTGAACCGACACGCAAGCAGTTTCCCCAGCAGCAAAAAAGCCTTCGACAAAACTATCATTATTACTTCTAACTTGTCCGTCAGTGTTGACAGGAATACCACCCATACAATAATGATTGGTAGGACGCACAGGCATCGGTTGAGTCACAGCATCTACACCAAGCAAACGATGGGCTTCTTCCCAGCAAAAGGGAACACGACTCATGATTTTTTCCTTACCTAAATGGCGTAAATCCAGATAGACAAAGGGACCACCCGCGCTACCATCAGTATTTACACCGCGACCAGCCCGGATTTCATACGTAATCGCCCGTGAGGTAATATCACGAGGGGCTAATTCCATGCGACTGGGGGCATAATTAGCCATAAAGCGATCGCCATCGGCATTAATCAAATATGCCCCTTCACCGCGCACAGCCTCGGAAATCAGCACACCCACAGGATACAAACCGGTAGGATGAAATTGGACAAATTCCATATCTGCCAAAGGCAAACCAGCCAAAGCGGTCATTGCCAAACCGTCACCAGTGGAAGCATAATCATTGGAAGTCGTGTTATAAACGCGACCATAGCCCCCGGTGGCAAACATCACAGCCTTTGCTCGTAATACCTCAATATGTCCATCCAAGAGGTGAAACATCACCACACCCTTAGCCTGACCATCCTCCAAAATCAGGCGCATTACATACCATTCTTCGTAAATTTGCACACCATAACGGCGCAAATTATTCACCAACTCATGTAAAATTGCATGACCGGTTTTATCAGCCGCGTAACAAGTGCGGTTGTGAGAATGACCACCAAAAGCCCGTTGAGCAATGCGACCATCAGGTAAACGAGAAAATAACACCCCCAGATGTTCTAAATCAATCACCACATCTGGGGCTTCTTGGGTCAAAATTGCGACTGCATCTTGATCTGCCAAATAATCAGAACCCTTAACAGTATCAAAAGCGTGAGCTTCCCAAGAATCGGTATCATCCACATTCTTTAAAGATGCCGCCATTCCACCTTGAGCAGCCACTGAATGAGAGCGAATCGGGTGAGTTTTGGCAACTACCGCTACCTTTAAACTAGGGTCAGTCCTGGCGATTTCCAGCGCAGCCCGACATCCAGCTAAACCGCCACCAACAATAATTACATCATGTTCTAGCATCATCAACCACCAATTAAAAAAAATTCCCCATCTACAAGACAGGGTAATAGAGAAATTCTAAATTGATAAAATTCCTTTTAGCTAGTTGCTTGGACTGGGTTTTGTTGGGGAATATTATTTGAGATTGATTCTGTCTTTGTTTTTGGCTCTACAGCATTGAGTTCAATATTATTTAATAAAGTCGTCACAAAGGCAAAAAGTAAAAAAGGTAGAGATAAGAGAACAACAAGACCTACTGTAGCTAAAGCGTATACTGGTCTTTTTGCACCCATCAGTGCTAAAGCTGAAGCCAAGCTAATGGTAATCGTAATTAACCAAATAATAATTTGACCGTAAATATCACCAAAAGTTAAGGTACAGACAAAGCGATAGTTTTGAATATTATTTGTGTTCATTTTAAAACTGGCCTGAATTTTGTCCTCTAGCTTCTACCTTAAATCTATGTTTGCCTCCAGAACAATTTCTCAATATTTTTCCAAGGTTTGTAATATTACTTTACAAAAAACTAATTTTTCAGTCACATCTTCTGCAAAATTGTCAATCTGTATATTTGATCATATTTGCAGGATAATTGATTTACGCCTCTAAATACCTGTGTTTTTATCTGACTTTTTAAAGATGCAGAGTAGTACACAACAGCGTAAATCAACCACCCATCCTCTCAATCAGCAATCTACAAAATAGCAAAAAAGCTAGATTAATTAGCTGCTTGACTAAGACATACTTTCATCATTCCTCAGCAAAAGCGAACAGCAATTAACATCATTTAAACAGACTTTACCCCATTCTAAAGCCCAACGCACCAAAGCCACACGGTTATCAGTTTTTGTCTTGGT
>Ga0164294_10004130_pt1 | contig 12762 bp, 5 predicted proteins | sample GEODES005metaG_FD_111479 | JGI IMG/M metagenome (GOLD analysis project Ga0164294, IMG submission 111479) | Oligotrophic lake water microbial communities from Sparkling Lake, Wisconsin, USA - GEODES005 metaG | ecosystem: Environmental > Aquatic > Freshwater > Lake | place: USA: Sparkling Lake... | reverse complement strand
GCATGAAGCTGATTCGCCATCTCTTGATGCACAGGATCAATGAACACCGGAGCCGGAGGTGAAGGCACCGCGCTGCCCGCTGCTGAAGGCTTGGGAGCCGCCCTGGCTTTCTTCTGCAAGGCCTGCTCGATTTCCGGAGCCGTCAGCACCTTGAACATCCATGCCGTCATCACGGCGAGGATGATCAATAGTAGCGTCAGCAGGTAAGGACCGGGGCGTTTCGGCAGGGGCATGAACCAGACCTAAATCGTGTAATCGAAGATGTCGAGATTCTTGGCCACGAGTTCGCTGTTGCTTAATCCATTGGGCATGAAACGACCGAGGTTCGGGAAGACCGTGCTGAGATTCGAGTCGCTGACACCGAACCATTTCGCGATGGTCGCGGCATACTGATCCACCGAGGTGCTCGGAATCCAGCGTCCGCTGCTACCGGAGCAGTCGATGTATTGGGCACCCACATTGGTCGTGGGGCCGCCTTTGATCAGGCTGGGGAAGCGGCCATAGATGTTCTTGCCTTTCACCGCGCCGCCCATGATGAGCGAATGGCCGCCCCAGGCATGGTCGGAGCCGCCAGTGCTGTCGCTCTTGTTGGGATTGAACGTGCGGTTGAAGTCCGAAGCGGTGAAGGCGCACACATTGTCCCACATGCCGATGGCCTGCATCGCATCGCGGAAGGCGCGCATGGAGCGAGCAAGTTGGTTAACGAGGCTGTAGTGGCCGGCGGTGGTGCTGTTGCTAGGAATCTGCGAGGCGTGGGTGTCCCAGCCGCCGATTTGCACGAAGAAGATCTGCCGCCGGTTGGACAGCACGGAGTTCCCCGCGATCATGCGGGCCACGGTCTTCATCTGATTAGCAATGTCGGGCAACTGAGGATTGTAGAGGCCGCTGGGGAACCAGTTGGTGAAGTGCGCGTCCAGGGTGGGATTTGGAGAACTGGTCACGGAAAGCGCGCTGCCGACCAGGCCCTCGGACACCCGGGCATTCTGCGGCACACTGACGTAAGTCTGGTCGAAGAGGCTGGCGTGGCTCATGGCCAGGACCTGCTCCAGAGCACGCAGGCGATAACCGGCAGAGCTGTTGCTGTAGTTCGTCCCAGATAGCGGATCACTGCCCGTGCCGAGAGGAGCCAAAGGATTGTATTTCCCAGTGGGGAGTGAGGCGGGGTTCGAGTAGTCGGGTTGCAGCGCTGCATTGCGCAGGGCACCGCCGTAGCTGGTGCTCGGTGAGCCGCCGCTAAAATTCGCATTCAAGGCTGACACCGCCCCCGAGGAGTTCATGAAATAAGGACTTTCGGAGACGCCGACCTGAAAGCTATTCACCCCCGCGATAGAGACTGAGAACGATAGATCGCCCTCATTTAGGCCTGCCATAAGGTCGGCCATGCGCCCGCCCCAGCCGCTGGTGAAGGGTCGATCCGACAGGGAGGACTGCCACTGCACCTGCTGGTCCGAGTGGGAGAAGAGCTGTGCGGGCTTGGCGGAGGTGGGCAGCGTGTTGAAGTTCCCACGGGTCACATTCTGCGTGCCGACCAGGGTTCCCACGTTGGCCATGACACCGAGTTCACCCGCCTCAAACAGATTGGCCAAGGGATACGCGGCGGGGTGCAGGGCCATGTTGCCCTGCGTATAGCCATCGCGCGCCACGGGGTCGAACTGACTGGTGCCACTGCCGCCATTGATGGGCGTGATTCGGCTGGTGACTTGATTCGTGGAGACGCTGTTGCCATTCCAGTAGCCGTTGGCTGCATTCCCAGGAGTGAAGTCGAACTGCGAGTCAGCGAGCGCGAGCACACCGCGACCGGTGCTGTATTCCGATCGAGCCGTGGAGGCACCCCCGGCGGGGATCAGCAGGTTGTTGGAGTCATTGCCGCCATTCAGGAACACGCAGACCAGGGCCTTGTATTCAGAGGTCGACGGCTGCGCAGCGGCTGCGCCGATCATCTTGAGCTGGGCAATCGTATTGACGAGACTGGTGATGCCAAGCCCGGCACAACCGCTCTGGATCATGAAGTCGCGCCGGTTGGGCTTGCTGCGGTCTTCGGTCTTGCGGAGGAGAAGGTTCATAAAGTCGAAAGGGCGAGCAGTGATTAATGAGCAACAATGGACGGAGCGACGGAGGAGATGAGGTAGGCGGCATAGCGGGCACGGTCCCGCACTTCATCATGGAAGGTGCCTGTCGGTGGAGCCTTCGGCGTGTAGGTCACCTCGGCGAGGTAGCGAGTGGTGCTTGGGCTGTTGGTCCCGCCGCTGAGGTAATAGAGCGCATCCATGATGGTCTGCCGCGCATTGGCTGCCGGCAACGGAGCGGGGGCAGTTTGGTTGGGCTCGATTAGCACGGGGTTCTCCGCCTTCAAGCCGCCGCCGCACCACCAGAGATCCATCCGATCCACAATCGCCTTGGTCGCGGCCCAGTGTGCGTTTTGCACCTGCGTGTTCCCCGGTGTGGTAGGGATGACACCGCTATACTGCGTGCTGAGGCTGCCGTAGAAGGTCGTGCGATAAAGCAGGATGATCTCAGTGTAATCCATGACAATGCGTTCGCGGTTCTGATTACCGCCGATGTCGCTGGTGAAGTAGCCGACCTGCTTTGAATAAACGGGCACTGGCACAATGACCGCAGGCGGGATCAAGTTCACCGTTAGCGTGGTGCCCGCCGCTGGGGCCTGAGTGAGCACAATGCTGATGGTGTCTGTGGCACCGCCCTCCGTCACCACTGTGTTGCCGCTGGTGTGGCTGACTGTGACCTGCGGGCCATCATTGTCCACAATGCTAGCGCTAACAGTTGGCGCGCCAATGCCATGGTAAAAACGGTCCGTGCTGGCAACGGTGTGGGCCACGACGGCGGTGTGCGTGTTCTCGGTCGCAGTATCATCGACAGCGCTGAGCGTGACTATCTGCGGCACATTCCACGGCGTAGCTCCCGCGCTGGGGGTGAAGGTGAGCGCACTGGTGCCGTTGTAGTTGAGCTGTGCATTCGCAGTCAGAGTGACCGTCACATTTGCCTTGGGCTCGTGGCTCAGCGCGACGGTGTAGGTATCGGTGCCACTGGCTTCAGCAAGGTTGGTGCTGTCCCCAGAGGGCGTGACGATCACACCTGGGGTATCGTTGTCCGTGATGCTGGCCGTGATCGGCGCTATCGCGATGCCTTGATAAACGGAGTCAGCACTCGCCGCCGTGTGAGTGATGGTGCCGTAATGGGGATTGGCCGCTAGCAAGCCACCATAGTGCGGGCTGGAGTCCACCGTCGAGTCATCCACCGCACGCACCGTGACAGTCTGAGCAGTGCCGAAATTCACCGAGGTAAAGGTCAGCGTTGCAGGACTCACCATGAGCTGGCTATTCGGCGTGATCGTCACCACCACGTCCGACGTGGGTGCCTGCGAGAGCAGCACGGTGTAGGTATCTGATCCTCCCGCTTCGGTCACGGTGGTGCTGGTGCTGCCGACTTCAGTGATCTGCACCTTGTTGGCAGCGACGGTGTTATCGTTGTCAGTGATGATGTGGAGCACCTGCGGAATGATGACGGCGTCATAGGCATCCGCACTGGTCGCCGCGACGATGCTGTGACTGATATAACCGAGGTGACGCAGCTCAGCGACCGTATCATTGATCGGACGCACCGTGACCGTCTGCGCCACATTCCAGTTGGCACTGGTGAAGGTGAAGTCACGTGTCGTGCCATACGTGGAGCCAGTGATTAGCGCTTCCGTCTGAGCATCGCACGACACCCGGACCACCACATTACTCAGGGGAGCGCTGGTCAGCACCAAGGTGTAGGTGTCTGTGGAGCCCTCGGTCGAAGCGGTGTTGCCACTGCTTTCCACAATGCTCACCCCTGGGCCATCATTGTCATGAACGGCGACCACGAGCGGCTGCGCTGCCTTGCCACTGTAATAGGCGTCATTGCTGCTCAGGTTGAAAGCGAGTGTGCTCAGGTGCGGCGTGGCTTCCGCCATGCCATCATCTGCAGCGGTAACCGTGAAAGTCTGCGCTGTGCCTGAGTTGCTGCTGGTGAAGGTCAGTGAAGCTGGCGAGACTGTGACCTGGCCATCCGTCACCGGCGTCACTACCACCGTGCTCCCAGAAATCGGAGCGAGCGGCAGAGCCACAGTGAAGGTATCTGACACGTTCGGTGTGCCGCTCGTGCCCGCGGTTCCAACTTCGGCAACCGTGGTGAAGCCGTTCGTCTGCACGATAGTCAGCGGCAGCTCGTTATCACTGACCGCTGGACTCACCACCGAAGCGGTGATGCCATGGTAGCGCATGTCGCCACTGGTCACGTAATGAGTGATCTGCGCGGGCAGTGTCGTCTCTGCCGTGGTATCAGACACCGCCGACACGGTGACAGTCACAGGCGTGTTCCAGTTCGTGGAATCAAAGACAATGGGACCCAAGGGGGTGGTCGTGACCTGTGCATTGGGTTGCAAGGCAATCGTCACCGGTGCCGTGGGCTGCGAGCTGAGCGCCAGCGTGTAGGTGTCGGAACTCCCACTTTCAGAGACGATCGTGGAGCCACCGCTCTCGGTGATCAAGACTCGACCCTGATCGTTGTCGATGATGGCGGTGGTGAGCAAGGCCCCCAGATTGCTATTCGTGCTGCCATAGTTCAGATAGTTGGTATCCGTGCTGTAGGAGTAGGCGATGACGTTCGCGCTGTGCAGACCCTCGTTCAGAAAGTCATCAATCGCGCTCACCGTCACAGTCTGAGGTGAGGACCAATTCGCCGTGGTGAAGGTCAGGACTGCTGGGCTGCAGGCCACCTGATTGGAACCGAGGTTCACGCTGACATTCGCCGTCGGCAGCGTGCGCAAGCGCACGGTGATGGTGTCGGTCAGTGCGCCAGTCCCCTCACCCACGCGGGTCTCGGTGCCGCTGTGAGCGAGTATGAGGCGATTACCATTCGTATCGTTGCGGTCCAGCACATCCACATTGATGCCCTGGATCGCCATGCCCGTTGTGTAGCCCCCCGCTGTCGCTACTGTATGCGTGACTGTTCCCGTGTGCGTCCCCTCGGCAGTGGTGTCACTTACGCCCCGAAGGGTAATCGTCTGTGGCACGTTCCAACCACCCGCCACCCCTGTGCTAGTGGAGAAGGTGCGCGTGGTGCTCGTCGCATAAGTGGTGCCTGTGGTATTCACCTGCGCGTGCGTGTTGCAGGTGATGGTCACCGTCACAGTTGCCGACGGCTGTTTTGTCAGCACCAGCGTGTAGGTGTCCAAGTCCCCGCCCGACGTGGCCGTGCTCTCAGTGACGGTCGTGCCCCCACCGGACTCCGTGATCAGCACACCATAGCTGCTGGCTCCATCGTCGTTGTCCACAATGTTGGCAGTGATCGAAGATGCCGTCAGGCCATTGTAATTCGCGGCCGTGCTGCTCGTTGTGAAGGCGATGGTGTCCGTCGCACCTGCCGCTTCGGTCGTTGCATCATTGACGGCGGTGACCGTGACGGTCTGTTCGACATTCCAGTTGCCGGAATTGAAGTTCAGCGTGTTCGAAGACAGCGACACCTGAGATCCGGTGGTCAGATTCACAGCCACAGTGACGCCTGACATTGGAGGCGCTGTCAGCATGACATTAAAGGTATCGGTCTTGCCCCCTTCTTGCACCCATGTGGTCCCACCGGTCTGCACGACACGCAGGCCTTCGTTGCTCAGTTCATTGTCCTGCACCCCGATCGTCAGCGGCTGCACGGTGACATTGTTGTAGGTGGAGGTGGTGCCGCCGAGCGTGAACTGCACGTTGCCGGTCTGGAGTCCGGAAAGCACGGCGTTGTTGTTGGCGGTGATGGTGACGTTCTGCGGCACGTTCCAGTTGGTGTCCGAGAAGGTCAGCGTGGCCGACGAGAACCGCGCTGTGGGCGTCGCAAAGGCATTGCTCAAGGTGAAGTCGGACACATTGTTGTCCGTGCCCGGCTGAGTGCTCATGCCCACCAGGCTCCCCCAAGTCACGCTCCAATGGTAGTTGATGCGCGCCACCTCGGACGATTCGGTGGAGATCTGCAGCTCCGGCGCAAACAGCCCCGCCTGGGCTAGCAATCCAGGCACGGTGTAGTCCGGCAAGAACCAGTTGAACACACTGGGTGCCCGCTGCGGTGATTGCCCCAGGTTTGAAGTTGTGTCGCCAAAACGGTAGCGGAAAGGCCCCGTGGCCCAGCCCGTGGGCAGGCTCGGGGGATTGGCCTGGGTGGTGTCGAATTTGCTCAGCTCCGAGGCCGGATACGCCGTGGCCAGCATGGACTCGCTGGCACTGAAGGGCGGTGGATTGTCGCGCAACAGCGACAGCGGCGCCCCGGAAAAAGCCTTCAGCGAGCGCAGCACGTTGGCGAAGTGAATCATCGGCTCCTTGATCTTGCCAACGGAGGCGGAGGTGTCGGCCAGCTGCAGAGAACGCGCCTCATAGTCCAGCAAGATGGCCTTCATGACCTCGCCCAGATCGCCATTCGTGCTGCGATACACCTGCTGCACACGGTAAACATAGCCGACGCTTGGATTCGAGCTGGTAAGTCGCTGAATCAGCCAGCGGGAAATGTTGACGGGCGTGTTCTGATGTCCGGGGTTGCCTTGCGAACCATCGCCATACGTGCTGCTGGCGGCGATCCCTGCGAGGCTATTATGCGCGTCGTTCACATCCGCCGCTGCCGCCGCATGGGCCTGCGCGTCGGTTGTCCAGGTGCGGATTGGAATGTCGAACTGACCATGCTTTCCGGCTAGCAAGCGCTTGGATACGCCTGAAACAGGAGTGCCCGTGGCTGGATCGGTGTATTGATTGAAGTCATGCACTGTGGTCAGCACGCTGCTGATGGTGGCGCGGCCGAGAATCTTCATCGGCTGCATCCAGGATTGCTGGAAGAAGCGATGGCCGCCACTGTCAGGGATGCCGAACCAGGTCGCGGTGCTGGCATTGAGTTCCAGAACTGGCGACACACGCTGCTGGGAGTTGCTGAACGAAACCGTGTCGCCATTCCACATCTGCACCGTCGCGGGTGTATGGCGCGCGCCGTGCGACCAGCCAGTCATCACACGCGCAAGCTCGGTGATGTCGGTGTTGTCATACGTCGCGACAGGCAGACCGTCACCGCTCAGCACCAGGCTGCCGTCGGGATGACGCAGCACTAGGCCGATCGAGAACAATTGCATGATCTCACGCGCATAGTTTTCGTCCGGGCTCACCATCAGACCGCCGCCCGCGTCATACATGGCGCGATTGCCCACGTGGCTGAGGTAGGAACCCATCATCGGGCTGTAAGTCACCTGCTCCAGCAAGGGGCGATACTTGTCAAAAGCCCCCGCCGCCAGGATGTCCCAATACTCCGCGCAGCCGTAGTGGCGGTCATTGATCGTCTGGTCTGCCTCCGAGATGACCAGGATCTCGCTCAGCGCCATCGCCATGCGCTGACGCACTTGGTCCTTGCTCTGCAAAATGAGAGACCACCACTCGCGCCGCCGGTTGTTGGCATTCGCCGGGTAGTTGTTGCTGATCTGCGTGGTGTTCGCCGTGGTGCTGATGATCGGCATCCCGGAGTTGCTGTCATAAGTCACCGGGTAAAGGTTGGTCGCATACTGCGGATCGCTGTTGTAGTGCAGCGGACGGTTGCCGCGCATGACGAACTCTTCGTTGTCCGCCGCCATGACCAGGGTGCTGAAGTCGATCATCGGCGTCTGCGCGATGTCCATTTGCACATTCAACCAGTTGCGCAGGCCGTCGATGTAGGTGCCTCCGCCGTTGATGGCCGGGGTCACGTAGTTGTTCAAGACCTCATCATGCAACGCCGTCGTCGCGCCGAACGTGCATTGCGAAAGGAAGCGGTAGATGTCGCGGCTGAGCGCCTCACCTGTAGGATTCTGCCAATCTGTGGAACCCAGGCCCGGAGATAGCAAATCGTCGTTGTTGGGATCGAACACCGTCGAGCCGGTCGCTTTGTTGAAATAGCCAAAGATTTCTTTATTCGGGTAGTTCGCCGACGACACGCTGACATACAGTTCGCCGTTCTCCAAGGCCGTGAGCATCTCCTGGTCCGTCACCTTCGTCTGCGCCGAGCGGATGTTCCAGCCGGCGCCTGATACTTGGCCCAGCGGTAGCACCCGGACTTCCAGATCACTGCCAATGCGGATGTAGGCCGTGTTCTGCGCCGAACTCAGGTTGCTGAATACCAAGCTGATCGAGGCGCTGTCATTGTCTCCGTTCACCAAGGCGGTGGCATAACCGCTGGCCGTGCTGACCACCCCCGCCTCGCGCCCCAGGAAGGCCACATACAGCTGCCGGTTCTCGGCATCGCCCGGATCGGCGTCCTTCACCATGACGGTGGCCGACGGCCCTTCGGTGCCGGGTGGCGTGTTCGGCAGGATGAACTTTACCTTCACCGCCTCCGGCACCTCCACCGCCGCATCCAGCACCGGGGCCACCTTCACCACGTCCACCGGATTCCCCGGCGTGCCTTGCCCGGCGGGAATGGTCACCGTCGTCGTCGCCACGTCCGCCATGTTTTTGAACAGGTAGTCCCCGGACGAGGCCGAGCCCTTTGTCGAGTCCACCGCCCCAGCTTCCCCCGCCACCTGCACGGTCAGCGGCATGGTGCCGAACGAGCGCTCCAGCCGCACCGTCGCCGCCGTGCCCTCCTTTTCAAAGGCGCTGTTCACCGGCCCGGGCGATGCCGTCAGCGACAGCAGAGAGTGCAGCGTGTCCGCATCCGTTGCTGCACCGCCCGAGGCATTGTTGACCGAGCTGCCACTCGCCACATCCGTGCCCAGCTCCCGCTCCGCCCAGTCGCTCACTCCATCGTTGTCCGTGTCCACATCCAGCGTCTCCAGCTTGTAAAACTTCCGGTCCCCGGCTGGCTTGGCGATCACGATAGACTCGTTCGCACTGTCTGTCGTCGGCACCTTTTCCGAGCCCGCCACCAAGTTCCACGTCGTTGCCGCCGGACTGTCCGCAGCGACCACCCGGTATTTTTTGCCCGCCTCCGCATCGAAATAAAAGATCAGCGTGTTGCCGCTGACCACCATGTTTCCTACCTTCAGGCAGTCACCCGCTTTCCGAGGATCGGTGCCCGCGATGGACTCGATGTAATTGGAGCACCCGTCCAGGTCGGTGTCCGTGTTCGCGGCGAGTCCCCAGCCATTGTAGAGCGACTGCCAGACGTCGTCCAAAGTGTCGGCCCCGCCCTGGCCTGGTCCCGTGGAGTAGAAGTCCGTGAGCGCCTTTGCAGGCGGCGAGACAAACAGAAAAAGAACAGTGGAAAGGGTGGTGAGGTGCGTCTTGAACATGACCGGTGCAGCGGGTTCTGATGACACTTGCCAATACTTTGGCTTGGCAATTAACCCTGAGTTTACTAAAATTTGACATCTCGGGTCAATCTTCTTATCTCGCGTCGCCGCACTCCTTCTTTACCGTTTGTTAACAAATCAATATTCGACTTTTCAACGGCAGTTTGTAACGCTCTCCCAACTTTGGGGTTAATCTTTGCTGAACACCAAGCAACACTATGAAAAGAATCCAGTTCGCTGTAGCTCTCCTGGCCGCCTACACCGGCCTCATCCATGCCCAAGTCGTGACTGCGCCAGTCGGGTTCGTCAGCGTTACGGTTCAGCCGCAGTCCGACGTCGCTCTTGGTGCCCCGCTGAACCGCGCTGAAGAATTCCAGGGCGTGATTCAGTCTATTTCCGGCAACACTCTTACTGTGGCGGGCACGCCGGGCTGGACGGCCAACCAGTTCGTCTATGCCTCTGGAACGCAGCCCAAGACGTATTACGCCCGCATCGACAGCGGTGCCAAGGAAGGCCTGATCGCCACGATTTCCTCGAATGGCACCGGCAGTGTGACAGTGACCCTGCCTTCTGGGGAAGATCTGACCAACATCTCGACCAATGCAGCGCTTGTTTCTCCGGCCACCACCGGCGACTCGATCAGCATTGCGCCGTATTGGACGCCCGCTTCACTTGTTACAGGTGTAGTGGCGGGAACACAGTTGCTAGTTTACCCAACGAATATCCCAGGAATCAATCTCGCAGCCGTCACTTATGTCTTCAATGGCACGAACTGGCTGCAAGGTGCAACTAACGTCAATGACGTAGCTTTTCAGTTTGGCCAGGGCCTGACATTGCGAAACAATTCGACATCAGTTCAGACGATTTCAATAACAGGTTCTGTTCCAATGACAGGCCACAGGCTTTTGATCAAAACACTGGCTGCCACAACACGCCAAGATGTGCGTTTCTTTTACAGTAGCCCAGTTCCAGAGACTATCGGTAACGTCGGCCTAGGTTTTGCTCCTGGAGACCAGCTGCTGTTCACTGACAATGCAGCCACGGGTCGAAACAAAGCAGCAACCACGTTGACGTGGAACGGCAGTAATTGGCTTCAAGGTGCGACTGTGGTCACAACAACCTTCCAACTACAGCCCGGTGTTTCGTATATCTACCGGAAGAACCAGACGGCGACGCCTACCAATTTTGTGTGGTCGGATTTGCAAAGCTACCTCCAATAGTCCTCATCGAGAATCCCCGTCCAATTCAAATTAGTGTTATTGATTCCTAACATGAAATCAAAGCTTCTGTTCTTGGCGCTCGCCGCGTTTGCTCAAGGTTCAGCCTTTGCTGGAGCCACTATCCAATTCGCTGAGCCATTTTTCGGAGGCATTCCTTCCAATCTTGCAAATGCTTCTGGAGCAGTCACGAATGGGATGAAGTGGGGGATCGTCGTAGACACCAGTGGAAATGGCTTTGCAAACAGTGGATCAAGCTATGACTTTTATGCTGGTGGCGTTAATTCAGCAGGGTTTTTTAGTGCAAATGGCGGAACATCTGACGATTACTTTATTCCGGGGACGGTGACCGTCGATGCTAGCAGTCTCGGTTTGCAAGAAGGTGATCTGTCCACTGTTCCCGGCAACGGGAGCATTGTTGATGACCTGATCTTCAATCCAGCTTATTCAAGCGTCACAGGCTTGGGCATTGGCGATTCTTTTGCCCTTATTTGGTTTAGCTCTAGCACAAGTGCGGCTGGAGACAAATACGGTTTTTTTGCTAACCCTTCATTCACAATGCCCTCTGAAGGCAATCCAACGTCATATGGCACACCGTTCGCAGGCACCGACCCCGTCCGCACAGCCTCGAACACATTTCAGAACCCTACCTTGGCTCCCGAACCTTCCCGCGTGATGTTCCTGGCGTTGGGTGGCCTGGGCCTGTTGATGCGTCGTCGCCGGGCTTGAGCGTTGGCCTTGCTTAGCTGGTAATCCACACGAAAAAATCCAAAGCCGCAGGTTGAACCCTGCGGCTTTTTTATTGAGGGTTTGAGTTGCCAAACCGCTCTGGCCGGAATGCCTACTGCCCGTGCTTTCCCTTCCTGCGCTTTATCTCTGCGGTCCCACCGCCTCCGGCAAATCGGGGGTGGCTATCGCCTTGGCACAACGCATTGGCGGGGAGATCGTCAATGCCGATGCCTTCCAGCTTTACCAGGGCCTGGACCTCTGCACAGCCAAGCCCTCCCAGGCCGACCGCGCCCTGGTGCCGCATCACCTCTTTGACACGCTCGCCCCCGATGAAGTCTGCGACGCCCAGCGGTATCACGACCTCGCGCTGCCAGTAGTCGCCGACATCCTTAGCCGCCAGCGCTGGCCTATAATCGTGGGCGGCAGCGGCCTCTATGTGAAGGCCTTGACTCATGGCCTGGCCGTATTGCCGAAAGGTGACAGCGCCTTGCGTGAGCGGCTGGCGGGCCTGACCGCGGCCGGGCGCGTGGCCGAGCTCCTGCGCCTGGACCCCGCCGCCGCCAACAACGTGCCGCTCAACAATGATCGCTACGTCTCCCGCGCGCTGGAGATCTGCCTGCTCACCGGCCAGCCCCAGTCCGCGCTGCGCCAGCAATGGCAACAGCACCAGCCCTCCTTTCACGGAGCCCTACTCACCCGTGAACGCGAGGATTTGTATGATCGCATCAACCAGCGCGTGCTGCACATGGTGGAAGCAGGGGTGATCGAGGAAGTGCAGGCATTCCTTCAGTCTTTGGTCGTGGGTCATTCGTCATTGGACATGGATCCCTCGCCTTCTACCTCAAGCATCCAGCCCCCAGCTCCAAGCCCTCTGCTCCCTGCTCCCAGCTCCCCGCCCCCCGTCCTCCGTCCGCCGTCCCTCCTCTCCGCCATCGGCGTGCGAGAAATCCAGGCTTTCTTGCACGGTCAGTGCTCCCTGGACGAGGCAGTCTCTGCCATGCAGCAGTCCACCCGCCGGTATGCCAAGCGGCAGATGACCTGGTTCCGTCGCGAGCAAGGATTTCAAACGATTTGCCTCGCGGACGGGTCCAATCCAGACTTCGTTAGTCAGCGCATCATTGAAACTTTCCCATGCCTCTGCCACCGCCCCCCGTCCGTCCTGTCTTCGTCAACCTAGGTCCCCGCAGCTACACCGTGCAGGTGGGTCGCGAGTTGCTCGCAGGCGTGGGCACAGAGATCAGCAAGAAGCTCGCCGGACTCAAGAAGGCAGCGGTGGTCACCGACTCCAATGTGGGGCCGCTCTACGCCGAGAAGGTGCTGCGCAGTCTGCACGCGGCAGGCATCGACGCCACGCTCGTCACCGTGCCAGCGGGGGAAGGCTCCAAGTCGCTCACCTGGCTGGAGTCCATCTGCAATGAAATGGCCAAAGCGGGTCTGGACCGCAAGAGCTTCGTCGTCGCGCTCGGCGGCGGTGTCATCGGTGACCTTGCCGGCTTCGCGGCATCTGTCTACCAGCGCGGGATTCCGTATGTGCAGATTCCCACCACCGTGCTG
>Ga0164294_10004128_pt1 | contig 12773 bp, 14 predicted proteins | sample GEODES005metaG_FD_111479 | JGI IMG/M metagenome (GOLD analysis project Ga0164294, IMG submission 111479) | Oligotrophic lake water microbial communities from Sparkling Lake, Wisconsin, USA - GEODES005 metaG | ecosystem: Environmental > Aquatic > Freshwater > Lake | place: USA: Sparkling Lake... | reverse complement strand
GTCAGCTTGCCGGGGCCGGGCACCTTGAAATCCGTGGCGCGATACTGATCGCCAAAGGCATGGCGGCCAATGACGATCGGATCGGTCCAGCCCGGCACGAGGCGCGGCACGGACTTGATGACGATGGGTTCGCGGAACACCACGCCGCCCAGGATGTTGCGGATGGTGCCGTTGGGCGATTTCCACATCCGCTTCAGCCCGAATTCCTTCACGCGGGCCTCATCTGGCGTAATGGTGGCGCATTTCACGCCAACGCCGAACTCCTTGATCGCATTGGCGGAATCAACCGTGATCTTGTCGTTGCTATCATCCCGGCTTTCCATGCCGAGGTCGTAATAGCGAAGATCGATGTCGAGATAGGGCAGGATCAGCTGCTCGCGGATCCATTGCCAGATGATGCGGGTCATCTCGTCGCCGTCGAGCTCGACAACGGGGTTTTCGACCTTGATCTTCGGCATCTTGTACTTCCTGCGTTGTGCGACGGTTTGTAGCAGTCGTTCTAGGGGCTGGCGGGCGGGCCGGTCAATGGTGTCAGGCCCTGTTTTGTCCAAGCTTTTCCGACAGGGTCGCCAGATTTTCCAGCGGTTCGGCAAGCGCAGCCAAATGCGGCGGGCCAAAGCCGGCGGCACTGATATGGGCGAGCAACGCCGTAAGCGGGTCCCAATAGCCGTTGCCGCCCAGCAGCCAGATCGGCTTGTCGTGAATGCCCAGTTCCCGCCAGGTCAGGCTTTCGAAGAATTCGTCGAGGGTGCCGATGCTGCCGGGCAGGGCGATGATGGCATCAGAAAGCCGGTGCATCAGCGCCTTGCGCTCGTGCAGTGTCTCCACAACGTGCAGTTCATCAAGCCCGTCTTGGGCGATTTCGGTGGTCATCAACAGGCGCGGGATGATGCCGATCACGCGGCCGCCACCTTCCTTGCAGGCCCGCGCCGCCACGCCCATCAGCCCGACGCGGCCGCCGCCGTAGACAAGGGTGACGCCGTGTTCGGCACAGAGCCGGCCAAGGCCCGCAGCCAGTTCGGCATGGGCAGGATCATGGCCGGGGCGGGAACCACAGAACAGCAGCAGGGATTGGATCATCGCCGCCCTGTGACGCATCGACGGGCGGTGCGCAATGCGCGATCAATTGCCAAGCGGCGTATGACGGGGCTAAAGCAGCAGGCATGACTGATCCCAACAAGAAACTGACGCTTGAAGAGCTTGAGGCCGAGCTGAACGCGTTGAAGGTGATACCGGACGCGGAACCGCAACTGCCGTCTGCGCCGCCACCACCGCCCGAAGTGCCGGCCGGGCCACTGCCGCTGGTGCCGGGCGAGAGCGCCAAGTATCGCTTGCCCGACATGCACCCGGAAGGCCGCAAGTTCCTGGGGATCGCGCTGGCCGCTGTGCTGTTCAGCGGGCTGGTGCTGGAATGGACGGCGCTCAGCTTTGTGCTGCTTGGCATTGCGATCTGGGTGGCCGCTTTTTTCCGCGATCCGGTGCGGGTGACGCCCATCGGCGAGAATTTGATTGTGTCGCCGGCCGATGGCTTGGTGAGCCTGATTACCAACGTCGAGGTGCCGCGCCAGTTGTTGGGTGAAGGCGGCCTGAGCGAGGGCCTGGTGACGCGCGTGACCGTGTTCATGAACGTTTTCGATGTGCACGTGAACCGCGCGCCGATCGCCGGGCGGCTGACGCGCATCGTTTATGTGCCAGGCAAGTTCCTCAACGCCGATCTCGACAAGGCGAGTGAAGAGAATGAGCGGCAGTATTTCGTGATGGAAGATTCCCGTGGCGCGCGGGTCGCCTTCACCCAGATTGCCGGCCTGGTGGCGCGGCGGATCATGAAGTGGGTGGATGTGGGCCAGGCGCTGAGGGTGGGTGAGCGCTTTGGCCTGATCCGCTTTGGGAGCCGGGTCGATGTGTTCCTGCCGGCCGGTTATGTGCCCGCCGTTGCGGTGGGCCAGCGGGCCATTGCAGGGGAAACCGTACTGGCGGTGAAGGGTGCGCCGTTGATGCAGAGCGCACAAGCGCAATGACGCGGCCTGCCTGCTGATGCACAAGCGATGATCGACCGCGAACCGCCTCGCCGCCGCGGCATTCCGTTGCGCGCTGTCGTGCCCAATGCGGTGACCGTGCTCGCCTTGTGCTGCGGGCTGACCGGGGTGCGTTTTGCCATCGGCGGGGAATGGGAAAAGGCGGTGGTCGCGGTTCTGCTGGCCGGTGTGCTTGATGGCATCGATGGCCGCATCGCGCGGTTGCTGAAGGGGTCCAGCCGCTTTGGTGCCGAACTGGATTCGCTTTCCGACGTGACGGCCTTTGGGGTGGCGCCGACGCTGATCCTGTATCTGTGGGCCTTGCAGCATCTGCCAGGCCGCTTGGGCTGGGTGATCGCGCTGGCCAATGCCATTGCCTGTGCACTGCGGTTGGCCCGGTTCAATGCCCAGATCGATGCCGATGACCAGCCGCACAAGAAACTCGGCTATCTGACCGGGATACCGGCACCGGCAGCTGCGGGCCTGACACTGGCGCCACTGTATGTGCACTTCTGGTTGGCGCCATCAGCGCTTGATGATCTTGCGGTGCGCGCGGGCGTGGTTGCCGTCACCTCGCTCACCGTGGCGTTCCTGATGGTGTCAAACCTGCCCAGCTATGGCTGGGGGTCGCTGCGGCTGCGGCCGTCGTGGCGCTTGCCGGCGTTGGCGGCCATCGGCTTGCTGGCCGGCGCGTTGTTCACCAATCCGTGGCCAACGCTCGCCATCATCACCATCGTTTATGCCGTATCGATCCCGATGGCGATCAACTCCTATGCCCGGGTCAAGGCCCGGACTGGGCGGACGATCGACGAGCGCACCAACAGTGCCGACGACGGCATCCAGCCGCCGCCTTGAACCGGTTGCCCGCGCAGGGCATCGAGCAACGCCAGGCGGGCGTCACCCAGCATGAGGCCAACCAGGGCCCAGGCGGCCACACAGGCCAGCAACATCAACAGCATCGTCATCATCTTATCCCCTTGCCAGCGACGAATCGCCAGAATGTTCTTTATCTGTTCCGCGCTTTATGTTCCTGTAATGTTCTTTCCGTCAAGCCCCCTTTTCGCGCTTCGACGGCGGGGCTATGAACTATTGGCAAGGTGCCGCGGTCGGAAAGGCGCGCTGCATGAGAACATTTGGGGAGGACGCGCATGTTGGGAACGATGCAGGATTGGCCGCTGCTGGTGAGCAAGCTGATCGATCACGCGGCGATTTATCATGGTCAGCGCGAGATCGTGTCGCTGAGCTGCGAAGGGCCCAAGCATCGCACCAACTGGGCCACCGTGCGCGGCCGCGCCAAGCAGGTGGCGGGCGCGCTGCGGCGGTTGGGCATGCAGCCGGGCGATCGCATCGCCACGCTGGCCTGGAACACCTGGCGCCATGTCGAAAGCTGGTATGGCATTTCCGGCATGGGCGGCGTTGCCCACACCATCAACCCGCGCCTGTTTGAAGAGCAGATCATCTACATCGCCAACCACGCTGAAGACCGGGTGCTGTTTTTCGATCTGACGTTTGTGAAGCTGGTTGAGAAACTGGCCCCAAGTCTCTCCACTATAGAGCATTTCGTGCTGCTCACTGATCGTGCCCACATGCCGGAATCGAGCCTGAACCTGCTGTGCTATGAGGATCTGTTGGCCGCTGAGAGCGTGGACGCGCCGTGGACCGAGGTGCCGGAGAATGCGCCGGCCGGCCTGTGCTACACCAGCGGTACCACCGGCAATCCCAAGGGCGTGCAATACAGCCACCGTTCCAACGTGCTGCATGCCATGGCCGCCTGTGCCACCGACGTGTTTGCAATGGGTGCCCGCACCGTCGTTCTGCCGATTGCGCCGATGTATCACGCGAATGCTTGGTCCATTCCCTACACGGCGGCTGCGGCCGGCGCGAAGTTGGTGATGGGCGGCCCCAATTTCGATCCGCCGACGCTGCACAAGCTGATTGTGGAGGAAGAGGTGGATCTGGCGCTCGCCGTGCCAACCATCTGGCTGGGCATGATGCAGCACCTGGAAAAAACCGGTGAGACGATGGGCAAGCTGAACCGCACCGCCATCGGTGGTTCAGCTGTGCCGCGGGCCATGATCGAGGCGTATGACAAGCTCGGCGTCCGCGTCTTGCAACTGTGGGGTATGACAGAAATGTCCCCGCTCGGCACCGTGGGTACGGGCGTTCCAGAAACGGATACAATGCCTTACGCCGATGAACTCAATGTTCGTATAAAGCAGGGCCGTGGGCTGTTCGGTGTCGAGATGAAGATCGTTGACGACGATGGCCAGGAATTGCCGCGGGACGGTGTGGCTTTCGGCCGCCTGCTGGTGCGGGGCCCGTGGATTGTTGGCAGCTATTTCAAGGGCGATGGCGCCAGCGCGTTCGAAGACGGATGGTTCGATACGGGCGATGTCGCCACGCTGGATCCGCTTGGCTACATGCAGATCGTCGATCGCGCCAAGGATGTGATCAAGTCCGGCGGTGAATGGGTATCGTCCATCGATCTGGAAAATGTCGCCGTTGGTGCGCCGGGCGTGGCGGAAGCCTGCGTGATCGGCGTGCATCACCCGAAGTGGGACGAACGGCCACTGCTGCTGGTGGTACCCAAGGAGGGTGCGACGGTCACCAAGGACAGCGTGCTCGGCTATCTGGACGGCCGCATCGCCAAATGGTGGACGCCCGATGATGTGTTGATCGTTCCCGGCCTGCCGCACACCGCCACCGGCAAGTTGCTGAAGGTAGCGCTGCGCGAGCAATACAAGGACTATAAGCTGCCGACCGCTTAGGGACGGTTGGTGGCCGATCCGGCGACTTGCCGGGAACGGCTGCAAAAGGACGCGAACATGAAGCCGGCCCTTATGCTTGCCTGCAGCCTGCTGGTGCTGACGAGCTGCGCCTCCAGGCCAAAGGAGCCGCTGTTCGCAGCGCCCGCGCTGGCGCGAATGGCGATTGTTTCGGCGGCCGACGATGACGGCACACCGCTGGGCGATCCGCCGCCGGTCCGTCAGGTGGGCAAGCGGCATGATGTGCTGCTGCTGTCGGGCGGCGGATCGCTGGGCGCCTTTGGCGCCGGTGTGCTGGTTGGATGGAGCCAGGCCGGCACACGTCCGCAGTTCGACGTGGTGACCGGCATTTCCACCGGGGCGCTGATGGCCACGCTGGCCTTTCTGGGGCCGGCCCATGACGCCGATCTGGCCCGAGCCTATGTGGAAACCAGCCGGAAGGACGTGATGAAACGGCGGGGTGTTGTCGGCTTTGCCAAAAATGCCTCACTTTATGATCGCGGACCGTTGGAGCGGATGATCGCGGCGATGATCACCGAAAAGCTGCTCGATGATGTGGCTGCGGCGCATCGGGCCGGCCGGCGGCTGTATGTGGGAACCACCAACCTGGACAATGGCGTCGGCACGGTGTGGGACATGGGGCGGATCGCGAATTCAAACGATCCGAACCGCGTGCAGCTGTATCGGCAGATATTGGCCGCTTCGGCGGCCATCCCCGGCCTGTTTTCACCCGTTTACATCAGCCAATCGGATGGGCCGCCCACCATGCACGTGGATGGCGGCATCAAGCAGGCCCTGCTGTTCCGCAGTTACATGGTCGATCCGCGCGGCAGCAACGAACATGTGTGGACGATCGTGAATGGCAAGGTGAGCTTTGTCGGCAACAGGGCGCTGAGCGGCACGAACGCCGGCAGCATCATCGGCCGCAGCGTGAATGAAATGCTGCGCACGATTTCCTATCGGTCGGTCGGTCGGGTCTACACCATGACCCGCAATGCCGGGGCCGCCTATCACCTGGCCTATCTGCCCGACGAGGAGGTGGAGCCCAGCCCGATCAGTTTTGAACCGGCCGAAATGCAGCGGTTGTTTGCGATTGGACGCAGCATCGGGACGAGCGGCCAGTGGCGGGCCGCGCCGCCGCGCATCGAACGTTATGAACGCATGCCGGGGTAATGCCTGGTCGGTCGCACACTGGGCTGGTGATGGATCAGAACAAGGAGAGCTGATCACCCGGCGCACGGAATTGGGTGCAATCGAGTGGGATGCGCTCTCGGCTGAGGCCGTGGGTTGTGCAGGCCTTGTGGAAGCGCTGGCGCATCAGGACCGCATAAGCCCCGCTTGGTTGAAAGCGCGCAAAGAAGCGCGGATCATTATCCTTGCCGCCGCGCATGGTGGTGATGTGGTGCATCACGCGGGCGGCGCGATCGGGAAAGTGGGTGGCCAGCCAGTCGCGGAACAGCGGCGCGACTTCGTGGGGCAGGCGCAAGGGGATAGAGTATGCGCCAACTGCGCCGGCTTCGGCAGCAGCGGCGACGATGGCTTCGATTTCGTGATCGTTTATCGCCGGGATCATCGGCGAGAGTGAGACGTATACGGGCACGCCGGCCTGGCTGAGCGTGCGGATGGCGGCGAGGCGGCGTGGAGGTGTGGCGGCGCGTGGTTCCATGCACCGGGCGAGGTGGGGATCGAGGGTGGTGACGCTGATCATCACCGCGGCGAGGCTGCGGGTCGCCATGGCGGTGAGGATATCGAGGTCGCGGCACACCCGGTCTGACTTGGTGGTGATGGTGACGGGGTGACGGCAGTCGTTCAATATTTCAAGGATTTGCCGGGTGATCTTCCAGTCGCGCTCGATGGGCTGATAGGGATCGGTGTTGGTGCCGAGCGCGATGGGCTGGCATTCGTAGCCGCGCTTGCCCAGTTCGGCCTTCAGCAGCGCTGGCGCGTCCGGCTTGGCGAACAGCCGGCTTTCGAAATCCAGGCCGGGCGACAGATCGTGGAAGGCATGGGTGGGGCGGGCGAAACAATAAACGCAGCCATGCTCACAGCCGCGATAGGCGTTGATCGAGCGGTCGAACGGCACATCGGGGGATTGGTTGCGGGTGATGATGCTGCGCGGGCGTTCCACCGTTACCGTCGTGCGCAAGGGCGGCGGTGCGTCGTTAACCGTTGCGGCCATGTCCAGCCAGTCACCATCGGCTTCGCGGGTAGCGAGGCCAAAGCGGGCGGGTGTTGCGTTCCCGGTCGCGCCGCGCCCGCGCACCGCCTCAGGGTGCGGCAGGGAGGGCATAGCTGAGCGTGTAGAAATGCTCCCGGCCGGCGATGCGGATGGTCATGCGGCCGCTGATGCCAGCCAATGCCCCGGTGCCGGAGCCAGGCACGATGACCACATTGAGCTGCTGACCGCCGGCATCCATCGTCCCATTGTGCTGCAGCGCAAAGCCACCGCTGCGGCCAGCCAGCGTGCCCTCCACCATCTCCATCGCGACATAGCCGGCGATGCCCTTGGCCGGATCGCCTGAGCTCATCATCACGCCGGTGCTGGTGCCGGCCAGATCGCCGCTGAAGTGCTTCTCCAGCCGGTGCTGCGCGACGCCGCCGGGCGCTGCGGGCAGGGCAGTGAGCGTCACGCTGAACTGGCCGCTGGCTTCGGCGCCGGCAGCCGGGTTGCCTATAGTGACGCTGGCCATCATCAGACATGCTCCGATCAGTTTCATCACCCGACTCTCCATCGTGTGTGAACGTATCAGGAACATGACGCGTGCACCAGCGGGATTGATGACCAGTTTCAGGCTGCGACCTGGCCCAGTGCCAGGGCTTCGCGAGTCAAGACTTCGGTGCGCAGGGCGCGGGCATCGGCCAGCGCGTTGTGGGGCATGGCGCTCATGCTGGCGGTGTCGAAGCCAGGCAGATTGATCAGATCAAAGCGCACGTGCGGCACCATGCGGCGGCCTTTGAACACCAGCAGGCCAGCGGCGTGGGCGATATCCTCTGGCCAGTCGGCGATCAGCACCGGTTCGGCGTCGGCAGCCAGATAGGCGGCAAGCGCGGCCACCACGTCGGCGCGGCTCTGGGCCGGGGCGCCCAGCTTGGGCATCACATGTTCCTGCACCCAGCGCAGCGGGCGGTGGCAGGGCAGCACGGCATAGAAATCGCCCAGGCCCTCGCCTTCCGGCACCAGCGCGATGGCAATGAGCGGGCCATCGAAGCCATTGAATTCGCAATCGAGGAAGTAGCGCACGCCTCAGCGCTCCCGCAGGCGCGGGAGGAGCTCAACGAAGTTGCACGGCCGGTGGCGGGCATCCAATTGGCTGGCCAATATGCCGTCCCACCCATCCTTCACGGCGCCGGTGGAGCCGGGCAGGCAGAAGATATAGGTGCCGCGGGCGAGGCCGGCGCAGGCGCGGGACTGGATGGTGGAGGTGCCAATGCTCTGGAAACTGAGCCAACGGAACAATTCGCCGAAACCGGGAATCATCTTTTCCGCAACCTGATCAAGCGCTTCAGGTGTCACGTCGCGGCCGGTCACGCCGGTGCCGCCAGTGGTGATGATGACGTCGATGGCCGGGTCATCAATCCACGCGTTTAGTTGCGCCACCAGTAGCGGCACCTCGTCCTTCACGATGGCGCGGACAGCAAGAACATGGCCGGCGGCAGTAAGCCGCGCCACCAGCGTGTCGCCCGATGTATCGGTCGCCGGCACGCGCGTGTCGCTTACCGTCAGGGCGGCAATGTGCAGGGGCACGAAGGAAATCGACTCATCAAGGGGCATGAAAGACGCTAAACTGTTCCTTGCCGGTTTGTCATGGTGGATGAACGGCGAGGGGAAGGATTGCGACGATGGCGCGGGTGATGGCGATGATCTGCGTGAGCGACCGTGAGCGAGCGCGGGCCTTTTACCGCGATGTGCTGGGGGCGGTGCTGGGCATTGGTGCGCCGGGGATTGACCATTTTGGCGATCAATTCCCGTGCGGCGATGGGTTCATCCGGCTGACCGCGCTACCGGATTTCACGCCCAGTCCCCATCCTGTGCTGGGCTGGCAGGTGGATGATGCCGGCGCCGCCGTGGCCGGGCTGGTGGCGAAGGGCGCCCGAATGCTGATCTATCCTGGCTTTGGCCAGGACGAGGCGGGCATCTGGAATTCGCCCGATGGCGGCGCCCGCATCGCCTGGTTCAACGACAGTGAGGGCAATCTGCTGAGCCTGACAGAGCAGCGTTGAAGTTCAGCAAGGGGAGGGCAAGATGACCGAAGCAGGGGGCTGCCAGTGCGGCGCGGTGCGCTACGAAGTCAGCGGTGTGCCAAAGCATGTGGCGCTGTGCCATTGCCAGGATTGCCGCAAGAGCAGCGGTGCGCCGGTGGTGGCCTGGGCCGCCTTTGCCGAAGCCGACTTTCGGGTGACCAAGGGCGAACCGATTGCGTTCAACTCGTCGGGGCAAAGCTGGCGCTATTTCTGCGGCCGCTGTGGCAGCGGGATGTATTACCGCAACGCCGAAAATTTGCCGGGCATTGTCGATGTGCAGTCCGCCACGCTTGATAATCCCGATGTCTTTGTCCCCGATGGCCATATCCAACTGGCCGAGCGCATCAGCTGGATGGCCACGGCGCATGAATTGCCGGGCTATCAGCGCTTTCCGGGCTAGCGCCGACTATTTCCCGCCGGCCACGGCGCGATCGTCGCTGGGCCAGGCTTTAGGGGTGAAGCTGCCGGGTTCGGGGCGGGGGCGGATGGGCTGCGGGTCGCGCTTCACCGCCAGCTCACCGCCCAGCCCGGGCAGGCGTGGCCACAGGCCTTGCGCGATGGCGTCCATCGATGCGGGCGAATGGCCGTCGCGCAGTTCGTACATCCACAGGTTCCTGAGTACGATTTCGACATAGTGCCGGGTTTCGCGATAGGGGATGGATTCGATGAACAGCAGCGGATCGCCTTGATCATCCAGCGTGCGGTTCCAGGTCTGCACCGCGCCTGGCCCGGCGTTGTAGGCGGCGATCACCTTGGGCAGCAGCCCGCCGGTGAGCCCCATGCGGCCCAGCACTTCCAGATAGGTCTGCCCCAGTTCGAAATTATAGGCCGGGTCTGCCATGTCCCCCACCACGCTGGCAGCATCGGGGGTTTCCTTCAGGATGCGGCGGTTCACCAGATCGCGGGTATCGGGCATCAACTGCATCAGGCCCTTGGCACCGGTGCGGCTGGTGGCCGTGGTGATGAAGGCTGATTCCTGCAGGGCGTGGGCAAAGGCCAAGCTGCGCGGCACCCGCCAGCCGCGGAACGGCACCCAATCGGGAGCGGGGTAGCGGGCCGATAGCGGCGCTTCCAGGCCCAGCGGCGGCTTGGTGGCAAGGCTGTACTGCGTGGCCGGCAGATCGAGGCGTGCCGCCAGCCGCAGGATCGCCGGATAGGCATCAGCGGGCGCGATGGCGGCGAGGTGACGGAGTTCGCGGTCAGCGAGGCCCAATTGGCCGATTTCCACCAGCGCAGCGGCGCGGCGGGCGCCGGCCACCTCTTTCAGATAATTCCAGTCTGCGGTGATGAAATCGGGTTCCCGCCAATCAAGGCCCTGGTCCACGCCCAATGTGCGGCGAGCGAGCAGGCCATAGAAGCTGGCGACCGAGGTGGCGGCTTGGCTCAGCCGAGCCTTGCGGTTGGCTTCATTGCCGGCCAAGCCCCAACTGCGGCCGGCCCAGAAGGCAGCAGCGGCGCGGGTATCGTCGCGGCCCATTTTCACCAGATCAAAGGCTTCGGCGGCATCGCGCCAGCGGCCCAACCGGAAGGCAGCCAATCCGGCGCTCCACGCCCCGTCTGACGCGCCTTGGCCCAAGCCCGCGGCGGCTTCGAGGCCCATGCGCCAGGCGGCGAGATCATCGCCCATACGATAATGATTCCAGGCGATGCGGGCGGCAAGATCAGCGCGGGCGAAGGGTGACAGTGCCTGGGCCTGCATCAACCACAGCCGCTCCGCCTCGTCATTGCGATCAGCGGCGAGCAGCGGCTTCAGCCGGGCCGAAAACTCGCCATCGGCCGGCAGGCTTTCCGTGCGGAACCCTGCTGCGCTTATGGTGCGGAAGGAGCGGATTTCCGGCAGCAGCGGCAGCGGCGCGGCATCGGCGCCTGGCAAGGCATCGGCAATGCGGGCGACCTTTGGCGACAGCGGCAGATCGGGATTGGCGGTGAGCCAGGTGACAAGCTCGGCCCGGTTGAGCTTGCCGGTGCCGCGCGCGACGATCAGGGCCGCGCGGGCGGTTTCGCTGAGCAGGCCGCCAGCAGGTTGGGCGGCAGTCAGGGTATTCAGCGCGCGTTCGGCTGCCGTGTAGCGGCCGGTATCGAGATCAAGGAAGATCTGGCGGAACGCGGCGTGTTCCTCGTCGGTGAGCTGCGGCGGCACCATGCGTTGGCGCGGGGTGGTGCCGATGCGCAGGTCGGCGACTGTCTGCATCGCCAAGGAAGATTGGGGTTGTGCGGCGGGCGGCAGGGTGATGTGGGACGGCGGTGTTGGCGGCAACAGCGCCGGCGGCATGGTGATGGCGGCGGCCGGGCCAGCCAGAATCAGGGCAATCAGAGCCGTCGCGCGCCTCATCCGATTGCGGCCCGAAACTGTTTCAGATGTTCAAACGCCTGGCGCTTCAATTCCTTGTTCCCGCCCATGGCACGCGGGTGGATCGACGGCAGCAGTTGCGCGCCGCGCCAATCGAACCAGCGCCCGCGGCTGCTGCCCAACCGGGCCTGCGTGCCAGCCAGATCGGCGGCGACCTGGCCCAGTGCCAGCACGTGCGTGGGCGGTGCCAGTTCGGCCAGCCGCTCCACCACCGGCGAGAAACGGTCGAGCGCGCTTGCGGTGGGCTCGCCATCGCCCGGCGTTGGCCAGGGCAGGCGACTGACCAGCGCGGCCCGGTTCCAATCAAGATCGATGGCGGCCAACATGCGATCGATGGTCTCACGGTGGCTGGGATCTGTGTCCGGCCGGTCGATCAGCACCCAGATGCGTGTTCCCAACGCACCTTGAAACAACAGTGGTGGCCGCGTGCGGGCATCGGGAAAGCGGCCAAGCAGGGCGAGCAGCGCCGGCACATCGGCACAGGCGCGGGCCGGGTGATCGGCGGCCGGCGCGGGCGCGGGCGCCGCCATGCGCGGTGCAGCGGTTGGTGCGGGCGCCGGTTCGGGCCTGGGCGTTGCCGTTGGTGGCGGCGCATCCAGCCAGCGACGCGGCTGTTCTGCAATCGCCACATCGGCCCCGGCGCTCACCAGAAAGGCCAGCGCAGCGGCAGGATCGGCAGCAGCAGGGATGGCAAAGGCGTCTGGGGTAAGCGTCACAAGCGACCAAAAGCATCAGTGTGCCCCGTCTGGTCAAGCCTTTGCTGTGCCGCTATCTGGTGAATGATGGCAATGCTGCGCCAGCCCGATGTGGCGCCGCGAGGATGGGGAAAGCACGTGAGCGAACGGGAATCGATGCCCTATGACCTGGTGATCGTGGGCGGTGGGCCGGCTGGCCTTTCCGCGGCGATCCGGGCCAAGCAGGAAGCACAGCGGCTGGGTGTCGAGCTTTCGGTGTGCATCCTGGAAAAGGGCAGCGAAATCGGCGCGCATATCCTGTCGGGTGCAGTGGTTGATCCCCGCGCGCTGGACGAGCTGCTGCCCGAGTGGCGCACGATGGATTCGCCGCTGACCGTGCCGGTGACGGAGAACCATCACTGGGTGCTGACGGAAACCAAGAAATATGAATTCCCGCACGCGCTGTTGCCGCCGTTCATGCAGAACAAGGGCTGCTATACCGTCAGCCTCGGCAATCTCACCCGCTGGCTCGCCACCCAGGCAGAAGCGTTGGGCGTGGAAATTTTCCCCGGCTTTGCCGCGGCCGAAGTGCTGTTCAACGATGATGGCAGCGTGAAGGGCCTCGCCACCGGCGACATGGGCATCGCCAAGGATGGTTCCAAGAAAGACAGCTGGACGCCCGGCCTGGAAATCCACGCCAAGTACACCTTCTTCGCCGAAGGCGCGC
>Ga0164294_10004127_pt1 | contig 12774 bp, 9 predicted proteins | sample GEODES005metaG_FD_111479 | JGI IMG/M metagenome (GOLD analysis project Ga0164294, IMG submission 111479) | Oligotrophic lake water microbial communities from Sparkling Lake, Wisconsin, USA - GEODES005 metaG | ecosystem: Environmental > Aquatic > Freshwater > Lake | place: USA: Sparkling Lake... | reverse complement strand
TGAAGTCGGCGAATGGGTTGCGACCTTGGACGGCAATTGGGCGCTAATTGAGCCGAAGATCGAAAAAAAGCTTACCGAAAAAGCCGCCGCCGCGCCCGCCAATGCTGGCAAGCCCGTCTCTGAAGTCGATGTGATGCGCGCGACGCGCGACAGTATCAAAGCTCTGATGATGATCCGCGCCTTTCGGATTCGCGGCCATTTGGCGGCAAAGCTCGACCCCCTTGGCCTAGATGAAGGCCGCGAGCCCCAGCCGGAGTTGCAACCAGAATCCTATGGCTTTGGTCCAGAAGATATGGATCGGCCGATTTTCATCGATTTCGTCCTTGGCATGGAATATGCCACCCCTCGTCAGATGCTGGACGTTTTGAACCGCACTTATTGTTCGACGGTCGGCATTGAGTTCATGCACATTTCGGACCCAGCCGAAAAATCCTGGCTGCAAGAGCGCATTTAAGGTCCAGATAAGAGCATTGCCTTCACCAATGAAGGCAAGAAGGCGATCCTTAGCAAGGTCATCCAAGCGGAGACCTTCGAAAAATTCCTGCACAAGCGCTTCCCCGGCACGAAGCGCTTTGGCCTTGATGGTGGCGAAGCGCTGATCCCTGCGATGGAACAAATCATCAAGCGCGGCGGCAATCTGGGCGTGAAAGACATTGTTCTGGGCATGCCACACCGGGGTCGCTTGAACGTGTTGTCTGCCGTGATGGGTAAGCCCTATCACGTGATCTTCCATGAATTCCAAGGTGGCTCTGCCACGCCAGATGATGTCGGTGGTTCGGGCGATGTGAAGTACCATATGGGCGCTTCGTCGGATCGCGCTTTTGACGGCAATAGCGTGCACTTGTCGCTGACGCCGAACCCATCTCACCTTGAGATCGTCAACCCTGTCGTTTTGGGCAAGTGCCGCGCGAAAATGATGACGCATGGGCCTGAGAAGGCCGACCAATTCCGCGCTGTGATGCCACTTCTGCTGCACGGCGACGCCGCTTTTGCCGGCCAAGGCGTGGTGGCAGAATGTTTTGCCATTTCGGGCGTTCGGGGTCACCGCACCGGCGGGACGGTGCATCTGATCGTCAATAACCAGATCGGCTTTACCACCGCACCGCGCTTCTCGCGCTCGTCGCCTTATCCGTCAGACGTGGCGCTCATGGTGGCGGCCCCCATCTTCCACGTGAATGGGGACGATCCAGAGGCTGTCGTGTTTGCAGCTAAAGTGGCGACCGAGTATCGCCAAAAGTTCGCAAAAGACGTGGTGGTCGACATGTTCTGCTACCGCCGCTTTGGCCACAATGAAGGCGATGATCCAACCATGACGAACCCCGTCATGTATGCGAAGATCAAGAACCAAAAGCCGACCCGTGAGCTTTATGCTTCTCGTTTGATCGAGCAAGGCATTGTCACCGCCGACGAGGTAGAGGTTGAAGTCAAACAATTTGAGGATTTCCTCGAAAGCGAGTTTGCGGCCGCCAAATCCTACAAGCCCAATAAGGCTGATTGGCTGGACGGCGTTTGGGCGGGTCTTGGTCTGCCAGAAGGCGAAGATCGTCGCGGAGACACCAATCTCTCGCTTGAGAAGTTGAAAGACTTAGGTGAGAAGATCACCAATATCCCAGCCGACTTGACCATCCACAAGACCGTTGAGCGTGTGGTGCAAGCCCGCCAAAAAATGATCGAATCGGGCGAGAATGTCGATTGGGCCTTGGGTGAACATTTGGCCTTTGCGTCCTTGTTGGACGAGGGCTTCCCAGTGCGCCTGTCGGGTCAAGATTCTTGCCGTGGGACTTTCTCCCATCGCCACAGCCATTTCGTCGATCAATTGACGGAGCGGCGCTATACGCCGCTAAACAATATTTCGCCCGCCCAAGCCAATTACGAAGTCATCGACAGTGCTTTGTCAGAAGAGGCTGTGCTGGGTTATGAATATGGTTTCTCGCTGTCTTCCCCGAACAGCTTGACGATTTGGGAAGGCCAGTTCGGCGACTTCGTGAATGGCGCGCAAGTTGTCATCGACCAATTCATCTGCTCGGGTGAACGCAAGTGGTTGCGCATGAGTGGCTTGGTCATGCTGTTACCTCACGGCTATGAAGGCCAAGGGCCAGAGCACTCCTCGGCACGTCTCGAGCGCTTCTTGCAGCTTTGTGCGGAAGACAACATGCAAGTCGTGAATTGCACGACGCCTGCGAACTACTTCCACGTGCTGCGTCGTCAGATCCATCGCCAGTTCCGCAAGCCTTTGATCGTGATGTCGCCTAAGTCGCTGTTGCGGCATAAGCGCTGCATCTCGACCTTGGCAGAAATGGGCCCAGGTTCGTCCTTCCACCGTATCCTGTGGGATGACGCCCATTATCGCCCAGAGACCACGACCATCACGGTGAAGCCTGATTCAGAGATCAAGCGCGTGATCTTCTGCTCGGGCAAGGTCTATTATGATCTGTTTGAAGAGCGGGAAAAGCGCGGATTGAACGATGTGGTGATCCTGCGCGTTGAGCAGCTTTATCCATTCCCTGCCAAATCGATGATTGCTGAGTTGTCGCGTTTCCAAAATGCTGATGTGGTTTGGTGCCAAGAAGAGCCAAAGAACATGGGTGCTTGGAACTTTATGGAGCCCAATATCGAATGGGTTCTTGGCAAAACAAAGAATAAAGCCAAGCGTGCGGCCTATGTCGGTCGTCCCGCCTCGGCTTCCACCGCTGCTGGCTTGATGAAGAAGCATATTCGCGAACTTGAGACCTTCCTCAACGAAGCGATGACCTACTGATCATCTGGCTAAACCCGTTTACGATCCTTACATCGGGGCCTGTTGCCCCTTCACCATTCTGACTCCGCTGGAGGTTTTATGCTCGATATCGTCGTCCCCGTTATGGGAGAATCCGTTGCCGAAGGCTCGATTGGTTCTTGGTCGAAAAAGGCTGGTGATGCGGTCAAGAAAGATGAGATTCTGGTCGAAATTGAAACCGATAAGGTCGCTCTGGAAGTCGTGGCACCTGCCGATGGTGTTCTGGCTGAAATCTTGGCCACAGACGGCGCAACCGTAACCCCCGGCATGGTGATTGGTCGGGTTGAAGCTGGCGCCGCAGCAAGTGCCGCAACTAAGCCCGCGGTCGTCCCCATGCCAACGCCAGCGCCCGTGGCGGCCTCGACTGCCGCCCATGACCCGATGCCATCCGCCGCACGTGCTTTGGAAACTGCCGGCGTTGCCGCCAGCTCAGTAACGGGCAGCGGCAAGGACGGTCGGATCACGAAGGGTGACGCTTTGGCCGCTGTGGCGGCTTTGGCTGCCGCGCCTGCGCCCGTTGTGGCAGCCCCTTCAGCCCCGCGCGCTTTGGGTGCCCGCGAAGAGCGCGTGAAAATGACGCGCCTGCGTCAAACCATCGCCCGTCGCTTGAAGGACGCCCAAAACACGGCAGCCATGCTGACGACTTTCAACGAAGTCGACATGACCAATGTGATGGCCGTGCGCAACAAATACAAAGACATTTTTGAAAAGAAACATGGCGCCAAATTGGGCTTCATGAGCTTCTTTGTTAAAGCCTGTCTCGTTGCCCTTAAAGACGTCCCTGCGGTGAATGCCGAGATTGATGGCACCGACATCATCTACAAAAACTTTTATGACATTGGTGTCGCTGTCGGCACCGAAAAGGGTCTGGTCGTTCCCGTCCTGCGCCATGCGGAAGACTTAGGTCTTGCAGGCATCGAAAAGGGCATTGCCGATCTGGGCAAGAAGGCCCGCGATGGGGCTTTGAGCATTGATGATATGCAAGGCGGCACCTTCACCATCTCCAACGGTGGGGTTTACGGCTCGCTCATGTCGACGCCGATCCTGAATGCCCCACAGTCCGGCATTTTGGGCATGCATAAGATCCAAGATCGTCCGATGGTTGTTGGCGGTCAAATCGTGGTTCGCCCGATGATGTATCTAGCTTTGTCCTACGATCACCGGATCGTCGACGGCAAAGAGGCTGTGACCTTCTTGGTGCGCGTGAAAGAGTGCTTGGAAGATCCTGAGCGCATGTTGCTGGACATCTAACAAGGCTGCGCAAGTCGTGGCCGTGGCTTTAGGGCTGGGATGGATTGAATGCTAACCCTCGCCGGGATCATCGTATTTCTCTATGCTGTCTCCAGCATTCTGGGACTGTGGCTCTCGTCGCAGGTCACCAAGGTGCTGGAGGGCGAGGGGGAGATCCCGGAGGCGCTGGCTGAGACACCGCAGCATCACCTCGACCTCATGGCTAATTACAGCATGGGCTGGCGGGCTGCAGCATGGCGCACCTCGATTGCAGCTTTGGTTACAAGCCTGGTTGCACTCGCCTTCTCCAGCTCTCTGGCCTTTTGGGCCTTGGGCGTGGCGCTGGCGATCGATTGTGTCCTGTTCATGACCTGCCGCGACATCCGCCTCATTTTATACAAGACCACCTCGATGGAGCGTTTGGTCGATGCCGCCCAATGCGTGGCCTTGTTGGCAAGCTTTACCCTCTTCTTCTGGCTGACGCTGACAGGCGCTTTAGCTTGAGCAACGCCCGATCTATCCCTATCAGATAGATCGGATAAGCTGTTGCTCCAATATAGATTTAGAGCGCAACTTTGAGCCATATGGATCAAAACGCGCTCTGAGGAAGATTTGAACGCGGCCAATTGCAGAATTTGGTCCATCCCTATGTAGCGATTGCAGCCCAAGGGGCGTAAGAGCGGTCGTTGAAACCATCCAATCAGGAGCTTTTTCATGGCAGAACAGTTTGACGTCGTCATCATCGGCGGGGGTCCAGGGGGCTATAATTGTGCCATTCGGGCAGCCCAATTTGGACTGAAGACCGCCATTGTTGAAAAACGCGGCCGCCTGGGCGGAACCTGTTTGAACGTTGGCTGCATTCCCTCAAAAGCCCTCCTGCATGCGTCAGAAGCCTATGAAGCCGCGCAACACCATTTTGCCGATATGGGCATTGAAGTTACGGGCGTCTCGCTCAACCTCGCCAAAATGCTGGCACAAAAAGATGATGCCGTCGATGGTTTGACCAAGGGCGTTGAGTTCTTGATGAAGAAGAACAAAATCACCTATCTGATTGGCACGGGCGCGATTGCCGGGCCCGGTACGGTGAATGTGACGGCGGCAGATGGTGTTGTTTCTGCCCTAGCTACCAAGAATATCGTCATCGCTACGGGCTCTGACATTTTGTCTCTGCCCGGCGTGACCATTGATGAAGAGCGGATTGTCTCTTCCACGGGCGCTTTGAAGCTGGCCGCTGTGCCCAAGAAGATGATCGTGATTGGCGGGGGCTATATCGGCCTTGAGATGGGCTCTGTCTGGCGTCGTTTGGGTGCCGAAGTGACGGTGGTTGAATATCTCGACCGCATTACGCCCACAATGGACGGCGAAGTCTCTACCCAATTCATGCGCATTTTGAAAAAGCAGGGCCTGATTTTTGAGCTTGGCACCAAAGTCACCCAAGTCGAAAACACAGGCTCTGGCGTGAAGGTTACAGTAGAGCCCGCAAAGGGCGGCGACGGCAAAGTGCTGGAAGCCGATGTCGTGCTCGTCTCGATCGGTCGCAAACCCTATACCGACGGCCTGGGGCTGGAAACAGTCGGGGTCGCGACCGATGCGCGCGGCTTTATCCCCTCCACCCATTGGGCCACGACCGCCCCCGGCGTTTATGTGATTGGCGATGTGACCTATGGTCCGATGCTGGCGCATAAGGCGGAAGAAGAAGGCGCTGCGGTGGCCGAAATCATGGCGGGCAAGTCTGGCCATGTGAATTTCGACGTCATTCCAGGCGTGGTCTATACCAATCCGGAAGTGGCCAGCGTCGGCAAAACCGAGGAAGAGCTAAAGGCTGCAGGGACGCCCTACAAAGTCGGCAAATTCCCTTTCATGGCCAATAGCCGCGCCCGAACCAATCACGAGACCGATGGTTTTGTGAAAATCCTTGAGCATGCCGAAACCCGCCGGATCTTGGGCGTGCATATGATCGGTGTTGGCGTTGGTGAGATGATTGGCGAAGCCTGTCTGGCGATGGAATTTGGCGCTTCTGCTGAGGATATTGCCCGCACCTGCCACGCCCACCCAACGATGTCGGAAGCCATGCGTGAGGCCAGCAAAGCCGTTGATGGCTGGGTCATGCAAATGTAGTCCATTTGGATGGCCCCTCGGGCTTCGCGTAATTCGATTATCTAGCGGGAGAGTTGCTATGACGACCACGACAATCCAAACCCCTCTCACGCTTCCTTGTGGGGCTGTCCTAAAGAACCGATTGGCCAAGGCGGCCATGACGGAAGGCTTGGCCGACAGTCGTGGCGTGGCGACCGTCGGTTTGGTTCGCTTGTATGACGGCTGGGCGCAGGGTGGTTGCGGCCTGTTGATTACGGGCAATGTGGTCATCGATGAAGATCATTTGGAGCGGCCGGGTAATGTTGTCTTGTCCGGCACCCCATCGCCAGAGGCCGAAACGGCGTTGCGGGCTTGGACGCAAGCAGGCACGGCGCACGGCACGCAGCTTTGGGCGCAAATCAGCCATGCCGGGCGCCAAACCCAGAAATTGGTCAATCCTAATCCTAAGGCACCCTCTGCCGTGAAATTGGGCCTGCCCGGTGGGCAATTTGGCGAACCCCAAGCGATGACCGCTGACGAAGTTGAGGCCGTCATCCAAGCCTATGTGCAAGCGGCCCTGACCTGTCAAAGTGTTGGCTTCACCGGCGTACAAATCCATGCCGCCCACGGCTATCTCTTGTCTTCCTTCCTCAATCCCTTGGCCAACCAACGCGACGATCTCTACGGCGGCTCGCTAGAGAACCGGGCGCGGCCCTTATTGGACGTGGTGCGCCAGACGCGCGCCGCAGTCGGGCCCCGCTTTGCCATTGGCGTGAAGCTCAATTCCTCAGATTTCCAAAAGGGCGGGCTGACGACAGAGGATTCGGTTCAAGTGGCCAAATGGCTGCAAGAGCTGGGCGTAGATTTGCTGGAGGTCTCCGGTGGCAATTATGAGGCCCCTGAAATGATGGGGATGGAGGGGTTGGACCCGACAGCCCCAAGGCCCACCAAAAGCGCATCGACTTTGGCGCGCGAAGCCTACTTCATCGACTTTGCCCGCGCCCTGCGCCGCGAGGTGACGATGCCGCTCATGCTGACCGGTGGCCTGCGCACCTTGGCGGGCATGCAAGCCGCCTTAGACGAAGGCGTGGACGTCATTGGCATCGCGCGTCCTCTGACGATCGACCTCAAAGCCGCCAATGCCCTTTTAGACGGTACACAAGATCATTTGCCGGCTTGGGAACAACAGCTGCAAGAGCGGCCGGGCTTCTTTGGGCCAAAGTCCCCCATTAAACTCATCCGCACCATTCAAGGCTTTGCCGGCATCTATTGGTATTACAGCCAATTCTACCGCCTTGGCCGGGGGCAGCCTGCCGAGCCAAACCTGTCGCCGCTGAAAGCCATGGGCGAGGTGACAAGTCTATCGAAGCGCTTGATCCAAGCCCGCCGGGGTGGACCACCCGTGTCGCCGGTTTAAGCACCGCGAGCCAAGGCTACGACGCGCTCTTCTATTTTTTCACGCTCGCCTGCTGACGCGGCGCAGCGGGGGCCATGATGAACTCAATCTGCTCAGGATGGTCGACCCAAACACTGGGGCCATTGGAATTGCGCACATAGCCGCGCACCCGGATGGTGCGGCCTTGCAAGGCTAGAATGTCGGATGCGCCACCCCGCCAGCGCTGAAAGGCGGTTTCAGGCACAACAGCCGTCACATCTGTTTTCTCATCGGTTCCAAAATTCAAAAAGATGACTCTGCCGCGCTGACTGGCTTTCTCGACTTTGCCTTCCATCAGTTGAAAGCTGTTCAGGCCACCCTGCAGGGCTTCTGGTGTGGCAAAGCGGACTTGATAGGGGCCAGATGTCCACACGCCGCGCCCAGCACGGCGTGCTTCGCGTTCTGCTTGCCAAAGGTCACCAACGGCGCGGCGATTGTCGGCATAAGTATGAACGCGCGCCAGACCGCTTTTAAGTAAGGTCGTTTGGACCCAGACTGCCTCTTTGCCGAGGCCTTGCGGCACAAAGACATGGGCAATGGCTCGGCCACGCCGGTCTCGCCGCAGGCCATCATAGCGCAGCTCAACCTTCTTGCCTAAAATTAGACGTTCTAAATCCTGTGTAGCCCGCGGACCCCAAACGTCCCCGGGCCGGACACGCGGTGCCTCAACCGCCGCCAAGCGCACCTCAAGCCCAGAGTCGAGAACAAAACTATCCCCGTCGAGCACCTTGCTGACTTGGCCCGTTTCCCCGCGCTCAAAACTCGGGGCAGCAGCTGCAAGTGCCAAAAATAGGCCAAGCAAACCGATCAGCTTCATAGACTTCGTCAATCTCATCACACGCTTTGCCTCCTGCTGCGCTGCAAGTGAGACGAGCCTATGTTCCTGTTTTGATCTTGTCGAGTCTTATTTTAGGTAATGATCGCAAATCTACTGATTTTTGGATTTAACCATATGAAATACCAGTTAATTTTTCTGACAGCGCCCAGAGGTCGCGGGCGGCATCTTGGTCCACAGCATGATCGCGTACTTCCCCATGGGCTTTGCCGCCGGCAACATGGCGCACCGCAATGTCGCAATCTTCGCAATAGACCCCGCCCATGCCCTCCAGTTGCGGAGAGGTTGCACACCAGACGCTGGTGGCAGCACCTTGCTCTGTCGTTTTGAACAGAGGGTTCAGGTTACCCTCTTTGTCCATCCAGCCCATCGCGATCATTTCTTCTTGCGGCAAATGGCGTTGAAGGTTCGTCATGATGCCACCGGGATGCAGTGAAAATGCGCGGATGCCGTGAGCCTTGCCGCGTGCGTCCAACTCCACAGCAAACAGGCTATTGGCGCTTTTGGCGCGGCCATAGGAGACCCACTTGTCATAAGGCGTGGTCTCAAAATTAGGGTCATTCAGGTCTGGCGCGCCGATGCGATGACCGATCGAGGACACGGAAACAACGCGTGCGCCCTTGGCAGCGACGAGATTATCCCACAAGCGGCCAACCAATTGGAAATGACCCAAATGATTGGTAGCAAATTGGCTTTCATAGCCACGGCTGTCGCGCGTCAACGGGTTGGCCATGATGGCGGCATTATTGATGAGGATATGGACCGGCCCGCTCAAGCCTTCGCCAAAAGCGTCAATGCTGGCTGGGTCGCCGAGGTCGAGTGCGGCAATCTCAATTTTGCCAGCGATGCCTGCGAGTTCGATAGCAGCTGCATCTGGGCGGCGCGCTGCAACAATTACGCGTGCCCCGGCGCTGGCCAGAGCCCGAACAGTTTCCAAGCCAAGGCCGGAATAGCCGCCCGTCACCACAGCCGTCTTACCGGTGAGGTCAATACCGTGGATCACATCCATCGCGGAAGACCGCATGCCAAAGCCTGAATTGAGCGGTTTTTGTAATTCTGAGATGTGTGCCACTTTCGTCTCCCTCACAGTTTGTTTTCAAAAGTTTGTGGACCAACTCCGCCGCGAAGCAAAGCCAAAACTTGTGTGCATCTGCGCACAATGCCTGCAGTGGCCAATCACATATCCATTGGTCTGGCCGAATCGTGGTGTTAGAGTGGGCGCAACAAGGACAGGATCAGAAACCCTATGGCTGACGGACATTTTTCCCCGGAAACAGAGACTGCTCCTGCCAACCATGCAGATCGTGTCTATCAGGCCCTGTTGGCGGATATCTTGGAGAATGGCCAAAAGCGCGAAGACCGCACAGGTACGGGTACCTTGGGCGTATTTGGTCGCCAAATGCGGTTTGATCTCGCCGACACCTTCCCGCTTCTGACCACCAAGAAGCTGCACACACGCTCCATCATCATCGAGCTTTTGTGGTTCCTGCGCGGGGAAACCAATATTGCTTGGTTGAAAGAAAATGGCTGCTCGATTTGGGATGAATGGGCCGATACGCAAGGGGAGTTGGGCCCGGTTTATGGCAAGCAATGGCGGTCATGGGCGGCACCAGATGGTCGCTCGATTGATCAAATCAGCCAGTTAGTCGCCGCTTTAAAGGCCAACCCTTGGTCTCGTCGCCACGTGATTTCCGCATGGAACCCAGCCGATGTGGACGATATGGCTCTGCCACCCTGCCACTGCTTGTTCCAGTTTCACGTCTCAACCGACGGCAAATTGTCCTGCCAATTGTATCAGCGTTCAGCCGATGTGTTCCTCGGCGTGCCGTTCAACATTGCTTCCTATGCTTTGTTGACCCTGATGATGGCGCAAGTCACGGGCCTCAAGCCTGGCACGTTTGTGCACACTTTGGGTGATGCGCATCTTTATCTGAACCATCTCGATCAAGCGCGCTTACAAATCTCGCGGGAGCCTTTGGCCCTGCCGCGCATGAAGCTAAACCCAGACGTTCAAGACTTGTTTGCCTTCAACTACGGCGATTTTAAACTTGAGGGCTATCAAGCGCATCCAAGCATTAAAGCTGATATTGCGGTCTAAAGCGCGCTAGAAGTTCAACCAGGATTTTTTGCCAGACGGTGGTGTTTCATCCTCGTCCGCGCCAAGGCCATCGAAAGCCCCAATACCTGGATCATCGGGCACCAAAGGCTGGGCATCAGAACTCGCGCCGGTCGCCAGCGTGCGCTCGGTCAAAGCGGCAAGCTCTGGGGCCACCAAACGCTCAGTATCTGACCGTTCCAGACGGGGATGGATCAACAGGCCACGCTCGCCATAGGATTCGATCAAGCGCGCCCAATCGGCATCTTCATAAGCAAAGGCGCTGCCATCGGGGTCAAGGTCAGACCAATCGGGTTCGCGCGGCGCATTAGCCCCCTTGGCCAGCCATTCACGCGCACCAGCTTCATCGCCGGAGGCTTTGGCAGCTGCAGCACGTAGCGCCAAGATGCGCGAGGTGGGGCGTTCTGCCAGCAAAGGTTCTAGACCCTGAATGGCCGTCACCGCATCTTGGTTCAACAAGGCTTGTTCAACCGCCAGAATGCGGCTTTCGCGATGATTGGGGTTGAGGCGAATGAGACCGTCTAGCCAACGCGCTTGCGCCTGAGGGGTCTCTTCGCTCTTTAGGTCCTTATAGGCAATCGCCAATGCAGGGTGTGGGGCAGCCTCCCAAGCGGATTCCAAGGTGCCCGCTGCTTGCCATTGCTTGCCGATAATGGCTTGGAGACGGGCAGCCATTACAGCCGCCGGGGCAAAGCCTGCCGCAAATTTGCTGGCGCGTTGTGCCAGTTCTAGCGCTTGGGCTGGTTCCATCATGCGTTCCGCGCGATGGGCTGCGGCAGACAAGACCACAGCCCGCCTGCGTGTGGCGGTCTTTTGGCCGACCAAGCCGCGCTTTTCCGCGTCATCAAGGGCAGCCAAAGCGCCATCCCAATCTGCGGCCAAGACCCTGCGGTTGAACAGGAATTCTGCAGGCCAAGGCGCCTTTTTTGAGCTTTGCAAGGCCGCTTCAGCATGGGAAATCGCGGCGGCCATATTGCCACGATTGAGCGCTAATTCCGCCAAGCCACGACGGGCCGCGACGCCATAGCCTGCCACATCGGTCAACTCACCATAAAGGCGCTCGCCAGCGGCCCCATCGCCTGCCACGACAGCGGACTTAGCGGCCAAGAACTTGGCGCTTGCCGCATCCGGTGCAAAGCCCAAAGCCTTTTGCGCCTGACGACGGGATTCAGAAATCTCGCCACTTTCAAATGCCGCCATGGATAGGCCCAAGGTGTCCAAGCACTTCTTGCGCGCATTTTCCTGTTGGGCGCGCTTCATGCGCCCGGGCAAGCTCCAAAGCCAGCCAATAATGCCCCAAGTCGCGGTCATCAAAATGGTGATTGCCATCAGCATGGCTGCGGCAACGCCTGGGCCGACACTGACCTTTTTCACGCCGTCATTATAAACAATTTCGCCGGGCTGACTGGCCAAAAAAACAAAGCCTGCCAGCATAGCCAGTCCCAAAATGATCAGGACGATCAAACGGATCAGTTTCATGGCAGATTTCCTTGCTTTTGTTGGGTTACCGGGCCCTTAGGAGAACCAACAGGGCCCGGCGATGCAGGAATGATGCCAACAGGCGCGCTTTGAGCGGCAGGTTGCGTGGCGGCGGTTGCTTGCGGGGGTGGTACGCGCGTTCCGCGCTCAACAGCGCCACGCACCGCCGCCAATCGGCTTTCAAGGGTCAGGCGGTTTTGAGCCCCTTCTATCCATTCGGCTGCGACAGTAGGCGCTGGGCTGATGGCTTTAACTTCTTCAACGGCTGCAGCCAGATCACCTTGATCGAGCTTCACCTTGGCACGCAGCAAGCTCGACTGCGCACTGGTGCCATTGACATCTGCCACCTTCTCAACGCGCACTAGGTCGGCAAAGTAGCCCTTGATCCAACCCCAAAAGCCGCTTTCCTTTTGGGCGGCGAAGTCGCTGGCCGCAATCGCGGGCGCCAGCGCAGCGAACCGTTCTTGCAACAAGGTGCGGGTGGGGACGCCTTTGCGGGCAAAGTCTTCCAAAGCCGCCACTTCAGGCAGGCCCGGCAATGCCGCACGAACGGTCTCAAACTCGGGCCAGAAGGGGCCAGGCCGACTGGCTGCCTCAACCAGATTGATAACCGCAAAAGTCACGCCCGGTGACGGCGCTTGTGCGGCTTGGCTTTGCAGGGTCTGGACCATGATCTTCAGACCGGCAATTTCCGCCTGCAGGCTCGCGATAATGGCCCCGCCTGCGCCGGTTGGGTCCAAAGCTGCCAAACGGGTTTCAATGGCTGTGACGCGGCCTGAAACACCTTTAAGCTCGCCATCGAGGGCTGCGGTATCCACCGGAGGAGC